>JAABUQ010001820.1_pt1 | contig 44097 bp, 39 predicted proteins | sample 5560001 | NCBI WGS metagenome assembly JAABUQ01 (sample SAMN10711888, study PRJNA513371) | rock metagenome | isolation source: Antarctica rocks | place: Antarctica: Victoria Land, Finger Mt nord | collected 2015-12-18 | reverse complement strand
AACTGCTCCCCCCAAACTGCTCCCCCTTAAACGGCTCTCCCCCCAAACGGCTCTTCCTAAACGGGTCCTCGAATTTTGCGACAGAGATTTTTTTTGTTTTTGCGATTACTTTACGATCGTTTAGGGGGGGTTGTTTGAAGGGAGCGGGGGAGCCGTTTGGGGGGAGCCGTTTAGGGGGAGAGCCGTTTAAGGGGGAGCCCTTTAGGGAGGCACGTTAAGCCAGCGATATACTATCGTTTGTAGGGTTAGTGATTGCTTCGTCAACTAGTCTTTTACCTATCTAAGCTAGCTACATGCTTAGCCGTTGAATGATCAATTTAGTCAGTTGATTGATGGTTCAGCAGCATTGGTGCGTCAACTGCCACAGAACACCTCCCAAACCTGCATTAGCTTCATTCCCTTGTTCACCTCTCCTCTTTCCTCACCCTCCTGCCTCAATCTCTCTGCTGTCGGCTCCTGCCATCCGTCTCCTGACCCTCGCTCGAGATGAACTGAGAATCTTCATGATTACTCTCGGGCATGACTCCTCTATCAAAAAGCAATCGAGCATTTAGAAGACTGAGGCAATCAAGTGTTTCGTGACCCTTGGCCCACCAGGTTGAGCTTCCTTCATATGATGGTTTTGCGGCCTACAATTCGATAAATGACATGAGCACACAAATACGCCAAAAGATGGAACAGGAAGGGCCAATCAAGAGCGAACGACTAGACCCTGATAATCCAGCCCCAGACGAACCAGTCGAGGATTCAGGTCCTGAGCGCTATCAATACCACGCCCTTGGGAATGACGAATTTCGCCTGGTCAGGCTGCACACCCAAACACGTTCCATACACTCTAACGAGGCCTTATGCCCAACCCCTCGTGTTGAGATCGTCCAATCATCCCTGACAGCTTCTGCTCCTCTGAACTATGAAGCTGTATCTTACACATGGGGAAGCTCAATCCAATCCCAGAGCCTAGAGACCGTTTGCGGCTCTCTCATCGCAGTCTCGCCCGATTTGCTCCAGATACTGGATGCCATACTGAAGCAGTCTTCGAGTGTCGGGCGCTTGCTATGGATCGATCAACTCTGCATCGACCAGATGAACAGCACGGAAAGGAGCCAACAAATTTCCTTGGTACGGCAGATTTATGCGTCCGCGGTGCAGGTGCTGGTTTGCGTGGGTGACACGCGGCATCTGTTTGAGATGTCTGACGCGCGAGTACTTGATGTGGAGTCGATACATTCCAGAAGACTGCTTGCCGCCATGCTTGAGTTGAAAGTGTTCAGCCGGGCTTGGGTATATCAAGAGATTGTGTCGGGGAGGGCGGTGAAGATTCTGGGGAACCATATTACCGGAGGAGGACAGCTGGAGGTAGAGTGGGTAAATTTGGTTCGGAGTTTCAAGAACGCCATCCTTTTCGAGGCCGCGATGCGAGTCGAGAAGATCGTGAGCTCTAGTCCCGGAATTGGGAGAATTAATTTGATTGTTAACGACCGCGAGCAGCTGGAAAGATTCGGTCATAAGGACTGGATGCTGTTGCTGACCCAAGCGCAGGAAGTCTTGGAGTGCGCAGACCCGAGAGACCATGTTCTTGCTTTGACTACCTTCCAAGGTTTTTTCAGCGAGATACCAAACGCGTACCGCATGCCAACGTTGACGTTGTATCGCATTACCACTTGTACTATGATCGATGTTTCCCATACGCTTGACATCTTCGCAGCTCTTTCCGGTCGTTGGCACAGTCCGCATTTTGACGATATGCCCTCTTGGGTGCCTGACTTCTCTCAGCCCACCAGACTTCGACCTTTCTATTTGCCGCTCCAACCTACCGGGTTCAATGCTGCTGCTGATTATCCTCACAAGATGATCGATACCCAAGACAAACGGCGCTTGCGGGTTATGGGACATAGAGTAGACAAGATATGCTATTATCTCGAACACCAATTCGAGGAGAGGGAGAGCGCCACCGACGTGCGATTCATTTTGTCAGTACCTTGGCATCACAGGATGTATCTTTCGAAGGCAGAAAGCGATGGAGATCCGATACCACAGTCGGATCAGCATGGCGTGTTTCTCGCTTTGTTGTCAGCTATGACCGCTGGATTTTCCTCTTCAACTAGCTTTACCGAGGACACTATCCTTGGTAGGCCACCAGAGTGTTGGTATGAGGATATGTATGACATTTGCGCTTATCAAGACATGATACTCGAAGGGACATATGAGCCTCGCGGTATTCGTACGTTCCCGACGGATTCATTAATTCCGACTTTGGGCCAAATGTATGGGAGTTGGAAGAATGCATTGTCGAGACTTTCTTTTTGGGCAGGAATCTGCTCAGGTAGAAGAATTGTCTTTGGCGAGAAAGAACCTGGAAGAAAACGGACAATCGGATTAGTTCCAAGAGCGGCAAAAGGGGAAGATTCTGTCTGGATCCTACACGGCGCCAAGGTACCCGTAGTATTGCGAAGGCTTGGACGATGCTATCGTGTAATCGGACAATGTTACTGGGATGGATGTATGTACGGCGAGAAGGTGAGCTGGGAAGAAAATGCAGGCCAGGCGATAGATCTCGTTTGAATAAACCTGTGAAGAGAGCAGAAACTGGCTATTACCGCCTTGGGCTGCAGCATACTCTTGCATCTGGGAACGATACTCATTAAATATCTGGCGATTTTGGGTCATCTTGAGAGATCAACGCTGGAATTAAGCAGCTATCAGACGGGCACCTCTCCATAGAGTACAATGATGGATGGATACAGCAGTCTGGCTTCCATACATGTCTTAGCCTCTCGCCACGGTTCGCCGGGCAGGCTCGGTCAATAGAGAGCTGCTCGATAAACAAGCTCGGCAAAAGGCTCTGCTGTGGCTTTTGTGTTTTGAATCCACTTTTTGACAAGAGATGGTGGAGACGATAATGTTTGCCATTGTCGCTGTGGCCAGCACCTTCCAAATTAGAATGGGGTGGATCCCAAAATCAGCTTCACCACAACATTCGTGGAGAGGCCATGGGTTTACTATCAGTATCTATTCTTTGCATCTGTTGAACGGGTCGTCATAGACATCAGTATATGTAGGTGCATACTAACCTCAAGCGAACATTGCCGCAAGGCACACCCGCCTGCGTCCCCAGCGAGCCGCATGTTTTCTTGGCGAAGATGATCTCCCTGAAAAGGCAACTACTTTGTAGATGCAACATTAATCGAGAGCCCTGCATGCCATGTCCTTCGCTCTGTAAACGCTTCACATCCCTGTAGACTGCCTTGCATCAAGAAGAACCTCAAGCCTAGATGGTAGAGGACCTATCCCCTATGGACAGTCTTGTCACTTAAAAGGATTGGTGGCTGATCTTTGCGGCTCTGATACAGCATAAAGATTGCATAATATTTCCGTTCACAGAATATACCCTCAAGCAATGAGAGACATATGGAATCTCAATTTCTTTCCTCGCTTATTGTTCAAATATTTGACGCTTTGATGTCCTAGTAAAGTTAATATCAAAGAATATAAGAAACAATAATATTGTATATTCTGCAAAAAGGATTCATTCTTGGCCAATTTATGATTGGTCGAAAAGGCCGAATTGACACCCTCCCGTGCACCACCTCCGTATGCGAAAGAATCAAGAATACATGCGAGAATTTCCGAAAGCGACCAAGTCCCCGTCTCCGACATTCTCGAACGGTTGGCTTCTAAACAACAAAAAAGCATTATGCAATTCCTTAACATACTCACCCTCTCATTTCTCATCCTTCTTATTACGCAAAACGCTTCAAATACTCTTCTATCCTCTTGCAATTCCCATAATAACTGCGCCACTGGATCATCTTATACAGTGACCAAATCCTGCCGGAGCCTTTGTCTCACTCCACCAACCCTAACAACGCTGGCGCCCTGCTCGCGGACGGAGTCGTATCCAGGGGCTTGTGCCCTTGCCGCTACTGTGTCGCCAACACCGGCTAGGCTGCCTTGTGAGGGAAAATATGGACGGCGCTGCCCGAAGGGATATGAGTGTAAGAAGGATAAGAAGCAATATGGTGGTGAGGGCGATTCTTGTGATAGCATTTGCGTACCGAAGTAGGAGAGGGATCTCTTTGAGTAGGCAGACCCTTTGAAATCATGGGGGCTGGCAAGGGGTAAGTATTACAGTTATATCTATTAAAGATAACAACAATAGCTCAAAAATTTAGAAATTACACAATTCCTATTCTCAACGGAAATATCTATTAAAAAGAAAGAATATGTCCGATAAAACAGATTAGTCGATGAACAGACAGCAAAGTTTTCGTATTGTAAATAAAACCTTCGAGTACCTATAGTAAAAAAAGCTAGGGGAGAGCAGGAGAAAGCTAAAAAAGACTACAGGGAAGCATGAAGATTGATGGAATAGGGATGTTTTGGAGACTAAATAAAGGCCCGTGTTCACAAAGAAGTGGACATGGGTCGAGATGAACACATGGCAGTGACGGACGGAGAGGAAGATATCATGGTTGGTGGAGAGGGATACGAGGTGGAAAGGCTCGTTCTGGGTACCATGCAGACACAGGCGGATACGCTTCGGAATGGGTTGGGTCCAACCGAACCCAATCACCTTAGCAGAAGGCTATGAAAGCTCAGTACAATGCTGAGACCGTTCTTCAAATTAGAACCGTTTATAGACCGTGAATTAGGGTTTTCCCCTGTTATTGTATTAATATCGTATATATTTAAATACATTTATTTAATTATACCGTTCTTCTAAATAGAATAGTAATAAAAAAATAATATTTTTTAAATAAATTACGTTATCAATAAACAATAGTTTTAATATTATTTTTTTAAAAAAATTATATAATTACGATTTTTGAAAAATAAAAAATTGTATTATTATTTTTTATATATATAATCAAATAAGAAATAAGAAATAATAATATCTAAATAATTTAAAATAATTTAATATAATTTAATATATAATTTAAATTTATAAGCCGCAAGTTAATTGAAAAATAGAAAAGTCGACGATAATTAATGAATAATAAATTAAAAAGTAAATCATAAAAATAAACGATAAATTAAAAAAACTTTCCAAAAAGGAAGTTAAATAAATGAATTTATATTTCAATAGACTTTAATATACTTTGTTAAACTTTAATTTTTTTTAAACTTATTAAATTTTTTAATAATTAAAACAACAAATAAACAAAAAAAATTAATTTTTTAAATTTCAATGTTTTTGTAATTAAATATATAAAAGATCCGTTTTTTCAATATTATTGTATTATAAATAATACGTTATTTGAAAAACTCTAATTTATTTATATATATATTTATCGTATAATACCGACTCCTGACTATGTGGCTTTTTTATACATTTATTTCATAGAATGGTGTCAATACGGTGTCAGTACCGTTCCAAGCCCCTACCAAAACCATTTAAGGTAGGTTGGTTTGGGTTGGGTTTGGGACCCTTATGACTTAATGTGAGGCTATACGCAGGTCTTGGTATAGCGTATGCGTTCCGCATGTTTTACGGTATATGACCGGAAATTATATTAATACCAAATTTGTTATCCGAAAGCCCTAGGGAGCAAAATGACTTTATATTTATTTTGCTTAAAAAAAATTATTTTATTATTTCAAAAGTTTATTATTTTATTATTTTTTTAATAATAATCGTTAATTCTTTTATCTTCTTAAAAGATAAAATTGATAATAATTATTTATTTATTATATTCTGTATACGTTTCATTATCGTAATAATTACATTTAATTATTATACTTTACATTGCTATTTATTATATACCTTAATACTTATTTTATAAAATAAGTTGGGTTGGGTCCTAATTGGGTCGGACTTAATCGGATCCAATTTTTAAATAAATTTAATAATTTAATTAATTCAATTAAATAATTTATATAATTTAATATAATTAAATTTATTTTGAAATATAAACTTTTTCAATTTTTTCAATTTTATTAATATAATTAAAAATATTGAATTATAATTTAATATTATAATTTAAAAAAAAAGATATTAATAATTATTGAAAACTTGTTATATTAATATTATATATTTTAAAATTTAAAATTTAATAAAATTTACATTATTTTTTTAAATTTATATATAATATTTTACCTTTTTATTATTATTAAAGTTTTAAAAAATTTATTTAAAAAGCTAACGAATTTATCGATACGGAATTATAAAGTAAAAGCGTTATATAAACATTAAAAGTAAATTATATAAACGGAATATAAAAATTTTAATAATATAAAAGCCAACATTTTAATTATTAAAAATATATTATATAAATATTATATAAATATTTAAAATAATATAAATATAATAATAACTTTTTATCGATTATCGAAATAATTATCGAAATAATTATCGAAATAATATATAATATAAATATATAATTTTTTTTATTATAAAAGGGCTTTTTATTATATATCGCAAGCGTTATTCTTATTTAACGTATATAATATTCGAATTAAATCCGTAAAAACGTAATATTTTAATAATCGAAAAGGTTAAAATCGGAAACTTAAAAAAAATTAAACTTTATTATATTAAAAAAAAACTTTAATATCGATATTATTATAAAAATAATAAAGAAAGAAAGAAGTATATTAATTTATATATATAATATTTAAAAAACGCTTTTTGTACGTATAAATTTTATAAAAGAATTGTTTATTAAATTTTTATTATAAAAAGATTCGATTTAATAAATATTTGATTCTTATCCTTTTAAATATTAAATTTAAAACGCGGTAAAAAAGTTTTTTTTATTTTTAAAAATTAAAATTAAATATTAAAAATCTAATATAAAATATCTTTTTCGTTTTATTTTAAATTTAAATAAATAAAACTTTTACAGAATAATATAAATTATTATAAAAAAAATACAAAAATAAATAAAATCAATAAAATCAATTTATTTATAAAGATCGTAATTTTATAACATAAATTGTAATATAACAATTGAAACTATTAATTAAGTTTTTGAATTATTACATTATTTTAATTAACATATATTATTTTTAATTTTTTTCTAAAACTTTAAATAATTTTATTGTTTAGTTATAAAGTTTGGAATCTTTTAATTTAAAAAAACAATGTTTAAAATATAATTTAATAAAAACAAAACTCTTTTTTTTAAATCGTAATAATTAATATCGTGTATCGTATATGTATTTTATATTCGTATTGATAAAAGTTATGATATTATTAATAATTTATTTATTTCATATTTTTTAAATAATTAAATCCGTATTAATTTCGTATCTTTTTGCAATTATTAAAAATTTGTCATTTAATTTCGTATTGTAAACGAATTCGTTTAAACATTTTTGAATTTAAAAATTAATAATATATTTGAAAATGTATTTCATAAGTTTTTGAAATAATTTTCTAAATAATAATATAATATGATTTTGATTATTAATTAAATCTTCTCGATTATTCGATTATTTATAAATAATATATTATTATTATCAAATAATTAAAATATAAACTTCGGGATTTTATTTAAAATAATTATTTAAAAAATGTTTTAATTAATTAATATAATTAATATAATAAATAAAAGTTTGTTTATTTTTTAATAATTTAAATATTCTTTTTTAGAATTTGTCCGTTTTTTTTCTTTTTTTTTCTTTTTTTTCTTTTTCTTTAATATTTTAATCATTTCTAGTCAATATTAAATACTTCAAAAACATTGAAAATTACTTAAATTATTTATGTATTCCGTTTTTTTTAAAATTGATATTATTTGGTTTACTTTATATAATAAATATACTTTGTTAATCAAATAAAAAGGCAAAAAACTTTTTATTATTGTTGTTACTCCTCCCTTTCCTTTTTCTAATTAAATAGAAAAAGGCGAGGGTAAAAAGGGAAAATCAATATATAAAATCAATATATTCAATTTATATTTTTTCATTGGTTAATATTTTCAATAATTTAATATTATATATTTCATTTAACATTAGCAAATCCGGAAAAATCTTAAATGGATTTTAGCAAGTCGATTTTCTAATTAGCCGCGTTTAGTACGATTAATATAATTAGTAGAATTTTGCTAAGAAAATTTTTTTGCCAAGCTTTTTTTAGGGCTAGGAACTAAATCTTTATTTTTAAAATAAGTATATCTGTACGATTAGTCAACGTTTTCAAAAAAAATTTAAAATTTAAAATTTTCGCCAAAAATAGCCCTAGACGAAATTATATTAACTATATAAGTCTAGCGTATAGGCCCTATTTGAACGGGGACTTAACAAAAAAAATTTTTTTTTTTGATAATACTATAGCTACTGATTATATTCTAATTTAATATATTTTATACTGAGAAATTTGAATATAAATAGATCTACTGATCCGAATTTTAGTTATTAAAGATACCAAAATAAGGTTTCCGGATTTGCTAATAAATATAATAATTTTTATTATATTATATTGCAATGTTTTTGTCTTAACACTTTTAAATATATTTTAATATAACACTTTTTCTATTTAATTTATTTAATTTGTTAAACTTTATTATATATATATTTTTTCATTATTTTAGTTTTTTGTTTTGCGAATATTAACCTTTTACAATTTAATTTTCTTTTAATATTTTAAAAAAAAATGTATTTTTAATAAGATCGGAATTTGGTTGGAATATTATTATTGTTTATTATTCAATATCGTTTATTTATATAAGTAAATAGTAACTTTTATTATTGTAATTAATTTTATATATATATTAAATATATATTAAATGTTTTTTAAATATTATATTTAAAAGTCGTTTTGTATAACTTTATTATATTCAATTAATATATTATTTATTATAAAAATTCTCTTTTCTTTAATTATTATATTTTCTTTAATTATTAATTTTAATCGTATATTTTTAATTTGATCATTTAAATTTATATATTATATTGATTTTTTATTAAGAATATGAAATATATGTTTATTAAATATAAAAAGTTTGAATTTCTTAATTTATAAAAAATTTATTTGAAAGAACAGTCTAATTATAATAAAAAAAAAGTTCAATTTGCTTTGGTTTAGCAATTTTTTTTGATTTGACATTGTTTGTAACAATATTCCCGCAATTACAATTTTTTTTATTGTTACGTACCAGCTCATACGGTTATTGATTGGACTATATAAGTCGGAAAGAAAATATAAAATATTGACAAATATAATGAATATTGAAAGTATTTATTAATTTTAGATATTTTGAATATTTATTCAAATATAAAGTCTTAACGAATATGGAAAATATTAAAAATCGGTCCTTTTATAATAAACTTTTTAATAATTAATTTAATTAAAATTATATATTTTAATAAGGATCCTTTTTAATTAATTTAATTCTTTTTAAAATGTAATGTTTTTATCAAAAATATTCTGTATTTAAAGTTGATACTTTCGGTACTTAATTTACATTATACGACCTTACGATAATATAAATGTTATAATTATATTAATTTAATAAATAATATATTAACAAGGAATAAACATCGAAATATTAATAAAGAATAAATGTCAAAATATTAATAAAAAACAATTATCAAAATAAAATGTATTTAATTTAAATACGTTTTATATATGTTAATTACAATGTTACGTTAAAAGTTTATGTTAAAATAAAAACAACTTCGTATTACTATTTCCCTTATTGTATTTCATTTGCTAAGTATTTATAAGAAAACTTTATATTTTAATATAATAATTAATTAATAATAATATTTAAAAACATTTGTACTTAATACTTCGTATATTATTTATTTATTATTATTACCGTATTTACTTTCCTTTTTATACTTTTAATTAATAATATTAATAACTTTTTAAGAAATAATTATTAAGTTTATTTTAAAGTTTATTTTATAACTTTTATAACTTTTATATTATTTTTACGTATTTCTTCAATATCTAGCTGTATTATATAAACGAGTTTTTTAAACTTTTTTTGAAAATATTCAATCGGATTAAGATTAAAGGAAAAGGGAGCTTTTTTAATATTTTAATATTGTATTCTTTACGTTATATTTATACTTTATATATTATATATATAAAAGCATTATTTTATATAAAAAGAAGGCTTAATTCGTAAATTATAAAGATTATTTTTCTTTAAAATATTAAAATAATTATTAATTAAATACCCTTTTCGTTTTATATCTTTATTTTTATTTATAATAATAAAGTTATACTGTTTTAAACTAAAAAAAAATTTTAAATTATTATTTATATATTTTTACTTTTTGAAATAAATTATATTATTTCTTTTTTAAAACGTTCGTAAAGCAAACGGAAAACTTATTTTAGCTTTTTATTTTAATTTTATTTTACCAAATATTTATTAAATCAATTAATTTAGATTATTATTTTTTAATTTAACATTCTCGTATTTTGTATTAAACTAATTATTTGCGTATTATAACTTTTAAAAACAATAGTTTTTGTAAGCAAATTAATTAAAAAAGTTATATTTTTTAAAATACGGTATACGGTAAATTTCGAATATTTTTTTATATATTGCGATATTAATTCCCCGTATTCGATAATAAATTCCTTTTTAATAATATATATAATAAATATTTTATTTTATTTTAATAATTTAAAAAGAAATCCGGATCGTAACTTTAAAATAAAATAAAATAACGTTTAATAATACTTTTAATAATAAATTTTTTGGAAATTTCGCAAGAAGTTATTAAAGCAGTTTTTTTTAAACAAAAAGGTTTATAAATAATCGACTTTTTGGATAAAATTAACTCCTTTTTAAAAGTCTTGTTAATAGAAATTGGACTTAACGGGGTATATAATATAATATTAAAAGTAATAAAAAGTAATAAATTTGATATAATATAAATACGTTGTTCACGTTTTTTGAATTTAAGTTTAAACTTTTGATGTATTAATATATGTTTTGGAATAATTTAATTTGAATTAAATTTTGATTTTTGAAGTAAATTTAAAACTTTTATAATTTAATTTATAAAATGAAATGAATTGAATTATAATTAAATTTAATAATTTATTATTAATAAAATTTAACAAATCGAACTATTTAGTTGAACGATTTATATATTGTAATTTTAAATTTAATTTATTTGTGAATTAAGTTTAATATTTTAAAATTCAATTTAATTTAATTTATTCCAAAGTATAATTATTAATTAAAAATTTGAAATCTTTATTTAGTATTTATTATTTATAATTTAATGTTAATTTAACAACGTTTTTAAACTTTTTAATATTTATTTATTAATTATATTAAAATATTAATTTTCGTTGTTATATTAAATATTCTGTTAATCAATTATGTTCATTTTAATATATACGTTTATTGAAGAAACGTTTTATTTTAAAAGATTTATACACTTATCTCTCTAACACCCTCCAGATAAAAGACGAAGATCGAGATCAAGCAGGGTCAGACGAAAAGAGCAGGAATGGAATGTCGCATGAAGGGACCATAGGTTCGATAGGCGGAGCTTTCTCAACTAAGACTATTTAACAGGATTTCTTGTTCGCTTCTGCAGGTCTTGATAGGCCTCAATACACGCAAGGGGGTAGCACTCCCAGCCGAACATGGCCGCGGGGCACACACCGAGCCGTCAATCCTGCTTCCTCAACATGATGCGAAGCGGGAACAAAGCGAAGCACGTGGCATGCAGGACTGTTCATGGAGGCTACCATCTAGGCCTAAGGCTCGAGTCAATGCAAAGCAATCCAATCAGCTTCCACACAGAGACGTGAAGCGGTCACAAAGCGAAGCACATGGGCATGCAGGACCTCCTTCTAGCGTTGCATCTTCGCATAGATTCTCCCTTTTCAGGAGATCCTCTTCGCCAAGAGAAAACGCAGCTGGCCGAGCACACAGGCCTGCCTTGCATTATTACGAACCTAGAGCCTAGATGATTGATACCCTAATCTCTATGGACAATAGTGTTCCGTAAACGGATTTGTGGCTGATGTTTGCAGCCTCTACACTGCATGAGCGTGAGTAAGGTATGGTCTGATGCTTCCGTTCACAGAACAGAGCCGTGAGGAATGAGGCATATAGGAACCCTGGCTCCTTCCCTCATTCACCCTTCAAAGATTCTACGCACTATCCTCCCGAACTCTCGATCGATTGGCTCTTAGCCAACGAACAATCAAGATGCACTTCCTCAGCATAGTCATCCTCTCGTCCTTCACCCTCCCCGCTACGCAAGGCGTTCCCAACACTACTCCACCCCCTTGCTACTACAACTATAACTGTCTCACTGGCTCCGCGTGCAGCCTGCTCAAGCCCTGCGGCGGCCAATGTTACTTTCCCCCCGCCCCGACCACGGCTACCTCCTGCACTGTCGGCGCCACCGGAATCTGCCAGACCGACTCATTATGCACACCCGACCCGTTTTGCCAGGGACTACCATCGTGCAGCGGAATCTGCATCTACACCGGCGCTTATAAGAATGTGTCGACGACGTCAATCACTTGTGTAGAGGGCGGCACTTACTGCCCCGGCACTGCTTTCTGCTCGCGGACGGAAATATGTGCGGGGGTCTGTACCCCTGCCGCCACTGCGTCGCCGACACCGACTACGATGCCTTGTGGGGGGAAAAATCATTGCCCGAAGGGATATAAGTGTGAGAAGGAGAAAGGGAAGGATTGTGGTGATGACAATTCTTGTTATGGCGTTTGCGTGCCAAAGTAAGGAAATCGGGTTTTCTTAGTAGGCAACGACTTTGAAATCAGGGGGCCGGCAGCGGAAGCGCCGGGTGGGAATCTCAATTATGTCTTCCTAAGATGACGATGATGACTCGCAGAATCAAGAAATACATATTGTCTTTTCACTACCGAGATACTTGCCAAAAAGAAAATACATCGTCGTCGAAGCATATTTTTTGGTAAACGGGTAGCCAATTATTCGTATCCTAATGGAGTGCTTAGGTTCTTTGTAGTGAAAGGAGCGGACATCCGCTCTTTTCGTTGTAAAAGCAAGGAAGAGTATAGGGAAGCATGAGGTTTGATTGAATACGGAAGTTTTGACAACCTTATAAAGGTCTGTGAAGATAAGGCAATGATGGACGAAGAGGAGAGTATCCTGGCGGGTGGAAAGGGTTCGATGGAAACGCTCGTTCTGGGTACCTTGCAGAGACAGGCGAGTGTTTCAAAGCCAGTATAAACTTGGCTCTTTGGTCAGCAAAGTGTTGCCTTACTTGTGATGAGGTTTTGTGCAATATAAAGCCTCATCCTCGGTCGGAACTCCTTGTTGGCCTCGGAGGTTTGGATTGCCCGTGCTGGCGGGCATCACCACCACATCTCTTGATAATCTCTGTCGCCACTATTTCGGCTTGCCTCCGTACTTCGCCGTGATTTGTTTCCACAAGCTTCTCCATAATCTGGATTCCGACGGTCCCTCGCAGACACATTGCACTGGTAGACAGGGTTTTGGATTTTCCTCTATTGGCTGCCAACCTGTTCGCTTCCTTCTCTTGTTTGGGCATAATCCTGCATCCATCCGCATCAAAGCCCCTGACCTTCAACCCTTCTACAATAGCATTCCAGATCCTCCTCTTAGCCCAATTTCTCACCACGACTTTCGGCTTCACCAACGTATTGCCGGTGAGGGTAATCCATAGCCCCTCCTGGGCAATGTCTGGACGGCCGTCCAGGACGCTGGCATAGCGTTGTTTCAGACGAGGGTGGAGCACATGAGATGTGTCGTCCAAGATGAGGGCAGCGCTATGAGGGATCTTGTATTGTGGAGAGATAGAGACTCGGCAGATGTCGACTGTGGGGATGGAAAGGAAGTGGGGATAATGCAGGCGCATTGTCAGGAAGGGAAAAGAAGATTTGCTCAGGGGGATATGCCATCACTGTGGAGTGTAGACAGGCGCGTACCGTAGCAATGCCATCTGGGACAACATACAGAGCATGGAGTGAAGATGTCTAGATCTCTTTCGTTGGGGGACTCGAGACTGGAGAAGCTCGATTGGGTTAGCGCAGCCGGAATTTAGCAGGAAAGCCCAACCAAGAGAAACATTCAGTGACTCTATCCTCCCAATTCCTTTGTCACTCTTAGTCTTTTCAAACGAGAACACGCACCTCTCCAAATAACAAGCACACTCGAGACAGAAAGCAACATGCCTAAGAATAAGGGGAAAGTAAGACAAGACTTGACTACAGCCTTGCATCTTTGCCCCACATGCTTACAAGTGATACCAGGGAGGGAAAAATCGACGTCGAGGAAAGAACGAGAACGACAACGAAAAGCGCGAGCTTACCTTCAAGGAGGATGGACAAGGTACATTATCATTCCCTGTCCTCGCTCCAAGCCTGCGCCTCTGGTCTAACTGCATCACCTCCTCCCAATCCAAGCACAGCATACCGCAACGATGACTCCTTCAGCCTACTAACAATATGTCTCCGTCAATGCAGAGTACGCGCAAGTCATCAAAATGCTGGGAAACGGCCGCCTGGAAGCCCTTTGCTTCGACGGCGAAAAACGACTAGCACACATCCGCGGGAAACTGCGGAAAAAGGTCTGGATCAACCAGGGCGATATCATACTGCTGTCTTTACGAGACTACCAAGATGAGAAAGGGGATGTTATACTCAAGTACAGCGCCGACGAGGCGAGAAGTCTGAAGGCGTATGGGGAACTGCCGGAGACAGCGAAGATCAATGAGACTGATACGTATGTGCTATGTCTCCTTGGATTTAGAGATGTTGTTGTTTCACGGTATGGCTGACCCTCGACGATAGCTACGGACATGAGGGTGTGGATGACAATGTTGAATTCGACGAGGATAGGGACAACAGTAGCGATGAGAAGGATATTGACGTTGATGAGATCTAAGTTGGCGGCGTACATGGATACACTGAGAGGGGCCATGCGCATGAGTGTTGGTTGAGGGTGATCTTGAGGCCTCCTGGGCAAAGTTATGAGGCATGGCTGCATGGAATACGGCTACTACATAGGATGAAGCATGGCGTTCTTTGAAAAGTGAATAAACTACCTGAAATGTGCAGAATACTTTGTACACATTTTCTATCATACCACCCACTAGTTACCGTAAGGGAAGACCTGAAAATAGCGCTGGAAGGGTATTTACTTCTAAAAGCTGATCCAAAAGAAACTTCACGTCCGTAATGACCACCTTTTCACCATCCCTCTTCACATATTCCTTTCTACTTAGGCACCCCGTGACTCAATGCCCGCTGAGAATGGGAGATCTCCTGTGAAGCTTTCTCTGCCTCTGGTAACCTCCACCGCTCTTCTTTCTTACCGACGCTGCTGATAATACTGCAGGACTACCAGAAAGATCTTTTCACAGAGTTGAGCTCTGAAGATGAGCTCATCATCCTGGCACGAGGGCTAGGCCTTCTACGAATAGTGATTAATCTCCTTCACTCCTACGATGCGGCAGGAAACAATCTTGTGGTGGTCGTTGGGGCAGAGGAAAGGGAAAATGGATGGATTGGGGAAGCGCTGGCGGAACAAGCTGCTGTCAGTCGAAGCCCTGCTGCGCGAGGATTGAGCCAGGTCAACACGGACATGATGAGTGTTGGTACTAGGTACGGAGGACACGGCTACATGGTGAGAGCTGTCACGAGCTGATGCGGTGCAGGGAGAAAATGTACTCTCAAGGAGGCATCTTCAGCATTACCTCGAGGATATTGGTTGTCGATCTACTGTCGAGTATGGATCCTAAGCTTCGAATTTGTGGCTTTGAGCTGACAGCTCAGAGTTATTGAACCCGGAGATGGTGACTGGTCTAGTTGTACTACATGCCGATAGGTAGTGTCCCAGGATCGAGGTATCTGCCAGTGCTTACGATATATAAGAATCGTGGCGACGTCTACCGAAGCTTTCATCATCCGTATATTCCGTCAAATGAACAAAGCCGGCTTTCTTAAAGCGGTTTCAGACAGCCCCGAGCCCTTTACGACTGGCTTCGCCCCTTTGGCTTCTATGATGCGTAACCTTTTCCTCCGTAAACCCTCCCTGTGGCCCCGTTTCCATGTCACGGTCGCCAAATCGCTGGAAGGTCGGAAAAAGGCAGAAGTGATCGAGCTTGAAGTTGCCATGACCGAGGGAATGCGGTACATTCAGAACGCAATCCTTGAATGTGTTGAGGTCAGCATCGGTGAGCTAAGGAAGGCCGAGTCAGGATTGGAGCTGGAAGATTGGACGATAGATAATTACTTGCAAAAAAGCTTCGATCTGATTGTCAGAAGGCAATTAGACCCAATATGGCACCGGGTGAGCTATAGGACGAGACAAATTGTGAATGATTTGACCGTACTACGAAACATCTTACAGTGAGCACCGGTCCGGACAATGCGAACAATACTGAACGGAGAATAGTGCCCTCCTTACGTACGATGCAGTATCCTTCAACAAATATCTAGACACGATACTGGCCGCTCATCAGCCGCCCTCAGGCTCGAATCGCCAAAATCAATCTCCGTGGTTGTTCTTAGATGCAGCGAATACAATCTTCAAGACAGCTAAGCGCAGGGTTTATACAGGAAAGCCAATGGACGACGATGCACCTGGAGCTTCAGTTGCACTTCCAGACTCTCTTCGACCTGTACTTGAAGAGCAGCCCAAGTGGAGCCTTTTGGCGGACATTCTGGAAGAAATTGAGCATGATGCATACTTCAGTCCTGGGTTTAGCGATGATTCTTATGGCACAATCCTGATAATGTGCTCCGATCAAGGTACATGCCGTCAATTACGAGAATATCTACAGAACATGAATGCACGACCAAATCAAACAAACGAGGACGACACTGAAGACCAGGATGAGGCTTCGAAACCCTCAGCAGCTTTTATGATGCGACGAAGCTTGCGCAATTATCTGAACTGGAAGAAAGACTTTGCCCGGGTCAGCGCGTCTCTCTTCACTGAAAATCAGAAAGTCCTAGAAGGTTTCAGTGATCAACGAGGGGCGCAAGGTAATCGTGGCAAAGGCCCACCAAATAAACGGAGACGAATTAGAGGCGGGTCTGCTGCCGTGGCAGGTGGCGGCAGACCTGTGAATGGCAGCATGCAAATAGCCGAGGACAAAGAATCTCAGGTCGCATCACTTCTAGCAGATCTTCAGCCCAATGAAGCAGATGTTGACCAGAAAGAAGAAATTGCTGTGGACGCTCTTGACGGCATGGAAGACTACTTCCAGCTGTATGAGATGAATGACTTGGTGGTCGTGCATCCCTACGACGGTGACATGGATGAGCATGTTCTCGAAGAAGTGCGCCCACGATATGTCATCATGTACGAGCCCGATGCGGCTTTCATTCGCCGAGTCGAGGTGTATAGAAGCTCACACAGTGATCGTAACATCCGCGTATATTTCATGTACTACGGAGGCTCGGTGGAGGAGCAGCGTTATCTCAGCGCGGTCAGGCGAGAGAAGGATGCCTTTACAAAGCTGATCAGAGAGAAAGGGGTCAGCCCCTACGTACTATCGAACTTCACAAGATCGCTGCTAATGCGTCTTCAGAACATGGCCGTGACCTTGACCCTTGACGGTGCCGTTCCTGATCCCCAAGAACAATTTCTTCGCACAGTCAGTACCCGTATCGCTGGCGGAGGTCGTCTAGCAGCAACCTCCGAGCCCCCTCGAGTTGTAGTAGACGTACGCGAATTCCGCTCCTCGCTCCCCTCTCTTCTTCACGGCCGTTCTAACATCGTTGTCCCTTGCATGCTAACGGTGGCGGACTACGTACTAACTCCAAATATCTGCATCGAGCGCAAAAGCGTTCGCGATCTTATCTCGTCTTTCAAAAATGGGCGTCTGTTCAACCAGGCGGAAACTATGCTCCAGCACTACAAAAGTCCAATGCTACTCATCGAATTCGATCAATACAAGTCCTTCACCCTTGACACTTTTGGCACAGACCACACTGCGGCTCTCAGCACAGCGCAAAACCCTCAAGATCTGCAAGCCAAACTCACGCTGCTCACCCTCGCATTTCCTCGCCTCAAGATCATCTGGTCTTCAAGTCCCTACCAAACAGCGGAAATCTTTGAAGAGCTGAAGAAGCAGCAAGAAGAACCTGATCCGATAAAAGCCGTCCAGATTGGGCTTGTGGCGGGTGAAGATCCGAGCGATCAGAACTTCAATCAGACTCCCCAAGATATGCTGAGAGCTGTGCCAGGGATGAGCGAGAAGAATTTGAGCAGAGTTACCCTTGAAGTGGGAAACTTGGTAGACGTAAGTAATCTGACAGAGGGAGAACTCGCTACCCTGGTGGGGGTAGAGGCTGGAAGGCAAGTGCATCGCTTTTTCAATCGAAATGTTGTGGAAGATTAGAACAAGGAGCATCCGCGCATGAGAAAGCTCGATTCTCGGCGCTTCCTGAAAAGCTATGGGAATGTGTCTTTCGCTTGAAACCGATAGCCTATGGGTAAGTCTCTGATTATTATTAGATTACCTGGCTTCCAATACCAAGCTTGGAATAAGCAAGATCCAAATCCCTCTTGTGGTCGTGTCAATTATTTACAGCCGCTCCGGCAATATTTCGTTGGAGGCATCTATTCGCTTGAGCGAAAGAACGAAAATTTTAGCAACGTGGAGATGATTCGGAAAGGCGGAACTATGACCTCTTAACAGCAGGTTTGTTTTGTGTATTTTGCTCAAAGCCACCATCGCCTACAAGGTCTCTTAACTGCTGATTCCATGCGCAGAAATAGATCGGAAGTTTTTTTGGATGGAACACCTCTGGTTTCAAGCCACTTACGAGTCGAATCCGAATCTATGGATCTTCCGGACGACGCAGCACGGAGGTCTACGTCTCAATTTTAAGAGAGGCCACTACTGATCAAGCATCTACCTTTGAGATTCAAGAAGCGACACTCATTCAGAGACTTTACTTGCGGCGGCCTGAGGTGGAAGTGAGTCAATGAGCCGAAGTAGGGTTTTTCCCTCGATCCTTCTAGCCGTCCTTAATCATACTGGTTCTGAATCGTTACGAATGAGAAGAGAGAGAAGAAAAGTTAAAGGTGCAAGACTTGCAAGGTACTTTGCCACAATATGCACAATAGGCGCCGCCGAAAATAGCAGTCGCTTCTACAATCGCTTGTGTCAAGGCAGCATCTTGTGAGGCTATCGCTTCTACATCCACGCCCATGCATTTGTTTCAAGCCCCCAGTCAAGTATCCTCTATAAGATCGATATCCTTCTCATGCACCTCCTACATTCGAATATTGAGCTTCCAGCCTTTGCACTTTCGAGCAAGTTCCCTTTTTTCATATCCTGTTACAACCTCATCTCAAGGTTTGATCAAACCCTCAGAGGGACCTTGGGCGCTATGTCTACAATGAAGTCTGGTCTTTTCTTACTCTCGCTCCCATTCATATCTCATTTCGCCTCAGCAGCCAACAGCCCTGTTGGCAACACAAACGGCATCAACTTGGCTACCTTCACCGACGTTGCCAACACAGCGACCAACTGGCCCGCTTGTCGCGGCGTAGGGGTCCAAGATTGCGGGTCAACCGAGTGGTGCTCGAAACTCACCGCACCGAATAACGCTAAACCCAAGCTCTATTCGATGAGTAAATACTTCGATGTGACCGGCAAGTATATCAAAGTCAACGGCAAACACAGTCCTCCCGATTGGAGTAACAATGCACCGGCCAAAAAAAGGAGGTCAAGAGAAGCAATGAGGGGGAAGATGAATGAAGCTAGGGAGAAGGCTGAACTGGAAAAACGTATCAACGCCGACGACCCGCAACTTTGCGTCCAGCCATTAGCCTGCGGAACACTCAACGGGACATTTGGGGGCACGGCCGGAGGTCAAGTGACGAACTTCATGGCCCGGCCTGGAGGGGGCGAATTCGATTTGCTTGCCGATTACCCTGGACCGGAAGACAGTGGAGGTGAGTGACCTCGTCGCGCTCGTAACAACCTACCTATTCCCCCTCATCACCCTCCACAAAAACCACTTTTCCCAACCCTTTCTTTATCACAGCACGAGAAAAGCGGCAGCTAACCCCACCATCACCCCGAACAGGCGCCTACGTGGTCATCGCCCAATTCCAGAACGCCAAAACGAACGGCGGCCAAGCGTACTACTTCCGGCTTGCGACCCGGGACACGCTCAGCGGCGGCTTCCTCGGCCGATACAACACCCCCAACGGCGACGACTTCCAGGGCATCTACTACGTCTTCATCGGCGACCCGGCCAAATCCCCCCAGGTGGCCCGCATGAATTGGTACGACTTCAACCACGGCGACCTGCCGGGGGACGCCACTTGGAAAAACCCGCAGGCGCAGACTACGCCGCCAACAGCGACTTCGTAGAATGCCTTTAGGCACGATCGGGAGTGTGGAATAAGGAAATGCCGCATCAAAAGGTCCTGGGTGAGGAGGGCGCACGGGGAGGCGGAGCACTGTGAGAGCCTATTTACCATGTATCTACGCGGGCGGTTTTCATTTCTGCTGCCCGTGTATATTAGAAGTCGCGGGGTTTGTTTCGCACAATGCGTGCTTGCTCTTGGGGCGATAGTGAAGCGAGACAATGGATTCCATCTGTCGGATGGGCATATTAAACTCGAAAGGCAGAGAACCGGCTTCCACTGGTGATCGTTCAGTATCGTTGCGTTCATTACGTTCGTCGCGTTTACTACTTTCGATAAAGTCGCACTCAAACAATGCAAGGCGCGGAAGACCGCTGAGCAAATTTCTCACGATGTCGCAAGAATGGGCACGGCCAATCCCACACCCTCGTCCTCCGCATCAGCAGGCCGTGTACGTGTCAAAGAACGCGTTGCTGTCGGATGCGAACACCGAATTCAAAAGGTAGAGCACCCGCCTCCGCTCTCAATTCCTCAATAGCCAGTACTCCAGTATTCATAGCGATCAAACCCTTCGATCCTCGCGCAAACCCCTCTGCGCATCCATTCCGAAACAGCGCACCACCATCTTCCACTTACCCTGCGGGTACGCTTATACAAAAAATAATCATCTGGGCTGTCTTAGAAGTTGCCAGAGCGTCGTGGAGCGTCTGTGAGTCCCTTGCCAGCCGCCCCGCGCCACGGCAGAGTGGGTCTGGGCGGGCCTTATAGTTAGCAGTTAGCACCTTGGGGGGGCTCGATGATTGGCCTGCAAGCGAGCCATAGAGATGACGGTGCAGTCGAGGGGTTGTCCGTGACGTAGACCTCCCACGAGTCAAGGCATCGAGGCATCCAAAGGGTGGCACAACTTCTATCAGACAGACACTTACCAAACACAACCAAACCTCCAAATCCAAACCCACCCCAACCCACCCACCAACCCCCCCTTCACAAACCCACTCACCATGCCGGTCCTCCCAACCGAAGAAACAGCCCTCCCGAACCTAACCGAAGCCGTAGCCAAGAACCCCTCCTCATCCACGGACAGTACGGCTAGCGAGCACCCTGCGCACGACAACGAGCATACCCCCGGGGGGAAGAAGGCAAGCGCACAGGATATGATATCCAAGGGCCCGCAGGTGCCGAAGACGATGGAGGAGATGCCGCCGAAGGCTAGTAAGGAGGAGATGAGGAGGCGGGCGGAGGAGTTGAATCAGTAGGGTTGTTTTTGGGGGGGGAAAGGCGCGGGGGTATGGACCGAGGTTAGGGAGGGAGGGGCTGGAAGCGTGGATGAGGATGTGAGGAGCATTCGATGAAGTGAGGGGTTTGGGGTTGCGATGGAGATGGGAATGGAAATGTGCACGCGAACATATCTGGCGAAAGCTGTTGCTGTCACGCCATTGGATGCATGGCTGCTAGCAAGATGATGCAACCCATTTCCTCAACCTCGCCCCTTGTTCCAGAAAGGCACCCTACCCATTCCTCACTATCCGCCACAACCCCCTCATTGTCCCCCACCCCTCTGCGTACCCCAGCTCCACTACCCCCCGACACATCTCCCACGCCCTCGCCGCACTCTGAATCGGATAATCCACCGGGCCAGGAATACTTGTGCTGATCCCCGACCAGCGATCCTTGCACACAGCCTTGGTATTGCACAACCCCCTCAGTCCTTCCTTCCCTCCAAATCTCCCATATCCACTTCCTCTGACCCCGCCAAACGGTAGGCTGACGGCATAGTAAACGCCAAAATCATTCACGCTGACCATACCTGCGTGGATCCTATTGACCGCTTCCTCGAGCGCAGGCCTCGAAGTGCCAAACACGGATGCACCGAGGGCGTGAGGCGTGGAATTTGCCAGCTCGATGGCGTTGTCCAGGGAGGTAGCTTTCATGATGACGCAGATCGGGGCGAAGAGTTCTTCTTGGGCTATGCGCATAGCAGGAGTAACGTTGGCGAGGAGAGTGGGGGAGAAGTAATGCCCCTTCAGATACTCCGGGTGGGTGTACCGTTGCCCGCCGACCAAGCACTCGGCGCCTTCGGTAACGGCTTCTGAGATCAGGGTTTCGAGGTGGGAAAACCGTGCGTCGTTGATCATAGCACCTACATCGACAGCATCCGGATCGTCGAGGGGGCTACCAACGCGGAGAGCGCGGATGCGGGCGCCAAGGAGTGCGACTAGTTTGGGATAGATGGCGGGAAGGCAGATGATGCGTTCGATGCCAATGCAGTTTTGGCCTGCGGATTGAAATGTGCCCCGCATGAGGATGCTAGCTACTTTTTCAAGGTTTGACACGTCATCGAGGACGAGGGCTGGGTCTTTTCCCCCAAGTTCGAGGCAGAGCGGGGTGAGGGTTTTGGCGGCGGACGAGGCGACGTGGTGCGCGACGGGCCGGGAGCCGATGAACGTTATATGTGATATGCCGGGGTGGGAAGTGAGGTGGGAGGCGGTTTGGGGCCAGCAGAGGATGGGTTGGATCAGGTTGGGGGAGTGCCCGCAGGCAACGAGGGCGGCTTTGGCAATCGAGGCGTAGTATTGAGTGCTCCAGGCGGTGTTTTCCGAGGCTTTGAGGATGAGGGCGGAGCCCGTGAAGAGGGTGGATATTAGAGGGGAGATGAAGTTGTGGAAGGGGTAGCTTTATAGCACATTAGTCTCTTGTCCGAAGGAGCCCGAATTGAGGATGTGGTGTGGTCATGTCGACGACGGGCTAGAGATTCAATGTGAGGCTGTGCAGACGTACTTCCAGCTCACGCAGGCGGCCACGACGCCCATTGGTTCCCACCTGACTTCATTATATTTGTACATCATCAGGAAATTCGTGGGTCTTCTTTCTGGTTGTAATGTCTTCTCCCCATGCTGTATTGTCCATTTCAGCTTCTCCATTGTGACCAGTATCTCACCCAGAGATGCATCGATCTTAGTCTTGCCGGAGTCAAGGCAGGCGGTAGTGGCTATGGTGTCTTGGTTCTCGAGTATGTAACTGGGTAGAGGCCCAAAGTATCAGCATAGTCTCGATAGTCTCAAGATTGGGAGGGTATGATCTTACTGCAATAGTGTCCTTAGTACCCTCCGCCGCTGCTTGAATGTGGTCTTTGCCCATTCTACCTGGGCTTCTTTTGCTTTTGCTATGGATCTGTCGATTCCATCAGGGGTGGTTGGGTTCACCAGACCGAGCAACTGTCCATTGGTCGGGCAGTAGCATTGTATGGCGGTCGATCGCGGTATCTGTGGTTTGCGTTAGCTTCAAGACTTTTTTCCACTGCAAGGAACGAATTGTTGAGAGGCTACCTTGATGCTGGGGTTCTCTAAATAATCCCCTTTCCATGACGGATCGCATTGCTTCGGTTCTTGAATGCTGAACTTGACCGCGCGTTCGCCGTCATCGCTCAAGACCACATTGTTGAAAACGTAGAGGACGAACGAGACCGAGAAAGCAAAGATTGATAGCTCGAACCAGGGAAAATTAACAGGAAGGTGGTTGAGAGTGTCCATGGAGGAAGTTGGCCGAGAAGATCGTAGGTATATTGATTACAATACGCTAATTACTTCTAAAACTTGAGGAGGTAAACAACTTTGTTCCTACTCCAGGACTCTAGCATCGTCAACGTCCCTACTCAGGACGCGGTTAATGGAGTAGTAATATACTTCGGGCTTTTGACCTTCAAAAATAATTCTGATCGAAGAATGATATATCTGATTTCTCCGATTGTATTGGTGAACACCCTCAGAGAATTGTCACTCTACATTTTCGGTCCCAATCAATTCTACAGACCAAGCCGAATGACAGAAAATGCTTATGCATATTGAGATCTCGAATATCTCGGAGGAAGCTCGTACATTTCTTGCCCGCCGACTCACCCCTTCGTTTTCCACTCAGCCCCACTCTCGTCACCCTCGTCCATCTCGCTTCTGGACGATGCCACATCTCTGTTCGTGTCAAAAGATCCAGCGTGGACCCGAATCTCGCACGCGTGGCCGGGAAAGCGCCTTTCGACACGAATAGTAATAGGCAGGCGATGTATGCCCGCCATCTCAATCTCCACCGAGGGTCAGTATTTACATTGATTGAAAGCAAGGTTGCTTCTTTTACCTATTTATGACATCATGAACATAGTTCATCTATATGTAGGTGGAAAACATGGGCAAAGCAACCTCGTGAAATCGTGGTACGCTGTGGTCTAGTAAGATGAGGAAATTTGCTCACAGCTCCTACCCACTGCCCCCACTCAAAGTGGTGTTGTTTCCTTTGTATTCTAGTTCAGCAGCATCCACCTGCCTTATCCCGTACACATCAGTCTTCCACGCCATGAAAACCATCTCCGTACTGCTATTAGCCACAAAATCCGCTCCACTGGGCGCGGTCACCTTGATTCCCTGATGTGTTCCAGTCTGCAAGAGGGCACCTTGACGCTGATACGGGCCTTTGATGTTCGGTGCCGTAGCATATTCGATGTGGTATCAGGCTTTTTGTAGGACCCTGCGTTGAAGAAAAGTGCGTAGCCGCCATTATCCGGATTCTTGACCAAGGCTGGGCCCTCGGCGTCGTTATCTCCCTTGCTGATAGAATTGATCAGATCGACGGGAGAGCCAACAGTGGTGACACCGTCACTTTTGACCTGCTGGAGGTAGATGCGGGATCGGTGCTCGGGGTCGAAGGAGGATCCATTCTTGTAGACGACGCAGTGATTTCCGTTGTCCATGAAAAGATTTGCATCTATGGAGCCGGTGCCTATGCCTCCATAGGAGCAGATGAAGGGGTGGTCCTGGGGTTTGTAGGGCCCGAGTATGGTGTTTGATTTGGCGTAGCCTATGCAGTGTTTTGGCTTGGCTGGGGCTTTGCCGACACCTTGGGCGAGCGGATTAGCCACGTAGTACATGATGGATGAGCCATTGTCCTCGCAGGATGTTAGCATGATGCAACATCGATTTACGTGAGCCGCTTACCAGCTGATCTACATCAGGGCTCCACACACCTGAGTGCATCCACTCCTATCAGCTCAGTCCAACCGGTTCTAAGCTCGGATGGAGACATGGCAACGGGAACGTGAAATGCTCCCGTCTGCTTGTTTCTTTGCTATGTTGCGAACGCGAACTACGAATCATTTTGCAATTGGATGATGCACGGATCTACGTATTCCTCCGGGAGGAGAGGGCCAGTGATTCCAGGTGCGGCTGAGATGCTGGGAATGGATATCGCCAAGATCGTTACCGCTGCTATGAGGGTTCGAGACATTGCGAATCTAGCACAAGACTTGTGCAAGATTGTAGATAGTATTGGAGTCTGACTGCTGACCGTCCAGTTTCATAGGATGCTTGCGAGGAGAGTCCTGCGTAGGCGGCCCTCTCTCCAGGATCAAAAGTCAATCAAACTACCGAAGTGCGTGCCGTCACCCAATCTGTGAGTTCAATGATCCTCAAGCAGTGGGAACGCGGCGCTATATATAGGTAGAAGCGCCTAAGAGTAGGGAGAAGAGATCACTTCATGCAAGCTGAGTATTTATAAATTATGTGATGTGTATTGTGAAGGATTGTTGGAAAGTCCAGTCATGTGTTGTACGATCTTCACCTTCCATTGACTGTCATGTGAATGTGCTGTCCACTTGTCTCGTTCACAGGAGCTCCTTATAACCAGATTCGGAGCATATTCAGAAGAAGGTGAAGCCTTGGGATGGCTCGATAAAACATAATCGACAGCATGTGTCGTAGAATGGAAATGAAATGACAAGCCCGCATAATAATAGAAAACATATAAAACGAAATCTTCAATTGGGACTTGTATGTCTTGATGCGTTTTCCCATCTTGAAACAAGCTTGGAGAGCACTTGTGGCGCTGAAATTTGATGCTGCTTGCGCGTCACTCCAAATTCGACCTTACCGGCGGGGGCCATAAGCTGCTGAAAGCGTGAATCAACATCGTACTCATTCACTATCCATCATAACACACAATGGTCTCACCATGATCATCATTGTGAGCAGGGGAGCATCCCACTGAAAACAATGGGAATCTTAAGGGAATAGAGGAAGTTGGAGAATGGATATTTGCATGGAACGATGGAAGAGGTAAAAAACCGTAGGCCGGAAGGCTTGGCGTAAATTGCCTTCCTGATACTCCATACAAATCGCAAAGCCCCACTCTTCTTACGGCCCAATCTGAACTTTACGTCTGCAAGCCGACTGTTCATACTCTACAGAAAAAAATTTCGTAGCGGCCAAAAGTAAATTGAAACCAGAGAGGACGCCCGAGGTGGGGCTCGAACCCACAACCTTGAGATCTCGAAGAGTTGTTCTTAAAAGTCTCACGCGCTAGCCAATTGTGCCACCCGGGCATGTATAATGCATTGCTTATTTTGACTTATCATCTCATTTTGCAATTGCGCCGTCAACACTTGCGCTACCCACGTTGCAATGGGCACGTTCACTCGTTCTTACTCCCCTAGGTATCATCATAACGGTCTACAGGGAGCCCTGAGATGGATGTTATCTGTCGTATCGATTCTACACTAATTCTGTACCTCTAGTAATACCCAATGCACCTTCGCTATACTTAAGCTCTCCTGCTTGTGAACTGCTCGACCAATCACAAACCTGACCTGGGGCTTTACCAAAGACACTTCACAAAATGCCTTCCTTCCCGGCTCACGATCCTTTTCACCAAGTACCTACAAGGGGCAAGTCCCTGGAACTAGCACCCACACTGATTCCGAATATCCCATCAGGCATGACCCAATTCTGCATGACGATACTCCAGTAACTCAAATCGCGCCTTGTCAACTTGATCTCCGCCCACTTGGTTTCCCCCTTCTCGATTTCAAGTTTCTCGAAGCCTCTCAGTACACGTACTGGGAACTCGATCTTCTTCCCGGTAGACTCATCGATAGTATTGTCAGGGAACGAGACATAGACCTGCACGACTTGCTTCCCCATTCTCGGTCCGGTGTTGGTAACGTTAACAAGGACGAGTAGATGGGTTTCGTAGAGACTGGGATTACCACCCTCACCGCCTCCAGCTTGCGAGCGTGGTTGAATCATGTTGTAGCCCGTCGGATATGGATAAGGGTCTGTTTTGATTATTTTGGTGGGTTCGAGATAGGGGTATATGTAATTTTTCAGGCGACGGAAGTTTGCTGGGAAAAACGCTGAGCCAATAGCTGCGATTTCTCGTGAATATGAAGGGGGCTCTGTATCATCATCAGGACGTGGGGATGGAAGAGGCGATTTCGGTCGTAAGGTGGTAAGTGTGAGATTGTGGAATGAGAACGTGGTGTATGAGAGACCGAAACCAAACTCGTAGCGTGGAACAATGGGCTGGCTGTCAAAGTGACGGTAATCGATCAGGAGACCTTCATCGAAGTCCTGTTGGGGCACAAGACCATTGGGTTTGAAAAGGATTTGTCCACTTGCACCGTAGTCTGAGAGGCTTTTCCCAACCGTGTAGGGCAAGCGCCCACTTGCGTCTACTCTACCGAAGAGGACGTCAGCTAAGGCATTACCGCTCTCTTCGCCGGGGAGATTTGCTAAGGCGACTGCTTTCACGTTGGGGTGATCGACCCAACGTTCCAGTACTACTGGGCCAACAGCGTGAACAACAACGACTGTGTTAGCACATTTGTCTGCAATCGTTTTGACAAGTTCATCACCACCTTTCTGTGGGTATAAGTCTTTCCTATCCGTCATGCCATTCCAGGAAATGTAACCCTCACCGGAATCAGAATTAATGAAGACCAAGCAAAGATCATGATTCTGTATTGCAGATCGTTCATCCTTTGGAAGACTGCTGGTGAGTACTGAAGTGATGTCCACCGTGCGATGATCAAATACGGATTGGAGGGCCTTGATAGGAGTAGTAAGGAATGGAAAGATTACTGATCCGCTTCCCCAGCCAGTAGCCAGGGTCCCTTCATTACAAGCTCTATCCTCACAAGCGTTTGGTCCATTAGGATTGGGACCAGCATCCTCTCCGTATATTCCAACGCGGTACTTGACATCTCCATCGATTTTGGCTTGGTCAGTCCAGCCTTCATGGTGCAACGGTAAGATGCCTCCTTCGTTTTTGACAAGGACAGTCCCTTCGGCAGCAACCTCCTGAGCTAGACGTCCATGAAAATCATTGCCCGTTCCTTGAGCATCAACAAACTGATTGACGATTTTTGTAGAATCATCGTCAGTACTCTCGTGAATCTTTCCAACCTCTTCATCGGTCCACGAGGAAAAATTTGGTCCTCCATCTCCTTCAGGAGGCGGAAGGGGCCATCGAGTCTCATTATTTTGGCCAAGCTGATACCAAGCCGCCACGATTCGTGTGGCCATATCGTTGATTCTTTCCATTGGCACCGATCCATTCAAGACAGCTTCTGTTAGCTGCGGTCCCCAGAAGGTCTGCCCGTCCTGCCAGTGCTCCCCATCACCTGGCATGGTCATGTCAAGACCAGCCAGTGCACTCGCTACACCGCTCCGTTGAGCCAGCCAATCAGATTGAACGAATCCCTGAAATCCGAGCTCATCTTTCAGAATACCATTGAGGAGCTTGCTATTATCGCATGCGTATGAACTGTTGACCATGTTATAACTGCACATGATGCTTCCAACGCCAGCTCTGATACTGTCGGCAAAAGGCCACACGTATAGTTCGTGCAGCGTTCGGTCGTCAACATTAGATGAGATGGCATTGGGTAGTCCCCATTCCCAAGCTTGGCGGAAATGCTCTTGTTCGTTGGCAACGTAATGCTTTGCTGTAGCTATCACACCCTCGTCCTGAATACCCTTAATCGTCTCTGCTGCTGCAACTCCCGCAAGAACAGGATCGGGTCCAAAGCCTTCCCAATTCCTTCCCCCTGCAGGCATCCGCCCAATTGGCCCCATAGAGGGGCCCAGCATTACATTGACACCTTTTAAGCGATGCTCACGACCAAGCCCTCGACCCCGTTTATAGATCAGTTCGCGATTCCATGTTGCAGCAGTAGTGATACCGGCTGGCCAATATGTGGCGTGGTCTGCGAATCGAACGCCCAGCGGACCATCCTGCAGACACAGCATGGGGAAGCCGGCATTATTGGCTGGGCCAGTGTTCCCAACGCAGAGATTCGTCGCCCACCCTGTGCCTGTCGTGATGTTGGCTTTTTCAGCAAGATCCATCTTCTTCACCATGGCCGATGCCAACTTGTAGCTTCCATACCAAGCATTGAGTGTACCGCCCTGAGGTGTGGGGTACCATGGAGGGGACAGCTATCATGATCGATCAGCGTATGCTTATGGTAGGGTCAGGGAAACATACTCCATCTTGAGGCACTGCCTCCTTGAAAATCCAACTTGAGCAGGCCAGAAGCACGACCAATGCAGCTGTTAACAGTGCTATGGTCAGCCAGAACCATTTGCTACGCAGACAGCCCCCTCTTCTCTTTGTTGACGGTCCGAAACCATAGTCCCCTTCCATCTTGTCACGAGCAGTCTTCCCTCCCTTCTTCAGTGGGGCCCATCCCCCTCTCAACCTTGATCCGGAAGCAGCATCAAGCTGTTCAAGCTCGTCAAGACTTAGGTCCGAGGTGGAGCTATTGTCGTCGTTGAATGTCGATCGTGATGGATTATGGTTAGTCTCGAGCAAGCCTTCTCGGTCATTTGCGTTTTCTGTCTCCCGCGTCATGGCAGTCGATGAATCTCTCCTACTATGTTTTGGTGACCTTTTGAGAAGGCCCATGGCCCCAGAGAGGTGGCAGTATATTGTTTACAAGCACACTTGAACATCAACCTCTGGGGTTGTCGGCAATGTTGCTACCCGGCGTTCACGCTAGAGAAAAACTTTGGCTTCCGAGGCTTCATGAAAGAAGAGGTGGCCAAGCAAAATTGGCGCTGCTTTACCAGAACCACCAAACTGCCCGCATTTCGGAAAATTATCTACGCCTACTTATACATCTAAATCAGATATTCTCTTTTTGAATATAACTTTAACTTAGTAATTTAAGTCTCGCAAAGGTTCGAAGGGAAACAAACAACATAGTAGAATAATATTCTGCTGCTCAAGATTTTGCTTGGCCACCTCTTCTTTTATGAAGCCTCGTTCGCTCTGTCCGAGGGTCATCACTCTGTCACCAATTGGATCAACTACTCTGTAACCTCTACACTTGTTCGACTTCCTTGCTACTGAATCGATTAGAGACTCTCCTTCTTATTAAAGACTTTTGCATTTATTTTCCCCCGTAAATTCATCGAGGTATGCTTCCATTCCTAGTCATACAAGAGTTTATACTCAAAAAGCCTCATCAGGACGAGGAATGTTTAGGAGGCCCAACAATCCTGAATCTGCAACCGATTGCCTTCTTATTGAATCGAACGGAGCCAGACTAGATATGTACTTGTAGTATGATCTGGTATTGAATCACGGAACATTTGTTTCTAGAAATTTCTTTCTCAACGATGGCTCTCTCGCAGGGTTTTGTGTCCTGCGCCCAGACTCTGACTTGCTATCCTACTAATTCGGTAGAGATCGAGAGTAAACATGCTCAACCCGGCTTCCGAGACGCAAAAAAGCTCACACAGACCTAAAAGTCCTCCTAGGTTCTCAGAACAAGGTCTCTGCACTTCAACCGAACCCTCGAGGATAGATATGAGACGTGGCTCCAGGTGCCATTTTCAGCTTGAGCCATTTGGTAAGAGATGCCGAAACAACAAGAAAAACAATGGTGGCAATCCCCACCAGTGCCACGTTTATTATGACGCATAAAGTGTACCAGAGCACGGGTTTCCAAACACTGCTATCCCGAATGTGTATATTCGATGCGTTCCACGGAAGTATTTGATGCTTTGGAATCCTTATCTGACCCTAAGTATCCAGCGTGTCTGACCTGTCAGCCATGTGGCATCTTAGGGATTGAAGGATACCTGGGAAGTTTGATCAACAGGAACTGTGACGCGTTTCGGACCTACCTTATTTGTTTCAAATAATGTGCGAATGAGAATCCAAAGTTGTGCATCGAGTGTGGCGAGTTGGTTTACAGATGCTAAACTTGCTTGCACATCACCACTGTACGTCTTGGTTACTCTGCTCCTGATACCTAGCTAATACTCTCTGAACCTGGAGCATAGCATTCACCTATCCCATGCCAGGCCGTCAGATTTTGGACGCACTGTCAAAGAGAACTATGGGAATCAAAGCAATCTATAGCCTGTCTCGCGTGGAGGAAGTTCGAAATGGAGCTTCCCAGAGATCATGAATAGCTCCACATAATGAAACTTTCACTGCATGACATCCCTTCGCAATACGTTTCAATTTGGATAATCGATTCCTATTGATCGGAAGTGGCAGAAACATTCCAGTTTCACCGTCGCCTCGCGAAACGTTCTTTCGACGCGAGTCGTTCGATGCGGTTTAGATCATGAAGGGCGCGGCTTTAGCAATTCCAGCTTCTGACCCTCGAGGACTGAGACACGACCTATGCAGGCTAAAAGCTTTACGCAACGCGGATGAAGCCCCTCTTGGGCATGCTCTACTAGCAACGTGCGATCTGAGTATTTTACATGCTTGCGACATTGTCCGCGCTAACTGGATGCGACTTTGACCCTGAGCTTTGGGTCAACCGGTTAGACACCAAACACTCACTGTGGGTGAGTGCTATATGATTTTTTGCTGTAAGACTGGCACCAGAGTCATATTGATAGCAGGAACGATCAAAATTTGCGTACCAGTGTCTCAACGTAGTCACGGCCGGGGCGAGACTCAAGTTTGGATTGAGCCTGCTATAGTCGCCAGTCACACTTTGCAATTACTTGAGACGAGCTACCCTCGGGGGCTTTGAAATCCGTGTTTCATCGTCCAGCGTTCCAAACGACCTCAAGTGGGAAATCGTATCGAGATCGCGGCAATTTACAATTTCCATCCACAAAAACTTGAATACTTGCCGTCCGGTATGCCATGGGTCCGAGACTTAGAGTCTCTTATTTGATCCAAGCCCAAGAGGCAGGCTCTGAAAAATTCGAGCCACGTTCACACAATGTTGACCAACATTGGCGATGTACAACAATGGATGTAAACATTTGTTACCAATGTCGAGGACTGATCTTTCGCCTCAACCCTAAACCAGCGGAGGCTTAAATTTTCGCTAGTGACCCACGGTAGCAGCCATATGCCTCGGCGCCGCAAGCGCATCATCTACCCAGACCCTCACGGGATGACGCGATAATGGGAGAGCTTCCGTGGGAAGCATTCAACGAACTGTGAATCAACCAATCAACCCGACTCGGCAAGTTACACGATGCCAACACTTTTAATGTTACCACATGAGACACAATGATCCTCGAGACCGGTTTGTTAGTCTCTCCTCTGCATCATTTTGCTGTCAAATCAGTTTTGAATGTTCAATTGCCGCCATGTGACTTTGGACAGAATTCTGCTGGAACGCTTCCTAGCATAGCGCGTTAGTGGGTTCTTCCTGTATGGCCGAGGTTTTGCCTGTACACGCGCACGACCACGCGATCCATGAATCTGTACTCAACACTGAGCAAAGAGACCAAGTATCATTGCTCCTTAAGCAGCGGTGGCCTTGCTTGGCTATCGCATAATGGTGGTCGATATGCAGAGCCTGGAATTAGCGTTCCCTACTTGTTAGAATTGTCGGCAGGGAAAAGGTTCAGGAATGACTTCGCCTGTCGTTTCTGCCTCAAGTCTGATCCATGGCTCGTGGCACACAAGGTGAAGACCAGGATCTTTGATGCAGATAGCCTGCGTAATGCACGGGAGTTACGAGAAGGGCATGAAACTTCCTGGGTGAGGTGGTTTTATTGAGCCATTCTGGGGAAGAGACTGCGAGTAGAAGTACATACTGGGCGCAGAAAAGGTGCAAGAAACACATGGAGGTAAAGTCGCTTACCAATGCTAATGAGTGGGTCGTGCCGCAGTAGGAACGAGCTGAAACACACCACATGTATCCCCTCTACTAAAATTAGTCTCCTTCCTACTACTACCCACTACCATTCATCACCAACAACGAAATGTTGGGATATCATCTTCGCGCGGCCTGGGAGGTCAGCAGCCCAAGGCCACGCCGCTTCACCTATGTTTTGACCCGCGCAACAACCGACTAGCATGCTGAACACTTCTGCTCGGACAAGTGCAAGCGGGTTTCATCCTTCATGCGCCGTCGCATGGGGGCAGAAATGGCGACTGGCGAGAAAGCCAGATGCTGCCCAAAATCATACCGCACTCACGGCTCATTCGCAATATGCTAACGTAGCTGATTGCGCAAAACCAGATGCTTCCCACCTCCTCGAACTTGATATTTTGGTTTCTCTTCCCTTCCCTCTCGCTGCCAACAGTGTGTTGCTGCCTCATCTATCTGCCTCCGTTGTTGGTGCATTCGTTGTTACAGATGAAACACTGTTGTTAAACCCTAATTCCGAAGCTTCATCAGTATCACTACACAGTATCTGAGACTCGGGACGCTGTTCAGAAAGTGCAATTTCTTTTAAAGAGCGGCTTTTCCAACCAGTCCTCCAACAGACAATCCAATTTATTGTTGTGCAAGCACTCGGTTTATCAAGAAATCAGATATCGTGAAACTGCATGACCTTATGTTGTGCTGATGGGCTGTGCCGTCATTCAGAAACACAGCCAATCTCCCGAGATTGACCCCAACTGCCCCCACCAAAGCTTACAATGGCTCAGCCAGGCTGCGCAATCATCTTCGCCCCCTCTCAGAGGATCGACCGCAGAGCCAGCTTACGGAGGTCACTCAGCCTGAACTCCAAACCTAAGCGAATTATAGTCGACAGTTGTCCTGTAAACTCTTCCTCTCGAGTGCGTGATCCTCGCTTCTCTCATGCTCACCACCGATCTTTGTCCGACAAGATGAGAGCTTTACAAAGCCGAATGAAGCGGGATCACGACACTCTGGCACAGAAGCCACAGGCTGCAGCAGGACCTCCACCGGTCACCAGAAGGAACCCACGACACCTTGATTTGTTGGAGGCGGCATCCCAGAAGGAGCACGAGAATAGCCGACGGCCAAAGAATTTGGGAAGTGCAGAAGGAAAACACCAGGACCATGGGACGGGGAAAGAGAACGAGGCCCTAGGCACCAAACGTAAGGCACCATCATTCGCTCCATTCAATGGCGACCAATCATACCGCCAAATAGCGTATGACCAGTACATGTCTCAAGCTTTTGGTCTTGTAACTGGAGAAGTGCCAAAACCTGCGGCGGTACAAAGGCTCAGGATGGCAGAGGTACCATCGAGACCAGACTCGGACATGAGTGCCAACACCCTGGACTCGATGGAAGTGAACTTTCACATGGCTTCCAAGGATATTCCGCAAGCGCCCGCGCCACTTACAAGAGACCAACGGCCAAAGATCCAAGTCACAATACCAGGCAAACAAACATCCTCTCCGATGCACCTGGCCCATCAGATGAGCAGACAAAAGAGCAAGGGCCGCAGAAGACATACATCATTGATGGTGTCGCCGACGTCGGCCACGACGTCTCAGGGGAGTGGCGAGGCTCCGGCCAGGTTGTCAATCGTCTCTCCGCTGTCGGTGGTGGAAATGCCGAAACCTCGAAGACCGTTCTCTGCCTTCTCTCTTGAGGACATGACGAACGACATGCCTCAAAGTGCCCCCTTGGTAGGAAAGTCTATAAACTCGGAATCTTCTGATGACGCCGATCGTGATGAAAAAACGTCAAATTACAGTCTTCGCTCCTCCATCTCAAGCTTCACTTCGGTTACAACCATGACGAAGTCATCTGATGACCGTCGACATAGTATTGCCTTCTCAATCATGTCACCAGCGGCCGCCGGCGTCTTTGACAGCCAGCCGCTTGTACCGAATATTCCTAAAGACCTGAGATCGATGAAGAGCATGGCTTCACTGACAGTCAACACCAACAAACCGCTACCTCCGGAGCCAGGCTTGGAAGACGTTGCACCCCTTCGTCTCCCCAGTCACATAAATTCTCGCGAAAACAAATTGTCAGGCAAGCGTAGGGCTCCAACGCCGCTCACCATCTCTCGCTCTTCTACGATTAACGTAGTTCCTTCTCGAATGTCGTCGCTTCGATCCAAGTACACGCCTGCAGATCTTGACGCGCTTGACGCCGCTTTTATTGAGACGAGCCCTATAGTCCCCAACTTCTATTCACAAGAGACCTCGCTAGAACAAGCGCAATTAGAATTGGAGGCACACCTTGGCACCATAACCGAAGATGACTCGAGCAATTCAGGATCGATCCCGCTTGTCCACGACCCTCTTCAGATCAGTCGTGGCCCGAATGAGATGGTACCATCGCGTCAAGCCCCTAGGCCACCATCATCAACAAACATCAAATTAAGCGATGGGAGTAATAGTGGCAGGAAGCGACTGCAAAAGAAGCCATCGGTCCACGTTGCTTTACAAATGAAGGCAAACCCCCAGCGAAGTAGTAGCGAGCTTTGCAAGAGGATATCTTCTCAAATATCTGCACCGATACTTGAACCAATGTCTGTTTCAGTCCGTGGAGATTCGACCAAAGCCAACAAGGTTTTGGGCAAAGTCGACTCAGCGACCCCCATGGAACGGGAGATCAGCAGCGAGTCAAATTGGAGCTCAAGTGAATCGCCCGAGACTTCTTATGCAGATTCCTCAAGTCCAAATATGTCCAGCAGAGAGGACTCAAGCACACCAGAAACAGATGTTTCTTCCATTCCAGACCACGCGTTTGAGGAAGTGCGCGCGAGACTGGAACTCTTGAGCCCAAAGAAGGATTCTCCGCCCGCTTTCGGTGACCGCGGATCAGGTGTGTCGGAAGTTCCAACGACCGTGCATCTGCCAATTCAAGAGAATAACATTGGTGTAATACGAACGGCAGCATCGCGCCCTACAAGCTCGGACACTAATGAGACCACGAAAGACAAAAATACTCCGGCGATCCACTTGACGTCTGACGAGGATTCTCAGAGTTGGGAAGCAGAAATTACATTTGATCCACACGATTACTCATACGAGCCCCTTGCTCATCCGCGCCCAAGACCCAGTGGTCAGGACAGTGTACGCCGACGATCATTGGCCTCCATCGCAATGTCCGAAATCCCGGACATGTATGCTGATATGCCATGCGACCGATCGATGCGGGATTCCATGTCAGCGGAAGACTTCGAACGCATGATCTCTGCAGACGCTGCTGAGAAAGTGCTTCTGCGAATTTTGCAGAATCTCGACAATCTTCAGGATCTGTTTGCAACTGCAACCGTTAGCAGAGGCTTCTACCGAACATTCAAACGACATGAATTGCCATTGATGAAGAACGCGCTTTATGGCATGTCCCCAGCTGCTTGGGAGCTCCGGGAGATGTGCCCGCCGTATCCAGGTTTGAACGACGAGGACTATGCTTTCCCTTGTCTAGACTATACCCCTGCTCTGTACCTGCAACACTACATGAGGGACATGTATATAATGATCGCTCTGAAATCCATGATTCTCGTGCACTGCGAGTCTTTCCTCCGCGCCAATACGATCACTGCTCTAGGTGGTGGGGAAACTGAGCGAGCTTCACAGATAGATGACGCATTTTGGCGAGTGTGGACGTTCTGTCAGGTCTTTGGCTGTGGTTCGGGCCGTGAAGATGACATTGTGGCCCAAATGGATTGGTTGAATGGTGGAGTTCTTGCCAAGCGCAACATGAACTCGACAAAGTCTAAGAAAAATTCAATGTTTGGCCCCATAACCTCGTTCGGCCATGGCAATGAAGGTGGACTTTCAGCCGAAGACATGTACGATATGAATGAGATCTGGACTTGTCTTGGTGTTCTCGTCCGGGGCTTCCAAGGCAAGCGTCAAGAAGCTCGGGACTATGGTGTCTTTGATAATGCAGATATCACGGGTGGTGATGTTGAGGCCGAAGACGCTGTTCTCGGTACGTTCCATTTCTTCAACCCTTTACATCTCCCCATCCACTAACTTGATTGCAGAAGAATGGACTTATCACCTCCTAACGCTTGCTCCACCTACCGTCCTGGACGTAACATCCCCCACTACTCCAACAGCCGCCACTTTCGCCCATGCCCGCTCGCGAGGTTTCACATCTTGGACCCCACCCCAGGTCTCCCGGGCCACCTTCCTCAAAGAAGGCGTCTCGCGTGTCTACCAGGAAAGAATGGCCGCAAAGTATCCCGGCAGCGTACCGACATCTCCAAAAGCGAACATCAGCGACCCCACCTCACCCGTCGCAGCCCAACACACTCTCACCAACGAGGCCATCGCATCGCGCTGGCGATGCGCGCGTCACGCGGCAGAAATCAGAGCCAAGCGAAGCGCTCCAGATTTCGATAAGCTGCCCCCCTCGGAGGATCGCCCAATGTCGAACTACCCCGATGTGCTCGAGAAACTTGACCCCAGCAACGCCCCACCCGTCCCCGCCATTCGGACTTCCCGCAAGAAAACCCTGTCCGAGTCCGACACCTCCAAACACATGGTCTCCGCACTCGTCGTGCCCTCCGGCCCTCAAGTCCGCGATCCCGTCGACGTCGCAGTCGAGAAGCTAGTCGGGATGGGATTCGAGCCCAAGATGGCTCAGAAGGCGCTGGCGGAGACTGATACCGGTAACAGTGTTGATTTCGACGCGGCGTTGTTGTGGCTCGTGAGGGAGCGGAAGCGCGATGTAAGCGCTTTGATGCATGCGAGGTATCAGGGGAAAATTGGGGAGGAAAGGGGGGAGGTTAACGTTGTGACTCCGTTGGCTGAACCGGGTCTGGGCTTGGGATTGGGCTGGACTTGATTAGGGAAGGGCCTTAGGAGGTATGGGTGATGTGGTGCGGTCTGATGTTCGCTTTGGTTTTGGGTTGACATTTGAAAAACTCTTTTGATATCCCATGGTCGTTGATTCGATCTGCGTATTGTTGTTGTTCAGCATGGTGGGATTCTGTGCTATATAACCAAATATACCTTATGTTACACCATTTGAGCCCTGTCCTATGGTCTTGTTGACCACACTCACTGCTTGTCTTTGATTCTGGATTTCTGTGGTTCTGGAAATATGCCAGTCTTAGTGGATAAATATCTGATCAAGGCATCTTTGAATGTAGTCAAGATATCAACGAGTTCCGTACGATTAAGCCACGTCCCAAGCTCCTGCTCATGTCTACGGTATCAGGGCAACATGACATGACATCTCAGGGCGATTCCACGGAGAAAGAAATCAGTACATCCCAGAATGAGAGAATGTTATGTCACGGGCGCCAGGCTCTAAATGAAGCAGGGGCCTAATTAGGTAGAACCTAAAACTCCCACGCTGAACATTCGAGATCTTCTAGGCCCTTGTTTCACAAGGCGGTGTTGCTGGAAGCTGCTTCAATCGTGCTTCACATTGCTACAATGGGCTTCTCATTGACCGACTTCTAACCATATTCTAAACGCGTTGCCGTACAGGTCCTGTTGTACACTTTCATGGCGCCTTGGACTAATTGCACCTCATGCCTACTACAAGAGCCCTTCCGGAGGGTGATGGGTTTTAGCAGCTGGAGAACCGGGGAGGATTATAGTTGCACCGCGGGGGTGCGTGCACTCAAAAGTAGTAGACCACCTTAAACATTCCAGGCTGAGCTTCCAACCTAAAAAGTTTCCGATTCATAGCGTTTCATGTGTGCAAAATTTTACCGCAGAGCTGGTCGCACGTTTTAGAAAGTGTGTATACTGGCGCAGAATCTGGGGTAATCGTTCTTTACCGTTTAACTGAGGTACTTCGCGGAAGCCAGAGTTGGGGGTCCGAGCTGTCAGAGACCGACGAGAAAAACGATCAAATTCCGTGCAGAATGCGCTAGTCGATTTTGTGGTCGCGAATCAAAAACCCTCTGCTATGCAGAGCCAGTGTTGCGCAAAACATGTTGTGGATGATTGGAGAGACGAAGCAAAGGAGACAAGATGGTACTCCCTAGTCATCTTAGCGTCCTGCGTGCCCCCCCATGCTTCCAAGGCTGAGGAAGTAGCATTTAGGCCCATAGCTCCTCAACTCAGCTTGGGAACCCTTATAGCACATATAAAAATGCAGACACATCCTGCTCATGTTTCTATTTCCTTTCCTTACTATGTGCTCTTCCGCCTATCGTTCAACCTTGGTCTCGAGTATTCAAAGTCTCCTCAGCGCTAGTGGCCCAAACCTCTCGGAAGGATTGCAGATATTTAGACACTCACGTATCAACCCGATTTCCAGCACTCTCCCCTCCACTCAATCATCATCTGCATCTTCCCCTCAGACTGCATACCCCTCAAACAGCTGCTTCGAATCACGCTCCTCATATCCGTCATAGTACGCACGCCCATCAGCCATGACAACAATCTCCCCAAGCCCGTTCCCTTCGATCTCGTCACCAATCCAACCCATTACCGCATCAACATGGAGCCCGGGGAACATCAGCAACGTCTTCTTCGGCTGTCTTGCTACCTTCTTGACTCTTTTGTCCCTGATGCTCAGCCTTTGGTGGAGGCGTCAACGTATGCGGTCGAGTGGTGAAGGTGAGGTCGTGAATCTTCCTTGGACTCGTGATAGGATCTGATGGCGTTGCGGTAGATGCCTTACCAGCGATTGAGTTCGAGAATTTTGATGCGAGAAGTGATCGCAGAGAATGAATAAGTGACGAACAGGCCTGCGAGATACAGGAATTGGTTTTCGACTGAATGAGTAAAAGGGGAGCATGGAATGGACGGTTCAATAGACAGGGATGAGATGAGAAATGACATCAAGCTCGCAGTATAATACCACTGAATGCTTTTTGTTATAGGAGACTTCACTGCCTTTCGAATTTTTGTCTTCAGTGGCTGTTCAATACCCGTTCAGATCTCCGAAGCAGTCAGTCCAGGTAATTGCGTCTTCTATGGCTATCCAGTAACCACCCGAATGTCCAAGGCACTTAATCCAAGTAACTCCGAAGGTAGTTATATCCTCATAGAGTAAAGCTGAAATGCAGGATGCGGTGTAGATGAAGCAGAACATGTTCTCGAGACGCGCAAGCAGTCAATGTCTGAAAGCCACCAGGAAAGAACAAATGCCATTCGAAGAATCTTCAAATCGCGATTTTCATTGGACTTCCGGGTGCGTAGTCATTTCATGGAAAGAACGAACCTCGTCAGAAAGGTTTACACGTCTTGAGGTTGATGCGCCGTTCAGCAGGAGCAAAGGCAATGCTTTGGCGCTTCCAATGATAGCCACCCCAGGTTTCCTTTATTCATCATGGCACCTGGAACCTGGTACATGTAAGCGGGCAAGCTTCAAGACCTTAATTGGTGAACGGAGCACCTCCGAAAGCTAGACAGTTAGCTGCAGGAGACGTGAGAGATACGAAGGCGCCCACTAAAACGAATATCGTTTTAACCCCATGGAATAGTAGTTCTCTGCCAAAACAGTCGCGTTTGAGCAACGGGGATTGGATGAGCTATTGATGAGTCATAGAATGTGCATGTTAAAGGCGAGAAGAGCGAGAGAGTCTGACTTAAAGGACAGCAAGAACGTCAACGGTGTTGATTTAACCAAGTCGGATTGGCCGAAGATCTGTGAACACTGCAGGCTAGCCTGGTCCGAATGTAAGTGAAGCGTTTAGGGATCAAAGGAAGGGCTTATGTTCGAGGCTCTTGACCAGCCGGAACGACAGTTGATTACGGGGAGGCCTCTTCATGGAACCTGCAGTGTCCCTCATGTCTCTCACCTAATAACAGATTTTGAAACACTTTTAGCACAGAAGTGAGCCTGAAAAGATCCCACGCCGCATCCCCGAGCCTTTACCTGCCAAGCAAAAAAGCAATCGGGACTTTCACCGCGCAGGACGAGCGATAGAGGACTGACAAAAGAACGACTAATAACCGGGATGACTTGTCCGTATTTCAGTCCTTGTCAATCGAAGAGTGATTCATCGTAGGTTGGGTGTTCTGGACGGACAGAAGGTATGCAGGGTCCTACTCCGGACGCGAGTATTTTCGCTCGTCCCTCCCTTTTCCACGTCATCCTTTTTCCCCTTTTTCCCCTTTTTCCCCTTCTTCCCCTTCTTCCCTCCAATTGCGTGAACCCCACTTTCGACGGACTCTTAGGTGCAGCGACGGTAACTCTGCCAGTCCGATCGGTCTGATGCAGGCAGAATTGACATTCAATACTGGCTAACCAGTTTCGTAGACGTGCCGTGATCCAATATAACCAATCCACTGGCGAATTTGCCACATTCTACCGCCCCAAAAGCCAATGGACAAGGGTGGTCAATAGAGGAGCCGGTGGGTTGAACCTCGGAGTACCTTGGTACCCGATCGAAATACTTTGATCCTGCGCTGGCCAGTTGGGTCGTAGATCGCTGTGCCGTGGGGGTGGAGTGGCTTGAAAGGACATGTGGCTACACCAAATATTGAGCAGCAAAATATCATGGTCTTACGTTGTTACTTTTCCTTTAAACATCCTCGAGATCTAAATGACTAAATTAAGATTATATCCCAAAAGAAAGTATTAAATTTGGATGCATAGATAGACCAAGGAGACGTATATGCTGGGGAATGTGTGCATTTCGGTGGTTCTGGTAGGGCTGTGCTGATTTTGATTGTACGCGCTTTCTCCAGGTGGTCTTCTACGGCAAGCGGGGCGAGGGTGGCAAATCGGCCTTTGCGGCCTTTGCCTGCTCGGTAAGCTCGCTGTTTCACCCATCCACCCACCACGGCGGCGAGGTTGCGGAGCTTCTATGATTCTGTCTGTCGTCTTACCTACAGCACTACCTTGCTGGTCCAGCCTTGGACATCAGGCTTTGGGTATAAGACCGCTGGCGCATCCTGCTTGGATGCTGCTTTCCTTCTCGTGCTAACATCATTCTCTGTCCAATTGGAAACCACCAACCACGCTGCACTTCTCCAATTGCTCTCATTTTTCGTATTGTGTGCATCTACTTTGGCTCCCTGTACTCGAGACCACTGCTATCATTCCCCGGAATGACCCTCGTGTTTGATTGGCTGTGAATAGCGACTCCGCATTGCGTCTCTTACAATCACGAAGGTGGGAACCCTCGCCAGGAGAGTAGCATCCCCAATCTGATTCTGCTCTCTTCTTTAACTCCACACCTTTGCAACCTCTCTCCAGCACCTTGACTCAGTACACCACCAACGGTCTTCCCGCGAACTCTTCAACCAACTCCATTGACCCTTGAGAATATACACCACGACCAATCAACCATGACGGCCATTCCCTCGAGCACGTCCGCATTCTCAACGTCATCCATCCCAAACCCCACTCAAATCCCCGGCCAAATACCCAGCCAAACCAATTGGGGCCCCGGGGATATAAGCAACGTCCTCTTTGGCTGCATCGCAACACTGCTCACTATTTCTTCCCTCATACTCAGCCTCTGGTGGAGACGTCAGAGGATGCGCACGACCGGTGATGGTAGACATTCGGCCCCTCAATTTCTGGACCCCTGGCTGATCTGACATACAGATGCGTTACCGGCGATTGAGTTTGCGAATTTTGATATGAGAAGCCTTCAAGGGGAGGACCAGCCGCAAACGGTTGGTGACGGTGCGCCGGTCCCACACTTCAGAGGTTCCTTGCTGAGACGATACCGCAGGTACGCCGCCGGCGGGTCGCCGTCACAGTCGCTGACACGGCAAATATTGGGAGGGAGTCCAAGTAATGAGAAGAAAGTATTCAAGCAATACAGATCTGCGGACGGGTATTTGAGGAAGAAGGAGGAGGACGAGTACTATATGAACTGTCTTTTCACAGATATAAGGTCGTCAACTGAGTAGGATACCTGACACTCCTTTCTATCTTGTCGAGAGACAGTCTTGGAAACAACGTGTACTACATGGAAGGCGTAGAACATGTGGGGGCTGTGATGGAGTTGCGACCATGTGGCATTGCTTTTTCTGATAGGACAAGGCATCACTTCCCTATGCCGACCAGGCGGTCAGCACCCACTCCATCACACTCACGAAGCACCCCAGCGCAATCTCCTGTACTCAGCGATTTCGTTCCTCTAGCACGCTCGACACACGTGCGACTATCGTCGCCATACATCTTTCATGGACTTCTAGCTGCAGCCTCACCGCCTTAAGCACTTAGTCATGGAGTTCCAGAACACGTGACTTTAACCCAAACGGCGTTACGGAAGGCATGGGTCTTTGGTTGTGCCTTGAACGGATTGGATTTACCTTAAGATTCATCCTCTAGGGTTGCTCGGGTGGCGACGGTGTGCCTGAGGTACGCTGGATGGCGTCTTCATACCTTAGCGCAGTATGGATCTTATCATCGAGTATCAGCCTCACATTTCAATACAGATGAAGGCAGGGATGAGCAACACGAGGAAGAGGGGGAGTTTATCGAATGGTGGGGCGAGGGCCAAGTGTCAGTTTGTTTCCATTGCTCGGCAGTCACGTGCCAAAAGCCCAGACCTTTCTCTCTCTCTCAAACCTGATTTTTCGATCGATCCGCGTGGCTGGTGAGGGCACATGTTATTTACGTCACATATGCGCCCCCACGCGTCGCTCCATTTCCCAAGCTCCTCAATTACTACCACCTCTTTTCCATCCATCCACATCCATAACAAAGACTCAAAATCTCATCTTCAACACTGTCGTCCCATACAAACCACATCCCAACCTCTCAAAGAACCATATCACACAAACAACCGCAAGTGCCACGATGACGGAATGGACGAAAAAGAAGTACAACGAAGCCTACAACGACTACATGCCATGGATCGAAGATAAAGTCCTTGGCCACTGGGGCGAGGTATGCGTCCCCTTCCATCCATCCTTGCCTTCCTCACCCACAAAACACCACCGCCCAGTGCCCTCACACCACCCCCCT
>JAABUQ010001819.1_pt1 | contig 44116 bp, 39 predicted proteins | sample 5560001 | NCBI WGS metagenome assembly JAABUQ01 (sample SAMN10711888, study PRJNA513371) | rock metagenome | isolation source: Antarctica rocks | place: Antarctica: Victoria Land, Finger Mt nord | collected 2015-12-18 | reverse complement strand
TCAATATACCGATGATTTGCTCTTCGCTGAATCGGCCCTTCTTCATGGTTGGATCCTCCTTCGTCGCTTTGCCGCCGAAGCTGAGATCCTCAATTTTACGCGGTTGAGTTTATCGAAGGCACGTCATGACGACGGCACCGTGCACTGTCGTCCCATTTACCGTTGTGGAGGAATCGGGCAGGAAATTGGCAAGGTTGTTGTACTTGTCGCGGAACATGGGATGGTATTCATAGCGCAGTCCGATGTTGAGGGTGAGAGAACGCGACACTTTCCAATCGTCTTGCGCAAAGAATCCATAGTGCGAAGCGTAGGCGTTGGTGTCGGGCTGGAGAACGGTGGAGATGGTGGTTGAATCCGGATAGCCCAGCAGGAATGAGGCGAACGGGGTGGCGGCGCTACTTCCAAGAAGAGACTTCATCACGGAGCCGTTGAAGGTATAGGACCCCAACCGGCTGGTAGCGAAGACATTGGTATAGAGTCCAGTTAGATATCTGTAGTCGGCTCCGAACTTAAAGGTGTGTTTCTGCTTAGTCCAACTCAAGGTATCGAGAACTTGCTTGGTGCCGTTGCGGGACAGCGAGGATGCCTGACCACCGGTGTATTGCAGGCCTTGGACTCTGAAGTTTGGGACGGCGTCTCCGGACGGAAGGGGGCCGGGGATATTGGTGAGCCCGAGTTCGTTTACCGCTTGAGCGGCCGTGATACCGAAGCTTTGGGCGGTGTGGTTTCCAGTGAAGCCGGCGCGCAATTCGTTGACAAGGGACGGGGTGACGGCGTAGTTGTAGGCGCCCGTCAAAGCATCATCGATTTCGGGCTGGGAGATGCCTCCCAACAGCGCTGACCCAGTGGGGGTACTGATGACGCGCCGATTCTTATAGGTGAAGCGGAAATAGACTTGCTGCTTGGGCGTGATCATCTGGTCGATACGGGCGTCGGCCTGGTTGCTCTTGATGGGCTCCGCAAAATAGGCCAAGTAATTATTGGAAGTGGCTCCGGGCGGGCCATAGTTCGGCCGCGGATAGAGATACTGGAGCGCATTTTGCGCGAGAGGTGAGATCTGGTTGGCGGGGATGATGTTTCCCGGGTAGCCTTTGAGCTGACCCGCGAAGGCGGACAAGTTTCCGTTTCTCATGTCGAGCGATGGAACACTCTCCACCTGTACTACCTGACGAGGCAATCGCAAGCCTTCGTAGCTGAGGAAGAAAAACGTTTTGTCATGGCCGTTGTAGACCTTCGGAAACAGAACCGGACCGCCGGCGAAGAAGCCGAAATCATTCATTTTAAGCGTGGGCGTTGTATGGCTGAAGGTGTTGCCGGCGTTAAGTTCGCTGTTTTGGAGAATCTCGAATGCGCCGCCATGAAAGGCGTTCGTGCCACTTTTAGAGATGGTAGTGATGTCGGCGATACCGCCAAACTCTGCCGGATTAATGAGTTCGCCGACGCGAATTTCTTCAATGGCATTGAATGAGGGAAAGAGCTCAGTGAGCGGGCCGTCTGTACGCGGCCCTACGGCGCTGATTCCATCAATGGTGATGGAGAGCATGGTGGGCAGCGCACCGGCGACGGAGATGCCTCCAGTGGGATCAGTCTGAACGCCTGGCTGCGTGGTTAGAGTCGACATAGGACTTGTGGAGCCGGATCCGCGGGTAGCGATGGCAACGGGAAGCTCCACCAACTCCCGGCCGGTTTTCGTTTCCGCGATGCTGGAAGTATCGGTCTGAACCACGCTTGGAGCGGATTCGACGTTGACAGTGGTGGCCTGGGTGGCGACCTTCATTTCGGCATCTAATCGCCGGGTTTCACGAGCTCCCAATTCAAATGGTGTAAATTCCAGCTTCTGAAAACCTGGCGCCTGTATTGAAATCGTGTAAGTGCCAACCTCGAGACTGGCAAATTCATAGGCGCCCGTTCCGTCCGTAATGCCCGAACGAAGCGCGGCGGTTCCCTGATTTACAAGGGCCACCTTAGCCCCTGGCATCAGGTTTCCGGAGGGATCTTTGACAGTTCCGAGAACGGCGCCGGCCGTTGATTGCGCATGAAGAGGCGAGACAAGAGCAGACGCAAGGACAACACCAATTAGCAGGCCGGGACGAAAATGTTTGAACGCTGCGGATCGCTTAGGCAATGAAATAGCTCCTACCTTCGAAAAGATTTGTCGAATATGGTGAGATAAAGCCGCCACTGACGCGAGTTGCGACTAATCTAAGCACGACGGACGTGGTGCTTACTATGCACATGGCTAGCGACGGTCGAAGGGACCGGCAAGCGAGACATCCGCAATAGTTCTTGCGGGGTGGGACGGATTTTAATCAGAGTAAAATTACGCGAAGCAGTTTGTCAAGGCGAGTGTTGGTGACGTGTTTGCTGCCTGGTACTGCGAGCGCGCAGTGTTCAGCGGGAAGTCTTCGGTAAGCAATGATTGACCCTTGACACGGGGCCGGTGGGCAGTTCAAAATCAGAAACACTACCGTCGGGCTCCCCCTAAGGCTGAAGGACGACATGGCGTCGACCAGCCCCCGAAGCTCCAACCTCCTGGTCGAGGCTCTAAATAATTGCCGCGCAACGCACGCTATTTGCTTGGCGATTTTTTGTGCTCCCCACCAGGAGTACTCGGTTTCGAAGCCCCTTACCTCAACATTTTTAAACCTATAAATTGCTCAAGCATTTTGACAGGATTGAATATTTACTGGTGCGCAGAGTCCTCGAAGTTCAGCGGCCGCCCGGCAGGGAGATTATGCTATGACTCCGCTGCGTTTCCGGGCTTTCTTGGCTTTTTTCATTCTTCTTCCGACCGCCTTCGGTCAACAGCAGCAACACGGTGGATTAGGAGCAAACGCGGTACCGCCTGAAACGGAGCCGGGTATTCCGGTAACCGATAAGCTGACGATTGAGAGGTGCAGTTCGTGTCACAAGAGCGACGAGAAGGGCAACCTCACGCGAATTTCCTGGATTAGAACGACGCCTGAAGGCTGGGAAGAGGCGACGAAGCGAATGATCCGCAATAACGGAACGACTCTGGACGCAGCCGATGCCCGGCACATTGTCAGCTACCTGTCGCGGGATCACGGGCTTGCGCCGGAGGAGACGCTGGCAAACCGCTGGTACTTGGAAAAACGGCAAGTAGAGAGTGAACCGATACCGAGTCCCGAGATCAGGATGGCGTGTGCGTCCTGTCACACGTTTGCCCGGCCGCAGACGTGGCGGAGAAGCGCTACGGAATGGAAGTTGCTAGAGAACATGCACATCGGATATTTTCCGGTGGCGGAAAACAACAGCTTTCACGCGCACGCCAGACCGGATGGAAGTGGAATTCTGCGCGCGAATCTTTCCGCTGCCGCGCCGCTTCCGAAAGATCCAGTAGATCAAGCACTGGAGTATTTGGATAAGAACTACAATTTGCATTCGGCCGCATGGTCGAGCTGGCACGCTGCGTCGGAAGATCCCAAGCTGGCCGGGCGCTGGGCGGTGAGCGCCACCTCAGCGGGTAAGGGAAGATACTACGGTTTTATGACCATCACGCCGGGCGCCTCGCCTGACGTCTTCAAGACCGCGACGACTTTGACGCGGGTGGCGGATGGGACGAAGACATCGTTTAACGGCAAGGCCGTGATTTACACGGGTTATGAATGGCGTGGAAGAAGCGATGCTGGGGCGCTAGGGGAAGTACGCGAAGTGATGATGGTCTCGCCCGATAAGTCGAAGATTGAGGGGCGCTGGTTTTGGGGAGGGTATCAGGAGTTCGGCTTCAACGTGACAGCGCATCGCAGTTCAAGCGATGTAACGGTGCTGGGCACTGACGTATCGTCGGCCCAGGCCGGTTCGCAAGGCGCGGCGATTCGATTGATCGGCGAGAACTTTCCGCGCGGGCTTGCGGCGGGGGATATCGATTTAGGCTCAGGGGTACACGTCAGCAAGGTTGTTTCGGTGAAGCCGGGCGAGGTGGCTCTGATGGCGAACGTGGACGCCAATGCAATCTCGGGATTTCGCCGGGTCTCGGTGAAAGGTGGAACCGCGCCGGACGCATTTGCTGTGTACGACAGGATCGATTACATCAAGATTGCCAATGACTCCGCGATGGCCCGCCTAGGTGGGACCACGCATCCGAAAGGATATGTGCAATACGAAGCGATTGCCTACAATCGCGGTGTTGACGGTGTGGCGAACACAGCCGATGACGTCAATCTGGGTCCGGTGAACGTGAAGTGGTCGATGGAAGAGTTTATCGCCAGGTACAACGACGACGACAAAGAATTCGTCGGGTCGATCAATAACGATGGCCTGTTCACGCCGGCGGGTGAAGGGCCGAATCCGCAGCGCAGATTTACTACAAACAACACGGGTGATATTTGGGTCGTGGCCAATTATCAGGGGAAAGGCACCAGCGCCACGCCGCTTAAAGCAACCAGTTACTTAGTGGTGACTGTTCCCGTGTACATGAAGTGGGACCAGCCGGAGATCGCACAATGAGCGCTATTACAACTTCTTATCGACTGGGTGAGTATCACCCGTTTCAGTCAGGTGAGCATGACTTCATCTACTTAGTGCCGAGTGGCGGCATTTTCGAACTGACGCCGGCGGTTGCATTGGCACTGGACCATGTCCGGCAGCAATCGAGAAGCAAGCATGAAATTACCTGCGAACTGGTGTCGGCAGGTTTTTCAGAGAACATGGCGGGAGAGGTTATTGAGGATCTGGTGGATTCTCAACTGCTTGTTCCGCCCGATGGCGTGGTGGCGCAATACTCAGAGCTGCCGGAACATTTCCCCCTGCAATCGATGGTTCTGAACCTGACCAACCAATGCAACCTGTCGTGCAAGTACTGCTATGAATATGGCGAGGACAAGCTGGCGACGCCGGAAGGCAAGCCGAAGTTCATGGCGTGGGAAACGGCGCGGGAATCGGTAGATTATTTTTTTAAGGAGTCGGCCGGCAGATCGGGGATCCACATCACTTTTTTCGGCGGTGAGACGCTGATGAACTTTCTGCTGTTGAAGCAGGTTGTTGCTTACGCGACGGAAAAGGCGGAAGGCGAAGGACGTAATGTCGATTTCAGCCTGACGACGAACGCCACCCTGCTTACGCCCGCGATCATAAAGTTTCTGTCCGAGAATCGCATCGGTGTCACGGTGTCAATCGATGGTCCTCCGGAGATGAACAAGCTGCGGGTGTTTGCCAATGGCCGTCCAAGCTACGACATTATCGCTCCGAAAATCAAGCAGCTGCTGGCCACGCATAAGACACGCCCCATCGCGGCGCGCGTAACGCTAACCGCGGAAGTAACGGATTGCATCAAGATTTTCCGGCACCTGACGCACGACCTGGGATTTCACGAAATTGGATTTGCGCCAGTCACCAGTTCGCCGAATACACTTCATGCCATCGGGAACAATAACATGCACGGCATCTTGCGCCAGTTTTGCGAGCTGGCGGACGAGTACTTAGGGGAAGCGCTTCACGGCCGTCAGCATGCCTTCTCAAACGTGAGCGACACCATCGCCGAGTTGCATCAGGGCGTTAGTAAGTCACATCCATGCGGGGCAGGTTTAGGCCTGGTTGGCGTGGGACCTTCAGGCGATATTTCACCGTGCCACCGATTCGTCGATTCGGACACGCATAAACTTGGCCACGTGAGCACTGGGATTGACCGCACTCTACAGGCGGACTTTCTGTCGCGCGGCCACATCAAGACAAAGTACGATTGCCATACGTGTTGGGCGCGTCCGTTGTGCGCCGGCGGCTGCCATCACGAAGCGTTCGTTCGCTATGGCGACACAGGCCACGCGAATCTGCACTATTGTGACTGGATTCGCGAGTGGACGGACAAGTGCCTTCAGGTGTATGGCAGCATTGCGGCGCAAAACCCTGCGTTTCTAGATCACTTCGATAGGAGGAAAGCGTCGTGAAGCACTTACACGCCATCAACATCAAAGCGCACCGTGTGGACCAAGAAGTGGACGCGGCGCGCTCGGACGTGTTTGCTCTTCAGCAAGGTCCGAACAACTCGCGCCCCGCAGCCGTGCCCCACTACCCTGTCGGGTGCACGCTGGTATTCTCTCCGGGCTGGGAAGTGGATTCAGCGGGCGGGACAGCGGGATTGTGCCAACCGGCTGAGCGCGATCTGTACGACTGCTACGCCACGTGCTTCTGGCCGGCGCAAGTGCCCGACCATCTAAACAACTATCCAGACTGGACGAAGAAGTGCGCGGCGGCTACGAAGGACTGGCGAAACATCGAGCTGGTATTTCCTTAAAACCGATGAAAAAATATCTTGTACTGCTGGCGTTAGCGGCCTCTTTCGCGCAGGGCAAAACGATGTTGTATCTGGGGACGTGGCCGAACCAGATTCTGGTGATCGACGAGAGCGATTACAAGATTGTGAAGCACATTGAGATGAAAACCGATGTGCCACGGACGCTGGTTCTTACCACCGACCGGTCGAAGCTGATCGTGGGGACAATCAAAGATACAGGGATTGAGACGATCGACCTGGCCAAAGGCGAGGTGATTGATTCGTTCCTGCTGGGGAGCAACACGAAGCGCGTGGCTCTGGCGGGGATAGCCGTTGATCCCACGGGAAACTTTCTCTACAGCAACATCACAACATCAAACAAGCTGATTGACCGCTGGGAGATTGGCGAGCCCAAGCTGTCTGTCATCGATCTCAAACAGCACAAAATTGTTAGGGAAGTAGAAACGCCCGCCAATGAGAGAGAGCAGGCCCAGGGGGGCTATCGTGGTGGCAATTACCGGGTTTCTCCCGATGGCAAATTCCTTTATCAGTTCGGCAACGCAATAAATATTTACGACACTTCGACACTGAAGAAAGTGCAAACGATTGATCTTACGAAGCCTTCCTTTCCGGGAATGGAGAACATTACGTTTGCGCCAGAGGTGGACCCGAACGATGATGCAAACACATTAACGGGCATCTTCAACACGGAAGATCCGGTGGTGCATCGGCAGGTATTCGGGATGGCTACGTTTCATCTCAACGAGCGCAAGTTTGAGTTCACGCCGATCGGCCCGGCGGTTCAAGGTGTCTCGAACATTCGCTACACGCCCGACCACAAGAAAGCATATGCGGTGGCGATCACGGGGACGCACGGTGACCGGCACTGCGAGTTTTGGGGCATCGATGTGCCGAATGTGAAGTTGACTCAGCGGCAGGAGTTCGCGTGCCGGCCTCGCTTCTCCTTTGCGACATCCTCCACTGGTAACGATTTATTTATCTACTCGGCTGGATTCGAACTTGAAGTATATGATTCGGTTTCGATGAAGTTGCAGAAGACGCTCAGCATGGATGCGGACATTACTACGCCAATGGTGACCGTCATCGCGGCGCCCGAAAACCGGGCTGCTCGATGATGAGAATACCGGCGTTGTGACAGACGTTCACCGTATTCGAAATGCATCCTTGCCGCGTCGCCATCATTGATAGTTGGATAAAGGCCTGGCACCCTCATGTGGGGAACGTGGTGGGTGGTTTCAAAGTTCGGCTGGGGGGAGAGTGTGACTTGATGGCCGCAGCGACGCTCGGACCTTTGTTGCGGTGAGCCGACCAGCCAAAGCCAGCATTCCTCTGAAGCAGTACGGACGCGCTTCCGTGTTTTTGCGGCCGTATCGCGGTAAGTTCATCGCGCTGTTTGGTATTGGGCTGATTTCCACTGCTCTTACTCTGGCGCAGCCGTATTTCACGAAGCTGCTGATCGACGACGGGCTGGTCCGCCGCAATATGCGCGGGCTCTGGATGTTGGCCGTATGGATGGCGGTTTGCAGCGCGCTTTCGTTTGGCCTCGGCATCGTGACGACGCGTTCCTACACCCGCCTTTCGGCAGGCGTGCTTTTTCACATGCGGTCGGCCGCGTTCCGAAGACTACAGGTGATGTCGCCGCAGTATTTTGCGCGAACCAAGACCGGGGATATCGTCTCGCGATTAAACAACGATATAGGCGAACTGCAACGTTTGACTTCGGATACATTACTTTCTCTGCCCTCGAACGTGCTTTTTCTAATTGGAAGCGCGGCGATGATGGCTTTCCTGGACTTTCGTCTTTTCCTGGTGAGTATCGGGCTGCTGCCGGTAGGCGTGTGGGCGATGCGGCGCTATCAAGGGCGTCTACGCGATCACGTGAAAGAGCTACGGCAGCAGAGCTCCGGAATCGGAAGCTTCATGATAGAAGCCATTCTCGGGATGCGTATCATCGTCTGCTCAAACGCCCAGCAACGCACGAACCTGGAGTTTCAGAAACGCAACGATCAGTTCGTCCAAATCTTATTGAACATGCAGGTCACCTCATTTCTGGCCGGTGCTTTTCCCGGAGCAGTTTTGACGCTGGCTATCTCCGCCCTGTTCTTACTAGGTGGCAGTATGGTGGTTCGCGGCATGCTGACGATCGGAGGGTTGATGGCGTTTATGGCGTACTACTCGCGCCTGCTCTCGCCGGTGCAGAGCTTCATGGGCACTTACTCCGCTTTGATAACGGGATCAGTATGTTTAGAACGCGTGTTCGAGCTTCTGGATGCTCCGATTGAGGTGACTGAAGCAACGGATCCGATCGCTATGAGATCGGCAGAAGGGCGAATCACCTTCGACAAGGTCAGCTTCGCGTACGGTAGCCGGGAAGTTCTACGGGATCTCTCTTTCTCGGTTGCGCCACGGTCCGTTTGCCTTTTAGTCGGCCAGAGTGGGGTTGGAAAATCAACGGTCGCCGATCTGCTGTTGAGATTTTATGATGCGAGTGCCGGATGCATCACGGTGGACGGCGTCGACGTCCGGGCTGTCTCCTTTGCCGACTTGCGACGCGCGGTGGCGGTGGTAGAACAAACACCGTTCTTATTCAATACGACGGTGCGTGAGAATCTGCTGTTTGGTTCGCCGGAATGCACGAAGGAAGAGTACGAAAGAGCCGCCCAGGCAGCGGGCATCCATGATTTTCTGCTCACTCTGCCAGAGGGCTACGAGACGGTTGTCGGCGAGCGAGGTCTGACTTTATCCGCTGGCCAGAGACAGCGGCTGGCTATCGCACGTGCCCTGTTGAGGAACCCTTCGATCCTTATTCTGGATGAGCCGAGCGCGGCGCTGGATCCAACGGCGGAGTTCTTGCTGGGGCAGACACTTCGACAGTTAAGCGCGAGTTGTACGGTGTTGATAGTGACGCACCGGCCAGCTTTGATTTCCATTGCCGATTACGTAGTGGTTCTTGAGAACGGCCGCGCTATCGAACAGGGGGACCCGCGCGGATTATCTTCAGATTCGGAGCTTGCGCGCCATTTCCGAGAGGTAATTTCCGCTCCCGGCGATTTGAAACAAGAAGTGTATATCTGAAGCAGCTGCTGATTTTAGAAGTACATGCCGACAAACATTGAAGTACATGGAAGCGGTGTGGCTGGTTGCTGCTGCACGCATCTTCTGCGGAGCGGCGGCCTAGAGGTTCTAGCCGAATCGTCAACCCGGACAGACGGCCCGGTGTTAATGCTGAGTGATCAGACGCAAACGCTCCTGACGGACGTTTTCGGGCACGGAGGGCTTTTCGGTGACGCTATACAAATCAAAAAACGGATAGTTCTTTGGGGTAGGAACTCGGAGGCGGCCGTACTTCCCCACTCCGGAATAGTAGTGTCGGAGGCAGTTCTGCTTGACCGGCTCTGGCGAATGGTTGCGGCGAACCTGAGCGTGGCGAGTGATTCCCGCGCTATTGGCGAGGGCAAAGTGGATTGGCAGATTTTCTCGTCTCAATCCCAAATCACCGCCGAGGCGCATCACTTCGGGTCGCGCATGGCGACAACAACCAGCGTGACGTTTAAATCCGAAGTCATGGAGGATGCGTGCTGGGTGGAGGCGCTCGAGAACGGCTGGCTGTTTCTTCTGCCTTGCGGTGAAGGGCGCGGCTCGCTTATCTCGGTGGGTGGCGTACCGGAAGCGCTGGTTGCGGAAAGCCGGTTGATCGCTCGGCAGATCGACAAGATTGACCAGACAAAAAGCAGATTTCCCGCTTACCCGAGAATTGTCACGCCCTTGTGTGCAGCGAATTGGCTCGCCTGTGGAGGCGCTGCATTGGGCTTCGATCCCATATGCGGGGAGGGCGCCGGTAACGCAGTGCGGGAAGCGATTCTCGCGTCGGCAGTGATTCGCGCGGCGGAAAAAGATTTGGATGTGGATGAACTCATGGCGCTCTATACGTCGCGGCTGATGAGCGGCTTTGCGCGTCATCTGAAGCTCTGCCAAGATTTCTACGAGGCGGCTGGAGGCGGCGCATGGTGGCAGTCAGAATTGCAGCTCTTGCGAACAGGGATGGAATGGACACAGCAAAGAATGAACGGCAACGAGGGGCAGAGATACCGCTTGGCCGGATTTGAACTTCAGCAGGTGGGTTGAGCGCGCGAGGGAGCGTGCGCTGGGTGGCGGCACACGTTCTTCGCTTCGTTCCTATTAGTGATGACTCTAAGTGGCGCTTTGATCTGCGCCTAGAGCGGCGATGATGTCAGACGAATTGCGCACGCGGGCGATCCGAGGCAATATCTTCGTTACCGCAAAAACATGTAGATCAGGCGCAATGCTGCTACAGGCGTCGGCCGCGATTACGACAGCATAGTTGTGATTCTGAGCATCACGCGCAGTCGCTTCAACGCCAAAGTTCGTGGCGATCCCGGAAAGTACCACGGTGGTGATGCCACGACGCCGAAGCTGCAGATCGAGTTCTGTACCGTAGAAGGCGCTCTGCTGGCGCTTGGTGATATGTACTCGAGCAGGGAGCGCAGCGACTTCCGGAACAAGCGTGGCCCAATTCTCCGGCAGTCCTTCGGGCGGAAGGCTCATTGGTGCATCTGCTGCATGGTTGAGGCGATCAGCGTAGCCGTCGGAGTAGCTGGTGTTGACCAGCACGATGGTTCCGCCCATGCTCGCGAGTGCGCGACCGAGTTCCACTGAGCGCGCGATTACTTGATCGCGGGGGTACGGCGTCAGTGGAAGTTCGACAATGCCTTGTTGAAGATCAACAATGATGAGTGCTGTTGTTGCCGGGTCCAAGTCTTGAATCCGATTCTACATCTCTCCTGGGCCGCCTTCCGCTGTCGATTGACGTTAGTGCGCTAGCGCGCGGAGGCGAGCATGCGGACAGGGCCGCTGGGGCGTAGCGTCAAGGTTGGCTTGGCGCCGACCGGCTGTTTACTGGCAAGGCGGAAGCGCCACTTCTGAGCTAACGTCGCGACGGCCAGAATCATCTCAGTCCAGGCAAAGCGCTCGGCGATGCAAACGCGTGCGCCGCCGCCAAAGGGGAAGTAGGAGAATTTGGGCCGCGCGTCGCGCAAATCGGGACGCCAGCGCTCCGGGTCGAAAGTGCCGGGCTCTTCGAAGAAGCGCGGGTCGCGATGCATCACGTAGGGGCTCATCAAGCAGATAGCGCCTTGCGGGATGGTGATGCCGTTGAGCTCAAAAGGTTGTTTTGCCAGACGGGCGAGAGCCCAAGCGGGCGGGTAGAGACGGAGAGACTCCGCCAGAACCTTTTCCGTATAGGGAAGATTAGGCAGGTCGTCAAATCCCGGTGCCCTGCCCTCAAGCGCGGTATCGATCTCCCGATGAAGTTGACGCTCACATTCTGGATTGTGCGCCAGCAGATACCAAGTCCAGGTGAGGGCGAGTGCGGTGGTCTCATGGCCGGCGACGAACAAGGTTAGTATTTCGTCGCGAAGCTGTTCACCGGAGAGTGAGCTGCCGTCTTCGTCACGCACTGCAAGCAGGGTCGACAGGAGGTCGCCGTTGTCTGAGGGACTATTTTCTTCGGCGGCGCGACGCTCGTGGATGATGCGCCCGACAATCTGGTTGACGACGGCGCGAGCCCGCTCAAAGCGGCGCTGGCGGGGCAGCGGCAAACGATCCAGCAGATTGGCGAAGGGCAGCATGGTGAAGCCGAGCAGTTGGATCAGTTCGGTCATCGCCGAGCCAACCTTTTGCGCGTCGTCTTCAATTTCTGAGGCGAAGAGGGCTTTGACGACTATCTCCAACGTCAGACGCATCATTTCCTGATGCATGTCTAGCTCGACGTTCTCTCGCCAGCGTTCACGGGCCTCCAGAGAGTACGCGGTCATAATGGCGGCGTAAGAGGCGAGCCGGTCGCGGTGGAAGGCGGGTTGAACAAGCCGGCGTTCGCGGAGATGATGCTCTCCCTCACTGGTCAGCAGACCTTCTCCGAGCAGACGCTTGGCACGCTGCAGAATGGGACTCTTGGTGAAGTTCGCCTGGCGCGTGACAAGGATGTCGCGAACGTAATCGGGGTGGTTGAAAAGGAAAGCACGGCGGTGCAGGAGACGAAATTCGACCAGGTCGCCATATTCGCGTGAGAGTTGCGTGATGTAGCCGAGGGGATCACGGCGAAGCATGGGAGTGACGCCGATAACAGGGAATCCGCGAGGGCCGGGAGCGTGGGATGAGCTAGGGCTGGGCGTAAAAATCTCTACTTAAAGCGAACGGCATTGCTCGGCTTCCATTGTGGCAGCCGTAAGCACGGGGCCGAACGACGGACCCCTACTGGAAGCTTGGGCTGCGGAGATTTCGACAAGGCGATCAATGGGCGCCGCGAATTGCAACAACAAACCGGCTGCTGATCGCCCAAAGTAGCTTAAATCCTTCGTTTAGCGACCGAAAGACACACGTTCTCAGTGCCGATCCTGATCGGTGGAGAGTAGCGGGAGGGTGTTTCGTTATAGGAAGGCTTCAAAAGGAACAATCTTTCCGTAGCAGTTTCTGGTCAAGATCCATCAAACAGTGGAGGTGAATCGATGATCGATCCTAAGTTGAACGCTTTACCAGTCGACGCGGAAGGCGACTTCAAGGAAGGCCCGGAGGGGTCTCTTTCAGAAGCCCAGCTGGCAGCTAAGAAACCGCGACCGGGGCTGAGTATCAATGACACAGTGGCGGCGAGCGCCAATTTATCTGTGGGTTCGAGAGGTGTGGACACTTCTGGCGCGTCGTCCGGAGCGGGGGCGGGTGCGGGCCTGACGCTGACCACGCCGGGTGACGATGGTTCGCCTGCTCCGACAATTGTTCCGGGAGCGCGCGGGTCCGGGACCACGCCGCGAGGTGATTCCGTTTCAGGACAGATACCTACCACGCGGCTAGACGCGGACACGGAAGATGGGGATGATCGATCCTAAGTTCAATGCTTTACCGGTCGACGCGGAAGGCGACTTCAAGGAGAGCCCAGAGGGGTCTCTCGCAGAAGCCCAGCTTGCGGCTAAGAAACCGCGGCAGGGGCTGAGTATCAATGACACAGTGGCGGCGAGCGCCAATTTATCGGTGGGTTCGAGAGGTATCGATACCTCTGGGGCGTCGGCCGGAGCGGGCCCGGGCGCCGGGATGACGCTAACCACGCCGGGTGACGATGGTTCGCCTGCTCCGGCGATTGTTCCGGGAGCGCGCGGATCCGCGACCACGCCGCGGGGTGACTCCGTTTCAGGACAGACACCTACCACGCGGCTGGAGGCGGGCACGGAGGGTGCGGAGACTCACCCTTTTACAACGGAGCAAATCTCACAGCGCGCTCTTCAATGCTGGAATGAGCGGGGCTGCCCACTGGGTTCACCGGAAGTGGATTGGCAACGGGCGGTAGAACAGTTGCGCGAAGAGAAAGAGCGGGAGCGAAAAATGGGGACCAGCGCGTAGCGGCGCGCTGATTCACTCAACGAGGAGCGTTTCACTTTTACCATGATTCGGCAATGTAAAGCTTGCGGCACGAAGAACCGGATCTCCGCTGAGCATCTGGCGGATACCGGACGTTGCGGATCATGCAAAGTGGCGCTTCCTCCAGCGTCAGAACCGATTGAAGTGGATTCGGTTGCGTTTGATGAGATCGTAGCGGCCGCGCGTGTTCCAGTGCTGGTGGATTTCTGGGCGGCGTGGTGTGGCCCGTGCCGGTCGGCTGCGCCTGAGGTTCATGCGCTGGCCAGTGAAATGGCGGGTCGAGCCATCGTATTAAAAGTGGATACTGAACGGAATCCTGATCTAGCAAGCCGATTCCGGGTGCAGAGTATACCCAATTTCGTCGTTCTGCGGGGTGGAAAAACAGTGTTTCAGCAGCCGGGCCTAGTTCCTCGAGATCAGATGAGACGCTGGTTGGAGACGGCGAGTTCACCAGCCGCTTAGACAGAAGCCAAGCTTAAGCGTGGGTTACTGATCTGTTAGCGGAAGACGGAGCTTTTTGAATCTTGCCGTCGCGGATGCAAGAAGTGCAGGCCCGGACACGCTTGCCAGCGCCATTGATCAAAGCGTGGACGGTTTGAAGATTTAGATTCCAGCGCCGCTTCGATACATTGTGAGCGTGACTAATCTTATTCCCGAATTGCGGCCCGCGGCCACATACTTCACAAACTCTTGCCATAAGAATACAGTTCCAGCTTGCTCTTGAAGAGCGATGGTAAACCTATACTTTACCAGCTGGGGGCCTATGTTGCAAGGTTAAGAAAGCACGCGTGCCACACTCGATCCGGCGTTAATGCGGCGAAGCAGTAAAGTGATCGTGAGCATGGCGGATGAGAAGGGCAACTGCCGAGGGTCGCTTGTTGTCCTTCGGCTTGGCGGGCGAGAGGTACTCGATAGCTTTCTCGAGTACCTCATCGCGACCTGCACTGACGCCGCCAATAGTAGGTTCTATCGTGACGGAAGGCTGGAGACCAAGCTGCTGCAGCGGGCCTCCGTTGGCATGCCGCACATCATGGCCGGAAAACGAGATGGTGATTCCGCCAGGAACCACAAAGTTTGTGACATCCCCGTCGGCGCCGGCGCTCGGAGTGCCGATGAATTCGGTTTTGTTAGCCGCTTCGAAAAACAATCCCGTGTGCTCGGCTTGGCTGATCGTACGCTCGTCGACGAGCATCACGGTTTTACCTTTGTATTTCCACTTTTCCGTAGTGGGGAGCTTCTGAACAAAGAAGTGACTGGCGCTAGCTGTGAGCCGTTCCGCGGCAGGCAGATCCGGTGTCAAGCTTAAGGGACCATTCACGATGGCGGTAGCCACGTCCTGATGCTCGGTCAGGCGCGGCGCGATGGACGAAGCTGTTTCATGTGGATAGCCACGCATGTCGAAGACGATGGCCTTAGCTGAGCGGAACTGGTCGAACATGTTGTCCACCTGATCCGGCAGCAAGCGATCCAGATCCACATACCCGACATTCCCGGGTAAGAGTTTCATCACCTGGCCAGAGCGCTGCTTACTGAGCGCGGGAAGATAGGAGGCGCTGCGCTTCAGGTGGACATCTTTCGTTTGTCCGTCCGGACTGGAGACGGTGAGTAAAGCCTGGGAGAGGTCGGGACCGTTGAGGAGGCGCTGCAGGACTGCGTAGCCGAGGGCTTGCTGGGTGGACGCGGGCGTGTAGCGGGCTTCGCGATGGAGGCGGTTTGTGATGCTTTCACCATCCACTTTGGTCACGATGTCGCCCACGCGGATGCCGGCTTCGGCCCCTTCCGGGTCCAATACTTCGGTAATGACCGGCTTCTTCTCAATGAGGCGAAGGCGCAGACCGACGGGCGCTTGACCGAAGTACCCAGTGAGTTCGGCGCTTTCGATGAGAGCGTGCGAATCGGCAACGTGTGTAATCATTTCGGCGACCGTGAGATTGTAGTCGCGCGCGTCTTTGGAGGCGATGAGCTTTGGAAGAAATGTGGTGAAGACGTCGTCCCAGTCTTCGTCCATCAGGTCGCGATACGCGAAGAAATTCCGGAAAACGGCCCAGATTTTATACGCGGCGAGAATGCGATATTCGGTTGACGGATAACGCATATCGCTATACGCCAGATCCGGATGCGGGGAGGGTGCGGCGGACGTTGGAAATTGTATCGGCGGCACAGTTGAGCCTCGAAGGCCAGCGATTGCTTGCGTGAGTGCGGCGTCATGGGCAAACGGATGTGACCTCTTGCGAGGCAAGCGGTTCAGACAGCCGGACAATGGCACTGACGCCCTGGCCCATGGAGATGACGGCGGACGCGACGTCCGCGAACTGAAAATGGTTGGATTCGGCCAGCACCACGGCTTGCCCTGCGGCCCGAAGAGCACAGCCGATGTGAGGCAACGGCGAATTTTCGTTCAGGATGAATGCTACTCGGCGCTCAGGCATAGAGGAGTCGCCTTCTATGTGGGTCCCAGCTTTGGTGTAAAAAGCGGTGGAGTAGCGAACGCCTTCGTGCGTTTGAAATGCGGCAGGCAGTCCGTTGTGAACCCAGGTGCGCTGGGCGGGTGTATCGAGCGGTGTGCGGGTGAGTAGCTTACCTACGGAATCATTATCGAGCAGGTTCGACAGATAGTCGGGCGCGCCCGGCTGAACGCGAAGGTCGAACACTACTCTGCGGGCGGAAGTAAGCGCCTGTATCACCTGCTGAGTTGAATCCGGCGCCGGGTTTGTAGACTCGGTCTGCGAAACGACCACCGTTCCATCCGGGCGATTCTCGATCTTCAGGATGGCGCTGCCGTGGCTGGGCGTATCCGTGACGGTATAGGTAGCCGGATCATGCAGTGCGTCAAGCATAGACCGCAAGGCAGCCGCATACTCGGCGGTTGATGTGGCGGAAAGGATTTTGGGAAGAGCGTCGACCAAAGCCTTGTCCCAATCGATATCGCGATACGCGAGGTAAGGATGAAAGTATTTAACGGTCGCCCAGAGCTTACCGGTCGCGATAAGGCGATCAGTTTCCGGCATCGGCTGCGGCTGAGCGAACAGCGCAGGGTGGAACAGGATCAGCGCGATGAAACCCGCTTTCAGCAAGTAGTTATTGCGCGGGAGGCCCAACAGTCAACTCATTGTCAACGTCCGTTACGCCCTTTATTTTTTTCGCCAGCTTGGTGGCTTTCTGTTTTCCTTTTTCCGTATCCACTCGGCCTTTGATGGTTACGACACCACCGGCGACAGTAACGTCGTCAGCACCGCCTTTGACATCCGGGTCAGTCGCCAGACGCATGCGGACCTGGTCGGAGATACGATCGTCGGAGTTGGCAGGTTTCTGAGCGTAAATGACGTTACTGCTCAAAAGCGCTGCAAATACAAAAAAGCTTCTCATTCGTGCTTGTCTTCTGAGCCTATCATCGAGCGCCAATCCACTTCGCTCAAGAAAGACGGATCTTCGCGCCAGTTCGGTTTCACTTTTACGAACAGAGATAGGAAAACCTTGTGTTCGAGCCTGCGCTCAAGATCGAGGCGGGCGTCGGTACCGATTTTCTTCAGCACTTGGCCCTTGTTACCAATCAGAATCGTTTTCTGACCGTTGCGCTCGACGTGAATGGTGGCGGCGATCCTGGTCAATGTGGGCGAGTCTTCCCAGCTATCGATGAGGATGGCGGTGGCATGCGGCACTTCTTCGCGCGCCAGACGAAGGATCTGTTCGCGGATGATCTCCGCGGCGATGAATCTCATCGGCTGATCAGTCAGGTAGTCGTCGGCGAACAGCGCGGGACCTTCCGGCAGATGCTCCTGAATGATGCGCTTCAGGTTGTCGAGCCCGCCGGAGCTGCGTGCGGAGACCGGCAATGCGTCAGTGAAAGGAAACAGCTCCATGTAGCGCTGGATCAAGGGGAGAAGCAAGCGCTTGTCGTCGACACGGTCGACTTTGTTCAGGACCAGAAGCGCCTTGGCTGACCTATCGAGCGCGCTGACGGCGTGTTGGTCCTCTTCCGTGACGGGCTTGCTCGCGTCGGCGACATAGAGAACCAGGTCACGATCCGAAAGTGCGCCGCGGACCGTCGCCATCATGCGCTTATTGAAGAGCGTGTCGGATTTGTGGATGCCCGGCGTATCAATGAAGATGATTTGAGTCTCGGGAGTGGTGAGTACTCCCTGAATAGAGGTGCGGGTTGTCTGCGCCTGATGAGCAGTAATGGCGATCTTTTCACCGATCAGCGCGTTCAGCAAAGTGGATTTACCGGCATTGGGACGGCCCGCAATGGAGACGAAGCCGGAGCGGTGAGAAGGGCTGCTCATGCGTTGGCCCCGACCGGAGTCTGGACGCGTGAGATACGGACCTGATCCACACGCCGCTCATTGCCGGCGAGCACTTCGACGCGTATGCCGCCGCGTTCCACCGCCTCCCCGACTTGCGGCACGTGCCCGAGCCATTCGGTGACGAGTCCGCCGACGGTGGTGGACTCTGCGTCACTCGCGGGGCGGAAGTTGAGAAGATCTTGCAGGCGGTCGAGATCGAGGCTGCCGGGCGCGACAAAGACATGATCGCCTTCCTGGCGCACGTCGCGATCGGGCTCGTGCTCATCACGTATTTCGCCGAGGATTTCCTCGACCAGATCTTCCATCGTGCTAAGTCCGGCCGTATTGCCATACTCATCGACGACGATCACCATATGCGAACCATCGTGCTGCATCTCACGCAGCAAATCGGTGACGGGCTTAGTCTCGGGAACCAGCGGGACAGGCCGCATGAGCTCTTTGAGCCGTTTCGATTGACGATGCTCCTCATCTAACTCGAACATATCCCGGACATGCACGAACCCGATCACATTATCAATGCTGTCCTGATAAACGGGTACGCGGGAATACTGCTCGTGAATGACGAGTTGGCGGAGATCTTCAAGCGACTTGTCCACCGATATAGCCACAATAGCGGGGCGCGGGGTCATCACTTCGCGGACGCTCTTATCGCCGAATGCCACCACGGAATGGATTAGCTTGCGATCTTCTTCTTCGAGAATGCCTTCCTCCGCGCCAGCGGTAATCAGGGCTTCGATATTTTCAACTGAGTCGGCCGGGGCTGTTTCGCCGCGAACGTCTTTATCAATATCAAGAACGGACTGAAACATTCGCACCAAGGCAGCTAAAGGAGCTGCGCACACCGCAACAAGCTTGATAGCGGGCAGCAGCTTTGTCATCCAGATGCCGCTTGTACGCCGGTACAAGAACATAGGAACGAAGTACGTAGAGACTAGCATGGCGACGAATGAGAGGCCGCTTGCTTCGATCACGTTCTGCCAATGCGGAACTCCCGGACGCACCAGCGCGCAGAGATAAAAGAGCCCGAGCAGAAAGAGAGATACGTGCTTGACGAGCGAGAACGCGAGCGACCCCCGGTCTGGTTCGAGACCGATCTTTTGGATCATGCTTTCGCGGAAGAACTCAAGCGCGGCAACCTCGCGGCGCCGGATGCGCAGGGACTCCAGATAGAGCAGCTGGACGTAGGAAACAAAGGCCAGCAGGCATGTGAGCACGAGAGCTACGATCAGGCACAAGGAGGTCATCTCGCCCTCCCGGCGCGCGTAGTGGCTGAGCTGGTACGACTCTCGTCCCTAGCTCCGAGAGTTCTGGCGATGAGAGTTGCAGGCAGCCCGAGTTCTTCCCGCCATTTTTGTTCAGCTCGGGCCATCTCGCCGCGATCCTTGTCGTGATCATTGTCGTGATCATTGTCGCGATCATTGTCGCGATCATTGTCGCGATCATTGTCGCGATCTTGGTCGTGATCCATACCGCAAAGATGGAGGACACCGTGAAGCATCAGGATGCGGATTTCATCCACGCGAGAGTGTCCGAACTCAGATGCTTGCGACTCAGCGCGTTCAGTTGAGATGATCAGCTCACCCAGCTCGCCGGGGTGCGCCGCAGAGGGAAACGACAAAACGTCTGTCGCGTAATCATGGCCCAGAAAGACTTTGTTCAAACGTCGCAGTTCGTGATCGTCGGCGATGACGCAAGTAAAAAGACGCCGGTTTGCAACGTGAGTTCCAAGGGTGCGCGCGTAGCTTCGTAAGACACGCTTTTCGTCCGGCGAGAGACTCAGTTCAATGGGAAGGGCCCGAAAGAGCACCATACTGTCACTTTGTGACATGAATTTGCGTTACGCCACCGATGGAAGTTGAGGGATCTCGACAGCTGTATTCGGCGGCGGTTCGGAGACTGGTACCGGCGCGTGGTCAGGGGGCAGTTTAAACGCAAGCTGGCGATTTACGCCAATCAGCTCGTTGTAGCGGTCGTAAGCTCTCACGATGCGCTGTACCAGCTCGTGGCGGACCACATCCTTGTCGTTGAAATGAACGAAGGCTATTCCCTCGACGCCGTTCAGAACCTCAACCGCGTTGAGGAGCCCGCTTTTCTTGCCGCCTGGAAGATCAATTTGCGTTTGATCGCCGGTCACAACCATCTTGGAATTGAAGCCCTGGCGCGTCAAAATCATCTTCATCTGTTCGGCAGTGGTATTTTGCGCTTCGTCGAGGATGATGAAACAGTCATTCAGAGTGCGGCCCCGCATAAAGGCCAAAGGAGCGATTTCAATGGTATTGCGCTCGACGAGTTTTTCAACACGTTCCGGGTCGACCATATCGAAGAGCGCATCGTAAAGCGGGCGCAAGTAAGGATCTACCTTTTCCTGAAGCGTGCCGGGTAAAAAACCAAGGTGCTCGCCCGCCTCCACCGCGGGACGCGTGAGAACAATGCGGCTGACGCGCTTATTCAGCAGCGCCGCCACACCCATGGCCACCGCCAGGTATGTTTTTCCGGTACCAGCCGGTCCGATGCCGAATGTGAGGTCGTGATGTTCGATGGCGTCCACATAGCGCCGCTGGTTTACCGTCTTGGGGGCGAGAACCTTCTTGCCAAAGGCACGGGATTTCCCGCTCTCGACCAAGCGGCGTAGGGAAATATTTGGGTCCGCCGTGACGACGCGAAAGTAACTGTTCAAGTCGCCGTTATTGAAGACGTGACCTTCCTCGACCAAACTCACGTAGTCGCCGAGAATCTGCTCGGCGCGGCGGACTTGTGGCTCATCGCCTTCGAGTTCGAGCGAATCACCCTCTGCGAGGCGCGTGCGGACTTTCAGTTCGGATTCAAGTAGGCGAATATTCTCGTCACGAGTCCCAAAAAGCGACTCAACGCCGCGAGAGATCTGGACAGAAGACTTCATTAAGGAGAAGAGAGGATGGACTGCTTAGGATGGCGTTTGAGCCGGGCAGTATTGCTGAGAAGTAAATGGGTCGTAAGAAGACCGCGAACAAGACCGAGCGTCTCGCAAGCACTGGCTGATTCCAAAGGCGCGAACGCCACAAGCGCATTCGAATAAATTATAGCAGGATATTACAACTCATGTGCTCCCTCAAAAAATCGATTGTGATGTAGTGAACTTTTAACCCGTAGCTTTCAGCTCGAGAAACATAGGGCCCTGCAGCGAGTGAATTTCCTCGATACTTCGGCCGGCAATCCCTTGCAGGTCGCCGTACATTCCAGAGGTCGCTTCCAGTACGGTGGTTAATTCACGATCTCGCTTCGCCCACTGCTTGTTCATCCACTTTCGCTCCGCGTCGAGATCTCTGCGCAACTCGGTGAATTTTTCAGCTATACACTCAACGCGATGCTTGAATTGAGGTCCAGTCAAATACGAGTAAATCTGTTGAGCTTTCGTCTCCTGGCCTTCGCTTGAGCGACGCAGACCGGCAAGTTCGATGAGACTGACGCGCAGAGCGCTGGCAACGGGGAGAACACAGCTTAGGCTAGAGACCCAAATGCCCTCCATTTGCTCGAAATGGGTGACGTCCTTCGGCATGGTTTGGGAGACGATTACCGCCAGTTCCGCGTGCGCGGCGCGCTGATCATTCTTCAGTTTCGGCAGCCAAGCGTCGGACCAAGCCTTGGTGCGTTTCGATTCCCAAAGAATTTTTCCGCAGAGCTGGCCGCGGGGGTCGCGAACGTGCTGAAGAACATCGCCGCCGAACTCGCCTTTCGCTACCGCTTCGATCAGATCCGAAGAGAACTGAGCTCGCAGCTGATTCTCTAAAATGAGCTCAAGCGATTCCCCCTGTGCTTGTTGCGAGCCCTGTTCGGCTTTTCGCTGAAGGTTTGTGATTTGGTCACGAAGCTGGGTAATGACGTTGTCGCGATCCTGCATTTTGAGGTCAACCTTGGCCTGTGCCTCGCCGAGAGCTTTCGTCCGGACCTCTTCGAGACCGGCTGCTATGCCCTTTTGCAGGTTCAGGGCTAACTCGCGCTCCTTGTCTTCGAGCTCCCGCTTCTGCTTAAGAAGATTGGCCTCGGCCTGTTGCGCAGCCGTGAGCTTCTGAGTGAGGCTTTGAATACGCTCAGCTTGCTGATTTGCTTCGGCCTGTTTTGTCTTCAACTCCAGCTCGACTTGCTGGCGCGCGCGGGCTGACTCCTGATCCGCAATCAGCTTTCTGTCGCGGGAAAGCTGCTGTTCCACCTGCTGCTGCACCGCTGAGGTAATTCGTTGCTCTGCTTGCTTTGCCGCGGCATCAAGCTCGACTGCACGGCGCTGGTTAGCTTGTTGCTGAACGGCAACAGCGTCCTTCTCCGCAGCAAACTGCTCGGCTTGATTTCTGAGCTGTTGCTCAAACTGGGCGCGGGTAGCTGCTACCAGCGGGGCAGCAAGGGACTCGGTCAGCCTAATGGATTCGCCGCACTTGGGGCACAGAAGGGATGGGTCAGCGGAGACTGGCATAGGGCCCTTTCAAAACAGATCCACCTGGAAATGTTCTACCGAGCATAGCAAAGCTAATCGAGGATTAAGGCGGGAGGGTTCCAAGTTCCACGGCTACGAAGCGAGGCGATGACCAAGAGCGCAGGACAGTGGCGCAACTCCGCGCAGGCGAAATCAGCTTTTTGGGCAAGCGTCGGAGAGGTAGTCACAACAGTTGAAGAAAAATCTCAGGATTCTTTACCCCTGTTTTTTTAAGGGATTAGCGGGATTTCCGCTCTATTGCGATAGCCCTTAAGTGCCGATTATGGAAGAACAGCATGCTACGTTCTAATCGCTCGCGAGAACAACTCGCGAGTGACACAAAACGAAACCAGCCGGGCAATGATCCTGGCTGTTGCTTTTTTGGAGGCCACAATGGGCGTGCTGATCACAATGCCATCGCACAACACCGGTACGGAAGCGGCGATGGAGAAGAACAATCCTGCGCAAACAGCAGAACAGATTGCGGCAGACATTCCGACAAACAACGAGGCGCACGCGAGCGCGGTGAGTTCAGATGTGGACTTCTCGGTTTGGAAGCGCGCGCCCAAAGAGAGAACAGCCGGTTACTTTCCCACCTACTCCACCGTTTCTAAAGCCATGCAGACGGCGATGCGCGGCTGGGTTCGGGAGTGGTTTGCAGACAACCCCGAGGTTCTGATAAGGCCACACACGGCTTATCCGATTCTGGTCTATCAATGCACTCACCCCTTCTCGGGAAAACCGACGAACATCTTTACCTACGACATTCAGCAGACGGAGGCTCTGAACCGGGCGTTCGCATCGGCGGCTAATAAGCTGGGCCGCGAACTGAAGACTGTGGACACGAAGCGCTTCCCCTGGTTTACGCGCGAGCACTACTTTGCCTATCGCAGCAAGGAAGTGGTCAAGTACGTGATGCGGAACAGAAGAGCGCTCTACAAAATGCTGAATGTGGAAACGGTGCTGATGGACAGCATTCTGAAGTTCGCGATCATCGACATTCCCAAGCTGGGGCTCGAAGAAGCGTTAATTCTACTGCGGCGCGCTTTCACAACACAGCTGCGGCGCTTTTCAGACCAGTTCGATCTCAGCGAACGGACGGAACAGTTGCTACGCATTGCGACGGAAGCTCTTGGGACGAAACTGCCCAGTGACAACGTGGTGGAAATGCCGGCACGGAACGTGGTGGAAATGCCGCTGGCCGCGTAAGTTGACCAGCGGGCCTCCTGGGGAGCAGTGCTGCGGCGGTTCTGCTCCCGTTTTCTCGTTTATTAGAGAATGTTCTGAGCTGATTGCCTGCATCAACTAGCACTACAAGGACGACATGCCAACAAGCATCGCGGTCCTAAGCCAGTCTTCTCCGGATTCCAGCCGTCCGCTAAGTAATCTTCACGCGCTTCCACTTTTTCCCGAAGCGCACCACGAGTACGCCCGTTGCGCCCGTGAGCAACGGATCCCTTTGAATACTCCCATTGATCTCAACAGCCCCCGCTTTTAATTTCCGCGCGGCATCCGTCACGCTGTCCGCCAAGCCGACGGCGGCAACTAACTTGTCCACCCGAATACCCTTCTCTGTCGAGACTTGCGGCGGCAAGTCGACGGTCTCCGTATCCGCTGGTTCCAAGCCTTGGCGCACCTCGCGGTCGAAGGCTTCGCGAGCGGCATCAGCCTCTGCGGCGGAATGAAAATCAGCCGCAATGCGACGGCCAAGCTCCATCTTCACTTCCATCGGATCCCGACGCCCGGCCGCCACATCTTCGCGGAGCGTCGCGATCTCCTGTATGGGCAGATCCGTCAGCAACTCGTAATAGCGGTACATCAGATAATCGCTGATCTGCATGATCTTGCGGAACATGACATTCGGAGGTTCGGCGATCCCGATGTAATTGCCCTTGGACTTCGACATCTTGTCGACTCCATCGAGCCCTTCGAGAAGGGGGACGGTGGCCACGATCTGGGGCGGTTGGCCGTAGTCTCTTTGCAGTTCCCGGCCCACCAGCAGGTTGAATTTCTGATCGGTACCGCCCATCTCGACATCACAGCGGAGCGCGACCGAGTCATAACCCTGCACTAGCGGGTAGAGCAATTCGTGGACGGAGATGGGCGTGTTCTCTTTGAAACGCTTGCTGAAGTCTTCGCGCTCCAGCAATTGCGCCACGGTGTACTTCGAGCAGAGGCGAATCGTTTCTTCGAAAGTAAATGGCGCAAACCATTCGGCATTAAAGCGCAGTTCTGTTTTCTCGGGATCAAGAATCTTGAATACCTGCGCCTTGTACGTTTCGGCGTTGCGTTGAATGTCTTCACGCGTCATGGGCGGCCGCGTCAGATTACGGCCCGTGGGATCCCCGATCAGCCCTGTCATGTCGCCAATCATGAAGATGACGGTGTGGCCTAGATCCTGGAAATGCTTCATCTTGCGGAGCAGCACGGTGTGACCCAGGTGCAGATCAGGCGCAGTCGGATCAAAACCTGCCTTCACACGAAGAGGGCGGTCTTCCTTTGACGAAGCGATCAGGCGTTCGCGCAGTTCTTCCTCGCGGATGAGTTCCGCGAGACCTTTTTTTATGTAGGTGAGCTGCTGCTCAACAGGAGGAAATGGCACGAGAATAACTTCTTAATCTTAGAAGTAACTAGTTCGTAGCAACAGAGCCTGCGAAATGTGCTTCTATTTCTTCCAACGTTTTGCCTTTCGTTTCGGGCAGGAAGAAGACAGCGGTAATGAAATAAATCACCGTGAAACCGGAGAACAGAAAGAACATCGTGGAATATCCATAGTTGCTGACGATGGGAAGAAAGATGGCCGCGAGAGTAGTGGAGACGACCTGATTGATGACCAGCGCGATGCTCATGCCATTCGAGCGGATACGCGTGGGCATGAGTTCCGAAAGCGCCAGCCAAACGCAGACGCCAGGGCCAATCGCAAAGAAGGCCATGAAAGCGTAGAGGCCGATCGCGATCAACCAGCCATTTTGCGAATCCGGCACGGCGCTCAGCAAGGCTTTCTCAATTTTAAGAGGAGCTGTTGCGGCAGCCTCCAGGTTCGCGGATGGATTTTTAAAGAACGCCTCTAGCTGGTTGGAGGGTACAGCACTGGCGCGGGTAATCTTCACAGCAGAGGCAGCCGGATCGTCAGAACGCGCGACGTTGGTGGCGGCCGTGAAGTCTCCATACGCGTAGAGGATGGTGAGCGATGCGCGATTTGCCTGGATGTCGTGGCGCGGATTACTTTTAATGGCTAGCAGACTACTTGCTTCAACGGGATCGAAGCGAAGGGTCAGTGTCTGGTCTGGTTTGACTAAGCCTTGCAAAGCGTCGCGGCAATCCAACGTGGATTTCTCGTTGTGCCGAAAGAGCAGCGCGGTACTGATCAGCGAGAGGATAATGCCTGCGGTGCCAATCGTCAGCAGGAATTTGCGACCCTTGCGGTCGACCAGGGTCATACCGACGATAGTCATCAGAAAATTGACAAGGGTAAACACCACGTAGCCCCAGTGCGCCTCCACATCGGATAAGCCGCTTTGTAACAGGATGTTGGTGTTGTAACCAATGATTGAATTAATGCCTGTCGCGGTGTTGCAGAAGAGGATCACGCAGGCGAGTAGGAAGGGGACCACGTACTTGCGGCCCAGCAGTGAGTCTTTCACCCTTTCACCGGTTGCAGGTTGCCGCGCGCTGGCGGTCTCCTTCATTTCGCGCAACTCGACGTCTGCCTGTTCTGGCGCACGGGAACGAAGGAGCGAGGCGTAGGCCGCATCTGCCTTGCCGCGGCGGAATAACCAGCGGGGTGATTCGGCTACAAACAAGCTGCCCAGCACGAACAGGATACCGGGCGGGAGAGAGACCCAGAAAATGCGGCGCCACGCCTGATCCTTGAAAGCGAATACGGCGGCGGCATCGGCGCTTCGAGTCACATCCGCAACGCGATAGCTGAAATAGATTCCAATGAGGGCTGCGGAAACAACCCCGAGAGTCAACAGCCACTGGAAAATGCCAGTTCCTTTGCCGCGGCTGGAAGCGGAGAGGCATTCGGCCAGATAGAGCGGCACAACCACACCGATCAAGCCACCACTTATGCCCTGCAGAAGGCGGCCAAAGAATAATGGCGCGTAGCCCTGGGAAAGAGCAATGACAGGAATGCTGACGATAAACGTCACGCCACTCAGGATCATCAGCGGTTTGCGGCCCATCCAGTCAGCCAGTAGGCCCGCGAACAAAGTGGAAATGACGCTGCCCAAAAGCACAGCGGCAACAATGACGGAAAGCTGGCCGGCGGTTAACCCGGACGTAGCTTCGAGATAAGGTAAAGCGCCACCGATGATTCCTACATCAACTCCGTAGAGTAGGCCGCCGAGTCCAGCAACAAGTAGAAGGAAGCGATTATAGCCAACAATTTTGTTTGCGAGAACCATGCGTTTCAGGAAGCGTAGTTGTGATCCTTTGTAGCATGTGACGCATCTCTCGAGGACAAACCGCGCTTATCGCAACAACCGGCTGATCGTTATGGGTGGTTGGGGGTACGCGGCGCCAGCGACGCTTTCAGCCAGCCAATGCTCCAGCGGAGGGCGCCGCGGCAAAGAGATGTTCTTGCGGATCGAAGCGGCTGTGTGTCGAGTAGTAGCCATTGAGGAGACGCTCACGAACGCCATTGAGCGTCTGGTTTGTGCAAAGCACAATGACGCAGCCGCCGAATCCAGCACCCGTTAGCCGCGCGCCCACGGCGCCGGCATCCATTGCGGCCTCCATCAGAGAGTCGATTGCCGATGTGCTGACGCCGAGCTTATCCCGCAGACTGGCGTGCGAGGCAAGCAGTAACTTTCCGAATTCGGCAATCTCGTTGTTCTCAAGAGCAGCAACGCCTTGGCGGACGCGGATCGCCTCTTCCACAACGTGAAGGAACGTCATGCGCTGGACGGCGGTGGCACCCCTCACGAGGGAAAGGCGCGGTCCCTTGTCAACGGCTGCACGATTTCAATCTTCCAGCTGTCGATCTGGGGTACCGACTCACGAAGCAGCATCGCCACCGAGTAGGGCTCCTGCCCGGTCGAACAAGCTGCCGACCATATCCGCAAGTGCCTCTTTACTGCGTTACGCGCCACCAGCCCGGGAACGATCGACTTTTCGAGCGCCTCAAAGGGATGCGCATCCCGGAAGAACAGCGTCTCATTCGTCGTGAGCGCTTCTACCACTCTGTATTCAAGTGGGCTGCCATTTGCTTCTCGCAATCGCGCGAGCAAACGTCCCAAGTCGCCGAACCCGTGCCGCTGCGCAAGGATCGCAAGCCTGGATTCGATCAGGTACTCTTTGTCATCAAGCACAATCCCGTTCTGGCCATAGACCAACGTTCTGACAAGCTCGAAATCAGCAGACGGGAGCGCCACTTGGTTTTCCCTTCAACTCGGCGCGAATGGCCTGGGCCATCTTCTCTAGTTCAACGATCTCGTCTGCGAGTCCCGCCCGAGCGACCGATCCGGGCATGCCCCACACTACGCTCGATTGTTTATCTTGCACCAAGACCCGGCCACCTGCTTCGCGCAGATACCCGGAGCCTCGCAGCCCATCCTGTCCCATCCCCGTAAGCACCACGCCGAGCGAACCGGCGCCATAGACAGCAGCGACGCTCCGGAACAGCACATCGACTGCAGGGCGGCAGGAATTTTCGGGAGGACCTTCATGCAAGCAAGCCACTACGCCGCCTTGGGAACTGGCGACTTCAAAGTGTTTTCCGCCGGGCGCGATATAGGCGTGCCCAGCTTCAATCCTTTGCCCCTCCGCGGCTTCATGCACGCGAATCGCGGAGCAGCTATTCAAGCGTTCTGCGAGCATTGCCGTAAAGAGCGGGGGCATGTGCTGAACGATGACAACCGGCACGCCTAGATCCGCGGGCAGCGCCGGAATCAGCAGGTTCAGCGCGTTGGGACCACCGGTGGAGGCGCCAATCGCCAAGACAGAACCACAGCGGGCATGGCGGAGGGCTTCCACCCTGCGAGGGACAGACCGCGACGGCAAAGCCGGCGGCAAGCGCATTGCGTTCGCGCTGTCTTTGGGCCCCGCTACGCCGGGCCGGCAGTGCGCCTTGATCTTGGGGACCAGTTCCTCCCGTAGGCGTTCGATGGGGTCGGAGACGCTTCCCACATTTGCGGGTTTCGGGACATACTCGGTGGCCCCGCGTGCCAAGGCATCAAGCGTCTGCGCCGCGCCCCGCCGCGTCAGCGTGCTGAACATGATGATGGAGAGCTTGGGGTAAAGCTTCCGAATCTGCGAGACCGTCTCGATCCCATCCATCTCGGGCATTTCGACATCCAGCGTCACCACGTCCGGATTACATTGCGGGATCTTGGCGAGAGCCAATCGCCCATTCGCCGCCACGCCAGCCACTTCAAGCTCCGGGTCTTGCTCCAGCACGGAACTCACCAAGCGGCGCATGACCACTGCGTCATCAACCACCAAGACTCTTGTCTTCGGCACAGTGTTACTTCTTCACCATTCGGCTTCTTCAGTCCCGCTTCTCAGCTGAACTGGAACTGCTCGACCACTTGATTCAGATCCGCCGCGAGCTTAGCGAGCTCCCTCGCCGATTCGAGCGAGTCTGAAGCTCCATGCGCCGTATGCATAGCGGCATCGGAAACACTGGTGATGTTGCGCGCAATCTCGTTGCCTCCGCTCGCTGCTTCCGCGGCGCTACGCGCAATCTCGTTCGTCCTAGCGGTCTGCTCTTCTACCGCCGAGGCAGTGGTGCTTTGATAATCGTTGATCTTCTGAATGATGGCCCCGATTTCCACAATGGCTTCGACCACGCCTCGCGTGTCGCTCTGAATGGCTTCGATTTTCCGGCTGATCTCTTCCGTCGCCACCGCCGTTTGCTTGGCCAGCTCTTTTACTTCGTTTGCGACCACCGCAAAGCCCTTGCCCGCCTCGCCGGCTCGCGCTGCTTCAATCGTCGCGTTCAACGCGAGCAGGTTCGTTTGCTGCGCAATGGGATGTGATGACCTTGATCACCTTCCCGACCTCCACGCTGCTATCGCCAAGCTTGTTCACCGTTTCGTTGGTTTGCTTAGCGACTGTCAGGGCGGTAGTGGCAATGCGCGCCGCTTCGGCCGCATTGGTCGCAATTTCCCGGATGCTGGCATTCATTTCTTCCGCGCTGGTCGCCACCATAACAACGCTCTTGCTCACCTGCTCAGATGCGGCGGAGACCACAGTGGCTTGCGAGGAGGTTTCGGTTGCGCTGGCGCCCATCTGCTGGCTCACCGCCGTCAGCTGTTCAGAAGCGCTTGCCAGCGCCTGCGCCTTTAGACCAACCGTGTTGAAGGCGACCTTCAGCTTTCCGTTCAACTCGTTCTCACGCCGCGCCAGTTCCACGCGTTCCATCGCCGCCGACACAAGCGAGCCTACCTTGCGAAGCGCCTCTGTTCTGTCTTTCGATAGGGTTAAGGTTTCGAGCGAAAAGAAGTCCATCGTTCCCATCACAGCGCCCTGCACGACGACCGGCATGCAGAGGCCGCTTTTCACTCCCGCCCGCTTCGCTACAGGAGCGCGGCAGCAGTCGGTCATTTCGCCGATGTCACTTGTGAAGAGCAGGTCGCGGTTTTTCCAAGCCAGTCCACTCAGGCCCTCGCCCTCGCGGAATGTCGCCTGTCTGGTCACACGCCGGAACTCTTCATTCACTTCCCCCGATTCCACCTTAAACTTCAACACGTGTTCCACTGGATCGAGCACCCAGTAAGAACCGTATGCCCACCCGAAGGCCTGCTTGACCGTATCGGGAGCCGACTTAGCCACTTCTTCCGGCGTCGCCGCCTTGGCGACTACCTCCAGCACCTCGTTCACTGCTCGTGTATTCGCCACCGCCTCCGCGCGCGCCTCCTCGCCCCGGATGCGTTCCATGGCGGCCGATACCAGCGTGCCGGTCTGGCGCAGAACCTCCGTGCGCCCTTTCGATAGTGTCAGCGTTTCAAGCGAAAAGAAGTCCATCGTTCCCGTGACCTCGCCGTTTATGGAGACCGGAAAGCAGATCCCGCTCTTCACACCGGCACGCTTGGCCACCGGCGCGCGGGAACAGTCCGTCATCTCGCTAATGTCCGGCGTGAAATAGAGATCCCGGCCTGCTTTGCCTGTGCTTTGATGTTTGCTTCCGATTCGGTAGTCATAATCAGAATGGGAGTTTTTAAGCATTGCGGCAGTTCGCGGATCTTGCGCGTCAGTTCGAGGCCGCTCATGCGCGGCATGTTCAAGTCAGAAATAATCAAATCGACAGAGGACTTGCCAAGGGCGGCGAGCGCTGCCGTCCCATCCTCGGCTTCGAGGACCTTGTGGCCCGCGCCTCCCAGCGTGAGGCGATCAACTTCCGCATGGTCGATGCGTCATCCACAGTCAGAATCGTTTTCATTGGCTCATTCCCCACTTACTGCCGTACCGAAGTGAATCTCAGAACAGCTCCACTCCACTCAACGGCTCCGCCCCACTCAGAACAGCTCCGCCCATCCCCAAACTCGCCCGCCGCCGCGGCCGCCTGTTCAGCGTGCTGCTCCGCCACGGGATTCTCGTCACCCCACAGCTCTATTGCCTGAACCGGCGGCGCATCTACGTGCCGGGCCAAAGTCTCGGCGTAGACGCGCCGCTCTGACTCCATGGTGTATTTTCTTTCGAGGCCCGAAAGGTTTACTTGCTGCCCGCCGGAGACGAAAGCCTTCTCTAAGCGCTCACTCTGTTGCTGAAGCTGGGCGACACTCGCCCGCACAGCGGCGATGTCATCTACCGGCGGCTGTACATTCAGCAGCGCGGCAATCCCCGCGCCTACAGCCCTGGCGTATCGAGCGCCGCGCCGGTCGAACGGAACTCTTCAAGGGTCTGGTCGCGAAAGCGGTGCAGCGCGGATTCTTGCCGTTTGCCCTGTTCTTCGAGTCCCGCCTGGTGACGCTGCCCGGCCTGGCGCAATGCACTCAGCCGGTCGCTGTGTTCCGCTACCGCGCTAGCGGAGCTTCAAGCAGCGCAAATACGCTGTCGAATGAGACATCGCCCATCTCCCGGCCGCTCGCCATCGTCACGACTTTCTGGCCATGGAAGATCAGGTCTCGCGAGGCGTCCGACAACTGCTCTAGCGCCGTTTGAAAGTTGAGAAACTGCTGCTCCAGATAACTCGATGCCTGGGGCAGCTTGGGGAGCACGCGGCGCAAGTCAGCGGATGCGCCGTTCAGCTTTCCGAGCGCCAGGCGCACTCCCAGCTTCCTGAATAGGCTATGGAAACGATGGAGCGTTTTCAAAGACTGTTCTGAAACGAGCGAGTTCAAGGTGGGCCGTTCGAAGGGCAGGGTCACAAGCGCTTCAATTGCCTCATGGAGCCAGCAAGTGAAATCTAGAAGGCAAAATGGCGGAAGACCTTAAAATCCTTTGAGAACACATCGATAAGGTGTTTTGGAACAGGAAAGCCGCGCCCGGTGAATGGCACGGCTACCCGGCTATGAATCACTCGGTCACGCGTATCCTGTGTGTGGACGACGATCCTCTGTTTCAGAGATTCGTCGGCATTTCGCTGCGCCATGCCGGATACGAGTTCATGACCGCCTTAGATGGCCTAGAGGCGTCAGAAACGCTTGAGCGCACCGGTACCGAGACGTTCGGCTGCGTCATGATCGACCGCCGCATGCCGCGCATGGGCGGACTGGAGTTTCTCGATTGGGTCCGCGCGCGCGACCCCAATCTGTCCGCCATTGTGGTCACCGCGGAAGGGGAAAAGGAGCACGTGGAGAAAACGCTGCGCGCGGGCGCGTGCAATTTCCTTGATAAGCCGGTGGCGCCCGAAGCACTACGTGAAGCGGTTATCGAAGCTGTCGCCCTGACCGCGCAACGTCGGCACCTGGCCCAGCTCCGCGAAAACGTTCATCGCTACGGCCGTTACCTGCGCGACACGATCACGTCGTTGCCTTCAGACAACAATGTTGCCTCTGAATGCTTTTATCTCCCGAAGCATGAGGCGGGCGGAGACTTCCTCGTGCAGCTGCGAATCAACGAAAACCAGCACCTGATTCTGCTCACCGACGTCTCCGGGCATGATCTTTGGTCGGCGCAATGGTCGGCCTACTTTCACGGTTTCCTGAACGGCAGCTTGCGCGGGGGCGCCTCTGTCGAACAGGCGCTTGTGGGGTTCAATGCCGCCTCGATTGAGCGATCACATGAGACGGAAAATCTTTCGATCGCGGTTTGCGCGCTCTTGCTCGACCAGGAAGCCCGGACGATGACCACCTTCTGCTGCGGCGCACCCGCCCCAGTCTGGGTCCAGTCTGAGCAAAGCATCGAAACCATTCAGTCTCCGGCCGGTCCGCCGCTTGGCTGGTTTGCGGATTGCTGTCCCGTCCAGGTGACGGCGCCGCTTCCGGCGGGCGCTGTCTATCTGTGGACGGACGGCGTCGACGAACTGGCGCGGGAACTCAACGCAAGCCCGCTCAGCGTCGCCCATGCCTTACTCGAGGCGAACGGCAGCCCTATCCCGCCAGATTGGATCTCTGCATCCACGGACGATCTGCTGGTTACGCGCGTCTTTCCGCGCGATAGCTGGAGAGCGAAGGCGGGCGCTTCAAACCCAATCGCTGCAAACTCAATCGCGGATTTGGAACCCTTGATCGTTGATTTCTACCGGCCCGAACAGATCGGCGATATCGACGGCCTGCAACAATATTGGGAAAATAGCCTGCGGATCGCCCTCCCGAAGCTGGATCACACGCGCCTTCTCGGCGTTTTGTTGTCGGCGCGCGAAGCAGTCGTGAATGCGCTTGTGCACGGCTGCCGTCCAGGGGAACAGGCCAAGTTCCAGATCAGTTACCGCGCCTCCGCCCGGGCACTCTCCATCCTGGTCTCCGATCCAGGGCCTGGCCATAGGTTCTCGCTTGAAAGCCACCGCGCGGCCAACCGGGATGAGCTGGTTGACGCCCACCGCGGACTGATGCTGATTGAATCTTTCGCCACCCACACGGTCAGAAGCCGCAACGGCGCCGATCTCAGGATGGAATTTTCACTCTCATAACTTCACATGTCTATCCTTACGAAACACAATCAAGTCGAGAGCGAGGCGAACACCTTCACGGTTTCACTCGACGGCAATATCCTGAATACCAACGCGCAAGATGTACGAGTGCAGCTCAGCAAGGCGCTGGGCGATCCAAGATCGGCCGCAGGCTCCTTAGAGGTGTTCGAGCTCGACGTCACGCGCGCCGAGATGATCGATTCGGTGGGTCTGAACCTCATCGTCTGGCTCTTGAAAGCCGTGCGCGAGCGCCGGGGGCGCCTGCGTCTATTGGTCGGAAGCGTTCACGTCGAAAGAACGCTTCAGTTCACGCGGCTGGACCAACAGGCGGAGGTAGTGCTTCAGGGTCTCTAAGTAACAGCCCGGCAACGGCTTCTATCGCGTTCGCCCGGACGCGTGCATCGGGCCACTCCAGTTGGCGGTCGATCAGCGACCGGTTGGGCCGCACACGGCATAACGCCAGTACCGCCTTTGAGCGAATGTAGTTGTCCGAATGCCAGGTGAGGGTACAGAGCCGCGGGTAAAACGCGCTGTAATCTTCAATGTCTTCAATCAGCGTCAGGGCCCGCACTAGGCAATCCGCCCCGGTGGTCTCTTGCATGGCACGCGTGAGCTTGACGGCAAACTTCGCATCTGCAGCGCGCATCACTGCGATGGCCCGACGCGCTTCTTCAAGCGGCAAGAACGCGGGATCGAAGAGAAGCGCCATATAGGCGCTTGCAGCTGCCAACCAGGCAGCCATTTCGCGCGCCGCTGCACTCTCCGGCTGGAAGGCAATCTGGCGCAGAGTAAGCTGCTTGACCTTCTCAGGATAGGCCTGCCGGACGCGAGTAAAGAAGCTGGTGAACTTTGCTGGATCCCCTTTCGCCAGTGCCAGAATCTGCCCCGTGCCGCCCGCCGGCGCGGGCTTCTGTGTTGAACCACTTTTAAGGGACGACACTTCGAGTAAGTTCTCCGGACCCAAACCCATTTCGACGCGAACCAACCGGAGTTTGAGTCTTTCCTCCCCATGGCGGCAATACGGCTCGATTGGGTCTAGGGTAGCCTGCAATGTCCTATAGATGGGTCCCGGTATGGTCGATAGGAATTTGAAAGCAAAGGACAGACGCAAAGTGTGGCGGCTCGCCTTGACCCAAGAATTAATATCACTTGTTTAGCGAAGTAAACCAAATTTAGACAAACATGAACGCATCTGAAGCAGGTGGCAAGATGACGCGCGAAGAAATGGCCAGCGCCATCTCTTTCGCCACAAGCGAAGTTTTTACGACTATGCTCGATCTGGAGCTTAGTTCCGGCGCGATCGAAGAGGATACCGCGGCCTCGTCACGGGCATCGGGTGTAGTCGCGCTTCTGGGCCTGGCGGGCGAATGGGTTGGTAACGGCCGCATCTGCTGCACTCCCGAATTCGGCTGCAAGATGGCCTCGCAACTGCTGATGCAGCCCTACGAGGCTGTGAACGAAGATGTTCTCGATGCCATCGGCGAAGTCGCCAACATGATTATCGGCAACGTCAAGAACGCTCTGGAGGAGCGCTTGGGAACGCTTTCTCTCAGCACCCCGACCGTCATTTACGGCCATAACTTCGAAGCACGAAGTGTGGGCATACGGGAACGAATCACACTGGCCTTCAACTCCGGTAGCGAACAGTTGCAAGTCCAGATATCCATCTCGCCAGCGACGTCGAAACCGTCTTCGCCCCGATCCCACATTCACGAGTCGGTGCCCGCGCTGGCGTAATCCCCAAGCGCTCATCAAACTCACGCGCCTACTCTCGCCTCGCAGCCGATTAAGCCGCGCAAGCGCAGACAGTGCGTCTTACGTATCTCAAGGCGCATAGCCGGGTTGCGCATGCAGAACCAATCGAACCTGGTGGCGGGGATTCGTCATCCCTGTCTTTCAAGAGCTGGAGAGTGTCGCCCATGCTCAAACTGTTCGAAGCCCCTGCTATTTGAATCCCCTTTCCATGACCTCTATCCTTGTGAAGTGATCTCGATCAAGCAGAGTTCGAAGTCCGCTGCGAGTGGGGCCTTCGCGGCCTAGAAGAGCTGGCCCCCATTTCGGATGTCGTCGTAATCGTCGATGTTCTGTCGTTCTCCACAGCACTGGACATTGCAACCGCGCGCGGTGGAATCATCTTCCCGTATTCACTGAAGGGTGAATCAGCCGCCATTTACGCTACATCTCTAAGCGCGAGCCTCGCCTCAAACGAACGCGACAAAGCCTACTCTCTCTCGCCAGCATCGCTGCGAGGTCTGCCCGCCGGTTACCGGCTCGTCCTTCCCTCACCCAATGGCGCCGCGCTGGCCTTTTCGGCGCATCACCACGCCGTCCTTGCAGCCTGCCTTCGGAACGCCGAGGCTACCGGCCAAATGGCGGCTCAGTTCGGCTTCACCTTCGCCGTCAATCCCGCCGGCGAAGCTTCGGCAACTGGTGAGCTTCGTCCGAGCCTCGAAGACTCGGTGGGTGCAGGCGCAGTAATCGCTTCCCTCCTTGAAAGAAGATCGCCCGAAGCGAGTCTCGCCGCTCTAAGCTTCGGACATTTGCGTCACCAGTTGCCCGATCTGTTGCGGCAGACAAATTCCGGTAAGGAGTTGATCGAGCGCCGTTTCTCATTGGCTGTCGATCGCTTCTGAGTTGGATATCAGCAGAAACGTTCCTCAGCTGCTCAATCGGGCTTTCACCGGGCAGGCGATCGGCATGCTCAGTTAGCGGCAGCCGCGCGAATACAAACGAATACGAATGAGCCGTTCGTCCTCGAAGCAGCCTTGAAACGCGAAACAGATCTAGTACTTTGGAGAACAGTACTTGAGCTACCTGGCTTTATGATGTGCAATGACCTTTGTCCAGTAACAAGAAGGCATCGGCAAGTAAGCGCTGGAGCAATTACCAGTGCCTTGGTCTTGGTGCGTTCTTTCGGAGGTTCTGTGATGCTCATCAGACGGTGGAATGCGGCGACCGCTCCCCAGTTGCTTCTGCTAGCGACGATCTTTTTAAGCGTGCCCCGCCTCGCAGAAACCCAGCCCGGCCTGACGATCGGCTTTAGCGGCACCGGGCTCAGATCCATCAACTACGGCGGCACCGAGTTTCTGGCGAACGGAGACTTCCGCTTGAACGAGGTTGCGTTTCTCAATGCAGATTCCACAGTCACGGATGGCAGCACCGCCAGCACGGTCACAGTGGACGCCAATCTCCAGACGCAAACACGTGCTTACAACTGGGGCAGCATCGTCACTTCTTACTCGATAGTCGGCAGCAATCAATTGAGAATCAGCGTCACCGTCAACAATCAAACTCCGAACACCATTCAGCGAATCTGGATGGAACCGCTCAGCGTCCACTTCCCTTCCTCGCCCCCGGAATTCGGCCCTGGCTACCCGCTGATTACGGACACCGTACAACAGCCTGCCGTTCAGCCCATGACATACAACGGCGGCCTGCTGGTGGTCGCCGTTGATGACTTGTTGAAGCCGCTCCAGATAGGCTTTCCTTACTCCTACGACGGTCCGGCAAACACCATCTTTCCCCTCACCCTGAACACGGACCGCGTCGCCTCCTATTGCGACTGTTTTAGGACCATCAATCGGCCCATCCCCGGCAACAGCAGCGATACGTTCTTGTTCTCTTTGCGTTTCGGCGGCCCGGGCTCTACGCCTGTCAGCTTGGCGAGCGATGTTTATCAGAACTTCGCCGCCGCCTTCCCGCCCACAATGTTCTGGCCAGACCGCCGCGCCATCGCGTCGCTTCACATCGCCAGTTGGCCTAACGGCTCGGCCGCCTATGCCACTAATCCGCGCGGCTGGTTCAATGACCCGAGCGTAGATGTCACCACCGCCGCCGGCGTCGCCAACTTCCAGCAGCGGCTGCTTGCGTATGCCGATTACAGCATTTCCATCCTCAACAACATGAATGCCCAAGGGATGATTACCTGGGACATCGAGGGAGAGCAATTCCCCGGCTTTGTCGGCGACCCTACCATCATGGCCACTGTCGCTCCCGAGATGGCCGGCATTGCAGACGCGTACTTCGCAAAGTTCCGGAACGCAGGCTTCCGGGTCGGCGTCGCCGTTCGTCCGGAGCAGGTCATCCTCTCACCCGACGGCGCCACCATTCAGGAAAACTTTGTCTCCGACCAATTGGGCGCGCTTCTGCCCAAGATCACCTACGCTCACAACCGCTGGGGCGCAACGCTGTTCTATATCGATTCAAACATCATCTATTGGAATGATCAGCATCCTATCGATCGGCTCATTTTCGAAACCCTGCACAACTTGTTTCCCGATTCTCTTTTCATTCCTGAGCATTCGGACGCTCAGTATTGGGCATATAGCGCGCCATACCTGCAACTGGATCAGGGCTTCACGTCTACGCCGGCCGCTGTGAGATTCATGTACCCGAACGCGTTCACGGTAATCAGCACCGCGGATGGCGCCATTCAGCAAAACTTCAATGCTTTGGTCACCGCCGTTCAACAGGGCGATGTGCTGCTGTTTCGCGGTTGGTTTAACGATCCGCAGAACGCGCTCGATGCCAGCATTTATCAGGCGGCGGGCGCCAGTGCGCCTCTGGTTGTCTCGGTCACTCCTCAGTTCGCTGCGGCGGGTCCGGGCCAAACGGTGCAACTCGCCGCTACTGTCGCAGGCACCGCGAACCAGAGCGTGACATGGACTCTTGATAGCGGAAGCGCCGGCTCCCTTTCGCCAGCCGGCCTCTACACATCCCCGGCCTCCATCGCCGGCCAGCAGATTGCGACCGTACGGGCCACCAGCGGAGCCGATGGGACAAAATCCGCTACTGCTTCTATCACAGTCGCCCCATCCGTCGCTGTCTCGCTGCTCCCGCAAGGCGAGTCCATCGGTCCGAATCAACTCTTGCAATTGACAGCCGCCGTCGCGGGAAACACAAACCAGCAAGTGACGTGGAGTCTCCTGTCAGGACCAGGCTCTCTCTCACAGTCCGGCCTCTACAGGGCGCCCGTGTCGATTGCCGCGCAGCAGACTGTCACGGTCGAGGCCACTAGCTCAGCGGATCAGACGAAGTCCGCCACCGCTACTATCACCTTGCTTCCCGCATTCTCCCTTTCCGTCAGCCCCGGCTCAGGTTCCCTATCCGCTGGACAGACCTTGCAGTTCACGTCTAGCGTGACCGGCAACGCGAACCAACAGGTGACCTGGAGTATCGCGCCTGCAGGCCTCGGGATTATCTCCGCTTCCGGCCTCTACACCGCACCGTCGTCTATCGGAGCACAGCAAACTGTCACTGTCAGAGCAACCAGCGTGGCTGATGGGACGAAATTCGCGAGCGCTACGATCACACTCAATCCGGCAGTCGGCATTTCGCTGGCGCCAAACACTGGATCGTTAAGCGCCGGCCAAACCTTGCAGTTCACACCCACGGTCACCGGCAGCGGCAATCAGCAAGTGACGTGGAACATTGCGCCCGCGGGCCTCGGGATCATCTCGTCATCAGGGCTCTACCAAGCGCCCTCTGCCGTTGCGTCGCAACAGAGCGTCACCATAAGGCCACGAGCGTAGCCGACCCCACTAAGTCAGCTATCGCGGCAGTGACTCTGAACCCGGCCGCCGCCGCTGGTTGCCCAATACCAGGCAGCAACGCCTTTACCGGCTGCTACTACAACGACACGAATTTCGGAAGCTCCAATGGCCTTGCCTTCAGCCGCGTTGATCCCTCCATCAACTTCGATTGGGGCACCAGCGGTCCGGGTTCGGACGTGGGGCCCTATAACTTCTCCGTTCGCTGGCGGGGCAACTTCACCTTCGCCTCGGGCACTTACACCTTCACCCTTTCGAGCGACGACGGCTCCGTCCTCTACATCGATGGCCAGCAGGTGATCAACGAAGGCGGCATCCACGCTGCCTTTGACACTTCTCAAACGGTCACGCTCACCGGTGGCGCCCATTTGATTGGAGTCGACTACTTTCAGGCGGGCGGCGGAGCTTCTGCGCGACTCACCTGGACGAATACTGGCATTACAGTATCGGTCGCACCCGCTTCGCAAAAAATAAACGCCGGTCAAACGCTGCAGTTTACGTCCACCGTTGCGGGCAGCGGCAATCAGCAGGTCACCTGGAGCGCCTCGCCTGCTGGATTCGGCAGCATCTCGCCCTCGGGACTCTACACCGCGCCAGCGCTCATCGCCACCAGCCAGACTGTTAGGTAAACGCAGCGAGCACTGAGGACCCATCAAACAGCGCCTCAGCCACGCTGACGCTACAGCCCTCGCTGTCCCCGATTGCGTCGTCAACTGCCTCATGCGCCGCTCCTGGCAGCAACGCCTTCACCGGCTGCTATTACGCGGATACAACTTTCGGCGCGTCCGGAGCTGCTGGTTTCATCCGCACCGATCCACAAATTAGCTTCGACTGGGGAACGTCTGGTCCGGGCTCTGGAATAGGCGCGTACAACTTCTCTGTACGCCGGCAAGGCAACTTCACGTTCCATGGCGGCGCATACACGTTCACGATGTCGACTGACGATGGATCCATCCTGTACATTGACGGCCAGGCCGTGATGAACGAGTGGGGCCAGCACCCGGCTTACTCGAACAGTCAAATGATGAATCTCGCGCCCGGCACGCACTTAGTCGAGCTCGACTACTTCCAGGTCGGAGGCGGAGCTTCGGCAGCACTGAGCTGGACGCCAGCTCAATAACATCGACGGACGGAACCGCCCGATAGACTATCGGGTAGCGGGTCAGTTTGAAACGCGATACGATGCCTCGTGTTTGTAGCTACGCACGCAGCTTTATTACTTTTGCTTGGGCAGGAGGAACACATTACGATCTGTCCCAGATTTGTTGATCATCTAGTCTTCCGTGTCTCAGAACTCGAAAGGACGGAGCGTTTTTACAATGCACTTCTCGATCAGAGCGCTCAGCGAGATGAAGGCAGCCTCATGTACATGGTGGGCGACACTCGCCTGTTTTTCACGAGTTCGGTCGAGTGTCAGGATTAAAGCTGGACGGATATGGGTTGAAAGAATTTATCTGGCTCGATGATCCGGACGGCCTGCGAATCGAATTCTATTTGCGCCCTGAATAGGACTGATTGCCCGACTCTTCCGGCGTGCTCAAAACCAAACTGATCCACTACCGACGATAGCTTCGTCCGGTCGAATATCGTGGACTCTTACAGCCGCCGCCGTGTCCCTTCTGCCTATGTTCTAACTACAATGCATTCAGACAGACATGAAAAAATCGCGCCGGGGATTTATTGACGCATACGTCGCTGGGCCTGCTGGGTGCGGCCAGCGCGTGCACAACAGAAGCACAGACGGCCAGCGATCTGCCTCCCGGTGCGCCGTCGGCATTCAATACTGCTCCAGCAGCCGGACCCGCAGTATCGGCGTCGACCTTCGCTGAAGCCGAGAAACTGATGCAGGTGAAGTTGACCCAGCGGGAGCGCGTTATGGCCGCGGGGAGTTGGCGCACTTCCATGGCTCCCTTGTATGAACGGCGCACGGGGCCACGCAAGGTGGCATTAGAGCCGACGCTGGCACCGTGGTCGCACTGGAGTGCCGTATTGCCGGGGGAGGAGGCAGGCCCGGCAAGCAACCGGTTTATCCGGACCAAAGTCGATCCGGGACGGTTACCGGCAAGCGACGAAGATATCGCGTTCGCTCCTGTGACACAGCTCTCGCGCTGGGTTGAGGAGCGCCAGCTGACTTCCGAGCGGCTGACGAATCTATATCTCGCGCGGCTGGACCGCTTCAATCCGAAGTTGCGCTGCGTTATTACGTTGACGCGTGAAAGCGCGTTGGCAGAGGCTAAGCAGGCCGATCAGGAAATTTCAGCCGATCACTACAGAGGGCCGCTACACGGCATTCCGTGTGGCGCGAAAGATCTCCTCGATACCGCTAATATTCCCACCACGTATGGCGCCGAGCCGTTTCGAAACCGCCTTCCCCACGATGATGCCGTGGTGGTGAAACGTCTGCGTGAGGCAGGTGCAGTGCTGGTTGCCAAGCTCAGCCTGGGCGCGCTGGCGCTCAACGATATCTGGTTCGGCGGGCAGACGATGAACCCATGGCTGTTGCAGGAAGGATCGTCAGGCTCGAGCGCCGGCCCTGGCGCCGCAACCGCAGCGGGGCTGGTGGGCTTCGCCATCGGCAGCGAAACCGGCGGCAGCATTGTGAGCCCCAGTATGCGCTGCGGCGTAGTGGGATTGCGTCCCACCTACGGCCGGGTGCCGCGTACGGGGGCGATGACACTCTGCTGGTCGCTCGACAAGTTAGGACCCATGACTCGGGGTGTGGAGGACGCGCTGCTGGTGCTCAATGCGATTTCCGGGCCGGATGCCGGGGACGTGTCAAGCGTGCCGAGCAAGCTGGACTTTGATGCCGGCGCGACAGCGCAAGGGCTGCGCGTGGGTTATTTCCCCGGCTGGATGAAGCAGAGTCCCGCGACCGAAGTGGACCGGTCCGCCCTTGAAGCGGCGCGAAAGATAGGTATGGTTCCGGTTGAGGTCGCCATACCGGACTGGCCGTACGACTCGCTGAACGTCATCCTGTTCTCTGAAGGAGCAGCCGCTTTTGAAGAATTGACGTTGAGTGGGGGAATGGATCAGATGAAAGCTCAGGTGCCCGATGCGTGGCCAAACCTGTTTCGCGAGGCGCGCTTTCTTTCCGCAGTGGACTTTGTTCAGGCAGACCGGTTTCGCCGGAAAGTAGCCGAGGAGATGGCGCGCGTGTTCTCGCAAGTGGACTTGCTGTTAGTGCCTTCGCTGCGTGACGAAATGCTCACGATCACTAACTTCACCGGGCAGCCTTCAGTGACTTTACGCGCCGGATTCATCGAGGTATCCGAGGCGCGGAGCGATTGGGCGCCCGACCCGCACAAACCTCTGCCTAAGTTCTCCCCGCCGCGCCGGGTGCCTCACGGGATCACTCTCATAGGCAAGCTCTTTGACGAGGGTACGTTGGGTCGCGCGGGGATTGCTTTGGAGCGTGAGTTCGCAGTCTCCGGCGAGCGGCCACCGGGCTTCTAAACGGATACGCACCTTGTCAACTAGAACAGGTCCTAGCTCTGGGTACGTCCGAGTGAATCGTCAATAGTTTACGCTAGGCGACACGAACTTAGTATTGGTTACCGAAGTCCTCATTCAGCTTCTTCCATTCGATTGAACGGGCGCTTAGAATCGCTCGCTCCTTTCGTTTCTTGTTTCGCGCAGGCCGAGTTGCCGCTTTATTTCAGCATTTCAGCGAGGAGCGTCTGTTCGCGCTGCCGCAGGGTACGCACTTCGATCTCACGAGCAACCATGCGGCCGAGCGGTGTCAAGGAGCCGAGGCGGAGCGACACTGCTTCCTAAAACTCGAACTGGCCTCCCAGCACCGTCCTGTTTGCGAAATCCTGCGAACAGCTCTGCGGCAGCGTGATTCCCGGGTCGCTCCAATCGATACGTTACGCCTGCTCGCTCATCGGCTCGCTGCGGAACAAAGCCCGGAGGCCGAAGAAGAGTGATGCAAACCTGCTCCTCTTCGCGGGTTACCTGGCTGCGATGCCGAAGCCTGCATCGATGGCGTCGAGCAGCGTGTTGCGCGGGTCGCCGGTGTACTGCCAAAACATGATGCCGCCGAGATGGTGTTTCTTCACGTATGCCGTGCGTGCGGCTTCGGCCTCAGCATCGTTGTAGGTGATGAAGGTCTTGTTCTCGGCGTTATAGAGGTACGGTGCAGCGGCGGTGCGATCCCAGAAGCGCACGAAGCCTTGCTGGTTGATGAGCGGCTCAATACCGCCGAAGATAATCTCGTAGCCCTTGCCTGCGATCGGCTGCCAGAGACCATTGTTCATGGCGTCGACACCCTCCCAGCGGCGGCCATAGAAGGGGACACCCACGACGATCTTGCGGGCGGGCACGCCGGCGACGAGGTTCTTTTTCACCGCATCGTCGATGGAGATGTGCTTAGGATCGGCGGCAACGGTTTGCAGCGGGGAGTCGTGGCCAGTGTTCTTCTCCACGTTGTTGTACCAGTCGTAGCACATCATGTTGACGGTGGTGAGCCACTTCGAGGCGGCGCGCATGTCGGTGTGGTCGAGCCATATCTGCGTCGCTCCCGTAGCCGAAGAGGTGACCAGCGGGCGACCGAGACGCTTCTCTTCGCGGTCGAAGCGCTGCCGCAGCTCCTTCAGCAGAAGCGTGTAGGTCTCGCGATCCTCCGGCCGTACGGTGGTGGTTTCCACGTGCGTGTAGCCGGGGTACTCCCAGTCGATGTCCACGCCATCAAGACTATACTTCTCGACGGTCGCGACGGCGGAGTCGACGAATCTGCGACGTCCCTCCGGCGTGATGGCCATATCGGAGAAACCGGCTGATCCGACGTCTCCGCCGCCGACGGAGATGAGGATCTGCAGTTGCGGATTCCTCTTGCACAGCGCGGTGAGTACGGCCAGGTTCTCTGCATCGTGCTCGCCGCGTTCGGCGATGACGCCGTCCTTCAGGGCGAAGAAAGCGTAATTGATGCGCGTCATCTTCTTTGCAGCGATGATGCTGCCATCCAGCGTTCCGCCGCGGCCAAAGATATAGCCAACGACCTCATATTTAGCTCCGTCCGCCCGGTCTAATCCCACCGCCTTTTAGGCGGTCGGCTTTCAGCCGCCCGTTTCCTCCGAGAATAGGGAGGATGACGGAATACAGGCATAGCGGGCACGCGGTGTTCGACCT
>JAABUQ010001818.1_pt1 | contig 44139 bp, 45 predicted proteins | sample 5560001 | NCBI WGS metagenome assembly JAABUQ01 (sample SAMN10711888, study PRJNA513371) | rock metagenome | isolation source: Antarctica rocks | place: Antarctica: Victoria Land, Finger Mt nord | collected 2015-12-18 | reverse complement strand
CTGATAAGTACCTGAATCAGTACGCCTCGACCTCGGACGTAACGGTACAGAAACAGGCGATTCAGGGTATCGAAAAGGTATTTGTTGACAACCAACCCTTTATCCCATTGTGGACAGGTGCGGACTATGACGAGTACTCTACCAAGAACTTCACGGGCTGGCCTGACCAGAACAACCCATATTCGAGTGGTAGCCCGAATACCGGCCCTGACTATGAACAGGTCATCTTGCACCTGCAACCTGTGTAGGATTGTTCAATTACGACGTAGTTCAATTACGAGGTAGATAAAGAGCCAACGGGCGACCACAAGGGAGCGCCCCTACTATACCCCGTTGGTGCGAAACCATATCACGTATAGTAGGGGCGCTCCCTTGTGGTCGCCCGTTTTTTTATTCTCTTGTGGTCGCCCGTCCATCTTCTTTGATAAATCTTGGTTACAAGTATTTTTCTATTCTAACAGAAGGAGACAGAGTATGCGTCATGTGCTGCGTCGCATTTCATTTTACGTATTTGCCGTCTGGATAGCTGTTACTCTAGACTTTTTCATTCCGCGCTTAGCTCCTGGCGATCCAGTTGCGGCAATTGTTGGCAAGATGTCCACAAAAGGTTATGTCACACCAGCGATGAAGCAGACGCTTTCAGCAATGTTCGGCCTGGATTCGCCCGATCCACTATGGGTGCAATATTTCAAGTATCTCGGCAATCTGCTCCACGGCAATTTAGGTAACTCGATTCAGTATTTTCCCACGCCCGTTCTCTCAATTATCGGGCAAGACATCGGTTGGTCGGTAATGCTTGGTGGAGTCGCCGTTGTCCTCAGTTTCGCTATCGGTTGTCTGCTTGGCATACTCGTGGCATGGAAGCGTGGGACGTTGCTCGACACCATACTCTCGCCTGTGATGAACTTTTTATCGGCCATCCCCTATTTCTGGCTCGCCCTGATTTCGCTTTATGTCTTCTCCTATCTACTAAGCTGGTTTCCTCTATCCGGGGGTTATGACTCCGCGAACATTGACCCAGGCTGGACGCTGGACTATATCAGTAGTGTTATTCAACATGCCTTTTTACCAGCCTTGACGCTAATTATATCTTCGCTAGCGGGCTGGATGCTCACAATGCGTAACTCGATGATAACAACTTTATCGGAGGATTATGTCTTGATGGCGGAGGCGAAGGGGCTGTCCGAGAGTCGTGTCATGTTGCGGTATGCAGCCCGTAATGCGGTATTGCCAAATATCACAGGTTTTGCTATTGCCATTGGTGCCATTGTTGGTGGTCAACTCCTCACAGAGATGGTGTTTTCTTATCCTGGTATCGGCTATGCACTCTTGCAAGCCGTCAATCAGCAAGACTACGCGATGGTGCAAAGCATCTTCCTTATTATTACACTAGCCGTGCTGGGAGCGAACTTTCTGGCCGATGTGTTGTATGTCTTTCTTGATCCGAGGGTACGCCTGGAAAGGAGTTTCTAAACAATGAACTTTCAAGAAGGACCACGCACCATGAGCATTACCCCTATCGCAATTGCTCCCAACGAACCATTGTCATCACGCGTACTGGACGTATTACGCGCCACGTGGAAATCTATGACGGTCAATCGCAAGATGGCGGCGGGCAGCGCGATTCTTGGTTTTTTTATCATCGTCGGCCTAATTGGACCATTCTTCATGACGATCAACCCGAACGCTACCTCTCATCTATTCATTGCTCCACCTTCGCCAGCACACCTGTTAGGGACAACGGTTGTAGGTGAAGATATTTTCAGTCAGTTGGTCTATGGCACACGAACTAGCGTATTCTGGGGGCTGGGTACGGGGATACTCGTTACGCTCCTCTCGATTGTAGTCGGCCTGATAAGCGGCTACTTCGGTGGCTTGATAGACGATTTGCTTACATTAGTCACCAATGTTTCCCTTGTGCTACCTGCGCTTCCGCTCGCTATCGTACTCGCCGCCTACTTTCCGCGCGGCCCCTTGACAATATCGCTGGTGATTGTATTCACGAACTGGGCGTGGCAGGCGCGTGTATTGCGTTCGCAAACGCTATCGATGCGGAGTCGTGAGTTCGTTGCAGCGGCGCGTGCAAGTGGAGAACATACGTGGCGTATCATCTTCTTCGAGATTTTTCCTAACGAGATTGGCCTGGTTGTCGCTGGCTTTGTGAGTACCACAATTTATGTTGTACTCACATGGGCCGCCCTGGAATTTCTCGGCCTTGGTGACGGCACTATTCCTAGTTGGGGTAGTATTCTATATTGGGCACAGCAGGCAGGCGCGTTAGGCGGTGGCCTATGGTGGTGGTTTGTTCCCCCTGGTGCCTGTATCGCGGTGCTTGGCGCGGGCCTCTCGCTCATCAACTTCGGCATCGACGAAATTGCAGACCCACGCTTACGCGTGGAACGTCCCATGAAGAACGCAAAAGCGAAAGGACAGGCAGTATAAAGCTGGGCTACCTTATACGCCCAGCATAACGCCTCAGTAGCTTCTCGCCTTGCTCTATGCCACCTGGAACGTTGTACGACACAAAAACAGGTGGTTCTATGCCACGCTCGATAAGATGCTGAATTGTCTCAGCAGTCAGCATTTGTGCAATGAGGACAGAGGCAAGCGAAGAGACTGAGCAGGCTTTGCCTCCGTGCGGTAGATCGAGTAAGGCATCGCCGAAGGGTCCGCAGTTGTCTATTACAATATCAGCAAGTTCATAAAGCTTCTTGCCAGACGGATGACGAGATGCAGCTTGCTGTGTGTGTTCGAGCGAGGTTATCACGACTAGCTGATGACCGTGTGCCTTCACACGTTGCGCGACCTCGACAATGGCAACATTTGTTCCTGAGTTCGAGGCAATAAGGAATATGTCTTGCGGTTCGATATGATAGCAATCCAGTATCGCTTTACCTGCCTCAAGATCGCGCTCTATGTCAGGTCTCCGCACACGTTCGAGAGACCAGTTCGCATAGAGTGCAAGGTCTTCCAGGTCCAGCTTATTTATTGGCACAAGCCCACCTGCACGACCAGCTAGCTCCATCGCGATAGCACGCGAATGGCCTGTACCATATACTTGAATCACACCATTTTTCTCGATACAATCGGCGGAGAGTAGAGATGCTCGGCGAATTGCTTCAGCTTGCGTATGGCGAATACGCTCAAGCACCTTGAAGGACTCTTGCCAGAAAAGTTCTAAACCGATAGCTTGCTTGTCAGACATTATATAGCCTCCTCGTTACAGAGTGCGAGTGATTTTTGATAGACTGCGTGGTGAATCGGGATTTAAGCCTTTTTGCAATGCAAGGTGTTGTGCAAAGAGTTGACCTGGAACAATATATGCAAAAGGCGCAAGTAGTTCTGTGATGCTGGTTGCGGTGGCTTTTTTCGTATCTTTTCCACCTGATACATCACCTGTTCTGTGTACAATGCCATTCATTACTGTGGGTAAGGTAAGTTGAATCGGCACTGTCGCAAGCGCTAGTACCTGCTCCTCTTCCGCAATTACGAGACTATCCGCACCACGTTCTCGTAGCCACTGCAATAATGCGAGTGAGTCAGCACTTGTGCGTCCTGGTGGGGCGAAAACAATAACAGGCAAACCACGCTCGATCAAGGCGGCTGGTCCGTGGCGAAAGTCGGCTGTGGAGAAAGGCGTCGCAACAATGTAACACGTCTCCTCTAGTTTGAGGGCTGTTTCACGAGCAGTGCTGTACTGAAATGCTCGTCCCAGGACCACACAGTCACGAGCATAGACATAGCGTGCTGCTATCTGTGCAATATGCGCTTCACTTTCAAGAGCGGCTGTAACAATGTCTGGGATGCGCTCAATACCATCCTGTAGTGCCTCGCCACCTAACATAAACGCGGAGAGCATCGCCAGTACAAGGCATGTCGTAGTGTATGTCTTCGTAGCGGCAACGCTCCGTTCAGGACCGGCGTGACAGAGCAACGTATATTCGGCGGTGTTTGCTAAAAGTGACATCTCATGGTTGGTAACGCCAACCGTAAGTGCACCTGCCGCACGTGCCTGAGCCACCACTTCCACAATGTCGGGCGACTCACCCGATTGAGAAATGCCGATAACAAGTGTTTGCTCCAGACGGAGTGAGGCACCGTACAGCGTGTACAGCGAAGGAGTGGCGAGCGCAACCGGAATACCATTCAAATATTGAAACAGGTACTGTGCATATAAAGCCGCATGATCGGACGTGCCACGAGCAGCAAGCAGTACCATGCTTACGCCTCGCCCTTGTGCCTCCAATGCAACCTGCCGTGCCATATCTTTTGTATTGTCGAGTGTGCGCTGTAGTGCTGCTGGTTGCTCTTGAATTTCTTGTAACATGAGTGTTTGTTGTGTCGAGAGAGCAATTTCTGTCACGAGTTGGCTCCTTCAAATACTAAAAATATTGATTGTAGCTCACTCTTCACTATATGCCTTGCTTCGTATACTTGTCAATACGTCTATACCACTAGACCAAGTTTGGGAAGTCAATCTCAAGGTATTCATAGATAGCCTCACTGCACAGCACTTTTGTTGAAAAACCGCTCTGTAATAGCAGGCAACATGGTTGCAAATATAATAATCGCTCCGCCAATCAGGGTTATAAGAGTAGGAATATCACCAAGTAGCACGACACCAAAAAGAATGCCCCACACAGGTTCGAGGCTCGCCAACAAGCTCGCGGTCTGAGCGGTGATAGAGCGCAGACTGGCAATAAAAAGCGTGTGGGCAAGAGCGGTACAAACAACGCCTAAAATCAGTAGGATAAACAGTTCGTGTAGTGTCCAAAGTCCCCTTGTGGGCACAAGCAATAGTGACGGAAGTAATACAATAGCTGCTACCCCATCTTGATAGAGGCTAATAGTGAGGCTAGGATAGCTGCGGCCAAGCCAGCGATTAGCGACTGAAAGTAGCGCGAATGTTGCACCGGCTAGCAATCCCCAGAGGACACCAAGCGTTGTGCGATTTTGTAGCGTAAACGAGGGCATCAGGAGATAAATACCAGGGAGTATCAACAGAGCCGCGACGATTTGTATACGACGTGGGCGTTGTTTGAGCAGGAGTGGCTCTAAAGCAGCGGTAAAAAGAGGAAAGCTTGAGAACGAGAGCAGTCCAATCGCAACATTAGAAACATTGATGGATTGAAAAAAGGCGGTCCAATGTACAGCTAGCAACGCACCCTGTCCTACCAATAGCACTATATCATGTCGCCGTTTTGGGCGAAGCGGAACACGTTGTATAAAGCAAGCTCCAAAGAGAACGAAACTGGCGAACACTACACGTCCAAGCACGATCAGTGGTGCCGGAAGGACACTCAATTTTCCTAAAACACCTGCCAGCCCAAAAAAGAGAACGGCAATATTGGCGAATACGACTCCTTGCATCTTCTTTTTTTCCTCGTGCATGCAGGTCAGCCTTTCAATATTTTGAAATATGTATTCAATAAATGATACAAGCCTATGTATAAGTAATCCGACACGGTAAAGGGAACGTATTGTAAGATGTGTAGGGAACATATAACATACAGTGCATAAGAAGTAAAGTTGGGTCTAACAATTTCATAGCGCCAGCCTGAGCATCATATACTCAAACGCTCTTCCTTCACAATACTATCTTGAATTGAAATATTATTCCAAATAGTACAGCATTTCATCGAGAAGAGTATGCATAATGAGTAGAAAAACACTCAGAATTAACCAAATCACAACTGCTTTGAACTTCTAATCCTGTCTTGTCTGATCTATACTAATCGTAGATAGAACGATAATCAATGCACCTCCTTTATTCGTAAGAAAGGCGCATAATCGTAAACATCATGATTACTTACAGAGATCAACGGTATTCATTCCTCTCGCAAGAGAGACTAACCCCTTGAAGGAAAGGAACTTACAATGGCGAAAATGACACGACGCTCAATGTTGTGGGCAACTTCTGCTGGTGTGGCAGCCCTTAGCGGTGTAGCTGCAATAATAGGTACACAGCACGAAAAGAAGGCTGACGCGGCAGCAGTCACTACCACAGGCACAAATACGACTGGCTCTCTAACAGCTTATGTGAAAGACGTAAGTAAAGGTAGAGTCAGTATAATGGTAGGAGACAGAGAGGTTGTTATCAACAATCCTGCTCTTGTACGCGAACTCTTAAATGCTGTGCAATAAGTTAACTTCATTTGCCTTCAGGCAAATGTATTCTAAATTTTTGTGAGGTAAACCAAATGTCATCACATCGCGAAGCACCTGGAACTTCTAAAGACCCGGTAGCTGATAATACCGATACATACGCGTTTGTCAGCCCAGATAAGCCAGATACCGTTACCTTGATCAGCAACTATGTTCCCTTAGAGGAGCCATCTGGTGGCCCAAATTTCTTTGAGTTCGGCGATGATGTCTTGTATGAGATTCACATCGACAATAACGGGGATGGGAAAGACGAAATTACCTACCAGTTTCGTTTCAACACGCTAACTCGCAATCCCAACTCTTTCTTGTACAATACTGGTCAAATCACTGCGATCAGTGACCCAACCTGGAATAGGCCACAGTTCTATTCTGTGACAAAAGTTGACCGACACGGGAAATCCACCGTCCTAGCACGCAATCTAGCTTCTCCTCCCTGCAACATCGGTCCACGCTCCACGCCCAACTATGAAGGTCTGGCAGCGATGGCTGTTCACGAACTTGCGAGCGGCGAAGTTGTTTTCGCAGGGCAACGAGCTGAAGGCTTCTATGTAGACCTCGGTTCGGTCTTTGACCTCCTGGATCTTCGACCGTTTCAGAATCTGCATCTCATTCCCAGCCCGGCTGCACCAGGAGTCAATAATACTCAGGGACTCAACGTTCATACCATCGCGATCCAGATACCCAAGAAACTCCTGACGTGGGATGGCTCTAATCCTACAAATCCGAGTGATGCCCGCTCCGTGATCGGCGTCTATGCATCCGCAAGCCGACGGAAGGCAATAGTTCTTGAAGGCGAGGGGGAGGTTGATGAAAATGGACCATGGGTACAGGTCTCGCGGCTTGCTATTCCATTGATTAATGAAGTTATCATACCTCTGGGCAAGAAGGACTATTGGAACTCACAATATCCCAGGAATGACAAACAGTTTGTCCAGTACTATGCACATCCCGAAGTGGCACGCCTACTTCCAGTCCTCTATCCAGGAGTTTTCCCTCATTTAGCTGCCTACACTAAACCCCGCGTGGACCTGGAAGCCATCTTGCTCACAGGTATACCGTCTGGAATCATTAAGGGCTTCCAGAATTTCACAGGTAGTACTCCTGCGGACTTGATACGACTGAACATGGCTATACCACCAACGCAGAATCCAAATATTCTCGGAGTAATAGGTGGTGATCTAGCGGGATTTCCAAACGGTCGTCGAGTCTTCGACGATACAACAACGGTCGAGTTACGCGCGTTGGCTGGCGTCACCATCCCGTTGGTCGATCCTACCTACACACCTGATGCGGCAGCGTCCGCAGTCAGCGATTTCTCGCCTCCGCACATCCCAGATGGTGTCCGTTATCAGAAAGCGTTCCCGTATCTGGGAGTTCCATTCGGCGGCTACCAAAGCATACCACACCCAGTAGGGGCGTAAGCGGCTGCTATTGTTAAGGTGGTTCAGTGGGGCTCGGTGGTTTGAAACTACCGAGCTTCTTCGCTTGTTCGACTAAGAGGAGAGAAAAGTTGATGATCGAGAAATATGAGAATCGGGTTCACACCGAGCATGTTGTGCTGGACATCGGGCAGGGCATTGGAGCACTGATTATCTATACTACAAAGGCTCTTCGAGGCTATCAAATCGATGTCAGTCTAAAAGGGAATCCTACCGCAAAAAGAGTGCATACCGACGTGCTGGAACGAAGAATCGGTGGACGTCTAGTATGCGCGGCTGTCTTTGCTGAATTGCCTGAAGGCGAGTACATTACCTGGAGCGATCCCGCCGAAACCTTCACTATTACAAGCGGCTCCATTGCAGAGTTGAACTGGCGTGACAGCAACATCTATGTTCCTCCGGTTAGCTCTGCTAATACTGAAAGGCAAGAGACACCCTCTAACCTATCCAGCATTCTACCGCCGCGTTATCAGGGTGGTAAGAAGGTAAGTTCTGCTCCTATGGGTACGGCTCCAATGCAGTATGCAGAAAACGGGCAAGTTGCCTGGAACGAGATGTGGACGAGCTTTTGTGATCTCGCGCTGGCAGGAGGCCCCCCACATCGTGATACCTTACTAGAACCTGTGCCACCTGATGAAGTGAGGGCGAATATACCTGGATACGAGAGCGTACTCACAGAAATCGAGCGTGGCCTGCGTCTCGTTACCGGTCTCCCTGTACTACGCAGTGAGCGACTGGGTTGGATTGGCCTACAATGCCAGAGCGAAGAAATGGCACAGTGGCTATTGCGTGCTATTATCGTAGAAAACATCTGTGTAAGACGCGAAGGCACAATACTGTTTTTGCCCGCTGGACCAGATTTTCGCCTCGAAAAAGAGATTAAAAACGTCATCACCGTGACCGCCAAGACGCATCACTATTGGTTAGAGCATCTTAATCAATGAAATGGCTCTCATCGAGTACATTTCTATAGCTAGTAAAGAGTGCAGTACCGCGACGTCTTCTTAATCAAGTATCTTTTATAGGATACAAAGGGGGGTTTTTGTATACAGGCTCTTTGGGTGATATAAAGTGAACACGAACTACTGCAGAAGAATATTGTACCGATTGGCTTGATACCCTATGCAAGCGAACAGTTATTGTATTATCAGCGTCACAGTTTCAACGAAATCATGGCCGACCTCACGCGGTTTACCACTCCTCCCACTCCGTTGCGTCTGATTATGCCATTGATTGCACCGATTGTGCGACAACAAATTCTCAAAATGTCGCCTTACTATAAGTAAGTAAAATAGTTTCTGCGGTTCACCAACGCCCACACATATTGCTCGTGTTGTTACTCATAGACTTCATTATTATATAAAAAAGCTGTGCATGTATCTACAAAATATTGGCCGCCTCTACACTAGTAACTATCCTCTTGTGCTTGCACAGTATACAATAGGTAAGTTATGTATTTTCGCTAGAGCCTTTGCAAAGTCGTACAATACAGAGAAATTGTTCTTTAGAAGATAAAGATGAGGATTCGCTATGGCATGGGAACCAGAACTCGATGAATTGCACCGCCGAGAGCAGTTGGCACAGGCAATGGGTGGGCCTGAAAAAATTGCGAAACATCATACACAGGGCCGCTTAACGGTGCGAGAGCGCATCGCTATGCTGCTCGATCCTGATACGTTTCATGAAACGGGGACACTTGCAGGAAACGCAGAGTACGACGACAAAGGGCAACTTGCGGCGTTTCGACCAGCAAATTTCGTATTTGGGACGGGTCGCATCGCTAACCGCAAAGTCGTTGTGGGCGGCGACGATTTTACTGTGCGTGGTGGCTCCGCCGATGCTGCGATTATAGGAAAACAGGTCTATTCGGAGCAACTCGCGAATAGTCTGCAAATACCACTTGTGCGGTTGGTTGATGGTACGGGTGGCGGTGGTAGCGTGAAAATGCTTGAGCAACATGGATTTACCTATATTCCGGCTAATCCTGGTTGGGACTATGTGGTCGATAATCTTAGCCTTGTACCTGTCACTGCCGCTTGCTTAGGATCGGTCGCGGGTCTGGGGGCCGCGCGATTAGCAGCCTCGCATTTCTCGGTGATGGTTGAGAAAATCGCGCAATTGTTCGTCGCCGGACCGCCCGTTGTGAAGTCTGGTATGGGCGAGGATTTGACTAAAGAAGAGCTTGGTGGAGTCGCTATTCATCGCAATAGCGGAGCCGTTGATGTCGTTGTACAAAGCGAGCAGGAAGCCTACACCTTGATGCGTCAATTCTTGTCGTATCTGCCACAAAATGTATTTCAGTTGCCACCAGTTCAACCTTCTGGCGATACTCCAACACGCCGTGACGAGTCGCTACTCACAGCTATTCCCAGAAATACACGGCGTCCCTACCGTATCCGTCCCATTCTAGCAGCTATATTTGATGAAGATTCAGTGTTTGAGCTTGCTCGTTATGGCCGCGCAACCGTTACTGCCCTTGCTCGACTTGATGGACATCCAGTTGGCGTGATTGCGGCAGACCCATATATGGGCGGTGGTGGTCTCACTGTCGAGGGGGCGGATGCGATGATTCGGCTTGTTGACTTGTGCCAGACATTTCATTTACCAATTGTCACGCTTACCGACCAGCCAGGGTTAGCTATCGGGCGTGAAGCAGAACGAAGAGGCACGATTCGCTATGGTGTGCGAGCGATTTCGGCGGTCTATCAAGCAACTATTCCGGTTGCAGAAGTGATTATCCGCCGCGTCTTTGGGGTTGGTGGTGCAGGCATGACGAACCGACACAAGTTTACGCAGCGTTACGCATGGCCCTCTGCTGATTGGGGTTCTCTACCCATTGAAGGTGGGATAGAGGCTGCATATCGTAGCGAGTTAGAGGCTAGTGACGACCCAAAAGCTTTATTTGAGGATATTCGTACACGTCTCGATGCCGTTCGTTCGCCGTTTCGCACCGCCGAACGCTTTATCGTTGAAGAGATTATAGACCCAAGAGAGACGCGCCCCCTGCTCTGCGAATGGGTGCATGATGCCTATGCACTCCTACCACAACAACTAGGACGCCCCAGTCACGGTACGAGACCATAAATGCAGATAAAACAGGTGCTTGACGGTACCGTCAAGCACCTGTTTTATCTGCATAATATTACTCCTACATCGTTCGCAATTCGCGTTTCAGGATTTTGCCTGTTGCATTTTTTGGCAACGGAGTGTCGATAAAGACGATGGTGCGTGGATATTTGTAGGCCGCGACACGCTCTTTACAGAACGCTTGAATATCTTCAGCAGTGGCCTTTGCGCCTAGTTTGAGATAAACAATAGCCTTGACCTCTTCGCCCATTTTCGCATCGGGCACACCAATCACGGCAACCTCTGCGATCTCTGGATGCTCGTATAGCACTTCCTCGATCTCGCGCGGATAGACGTTGAAGCCACCACGAATAATCATATCTTTCTTGCGATCAACAATCGAGAAGTAGCCATCTTCATCCATTACGCCGATATCGCCACTATGAAACCAGCCATTACGAATAGCCTCTGCCGTTGCTTCAGGCTGTTTGTAGTAGCCCTTCATCACATTATGCCCGCGAATCACAATCTCGCCTACCTCACCAACAGGGACTTCCTGGTCGTTCGCATCGACGACGCGCATCTCGACACCATAGACGGGTAGGCCAACTGTACCGGCCTTCGTTGGCTTGAATAAAACGTTGAACGAGGCTGTTGGCGACGTTTCCGAGAGACCGTAGCCTTCGAGAATGGTCACGCCAAATTCTTTTTTCCAGGCACTCAACACCTCAACAGGATTAGCAGCACCACCACTGATACAGACACGAAGGCTCAACAGGTCGTATTGCTTGCGGTCGGGATGGTTGAGCAGGTAGATATACATGGTAGGCACGCCTGCAAACGTGGTTACATGGTCACGCTGAATAATCTCGAACGCCTTGACAGGCTCAAAACGTGCCATCAGCGTCAACGTTGCACCAACCGTTATCAACACATTCATCACCGAACTAATACCGAACGAGTGAAAAAGTGGGAGAGCCACCAGACCAACATCGTCATCGCGCCAGTCGATTCCTAGCGAGTCAGCAGAAGTACGAGCATTAAAGAACAGATTGAAGTGGCTTAATTCAGCACCCTTTGGCCTACCAGTAGTACCACTTGTATACAAGATGACGGCGGTATCATCAGGCATCGTGGGCACCATTTCGTACGCGAGTGATGCAATCGTCATCATCTTATTGAAAGATGTTGCCCCTTCGACATCGGGAACCGCTTGTGAGCCGGGCAAGTTGACAATCACGAAATGGTGACAGGTATCGGTCTGTTGATAGCCGCTTACCGCTTCAGTCGCGAAACCTTCCCAGACAATCAGCATCACCGCATCACTGTCTTCCAAATGATAGGCGACTTCAGGAGCTTTGAGTAAGACGTTGAGCGGCACGACGACCGCACCCGCTTTCGCAATGCCATAAAAGCAGACAACAAATTGCGGAATGTTGGGCAACATAAGAGCCACTTTTTGACCTGGTTTAATGCCAGCATTTGTGAGAGCGTTGGCGAATTGATTCGAGGCTTCTTGAAGTTCGCGATAGGTCATCTTGAAGTCATCGAAAATGAGTGCAGTATGGTCGGGTTTGCTTTTGCTCGTTTCAACAAGCATCGTTGCTAGATTGAGACTCATCGAGAGATATCCTTTCTCTTTCAGCACATCATAACATGTCAAAGTTTGTCGAGATTAGAGACAAAAATTTTGTTACATCCATTATAGCCTTATCAAGTGCCCTGATGAAAGAGTGGCAAGGATTCCTAGCGTTCGTCCATGCTTTGAGACGTTTCTTGCGCCTCGCGCTGCATATATTGCCAACAATCATCACAGTAGCCAGAAGCCAACAAACTCAATGAGAGAGTATGGAAGTGATGCTGTTTTTGCAGGCGTTCGTGCAAATCACCTAAGAGGTCGTCATCAAGATGAATCATAATATGGCAACGCTGACAAACAAGGTGGTGATGTGCGTTGCCACGTGGAATTTCATAGTGTGATGGTTTGCCAGGAAGGTGATTTTCGTGAACGATACCTAGTTCGCTCAAGAGTTCCAAAGTGCGGTAGATGGTCGAGAGGCTGACGCGAGGGTTGATGCTCTGCACACGCTCAGCGATTTGCTCCAGGCTGATGTGTTCGTCGGCATCCTGAATCACACTCAACACAAGGTAGCGTTGTGGCGTTAGGCGGTACCCGCGTTTATGGAGCAACTCATTACTTTCTTCAACATAGTGGTGCATCTTGCACCTCCTCTCGCATCCTGAACATGGTTTATAGTGCAACTATCGTAACACTGCACTAGCTAAGCGTCAAGAAGCACCACGTATTATATATGGTTGTTGAGGTCTCACATTTTGTAGCGAGCATTCCGGTGGTATACTTTGGTAAAACACACTATCACGGGTAGGAGTTCGCTCAATGAGTATAGCATCTACGGTCGAAATACAATATGGTAAAGTACAGGGAACACAAAACGGGCTTATCTCTGTATGGAAAGGCATTCCTTTTGCTCAGCCACCAATCGGTCCACTACGCTTTCAAGCACCACAACCGCCTGTAACGTGGAGCGGTGTGCGCGAGGCTACACAATTTGGCGCGATCTCACCACAGCCATCAATGGGATCATTTGGAACGTTACGCGAGCCAATGAGTGAGGATTGCCTGACGCTCAACATCTGGTCGCCAGGAGCTGATGATGCTCGACGTCCTGTCATGGTATGGGTCCATGGTGGCAGCTTTGTGACCGGTTCCGGCTCGACACCGTGGTACGATGGCACGGCCCTCGCGACGCATGGCGATGTTGTCGTCGTCAACATTAACTATCGGCTCGGTGCGCTCGGCTTCCTGTATCTCGCCGAATATGCTGGTAAGGACTACGCAAGTTCTGGCAATAATGGCCTGCTCGACCAGATAGCAGCATTGACATGGGTGCGCGATAATATCGCCGCTTTTGGTGGCGATCCTGACAATGTGACTATCTTCGGCGAATCTGCCGGAGCTATGAGTATTGGAGCATTGCTTGCTATACCTGCCGCGCATGGATTGTTCAAACGTGCTATCCTACAAAGTGGTGCAGCACATCGTGTAAATAGCAGTCACACAGCAGCAGAAGCCGCCCACAATTTTATGACAGCACTTGAACTGAGTCCCAACGATTTCACGAAACTTCTCACCACCCCTGTAGATGCGATTCTCGCTGCTCAAAGCACACTGGCAAGTTCCGTACAGTTGCGTGCCTTCAGTCCTGTTGTCGATGGAGTTGTGCTACATAAGCGTGCGATAGACGCTATTGCCGATGGTTCAGCAGCAGAGGTTGACGTGCTTGCCGGGACAAATCTCGACGAGATGAAGTTGTTTACGGTATTTGACCCAAACCAACAAAACGTGGATATGCACCTGTTGACGAGAATGTTTGGCGATAGAGCGGAAGAGATTTTAGCGATCTATACAGCACATCAGCAAGAAGCTCCCTTATCGACACCATGGGAAGCGTTGTTAACTGATCGCACATTCCGTATTCCCGCTATCCGTGTTGCCGAGCAGCAGGCAAAGCAGGGGGCCTCCGTATGGATGTACCGTTTTGACTGGCCTACACCTGTCTACGGTGGTGTTTTGGGAGCATGTCACGCTCTCGAAATTCCATTTGCCTTCGACAACCTGGGGCAATCAGGTACCACGATGCTCACAGGCACCAATGCACCTCAGTCCATTGCGAACGTCATGCATGCAGCGTGGATTGCATTCGCACACAACGGCGATGTGTCACAAATAGCAGGACTTCCAACTTGGCCGCGTTATGATGCAGAGCAACGCGCCACAATGCTGTTCGCCAACGAATGCATTGTGAGCTATGACCCGCAAGCGGCAACGCGCCAGTTGTGGGAAGGCGTGTGGTAAGAGATTAGGGTTGGCGTTGAGCTTGGCGGCGATGCCAGTTCTCAGCAAAGGGGCTGAAAAAAATTGCTTGTTGTGGGTGCTCACGTAGGATATCATCATTGAGCTTAATGCCTAGCCCTGGTCCTTGTGGCAGAGTGAAATAGCCATCGACGACCTCCGGGTTCCCTGGCGCGACGGCTTTTACCCACTCTTCCGCGAAGTCGTTGAAGTGTTCTTGTATCTTGAAGTTGGGCGTACCTGCAGCGAGATGCAATGCCGCCGCCGTTGAAACTGGGCCGCCGACATTGTGTGGTGCCACCAACATGTAGTACGCCTCGGCCCACGAAGCCAGTTTCTTCGTTTCGAGTAGTCCACCAAAGTGCGTGATATCGGGCTGAATGATATCGGCTGCCTGCAATTCAAAGAGTTGGCGATAGTCATAGCGCGTATGAATACGCTCACCCGTCGCAATCGGAAGAGAAATCTTGTCAGAAGCCTTCTTGAGAGCGGCAAGATTTTCCGGTGGCACAGGCTCTTCCACCCAGGAAGGCTTGAATGGTTCCAGTTCATGCGCGATTTCTATCGCGGTAGCAGGGTTGAAGCGTCCATGCATCTCAACTAAGAGTTCGATATCAGGTCCGACAGCCGCACGTACTGCCTCGACAAGCGAGATGGCGTGCAATTTTTCGGCACGCTCCATCTCATAAAAGCCGGAGCCAAAGGGGTCGAACTTGAGCGCACGATACCCTTTCGCTACAGCCTGTTGAGCAGCACGAGCAAATTCTTCCGGTGTACGTTCAACTGTGTACCAGCCATTGGCATATGCCTTGATTTTGTTCCGAACCGCTCCGCCGAGCAGCTTATAAACGGGTTGTCCAAGTGCCTGCCCCATGATATCCCAACACGCTATTTCGATAGTGGCAATAGCGGACATGGCAATCTCGCCCGCACGCGCAAAATCGTTGAGGTACATACGGCGTACAAGATCTTCAATGTTCATAGGGTCATGACCAAGAACATGATTGGGAACCGCCTCCGCGAGATAGCCTAGCAATGCATCAGTATGATTAAGCATACGTACCTCGCCCACACCCTCTAGCCCCTCGTCTGTAAGTACACGCACAAACGTCAAATTGCGCCACGCGGTACCAAGTACGTTACTTCTCACATCAACAATTTTCATGATGCATCCTTTCTCTAAAAGAGAGCCTAAGAAAAAGTTATGAAATTCGCGGTGGTCCTTTACGAATACGATCTCGATATTGCTCAAAGGTTTCGCGTGAAGCCTCGTACTCAATCCACCACGTGGCTCCAGCTTCAATAAAAGGCTGAACTATCTCTACATCTTGCTGTGTATTGCCAAATGTTACACCATTTACAGCTACATCGAAAGGAGTGGTCTCTACTCGCTGTGTGTCCAGGTACGCTACAATCTCCCGTACCTCTTCTGAAGTAATCGGTTCGTTCTTCACCTGATTATACGTCATTACATAGACACCATCCCAGCGTGCTGCTCGTCGAAACGGTTTGCGTCTGGGCCAGCCACCAGCCAACCAGACAGGTATTCTAGGAGTTTGCAAGGGCTTAGGCACCATGACCACATCATCAATCTGGTAATGCATGCCATGAAAGTTAAAAGTCTCACCACTCCAAAGGCCATTCAGCACCTCTAAGCCTTCATCCAGTTTTTCGGCTCGTATTTTAGTATCGTACTCTTCACCAAAGGGAGTAAAATCGGGTGCTTGAAAACCCAGACCAGCACCAAAGATTAAGCGTCCATGCGACAAGATGTCCAGTGCAACAGTTTCACGAGCTACCTGCCAGGGGCGTCTTCGAGGCAGTGGCGTAAGAAAAATTCCAATTTTGACACGTTGAGTACGCATAGCAACAGCAGCAAGTGCTATCCATGGGTCTATTATGGGATCGCCAGGAGGACTCCCTGAAGAAAGCACATCTTGAAGAAAGAAACCATCCCATCCAGCTTCTTCAGCCTCAATAGCAAGGTCAGCTAGTTTGTATGGATCAGCATAAGCATCTGATATAGGGATATCAAGACCATATTTCATCATATTTATACTCCTCTTCTGAACATTTTATGTGCATCTAGTGAGAAGTATAACTGTTATTCCTGACATCCCTTGTCATATTTCTGGTCCTCTACGAAAGTTCCTCTATGTTACTCCTGAATGCTATAACTTGGCTCGGATTGACCAGCAAGCCAGATGAGCACCTGCCCATCAGACTCTTTCTGTCTATCTTTGATTTCCGCCTCCCAGTCCTCTTTGGGGACATGATTGATAGCATCATTTAGATCACACCGTAGCGTCCGTTGCAGTCCCTCAATTGTGGCGTTGTTCTCACCTTGTGCCAGACGGTCGTCAACGTAATCTCTCAGTCGCATAACAACTTTCTCCTTGTATTCGCACTATAGAAAAACACTGTTCTCTAATAACCACGTTTCTGTAGATGCGTAAGACTCTATTCATAGACGCTGCAATCATTTTCATCTGGACAATGAAACTTCTTTCGTATACACTTTTGCATATATGAAAGGCAGGAGGTAAACGGGATGCAAGTCGTAAAGTTACCACCAAACATAATGTAAGCGTGTTACTACACTTCAACTTTAACGTGACGATAAGTGAAGAGGTGATGAAAAGCAAAGTTGTATACCATGACCAGTAGTATTGCGACAGCTTGCGCCCTAACTGCGGGCACGTGTACTTCTGAACTCAAAGTAAACTCAATGAGAAACGTGAGAATAGTTCCACTTATAGAGGTCATATGGAAACGAGCGCAACGTGCGGGCCATGAGCGACTACGACCGGGCAGATGGCGGAAGGTAAAGTGATCATTAGGAATGAAATTGACGATCAGGGAAATTTCGGATGCAAACACAAACGCGATGACATTATGCAGCTTGGTATTTCCATCGGCACTTAAATTGGCGATGACGGGCAAGGGAATATGATAAAAGATAACATAAAAAACAATAAGATTAACTAGCGCAGCTATACCACCGAATAATACAAACAAGAATATACGTTGCAATAATCCTGCACGGCCATGCGTTACTGTATCAGCGATATCTAACACGGAATTGACGATATTCCAGGAAGTAGGATGATAACTGGGTTGCCTGGGGTGCGTGGTTGGAGATAAAATTTCTTGAATTACTTGTTCTGGTTCAAGCGTATCTACATTTTCGGCACTATCAGTTCGCGTTATAAGACGTTCCATACAATACATACTCCAAAAAACTAAGAAAGATATTCGTTCTCCTATCAAGACGGTTCCTGTTCGGCGAAAGTAACGTACTAGCCATATTAGCAAGTCCATAAAGGTGGCACCATCAAGAAATTTTGTTGATGATACCGCCTTTAGCCTCTTTATGAATTAGATGCGAAACGCACGCCGTACATTCGCGTCTAAGAGAAAGTAAATGAGGATGATCACGGGAATAATCATGCCAGCGATTATGCCACCCGTAGTACCAGTTTGACGTACCAATGCAAGAATACCCAGGAGTACGCTCAAACCTTCAATGATAACAACAGCCCAGAACGCCCAACGTCGCAATGTCCACAGACCAAAGACGAATATGAGCGTGATAATGCCTATCACAACACCAACACCTCCAATGCCAATGCCCACTGCACTCACAAAATGTGCAGTGATTCTATGACCATGCGATATAACCGTGCGACTGAGCGAGTTAGCCGCAACAATGATAATAATTCCACCAATGAGTTCGAGCAAGCCCTCGATACCTAGCAAAACAGCCATGATCGTTACACCTATCGGACGCTGCTGCCTGCGTTCCATCATCGCGTTTTCCATGATCTCTTTCCCTCCGTAAAAACTATAGGACGAACAAACTAAAACGTGGTGATAACTGTTTGTATGGTTCACATGTGCAAACAATCAGTACGCTCACTTAGACGCAGCCATACGAAAAGTGTCACATTCATATGAACACAATTTTTGACAAAAATAGCCGACGAGCATTGCCTGAACGAGAGAGGCAACGTTCCTCTGTTATGTTATAATCAATCACAACCGATTAGCAAGTGGATAGAGCAACATTTCCCTTATTTGAAGGAACAATAGTAGCAATGCTCGTTAATTAAATTTGTATTGGTGGAAGAATAATGCCTGAACACGACAAACAAGAATGGTATGAAGATATCATAAAGCAGTATGAGGATATGTTGCACAGCAACAAACACGCTTGGTTCCTAGATGTGCAGAGTTACACCGAACACCTGGTAAGTTTTCGTACTGTCAGCCCTAGTATCGGCGAAAACATTTGGGATGTGATAATTGGGCTATTATGTAAAGATTCTTTAGCGGACAAATATACGCAAATTGGGCCTGACCCAATTGAAAGTGATCCTTATGAGAGGCAAAATACGTATGCCTTCCTGCGAGGGAAAAGCTCGAAGACGCTGGTTTTGCTAGGGCACATTGATACAGTCGGCACACAGGACTACGGAACATTGGAAGATAGTTCGCTCAGCCCGCATGCTCTGGCTCAAAAGCGAGATGAGCTAGGTCCTGTACTCGAAGGACCTGCGGCTAACGATTGGATGTTTGGGCGTGGCACCGTCGATATGAAAAGTGGTGTCGCCGTCAATATTGCGCTCATGCGTTATTTCGCATCACGCTCTACACCGCCACTCTCGCTACTCTTCCTGGCAACTGTAGACGAGGAAAACGAGTCGGCAGGCGTTTTACAGGCGGTGCGCTTCCTCACCCGTATGCGCGAGCAGTACAAACTTACCTATATTGGTGCAATCAACACGGACTATACAACAGCATTGTATCCGGGTGATCCGCACCGTTATGTGTATAACGGTACAGTTGGAAAACTCTTACCAAGCTTTCTCTGCGTTGGGCGCGAGTCACATGTAGGTACTCCATTCAATGGACTGGATGCGAACCTGCTTGCCGCTGAACTCATTCGTAACCTGAGCATGAACGATGAGCTATGCGATGTTCAACATGGACAGGTCACAGCACCACCCGTCACGCTCAAAGCGACCGACCTCAAAATACACTACAATGTGCAGTTGCCATCTGCTGCTTATTTTTACCTCAATGTCTTAACATTTACCACCACACCAGATGCACTTCTGGTACGTCTCCGTCAATTCGCGGATTCAGCATTAACAGAGGTTTTAAGACGTGTAGACGAAGCAGAGATACGCTGGCGAACGTCAAGCGGGATACAGTCGCCAGCAACCTCTCCGCGTGAGGGCGTTATCCTCACCTATGCTGAACTCTACGAGGAAATGGTACAGCGACTGGGCCAGCAGCAGATACAGGCTGAACTCGATACAGTAAAGGAAAGCCTGCCTGCAACAATGGATACGCGTGAACGAAGTCTACACCTCGTTCACAAACTCTGGACGCTTAGTAGTAAACAGGGGCCAGCCGTTGTTCTCTATTATTCACCACCATACTATCCACACGTTGCCGCGACGAAAGACGCCCTACACGACGCCCTCAACGCCGTCATAGCAGCACACCCCGAAGTACCACTCGTACAACAAGAATATTATCCCTACCTGAGTGACCTCAGCTATCTACGGCTAGATGCAGGAATTGATACCTCTGCATTGAAAACCAATATGCCTGTATGGAAACAACCGACCGACGAGGGAAAGCAAGGAGGTTCGTACTATCTGCCACTTGAGACTATCGGGAAGCTGAACATTCCAGTAGTGAATTTCGGACCATATGGTCAGGGGGCGCATCAGCGTAACGAGGGCGTTGTGATGTCGTACTCGTTCGACACACTACCACAACTCATCTATGAAACAATTGAAGAGTTAGCGCGACGCCTCTAAGCACGTCACACCGTGAGGTCCAACAATGGCACTATGCATAGTGTGTGGGGGTAAAATCATACAATCGCCAGGATTCAGGTCAACAAAATCCGCATTTCCCTCTGCGTTGACCTGCTCTGGCAACACAAAGCGGATCGAGCCTCGCACACAATACAGCACCTTCTCATATGTATGCGTATGCGCTGCATACGTGTAACTTGGTCCGTTTGACCATGTATAGGGAGAGAATCCTTCGCATTGCATCAGTTCGCGCAATTCGCGTTCTGTTGGGAGTGTTTTTTCTTGCCAGCGAATTACTTGCATAACTAGCCTTTAGTATCTAATAAGTACTCTCTCATGGAAGCTCGATTGGCGGCGTAGGAGGGCTAGAATGTCGAATCTTGTCTAATTCCTCGAACATATCGTCTGGAAGGTCACTCCATGCTCCTGCAGGGTCTATCCAGGGTTCCTCCTGTGATAAACCTTCCCTATATTCTTGAATGGAGGCTTTTCGCTCAAGCAACTCTATATACTTCTTGCGCCTCGGCTGGAAGTTGTGCCAGACGCGGCAACATTTCCTGCAAATGGTCATTCATGGCCTTGCCTTTCGACTATGCACCGCTCAATGTCTCTTTGTATCACATAGTATAACACAACAAGCTCAAAATATAGCCTTCTAAATCTCTTGTTTCCTTAACCCAAAGATGGTACACTTAGAACAAACGTTTTGTTCTTTTACACCACGTCAGGAGCGTTATGTCAACTACTTCTTCCACGTCATCTGTACAAGAACAAGCTGTAGTGGCAGTGCAGGACGAGTATTTATTTGGCTGGAACTCCACTCCTGGCATTGTCTCGGTGTGGGCCTCACGCGCTGGCCGTGCCCTCGTATGGCAACGCGAAAAGGGGTCTGCTAGAGAGCGTGTAACCTGTACAGAGGAGCGTTTTCGTCCGTGGCTCTTCGCGGCGACACTTGAAGACCTGCAACAATTAGGACCTGCGCTGCTTCCCTCGACTGCATTAGGAGCGAAAGAAAGTCTCGTCAGTTATCAAGTCCTGGACGGTCCCGCCGATTCGTATCGCTATCTGCTCTCGGCGCGTGATGGTAGCTTTCTCGAACGCACGCTCTGTACTGGTGCCTCGCGTCGGCTTGGAAGGCGTATTACAAGCTTGAGCGATCTAGCAGACGATTATTACCGCGTTGGTCCCGTCGAACAATACCTCATGCTCACAGGACGCGTCTACTTTCGTGGCCTTACCTACCAGGATTTACACCGCTTACAGTTCGATCTGGAAACAACTGCACTCGATCCACATCGTGGACGTATCTTTATGGTCGCCATTCGCGATTCACGCGGACTCGCCACCGTTCTCGAAGCTCCCACACCCGACAATGAGGCACGGCTGATTGCTGATCTTTGCGCCCTTATTCGCGAGCGTGACCCCGATATCATCGAAAATCACAATCTTTTCGGCTTCGACCTGCTCTTTCTTGAGGAACGAGCGGCAAAGTTGGGTATACCGTTAGAGATTGGGCGTGAGGGCGGTCCAATGCGACTAGAACGGCGCGAAGAGACGCTGGCAATTGGACCAGAGGCGCGGAAACGTGTGCGCTACAGCGTCGCAGGTCGTGAATTGATTGACACGCTCGACTCTGTGCGACGCCATGATTTTGTGGTACGCGACATGCCTGGGCATCGCCTCAAAGAGGTTGCACGTTACTTCGGTATCGCCTCACCAGAACGTGTGTATATCGAGGGGTCGGCGATCTTCGATACTTACCGCAATGACCCCGAATTGGTCAAGCACTATGCGCTCGACGACGTAAATGAGGTTGATGGCCTCTCACGACGCCTACAGGGGGCACCGTTCGCACTGGCGAGTATGGCACCGCGGCGCTATGAGCGGCTCGCCTCGGCTGGTCCTGCAATGGGTATTCTCGAACCCATTCTTGTGCGTGCCTATCTTCATGCAGGTGCGGCACTGCCTCGACAGGCTGGTAAGAGCAACGATGGCGAACTGCACGAAGGCGGTGCCGCACATCTGTTAGCAACGGGTGTCGCTCAACAGGTAGTCAAAGCCGACGTTGCCTCACTTTACCCCTCGTTGATGCGTACCTTTCAAATTGGACCTGCCTGTGATCGGCTCGGCGTCCTGCTACGTGTATTAAGTCAATTGACAGATTTGCGGCTCGCACATAAAGCGGCGGCTCGTACCGCGCCACCTGATTCAGTCGAGGCTAACCACCATACGGCTACACAGGCGGCGATGAAGATACTCATTAACGCGGCCTATGGCTATATGGGTGCAGGTACAATGGCATTATTCGCAGACAGTCGTGCGGCAGGCGAAGTCACACAACGCGGACGCGCCGTTCTTACACAGGTTTTGGGGGCACTACGCGAACGTGGCATGGCCTTGATCGAGGCCGATACAGATGGTGTCTATTTCTCTGTCCCCACTGGCTGGACTGAGGAACAGGAACGTGCCCTCGTTGAGGAGATCGGTACGGAACTGCCCGCAGGGATTCGCCTGGAATACGAGGGACGCTATCATGCCATGTTCAGTCACGAAATCAAAAACTACGCGCTCCTGACCTACGGTGAACGATTGGTGGTACATGGCGTCGCACTTCGCTCTAGCCGTGCCGAGCCATTTGGAGAACGTTTTCTGCGCCAAGCTCTTCCGTGCGCCATGACAGGTGATATTCCGAGTGTGCGACAAGCCTACCTGGATATTGTCGAGGCGATACGAACCCGTGCCTTGCCAGCATCAGATATGGGTGCGCGTGTACGGCTCTCCAAAACGCCCGAAGCTTACAATACATCGCGTGCGACTCATCCAGAGCCACAATATGAGGCTTTATTGAATGCTGGACGCACGCGCTGGTTCCCGGGCGAACGAGTGCGCTTCTATCGTTCACAAGGCAAGCAATACGTCTGGTTGCCAGAGGAAATCGAAGAGGCCGCCATCGGCAATGAATGGGGTGAAGAAGACGAAAACGGGGATGAAACGCAAGAACATGACACGTCATCGCTACGTACAGAGGTTGCCAATCGCCGCGACTACGATGTAGAACACTACCTGCGTGTACTCGTCACCTCCTATGCCGCGCGTCTCCGCAAAGCATTCACACCCGAAGATTTCGCACAACTCTTCCGCGTCGATGCCCAACAAGGATTGTTCGATTTACCCGTTGAGAGCATTCAACCACGTTGGATTCGCGCAATATGACAACTATCGTAACTTTCTCAAGGGAGTAGAGAAGGAAAAAATAGCATGCGGAACTAGCAAATAGGCGGTTTCAAATCATATGGTCGAAGCCGACGATATGATAGAAACGGAAAAGGCGCACAACGTAATGTAAAGAGAAAGCAACCATCGTTATTTGATGATACAGAAAACATTCAAAAATAGCTTGACGCCTCCCCGATTTTTCTGTTATAATTGCTCTATCACATTTTCGGGGTGTGGCGCAGCCCGGTAGCGCACTACAATGGGGTTGTAGGGGTCGGAAGTTCAAATCTTCTCACCCCGATTGATAAAACAAGGCTAGAGATACCGTACAAAACGGCCTCTAGCCTTGTTTCATGTTCCCTACCTAAAAGTACAACCAAACGAAAAACGCTAGCAGGTACCAAAAGAGGTACCAAAACACAATCTTGCTATTTTTCGCCCTCATCATCAATCTTGAACACATCGTCCCACGTATCTACTACCTCTTGCTGCATCGAGGGCAACAAATGTCCATACACTCCTAACGTAGTAGAAATGTGGCTATGACCCAATAATGCTTGAATAACCTTCGCATTGACACCCATGCTCATTAAAATCGTTCCCGCACTATGGCGTAGGTCGTGAAAGTGAATAGCAGGTAAACCAGCCTCTACGAGCAGTTTTCTAAACGTCTCACCCATATGATTAGGATGAAGATAGCCACCGCTCAGATTAGGGAACACAAGGTCATGCTCAACCCATTTTTTAGCAGTTTCCTGTAACTCTCGTTGCTGGACACGATGTTCCTTGAGCATCTCAAAGAGAAACGCCGGAAAACTAACCCACCTCTTACCGGAGTCCGTTTTCGGCTTACCCTCAACATATCCATAGCCCGTAATATAACCGACTGAATGAAGCACCAACAGGCGATGACGCTCAAAGTCAACATCAGACCAGCGCAACGCTAGCAGTTCACCACGACGCATACCCGTTACAATCGCCATAGCTAGCAGTGTCTCTAAACGATGACCACGTACATGCTCGACTAACAAACGTGCTTGCTCTACTGAGAGCGGCACCGCTTCACGACTTACAATAGTAGGCGGGTCTACCATATCACATACGTTCCTTGAAACTACCTCTAAACGGACAGCCTTTTTCAAAGCCACACGAAGTACCGCATGTATCTCATGTACTGTCTTCGAGGAAAGCCCATCATCAAGTTTCTTTTGTAAGAAATCTTGAACCTGTTCAGCCGTAAGCTTTTGTAGAGGCACATTCCCCAAGCCATCAACCAGATGTCCAACCCATTTTTTATACGCTACGTAACTCCCTACACGAAGCTTACTCTTATGCATATTCTCTAGCCAATCCTGTAAGTATTCGCCTAGTTTTCTTTGAGGACCCTTCGCTAAAGCACCACGCTCTAAATCCCTTAACGCCTCGTTCTTTTTCTTGATAGCGTCCGACTTGTTCTTAAAGTAAAACCTCTTCGTCTTACCAGGAGCAATAGAGACCTTCGCTACCCAACGGTCTCTATTGCTATCGTGGAATACAGAACCCTCATTATGTCCACGTCTAGGTTTTTTATCATCCATTAAAGCAACACCTTTCTAAGCAAGCACCTGTTCACGCTCTTTTAACCAATCAGAAAGTGAGTCAGGATGTACACGCCTTACTCCTCTCACCTTAATTGAAGGTAAACGCTCGAAGTAAATGTAATTATAAACTGTTTGCCGACATACACCTAAACGAACGGCAACACCAGCAATCGACAAAAGCAACGGTTCAACATTTGAGTCTCTTTTATTCGCCATCAAAGCCCTCCTATGCTTTAACCTTTTCGACTGAGTACAACACCCGCTTTTTCTGTACCCGTTCAGGAAACACGCGATCCTTTTCTTCCATGTATGCCTTAACATGCTTATAGAGGTAGTGAAAGGTCAGCTTGATATCCGGCTCGACCCCATTCCCTAGTTGTTCCTCATCAGGACCAAGACGCCGCCATGCTTCCGCCGTTTCCATACATCCGGCAATTTGCGCCACCATGCGATACATATTGACCTCATAATGTCGCTTACGAATAAAGGGCTTAATATCAAACGCGGGAGCAGCAGGCGGAACACTCGACGTTTGAACAGGAGCGGCAGGCTTCCGACAAGCAGACACCTTGACCTTTTTCGCAGACAAGGGACGCGCCGCTAATTCCTCATCAGCAAGCCGCAGGTATTCCACTCGTTCCCGTTCCTCTCGCTCAACATCCGACTCAGGAAGCGGTTGAGGAATGAAGGCACGTTGTATCACTTCCCAATCAGGATGCACAGGCCAGCGCGAACGGTTCGTATCGTCCGTTGGCACCACATAGCGTAGCCAGCCATCCGGCAGATCATCAGCACCACCGCCGACGTGTCCTACTGCATACGCCCACAATCCAGGCGTCACCTCATCGAGTTGATACGCACTCTCGATGCCGTGAAACTCTTCATCGCACTTGAACTCATGCAACGCCCGACGCTTGAACCGCAGTTCGATACGCACCACAGGCGACTCCTCATCCCACACCGGAGACCCGTCCTCATGCTTTTTTGTTCGCCATAGGTCATGAAACCATGTTTTGTTAGGGGACTTGTACTTAATTTCATGTGTCTTGTCGTAGATCAAGGCCGAAACTTGCCCATTGCGCGACCCGAAGGAGAGACCTGTTACCCGCCGCCATCGTCGCTTAATGCTATCAGGACCATCAATCATCCAGTCTACTTCCCGCGCATCAAGAGGCATCTCATCATCGAGTTGGGCGCGAGTAATAAAGTATTCCTTGACCCCCTCAATCGTGTTGAGATCGAGATTAACCACATCCACCGCTAGATCATACGCCGAGGGTTGCAGCACAATATAGTCTCCAAAGACCGACATGAGAAAGACATGTACCGCCGAAATCGCTTTCCCTAAATCTTGTATCCCATCCTCATGATGCACCGACCAGAGGTATTCAGAAGAACACCGGACTTGCCCAAGTATCGCCATCTTGGAGCCACGATTGACCGCTAGCGTTAAGGACGAGTTATGCAGTATCCAGTTGAAACCCTCACTTCCCTTTGTTCGCATCAAAAGTGGAGAGCCGTTAAAGACAAAACGCGTCTCTATATCCTCTTCCTCATCCTGTGCGCGTTGCTTCAAGACCGTCAATTCGCGCTGTAGTTCGGCATCGACCCGACGTTGCATAATGCGGAAGAGTTCATCGGTTGGATAGACGTTCATCACCAACGTATCGCAGCCAGCACCAACCATCTCGACAGAACTTGTCATAGGCACACCTCCATTCAGAAAGCACAACATCACAACCAAGAGCAAAGAGAAATGTATTTTGAGAAGTGCGGTTTACTTGCGGCACTTCTCAGAAACGTTCTCACAATGGAGCCGTTTCACTTTCAGGCAACACGAACGGTGCATAACAGCGATAGATGATCGACCCATCCAACGCACGCGAGGACGCATAGGCCACCTTCCACAATCCGTAGTACCGCATCAATTGCGCTATCGCATCAAAGGCCGAAGCCCCTTGCACATACGAGGTATAGCGCGGGAACATCGACGGCCACGACGACCAGAGCGCAACATCAAACCAACGACCTTCAGGCCACACAGGGAGCAAGACAGGAGCATCTTTCATACGCTTGCGCTCGACAGGGAATGTCTCTCGTTCCAACACACACGCACGCGCATATGTTTGACATGGATAGCAACTTTCCGTCGGCATACCAACCTCCTTAGAATTGTTCACCTAACAAAATGCGATGCCAGAGCGTTCGAGCATCGAGATTGAGATACAACCGGAGAAAATCAAAGAGCGACCCACCACCATGCAAGGCATGACAGTACCAACAACACAGATCACCCCCAGAGGGCGTATAGACCAGAAGCGAGGGGCGCGAGTCCCGCCCGTCTGAGTGATGCCAACCAAAGGGACAACATCCCATTCCGCCTTCATCCAGAGCAACATAGCGACCAATCACGGCACATGCATCTTGCGACAGGCACCAATCACGGATCGTCAATCCTTGCTCAGAGATCAGCGAACCACCATTTTTTTGAAGGATATTTTTTGTTGTTGCTGTTTGGGCGCGTGCATCGTGTTCCGCCACAGGTAGGAGATTAGGCACCTGTACCCGCTCGACAGTCGAGAGCCACACGAGCGCATCACTCACTGAACGCGCCACCGGAACGAACTTCCCATCAACAAGTGAGACAAACGGATAGCGGCGACCAGAGAGCCGATGCACCCCGAACGGCACACGCATCAGTGAGCCTGGATGCTCAAAACTTGCCGTCTCCTGTTTTGGGTAGAACTCGACACCCGCCGGACAGTAGGGCAGCAGCCACCGCCGGACGAGCGCAGCCGGAGCAGGAGTCGAGAGAAATACTCGCAAATGACCACCGCGCCGCGACCCTTCTAAGTAGGACGCTATCCCATCGTGACGTAACCGCGACTGGACGGAAAGCAACTCGACAAGACCAGCCGTACTATCCGCATCGAAGACCGCGAATCGACACACCCCGCGCTCAGTAATGAGATAGGTTCCTATCGTCTGCTGTCCCTCCAAGTGCAGCCGCAGATCATCAGAGGTAAGCAGACGCCCGACGCGGTAGTACCCCCCATCCCCCCGTTGAAGTGCGAAGTCATCCTGACGACCAATGCACAGACGGGCAAACGTTCGCAACTGATCGAGTGCATACGACATGTAGCGACCTCCAAAAGCAGAGAAACGACCCATAACTATTGTTTATCGAATATCAGACATAAGAACTGGATAGAACACCAATGATAGCCCTGTAATCGCACTAGGACAGTCATACGGGCGTCCTATTATTGAAATGACCGATCATACAGCCCTTTTTTCACAAGCCCTTTCTCATGAATAGCCCTTCAAACCGCGTGTAGAGACAGTTCAGCAGGGAGAGCAAAAAGACAGCCGTACAGGAGTAATAACCTTTTTGTTATGTATCATTGAGCGAAAATATGAAGAAATAGTATACTAGTTGTTTCGAGTGTGGCGTGTGGCGTGTGGCGTGCATGGAGAACCAGACACACCACACGACAGAGAACACGCTACGCGCTACGCGACTCGACCACCACGCGCCGCAACACCTTCATCTTGAAGACCAGTGATTTGTGTGCGAATTTGCATCACCTTACGTTTGTCAGGCAATTCGCGTTCACTTGCAGTTTGACCCATGACCATCACATTGACCTTATGATGGACGAGAGTTCCACGCTGTGTCACCTCTTCATACTGTTCATCTTCTGAGGGCATTTGGCAGGACCAGACCGCGCCGGAGTCCTCATCAATAATTTCGATGGAGAGGAATTCCCACTGTTCGCCTTGACGCTTGCCAGACTTGTATTCCCCATTGACGACGCGCATGCTCTTGACTTTTCCGATTAACTGTGCCATATGTGTAACCCTTTCTTGATTGCTGTGTGAACGTTGGCCCCGCCCCGCAGTGAGACGGGAGCCGCTTATCGCTACCTGAAACCTGAGAAGACCCACTTGAAACCCTACAAGAAACATGGATGAGCAACGATCTACGTGGACGACTTGCCAAAGCGACGGACCACCCGAACCTCAGCACGCGACGGTTCATTATTGCCCGTCTCAACTACTTTTTTTTTGCGTCATCACCTCCATTCTCAGCCGCCGATACACCAAGTAGCTTTTCGAGATCATCTATGCTATAACCCAACTTGGACGCACCCACCGCTAGACGCGACAGCCGTTCAAGCGTTGAGCCGGAGAAGTCAGAAGACAGACCAAGCATCCGTTCCAGTGTCGCGAGATCGTACCCTTTGGTCTCAGCCGCCGCCGCCAGTGCCACCAACCGCCGACCATCTTCCACCGAAACAGGAGCCGAGACGCCAGAGGAGTTATTTTCAGCAGCAGCAGAGCCATCACGCGCTAACCGTTGCTTGCGCTCATTTTCGATACGCGTGTTAATCTGATCGAGCCATGCATCACCCTCATCAAGACTGGTGTTTTCCAGTGAACGAGCAGACGCAGGTGCAGGTAAACCTGCCGCTTGACGCTGTTCTATCGTGCGCTCATTGGGTAAGCGTGGACTTTTGAGTTGTGGCACCGACTGAATACCACTAATACCAGAGAGGACGTCCGAGACCAGCATCGCCGCGTGGTCTTGCATCTCCACATGTCGCTCAGGAGCATTTAACTCTTGTTGCAGTTTGGTTTTGATATAGCCCAAGTATTGAAACTTGGTATCCATTTCCGCTTCGTGCATCGCGAGTTCAAACTTGCGGTTGGCTTGGTCCTTATTTTCCTGCAATTCCATCTCACGATGTTTCGTTCGCAGTTCGGTACTGGTCATAATCAGGATGATCGCCCCGACCATCGAGAAGATCGGCGAGACCGGAGCCAAGTAATACCATGCTTGCATGAGGGAGGCGAGTTTCTGACCCGTCGCTAACTCAAAGGCCAGCATCATATTGAGGATAGAAACGAGCAGTTCAACACCCGTCACAATCCAACTTGCCACCTCATGGGCACCAGGACGGAACCACACGAACTTTCCTACTAAGAGCACCACCATCAACAGCACATTCGCGGCAGCCCCCATATAGCACGCGATGAGCAAGGGACCATCAGGGAAGACTTTTCCCATCAATTGCACATAGATCACGGTGCCATATGCCGAGACCGCCAACACGACCATTGCCGCGAGTGCAATCATCAGCCCTCGCACCGCTTTAGTGTTCGAGCCTTCCGTGAACACCGGACGCATTTTTGATGCCATGAACCCTCCAAAGAAACCATGTTCAGAAACACTACGAGACAACCCCTAACAGCACCTCTTGTAACAACCCCCCGAACGACACACATGCCCCCTTTTCACGCAGCACCGTCACCCCCTCATCCTCTCGACAATACCGACCCATGCCGACCTCATGCATCAACATCTCTGCTACCACCTCAAAACGGGTGCCAGCTTCAAACGACGCGATCACCTCAAAGAGATCATTCACATACCGAGCTTCGGCAGCGAGGCAACGTTGCCCCTTATAGTCCACCCACACGACCACCGTCCCGACAGGTGCGTTACGATGAGCGGAACGTTTACGCCGATGGTCAGCATCAAAGCGTGCATGACAGGCGGGACATAACATCATCGTATCGGCTTCACGGTTCCACGACTCGTACTGACGCTTATGCGCCAACTGTAAGTACATCCGGTAAGGTGTGCCTTGCTCATAAAAAGGATGTGGTTTCCTAGAGTTGAAGAACTCAGACGCATCCGGCATTCCGCACAGTTCGCACACATGCCCGACCGCTTCTAACCGCTCTTGACGCATCACTTCCCATACCGATTTGGGCGGGTACAACTTCCGGTTGACGGTCATTGCTCGACATCCTCCCGCCGACGATGCACCGGACACCAAGACAAGACCACACCAGGAATACCCTCCCGCACCCGCAGCGCAACATCGAGGCTATTGAGGCAGCCAGGACACACCGCAATACAGAGACATGCTCTATCCATACAGCCAAACAAGCCCACCGAGTCCGGCAAATACACCCAAACATGCGTATGAGTTCTCTGTCCCTCCCGCAATGCCTCATCATACTTTTCCCGCGAGTAGCCTACTGGCACTTGTGGATTGCGCCCCATCAGATCACCTCCTGACGAGCAGGCATCTCATCCCAGGTACGCCCTTGCAAGAGTCGCCCACCCGCCTTTGGAGTTCGCCCGCCCCATTGCTTAAAAAAGAACGGCACTCCCGCAGCACAACACCGATCACGCAGGTCAATGACCCACACTTCTTGCATCGGACGGAAACCGAGACCACTTTCCCCGCCACAGATCACCAACCCTAAGCCCTCCAAAGAGAGCGAGGGTAAAGGACTGAGCAACGGCTCACAGGAGAGGAAACGCACCGCCGCCGGAACCACACGCAACGCATCAGCGCGAGGCGTGAGATCATCACGTTCGATACTCACTCCCATCCACACATTTGAAGGCCAATCAAGCGCGAGACCGAGCCGACGCAGCCGACCTGCACGTTTGGTTAAGACTTGGAAGGTATGCCAGTGAGCACGGCGCATCACGTCGAAGACCTGCATAATGTAGGCATCAGGCACCGCACTATGAAAGAGATCACTCATCGAGTTCACAAAAAAGGTTGTAGGTTTCCGAATGTGGAGAGGTTGCTCTAACCGTTCAGGCAAGAGTTGCACCTCTGAAAAGGGACGCGCATATTGAATAGGCATGCGTTGACCGTTCGGCAGGACGCCACCCGTTCGCGTATACACCGCATGACGCATATCATGCAGCGCGAACGCGTAACAATTGTCACAGCCAGCCGTGACACGACTACACCCTGTCAATGGGTTCCAGGTTCGCGTCGTCCACTCAATCGCAGAGAGTCCACTCATAACAAGGCACCTCCTAGACGACGACCCGACCAGCCCGCCACGCGTTGACCGCCGCACACACCGACGCAATATAGGCATCATCATTATTGTTATCCGCAGGAGGCGCATACACTGGAACGATAGTAGCAATGGTAGACAGATGACGCGGCAGGTATTCCCCTGCAATCAACTGAAACCAATCAAGAAAGCCTGCCGACCAGGACACATAGTAGCGGTAGCCTTCCACACACGACCAGCCAGGAGTACAGCGAATGTTTCCAAGCGAGTGAGTAGTACGAGCAACGCCGTTGTTGCCCATACTGGACTCATGGAGAAAGAATGCTAACGCGAACGCGTCATCTATACCAAAGTTCAAACTATCTTGATACAGCACCGAGCCAAGACCCGACGCCGGAGAGTGATACACAGACAGCACCCGATTGACGAACACTACCGAGAGCGACGGACGACCCAGGATGCTCGACGACGCCAACGAGGAGCCAACAGAAGCCGCAGCACCACGACCAGAAGACGCCCCCGAAGGAGCCGCCGAGAGTGTCAACAACGAGGCACCACTCGCAGGACTCACATGTATCATTGTCAAGAGGAGCAACCCCAAGACACAGAGGAGAACGACCACCACAATAAAGCGGAACATAGACATCACCTCTTTCTGAGTTTTGACATGCTAGGTCTCGACATCTGATAATAGAAGGCGAGAACCTAGCAACGCTTAGAGAGCAAACTACGGAAACTCAACCGCTCACTGTGAAGGTGAGATTTCACGGTGAGCGCACTCATTTAGACTCGTAGCATCAAGAGCAACGGTCCATTTGGTGTAAGTACCAGGACGTAGACAGGGAAAAAGAGCCATTGTATGACGACCAGAGCTAGAAACGCGAGAGCCAGGGATACGAGACGTGTAGTCAAGTTCATAACAACTCCTTAATCTGCCTGTTAAATAGCCCTTGATAGGCTATCGTGTACGTCCCATAGAGAGAGCCATCAAGAAGTTCTTCTTTGGCCCATGCGTTTGCTAAGCGCGTAGGTTTCCGTTGACTGTAGCACTCAATCACAAACCCATTTTGAAATTCGATACGCCAACGCTTTGTTAGCTGATTGCTCGGCATTGAAAGCAACTCCTTTAGAACTGTGGAACAACGATACCAAACAGTGATAAAAGGACAAGGGCCGCAGCTACAAGAGCCATTCCTACGAGAAATAGTCCGACGAAACGCGCCACTATTGCACCGCCTTACGACATACACGACAGGTCCAGCCGCCAGGAGTATGCATCCAACAATACTCATCATTGATGATGTCTTCTTCTACCTCATCATCAAACAAATGCAGACGTTCAGGTGACACCGCCCATGAGTAGACCTGTAAGGCTTGCGCCCCTGTAATCGGATGCTCGATGTAGGAACACACGAAGTCAAGGCGATTCACGAACGCTCGTACCCAGGAGGGAAGTTCATACGACGCAGGAGCATCATGTGTTCCGCAGGCGTCCGAACTCACATAATAGTGTTGCTGATACTGTTCGGTGAGATAGCGCGACACAGGACACGAACCGTCTTCACAGGAGACCCCGACGACGGAGGACCGCCGAGCCGAGAGCCACTCTTGAAAGGCGTCTTGGTCAATCTCGATTTCTGGACGCGGTAACATCGGAAGCAGAGTTTCTAACATGTGTACACCTCTTTCTTGTCATACAAACTTTTGAGAACGGTAAGGCACTACAGAGGACGTTATAAGGTGACTTCGTTGAACCACGCCACTACCTGTTGAGGTAAGTCAAGCGAGGTCATGAGATTTAACCATTTGGTGGCACAGTCAACACAGACGCGCTTGGAGTCCAAACGGTGAGCACAGGAAAAGCAGAAGCGATGTCCACACCCCATACACTTATGGGTGTGTGTTCGCTGACTATGGCAGGCATGACACACACCTGACTCACACCAACAGTACTGCATACGTGATGTTCCTTTCGTACAAAATTGAGAGGACCAAGAAATAGGAAGATCACACGTCACGACGTGCCTCTCTCTTGTGCTTTCCACTCCTTTCCAAGAGGTTCACCATGCGTGTGTCCCTACGCCCTTCCTTCATCTGTATCCGCATAATGGGGACACGTCCTTACGGTGAGATATCTTGCTAGAACATCCCACACCCATCATGCATTGCCTCGACCTTTCACAGCCGACGCACGTTGCACTCTTCTCTACATAGTTAGGAACCGCGAGAGTTCCTCGGCCTTGCGACCTGTGCTTTCGCTGGCAGACCTACATCTACCGACCATGTAGCCCGTAGTTACTCATCAGGCTCGTTTGTAGGGTATTCAGTTGTTTAGTGTGCTTTCAACAACCGTTTCGTTGTCGCTGTCTATGATGTAAGTTTACTCTGACAGGCCCTAAAAACAGCCAAAAAACGAGCACCATAAGAGCAGGTTTTGAGTATCGAATGAGCACATTTTGAGCATTTTTCTTCTCAATACCATTGACAAATTAGTACAGCTAGATGTACTATATCATCTAGCTGTACTAATTGCAATTATCTATTTGAGTGCTTTGGATATGTTATAATTTGGAGGAAAAGTACAGCTTGAGAGACAAATTATGACAACAGAGCAATTTGATACAGAAATATCAACAATTGGAGCAGCAGAAAAGTATAAGCTGACACCAAGCTACATTGCACGTCTCGCACGAAACAAGATTATCCGAGCGCGAAAGTTCGGACGAGATTGGATAGTGGATGAGCAAGGTTTACAGGACTATCTGGCACAACCTAGAAGGCCAGGACCGAAACCACGTATGATGGATAACCACGTAGGAAAAAACAGTATACAAACCCCTAGTGAAGCGAAATCAGAAAGAGACCATCATGCAACAAAACAAAAAGACCGAGCTAGAGAAAACATATCCCAATAACATAAAGGAGTGTATCAAAAGGCAAGGCTATACTATTGGAGAGGTTGCAGACGAGATAGGTATAGCAAGGAGAACACTTACCAACTATGTTGCTGGTACAGTTCCCACACCGAGACCACTTCTTGAAAAAATCGCTTATACAATAGCTTGCGATATTGAAGAACTACTTCCATCAGCTAGCACAGCTAATAAGAACAAACAAGTCCCACAATCACCTACCTCGATAAGTACCACTCATCAGGAACAAACAATTGTACTACTAACAGATAGACAAAAAGAAGTTCTCAACGCTCTACTAGCCCTAGACGATGATTTGTTTTTACAAGAAAGTGATAGTACCAGCAAAGATATATCACGACGAGCCTTTGTTCAGCAGGTACTAGGAGCCATAGGGTTAGCTTATAGCTTGCCATTAGCAAGTCAGTTACCTATTCAATCAAGTAGCAGTTTTATCAGTGAAGACCTTATAAAGCTTTTTGAAAACTCAATAGCAGCAAATTGGGAGTTATATCATACAGGAGGAGCCGCAAGAGTCGTAAACGGACTAGATATCTGGATAAAAGAGATCAGTAGTCTATCAAAATCGGCACAGGGTACAAATTGGCATAACCGAACGCTTACACTACTCACTATGGGCTACCAGTTACAAAGTTGTGTGCTACGCGACATGATGAATTATAGTCAAGCAGCTACAGCATACCAAAGAGCTTTTCACATCGCACAGGAGCTAGACGACTCAGAGCTAATGGCATCAACACTTGCACGTAAAGGTGTTACGCTTATTCAACAAGAAAGACCTAAGGAAGCAATCATACATCTATACGGAGCACTAGATATAACAACCGACGATCTACCATCATTAAAAGGACACATTTTACAAGCCCTGGCAGAAGCATATGCAAAAGACCAACAGTCTGATGAAAGTTGGACTTACATAACACAAGCAGAGTCATATCTAGGAACAACACAATATGTACAGGAAAGAAGCCTTATTCGAGGAGTGACACCAGCATCTATATCTGCTCAAAAAGGTATCAATGCGGTATTGCTACACAACTATAAACAAGCTATAAACCTCATTGATGAGAGCTTAAATACGTATGACCTTGCCTTAATTCGTGGACGCGCTAGACTCATAGCACAAAAAGCAGAAGCTTATTACGGATTAGGTATGCTAGATGATTGTACCAACCAAGCTTTCACAGCAGTAGCGTTAGCGCGTTCTGCCGGTTCAAACAAGACCGAAGACAGAATTAAGACATTGTATAATAAGCTCATTCAATCATCGTGGCGAAAGGAACAGAGTGTTATTCAGTTAGGCCAAACACTCTCAATGAACAAATGAAAAGAACAACAATAACAGCAACAATCATAGCCTTTATACTATCTCTACCGCTTATTGCATGGTTTACTCTCTACATACGAGGCAAAAAATTTGCGCTACGAGACCAACTAAGACAAACAGATGCTATTGTTGTTTTGGCAGGAACAAGAGGAAATATAGAATACTTAAATGGCAAGATATGTACTGCTGTTCAACTTTACAAACAAGGTTGGGCACCATATATCATCTGTAGTGGCAAGTTCTCAGTCAAAGTGACAGAAAACGCAACACTTATACCAATTCATGAACTACAAACGGCAGCCGTGAATGGTCGCATTCAAGAAAAAGATGTTCCAAAGGCCGCTAAAACATGGGATGCAAACTTAGGAGCAACCTATATGCGTGACCAAGCCTTACAAATGGGAGTGCCATCGTCAGCTATTTTATTAGAGAATGAGTCACTGCATACGAGAGAAAACGCCGAGCAGGTACTCACCATCTTACAGCAACACGATATGCATAGTATTATCCTTGTTACATCTCCATTTCATCAGTTACGTACATCGCTGACTTTTGGTAAAGTCCTCCAACCACATAAAATAGAGATCATCAATCACTATGCAGACAGCGACGAGTGGAACCCCAATACTTGGTTTTTGTCAGAAGAACATCGTAAGTTAGTCAATAGCGAGATAGAACGCATCAAGACATATAGACAAAAAGGCGACATTCTCTAGCACTAGTAGCTTCTGAAAACTCTTCAAATTCGAGTGAGTGAAATGCTCAGTTGCTTGTCTTATTTGGTTTTCTTCTGCTCTGATAAAGTTTTTCCCTTTCCTTGTGTCTCTCATACTGCATGCATGCTGAGAATAGAAATCGTAAGAACAGATACCGTCTTCGTATCATATGATTTTTGGTTCTTGACGTACACTTGCAAGTACTGTTATACTTACGAAGTACACATTGCTCATACGCGACTGATAAATGGGAGGTACGCACTTGTTATGACCACACTTTTTCAAAGCCGTACTCAGAGGGACTTGAAACGACCAGGGTATTGCGCGATCTCTCACATGCAAACGTTCATATACCTGGTTGCTTCAGGTCGCTTACATCAAGGAGAAATAATTACACCTAGAATGCTAGGGATAGAATTCGGAATGCCCAAATCCGAGAAATATCTTGTCCTAGCAGCGGCACGTCATCTTGGATTCATTGACGAACAGAATTGTATTACTGATACCCTTGAACAGCTTGTCTATTCAACAGGAGAAGAATATAAAGTAAGGTTCAGGAAGGTGCTGGAAGAAGCATATATAGATTTCTACCACATTGGATTTGATCCGGTTCATAGCACACAACAAGAACTCAAGCAAGCATTTCAAAAGTGCAATTATGAACCGCTCGATATGCAAGTGAAGATGGTTGCACTCTTTAGGGGTCTTGCTCGTATGGCGAGCATTCTTCCAGACGAGAGCAAAGAATCACAAGTAGGAAATCGGCAACCTATCAGTTCGGCTTCTTCTATACCTGCTCTTAATACTGTCCCTTTAGTCCCAGAGGACACGTTCATGCTGAAATCATCTCAATCCAATGGCTTGCACCCCTCACAAACAGACTTTGCAAAGGTAAGGAAGTTAGTCACTTCTTTTGTGAGACTTGACCATCTTGCTGAAAGTGCTAATTCATCTGAGACAAACCTAGAAATTTGGTTGGAGTACGTCAAAATGAGTTATGACTTTCTTGGAGATGCGCTAACTCAGATTGAGAGAGATAAACAATGATTACATGAGAAAACGCTAGAGGGTTGCATGCTGCTAACACGTTCCCCCTAGCGTTCCCTACATTCAGCCGGTATGGTGAAATGGCAGACACCTCCGATTCGGAATCGGTAGAGATTGGCCCTCGCGCAAAGGTTAACCAATCTTGCGGGTTCGATTCCCGCTACCGGCATCATACATATTATAGCATAGATAGCTAACCATGGCTATCCTTAGTTCAATGTGCGCCTTAGCTCATTATTCTCCTTCAACAAGTGGTTTGAAAGTCCATCAAACCCACTTTCTTTGTTAGCAAAAGTGATAGCCGATACAAACAAGAAACCAACACATAAAAGGATGGAAAGATGAACAAAAACGTTCCTGCAAGAGTAGAAGATAATAGCGTAATATTAAAGGTAATGTTTGGAAACGCAAAGGACCCTCTAATGATAGCTGGCCTTGAAATGGAATGCTATGTCTTAGAGAATGGAATGCGTGTTCTTTCTGGCAGAGGAATGCAAAAAGCTTTAGGATTAGGTATAGCAGGAGGTACAGCTTTTAAGTCTTTCATGTCAAAAAGCAACCTAAAACCTTTTATGTCAGAGGAATTAAAAAAAGTTTTAGATAACCCAATAAAATTCGATCTCGGTGAAACCTATGGAGGACAAAGAATTAGATATGCTATTGGATATGAAGCAACTATACTTCCAGAACTGTGTAATACTATATTAAAGGCTAGCAGAGCAGATGCCCTAGATGAAAAGCAGGAAGGAGTTGCTGATATATGTCAAATCCTTATAGGTGGTTTTGCAACAGTAGGTATTATTGCTCTTATAGACGAAAAAACTGGCTACCAGAAACAAAAAGATGAATACCGGAAGATCATCGAAGACTATGTTGCAACAGAATTACAAAATTGGATAAAGACTTTTGGAGAAGACTATTACGAAAACATTTATCGTCTTAAAGGTTGGGACTGGAATAGACATCTTGTTGACAAGAAGAACCATCCTAGAATAGTTGCCACAATAACTAACTCTATCGTCTACGAAAAACTACCAAAAGGTGTGTTAGAGGAGCTAAATGAACTAAACCCCATTGATGAAAAAGGTAATAGAAAGGTAAAGAAATTCCAGTTCTTAACACCTAATAAGGGTTACGTACATTTACTCAAACACTTAGGTCATTTAGTTGCTATTATGGAAAAGCATCCATATGGAGCTTGGGAAGAAGCACTATATGAGATAAATACAAGGTTCCCTTCTACAAGAAATCCTTTTCAGCAACTACGATTACTACCCTTTGAAATACTAAAATAACGCCTCAGCCTTACTTCAAATCTTACCCCAATTGTAAAAAATGTGGAGGGAAATCAAGGCACAAAGAGATACAAATAGAGTCATGATTGAGCACAAAAAGAGCTAGAGAAGACGACGAAAAACAACGCATACACAATCCCTCTGTCGGCTCCTCTTGTAGTATCCCTTACTCAATTTGACAGCAGAATTGATAGCAGAGACAGCAGATAACAATGGACAATCATGTATGATAATGGACAAGAGATACGTAAAACCAAGCGTGGAGACCGCACAAACACCATAATTTGTGCGGTCATTTTATGTTGTGTTATACTACTCCCATAGAGCATATACACACTATTAAAACCATCCTAACAGGTACCAAAACAGGTACCAAAACGGCTAGACGCACGTAGAAAATGCTAGATAGTATTGGACAACTCAAAAATACGAAGCCGCCCGAGAAGCCATGTGAGCGCATCCCACCTGAAGCTAAAATCGCGCCGTGTACAGTTCAAATCTTCTCACCCCGATTAAATGAAAAAGAGGAGAGGACCAGCAACGTAATGTTGCTGGTCCTCTCCTCTTTTTCATACTTACTTGATCGCCGTCACCAACGATGCCCCCGGCGTCAACAAGCGGTAGCTTTTCACCTGCCCCATGCCTGCATGCTCTAACCACTCTTTGACGGTGGGGAAGGGGTAGCAGGTACCGCCTATAGTTGTGACGGTCAGAGCCATGAATTGTACCATGAGCGAGGCGAGGTGCGAGCCGTGCGTCTGGTCGGTGACTTGATCGACGTAGATGAGCATGCCTCCAGGTTTGAGCGTTCGCGCCACTTTTGCCAGCGTTGCCTGATTGACTTCTGGTTGTAGGAGATGAGCTATATGGAAGTAGAGCGCAACGTCGAATTGGTCCGCGAACTGCTCCGAGAAGTCGTCTTGCACGATGTCGGCACAGGTAAAGCTCATGCGCGGTTCAAGCTTCATCAGTTTGGCGGTACGTTGCCCTGCTTGTACGCCAGCTTCGATATCCATTACGGTTGCGTGTAGGCGGCGATATTTGCGACAGAAGAGCGCACTATAGCCCGCGTGCGAACCACCGACATCGAGCAGTTGGGTTGCGCCACGCGGCAGTGCTACACGGTTGATGATCTCTCCGCCTAACGAAGTGGCAAGCGAAGCCAGTCCTGCGTAGTGTCTCGCCAGTAGTCTCGCGGTTTCGGGATTGCTAGCATCCTCGTCGTAGGGCATATGCATGGCTTGCTTGTTCGTGCGTACCACCTCCGGCATGTGGTCCCAGATGGCGACGATATCGGGGCTATGAATGACGTAGGGGGCGATACTGACCGGAGAGGTGCTAAGTAGCCAACGTCTCGTCATCGCAGTATTACGATACTTGCCCTCACGTTCACGCAAGTAGCCAGCCGAGACTAGCAGGTTCAAGAGTAGTTGTAAACCTTGCGGCTCGCATTCCAATTTCTGTGCAAGGACCTCAGTAGTCAAGCTACTTTTGCCAAGCGTATCGAAGAGGTCAAGTTCGCAAGCGGTGACAAGCACTTTAGCGATACCAGCCGCAAGCGGTGTATCGAAAAGTGGAGCAGGCAATATATCAAATCGTGCCAGGATATTTTCGAGGAGAGTAAGGCGTAACGGCATTAGATCAAAACTCCAGTCAACCAGCCAATGGCAAGGATGAGACATGTCAAGACAACAACATAAAAATAGCGTTTCCCTGCCTTTATGAGACCGTATGGACGAAAAAATACGAGCAAGCCCAGTGCTATAAGTCCTGTAACGATCAGTGTTGTCAGGACAAGCTGTATTTGGACGGGAACGGCATGGGCAAAGGTAAGTGTACCTATCAAGATAATACTAAAAATAATGAGTAGAGGACAAGTGAAGTATACGCCTCTGACTCCTAGCACAACCGCGAGTGTTCTGGCACCGTTTGCGGCGTCCTCCTCGATATCGGAGAGTGAGTTCGCAAGATTTATGCCGATGCCAAGCAGTGCCGCCACGGGTACCAGCCAGAGGATAACAGGTAAGAGATGGCCCACACCGAGAAATGCATACAAAGGGATAAGGGGAATTGCCAGCGCAAAGACAATACCACTGAGTGGCGTCGATTTGAGGCCGAGGTTGTAGCTTTGCCCTAGTGCAAGATAGAGACATGACACAAGCAATGCGAGGGGCGGTAGAGGCAACAATAGCACTACCATGAGAACAATTAGAAGTAGACCAGCAAAAAGTGCTTCACGCGGTAGCACAAGTCCCAGTGGAATAGGCTTATCTTTCTTGCCCAGCGTATCAAGGCGACGGTCACAATAGTCATTGAGTACGGCAATAGACAACTGCATAGCAACGTGAGCGGCGATAACAAGCGCAATAACACTCCAATTGAAATGCGGCCATGCTGCAACAAGTACAAAGATTGTCACCGCGACGGTATGAAATAGCACTGGTACAGGATGACTGAGCCGATAAAATCCATAGCAAGTTTCGCCTATGGTACGCCTCTTAACTATCTCCATCGACTTTTTACATCCGTCTCATATGTAGTTCTTTACGACAAGAACGTTTTCGTTGTATATATTTAACGTATGTATTTTTCGTCGCTACCACACGGGCAGTTTATGACTGATCGCCCTGAACCATTCGTCACGCATCTCATTGCCTGCAAGCGCAAGAGTTATACTAATGCCTAATATTGTGCCTAACACCCAGAACGCAAGCGTGAGCGTTCCGCTGTTTACACTGGCAAAAAATTGTGACGCCGTAACTAGCAAGTGCGAGATTTGACTATTGCCACTGGTGAATGGCAGGTTCACACGAAGTGATGGCTGACCAAGAATAATACCCAGCGTGGTTACGGTTGCAAGCACAATCACCGCTAATAGTTCCATGAGCGATGGACGTAACGGAATATACACTTCGCGAGCAACCTTTTCACGTTCACGCTGCTGCACATCAAGCGCGACACGCTGCATAATATGCATAGTAAGGTTCGCTGGTTCCATAACGGGTTGTGTAGTATTGAGTGCGGACGTTATCTCTTCCAGGACCGCCAGTTCTCTTCTGCATTCCTCACATGTAGCAAGATGAACCTCCAGAGAATGCATTTTCCCCATAGGAAGCTGATTGTCGATATAGAGTTGCAACTGCTGAGCAGTTTGAGAACATCGCATTGTTAGCTCCTCGATCTTGTATTCTGTTCTTGCTCGAACGCTTGCAGCCGTTCCTTGAGCAGATTGCGTGCGCGAAACAAATGTGTCTTAATGGTACCAATAGGCATAGCAAGAATTTCTGCCATCTCCTCATACGTCTTCTCTTGTAGATGCCGCAGCACTAATACAAGACGATATTTTGTTGGAAGCGTAGAGAGTTGTTCGCGGACAAGTATTTGACGATCATGAGCATCTATTTCTGTATCCACGCGCGTTCCACTATCAGCATCTTCTAAGCGCTGCTCTGCCTGGATCGCTGTTTGCAGTGCTTGGTCACGCTTATGTTGCTCTAATTGTTTCATGCAACAGTTATAAGCGATACGATAGAGCCAGGTAGAAAAACGTGCGTCACCTCGAAATGACGGTAGACCTTGCCATGCAGCAAGAAAGGTTTCCTGTGTGACTTCGTTTGCTTCATCGTACTGCTGAAGCATACGATAGACAAGATTGAAGACACGATGTTGATGACGCTGCACAAGCAGCACGAATGCATCCTGATCTCCGCTCTTGCTTGCAGCGACGAGTTCCACATCATCCTGATCCACCTGCTTTGCAAAGGATGGAGACGTATGCGAAAGGGACATTCCTATGGTTCGTGATGGATGCAATTGATACTCATTCATACTTTCTCTTAGAGGGCCAAAGAACAGAAAAAGTTTCGTTTTCTGCTCGGTGAAACAACACTGCTGTTTTATGTATCATATCATATATACGTATATTGGAACGAAGAGGTATTACCATGTTCTCAAACGCATTTCTCGTCCTGCTGGGCTGGATCATGGCACTGGCTATTTTCTTTGGCTTTATCGTGTTGTTACGTTATCTTCATCATAGAGAACGCATGGCACTTATCACACAAGGCATCCACCCACAGCGTCAACGGAGTGAAGACCCCCAACGTGCGATACGCAGTAGGCGTATGCTACGAGCAGGACTTATCATTGCGATGGTTGGCCTTTCTCTCACTGTCGGTCTCTATCCTGTCGGCTTTTTCTTGCCACCATCACTTGCCGCCGCCACACCATGGCATTTAGGTCCCTGGCTCCTCCCTGGCCTCATTCCATTAGGAGTCGGCGTCGCGCTCATCGTGAGCTATTACTTAGAGCAGAATGCACAGGGTTCCCATATATCACAACCACCACAGGTAAAAGAAGAGACAGACAACGAAAATGTTACTCCATTGAAAGATCGTCGCGAGAAGAAGCAACAAGAAGGGTAGCATAGCTTTTTGCGAAACTGGAATTTGGAATTTTATAAAACTCGTGGGTAAAAAGCTTGACAGAATAGGCACATAGTGATAATATCTCACTTGCACCCGACAGAACGCTGAATGGTGCAGTGATGCGAAAGCAGCAACAGTTCTTGAACAACTGAAGAGTGGTAAGGAAACATAAGAAAACAGATTTAACCTGTCAAGCGAGTGATGAGCTTGCCAACATTATGAAACGCACATCTCCATTGAGAGATTGCATATAAAAATGAATGGCGAGTTTGATCCTGGCTCAGGATAAACGCTGGCGGCGTGCCTAACACATGCAAGTCGAACGTCCTCTGGCAACAGAGGGAGTGGCGGACGGGTGAGTAACACGTGGGTACCTACCTTGA
>JAABUQ010001817.1_pt1 | contig 44158 bp, 43 predicted proteins | sample 5560001 | NCBI WGS metagenome assembly JAABUQ01 (sample SAMN10711888, study PRJNA513371) | rock metagenome | isolation source: Antarctica rocks | place: Antarctica: Victoria Land, Finger Mt nord | collected 2015-12-18 | reverse complement strand
TCCTCCCAGCGTCACTGATCTCTGCATCGCTTTCTCCTCCCAATCGAAAGCACTGCAAGATCGGTGACGCTCTCTATTTCCCTATCCTATCCTCCCACCAGCGCGACGTTTTCTGGAATCTGGAGGTATGCATCTCAGATCGCGGAGGGGCAGGTGTGGCTGCGGGAGACGCTGATGATGCACCGACAGCGAAGGCATTGTTGGAGCGGCCGGCAGAGGAGCGATCACGCGTGCTTGCAACGGCCGCCGCCACGGCGATCCCCCTGTACCGTGACGATCCCGACCTGACCGGTTTCGACGCCTTCGGCGACGACGATCTGTATGACTACCCCAACTAGTATTAGTTGCCGCTGCGAAGTGGCCTCCGCTATGGCAGAAGTCTACTAGATACAGCGACAAGTGTGAGCTGGAACGCTACATATAGGCGGTCCTACGATGCTCACCTTCAAATTGCAGCGGCAACTAGTACTAGACTCCTAATTGGACTGGGCCACATGACACTTGGATACCGAAGGACAGCTTCCCACCACCGTCAAGTGTCATGAGGGAATAGGGTTGAGCTAGCTGAACTTTTGGCAGTGCTGGGATTACTATTTCATAGCTTTTACTGGTTGTCGCAGAATCGTCTTGAGCTTGGCAGGCGCAGTCTTACGAGGATCACCAAGGTATATTTCGTGATGCTGTCCGTTGAATGTAAGCCCATGCTCAGGCATATATTCTTGGTGGAGTCTCTTGAGTGTCGGTGCTTCCTCATCGTAGGAGCCAATGTGTAGTATTTGTACCGACTCGCCCTCATCGTAAGATTCAAATCGAAGTTTTAGCAAGGCGGGCAAATTCTTCTTAGCTTTTGCTGTTTCTAATGCAGCACTGACCATGTCGGCTGTAATCCACGCAGGTTGCATAATCATCATCGTCCAGCGCCATTCATCTTTAGCACGGCGACCAAAGGCGGATGGATCTTGAGCCGACCAGAGGCCCTCTAGTGGCGCAACGCCGTAATCTTTGCTGAGTTGCTTCTTACTGGCAAACTTCAGGACATACGAGACTGAATAGAGGGCTTCGACAGCATCACTATAACCTTTGGCTGTGTTGGGGTTACCCTCACCATCAATCATGAGGAATGACATCTTGGGTATATTAACCACGCTGAAATCTTTACTTGACGGTGCGTACAGCTCTTTTAGTTCTTTCTTGAAGTCTATCTTTTCCACTGTGCTACCTAGAGAGCTAATCGTGCGGATTAGCCACTCCCTTTCTGCCTGCATGAGGCTTATATTGTAGTCAAAAATCGCTTCTACAAAATCGGGCAGGGGTTGTTGCCTTACAGCCTATCCGGAAAGTGCTTAAACACGCTCTCAGCGGCTGCATAAGCCGCTCTGACGATTTTCCGGATAGGTTGTTAGGGTGCCTCGACGGCGGTGGGATCACCTGCATGACCATGGCTATCGTCTCCAGCTCTCATCCTCCTGCTGCCTTATCCAGCAGGATCGCGGCCACCTAACGTTGTAGTACTAGGGGTACATGGCGGGCTATACTCACGCGCGGATAGGCATCATCCAGCCGTGCGTGTCCGGGACGCGCGCGTATTGGATCGCGGTGACCGCATCGTACAGGCGCTGCGTCACCTCGCCGATGCGGCCTTCGTTGACGGTGATGCGCGCGTCGCGATACGCCAACTCGCCGACGGGCGACACCACTGCTGCCGTGCCCGTGCCCCAGACCTCGCGCAACCGGCCGCCCTGTGCAGCGTCGACGACCTCGTCGATGCTGATCGGCCGCTCGGACACGCGCAGCCCCCACTCGCGCAACAGTGTGAGCGCCGCGTCGCGCGTGATGCCCGGCAGGATTGTCCCGCTGAGCGGCGGCGTGACCACCTCATCCCCTATGCGGACCATGATGTTCATCGTTCCCACCTCGTCCAGGTAGCGCCGCTGCAAGCCGTCCAGCCAGAGCACCTGGTCGTAGCCGGCCGCGTGCGCCTCCTCGGCCGCGAATAGGCTGGCGGCGTAGTTGCCCCCCGTCTTGGCGTCGCCGACGCCGCCCTCCACCGCGCGGACGTAGCGGTCGCTGACCAGGATGCGCAGGGGCGTCAGGCCTCCGGCATAGAATGAGCCGACGGGCGAGAGGATGATATAGAACAGGTAGGAGTGGGCGGGGCGCACCCCCAGGAAGGGCTCGGTGGCGATGATGATGGGGCGGATGTAGAGCGCGGTCCCCGGCGCGGGCGGCACCCAGTCCTGCTCGATCTCCAGCAAGGACAGCAGGGTGTCCAGCACCCCCTCGGCGTCGATCACGGGCATGCATAGGCGCGCCGCCGAGCGCTGCAGGCGTTCCAGGTGCTGGCGCGGGCGGAACACGCGCGTAACGCCGTCCTCGCCGCGAAAGGCCTTGAGGCCGTCGAAGACCGTCTGCGCGTAGTGCAGCACGGCGGCGGCGGGGTCAAGACTGAGCGGTCCGTACGGCTCGATGCGCGCCTCGCCCCACCCGTGTTCCTGTTGGTACGGGATGACGGCCATATAGTCGGTGAAGACGGTCCCGAAGCTCAACTCGCTATCGCGCGGCTTCGGCTTCAAGGTCGCGGCGCGTGTCACGGCAATCGTACTGTTCACGGCATCTCCTGGTTCGGTGAAGCATAGGAGTTAACAGCGGACGCGATCCGCCATCGCTGCCGGCGGATCACGCTCGTACGCCTCTATCATACGGTTTTTCGATCCCCACGCGACGTTTTAGCAACCAGCGGCGCGCCCCACGATGGTGGTCGCGCCTGACCTTGACCGACCATGGGAGGGAACGGTCAGTGCCGATGATGCTGTCGCGCCGACCTTTTAAGGTCCATCCCTGCCATGATCCTTCAGGGTCAGGCCGTCGGCGCCGACGAGATGGTCTGTTAGCGGCCCTCACGGTCGTCGCGGTGCTCCAGCCAGTAGTGGTGCGTTTTTGCGACGACCGTTACGACGTTCTTGATCTCTTTGTCCAGACCGAAGCGTGGACCGGCGGGCAGCAGCAGCGTGGCGCCTTCGCGTCGCGCGACCACGTTCTCCACCTCAATCGCGCATGAAAGCCATTGCGCCATGGCCTCGTCGTCGCATTCCAATCCGACCCATCCGGGACTCACATCGCGCGCGAGACGCAGCCCCGTGACCAGGCGCAGCCCGCGCTCGATCTCGGCCACCACGCGCGCATAGGCGTCTGGAGACGCCAGCGCCTCGCCCGGATCGACGGGTCCCAACACGCTGTCCCGGTGCGGAGGGCCCCCGGCAAGCGCGAGGTCACAGAAGTCGGTCCACATCTGATCCCACGCCACCCGCCCGTCGTCGGCATAGCGCATGGGCGCCGCCCCCATGGGGGCGGCGCTGACGGCTTTCCCCGTCCGGTACCGCGGTGGCAGCATCTCCGGCGGCGCCAAGCGCGGGGATGACGCCTGCGGGGCCTGGCTATCGCGGCAACCGGTGTTGGCTGAGCCGGCTGGATCGGGACCGAGTGACGCTGGTTGGGGACCAGTGCGCAACGCATCGCTGAGACCATCCGCGGGCGGTTGAGGGTCGGGCCGCTTAGGAGTGGGCGCATCGCCGACGAGCTTGCGCCAGTCAGCCTCGGCAACGGCGCCGCCCACGATCGTGACCTCGCCGGCGGGCGTTGTCGCATCCCTCCAGATGGTGTAGTCGTCCGCGGGCAGCGCGAGGTAGACGCCGGCGAAGATAGTCCGCCCATTGGCCCGCCGCTCCCGGATAGCGGTATGCACCCGCCATGCGTCGCGCCCTTTTGGGCTGACCTCGATCTCCCGGCCGCGCAACTCCTCTCCTGTATAGAGGATCAGCGCCCCGACGTCGTCCCCGATGTCGAGCACGACAGCCTCTCCCTGCCCCCGGTCATCGTATGTCTCGGCCACGCGCCGCGCTCCTCCAGGTAAGTGGCTAGTGGTTAGTGACTAGTGACGAGTGAGGTAGGACGAGCCTACCGATGTCAACGAGCTTTCACTAGCCACTAGCCACTAGCCACTAGCCCTACATCGTCGGGTTCGATCCCGGATGGGAATAGCCGTCGTAGGGCACGCCCAGATAGGGGAACGTGGGCAGGTACCTCGAGGGCACGTTGGTCGGGCCCACGCCGTCCGTGACCCCAGACGCGGCCGCGTCCGGCTTGAACGTCTTGTCGATCAAGGGGTAGGTCGCGCCCGCCAGCGCGCGCAGCTCGACCGTGACCACGTCGTCCTGGACGCGGCGGCCGTTGGGGAAGCCGGCCAGGTCGCCGCCCAGGATGCCCAGGATGTTGGGGCTCGCCGACGGCGGGATGGCCACGTTGAGGCGCATCAATTCCGCCATCTTGGGGCCGGTATAGTTCTGGAAGCCGGGGATGATCCCGGCCGGCAGGCCCGTGAGGAAGATGGCCGCGATGTCTGCGCGCGCGGCGGTCAGGGCGGCCAGGTTGGGGAAAACGTTGGGATAGAGCACCGGGAGCAACCCCGAGAGCTCTGGGTGCTGCACGTTGGCGAGGAACTGGTCGTCCTGGCTGGGCGGCAGCGAGTTCCAGAGGTCCTTCTTGCCCAGCGGGATCATGACCTCATTGAACAGCGGGTTGGCCAGCCGCGAGACCTGGACCCAGGGCCCGATGTCCACGTTCTGTCCCCGCGGCTCGCGCACCCGCACCGAGTTGCGGCTGGCCGAGGCGTAGACGCCGATGACCGCTTTCGGGTCCATCGGATCAGAAGGATTGGCGCCGTTGCGCGTCAGCTGGGTCTTGGGGACCTGGATGGCGATGGTATGCACGTTGACCGACGCGGTCCCGTTGACGCCCGGCGCGTCGGCCGAGGGGATCAGGTGCAGGTGCTGGAAGGGGCGCAGGTCCGCCAGGTCGAAGACGGCGCCCAGGTCCACGTAGAAGCCCTCGGCGCGCTGCCCGGCGAACACCGTCTCGCCGCTGGGCAGCTTGTGGACGGCCGCCTGCGCCAGCGCCGCGTAGTTGGGCGTGGAGCGCGGTCCAATGTTGCAGGGCGGCGAGATCAGTCCCTGCGCCAGCAGCGTCGGCGCGCCGTCGACCACCTTGGTCACCGTATAGAACTGCCGCCGATTCCAGGTCATGCTGTCGAGCGAGGTGATGGGGCCCGTGTTGTACAGGAAGGTCTCGAGATTGCGGGTCTCGGTCTGGAACAGGAACTGGTAGGTGATGTTGGACGTCCCGTCGCCGGTATTGTTGATGTGGATATTGTACGCCACATCCTCGCCGAACTCATAGAAGTTCGGACCGGCGTCCGGCAGCTGGAAGGGGATGAAGTTGGCGATCAGGGTCACGGTGTCCGGCTGGTCGGGGCTGACGAACGCATACACGTCCGTGTTGTCGGCCACCTGGTCCTTAGAGATCTCGGGCGCTTCGCGATGCGACGACATGCTACTTCCCTCCGTTGTGCTTGGCGGGGTGAGCGGCGGCGCCGGGTCCGGCCTGCCACATCCGGGCGACGAGCGCGGGATCGCGCACCACGATCTCCTGGCTGCCGGCGATCACGACCAACTCCCCGATCTTGGGGTTGCGCACAAACACGACGAAGGGCGCCGTCATGCCCATGGCGGCCAGTTCCGCGTCCGAATGCGGCGCCTCCGGCTGCCCGGCGGCCAGGGCCGTCGCGCCGGGCACGACGCCCAGCGCGCCGACCATCAGCGCGCCCGCCGATGTCCGCTTGAGGAGGCTCTTGCGCGTCAACTTTGTCATCGTATTGACCTCTCTTACACCTGTAGCGCGGCGGATGGCTGCACCCGTGGGGCGCCGCCGTGCTGATAGTGACTGGTGATTGGGCCCGCTCCGGACCCGTCTCCGTTCCGTCGGCCGCTGTGTGTACCTCCGTCGCGCGTCGCACTCACCACTATAAGGTGAATTACGCCATTATAAATTCGGGCTACAATCAGTAGACGCGCCATATACAATACGACTCGTGGCCCCACCTGGATCACATTCCCGGATGCCCGCTTTTTGCGACGCCTCGTACGAGCTTGTCAAGCCCGAATTAGGGAGTTGAACGGACGGGGAGCGCGGACCCGCGCTCCCCGTGGCCGTCTCAAAGATCGCTTGATGGACTATGGCCTGGACACGAGCAAGCCGATAAAGCTACTTTTGGAGGAGTGGACCGTCGTCGACGACGTCATGGGAGAGAGGAGCGGGGTAGATGGAGACGTTCGATGTCGTGATCCTGGGAGCGGGGACGGCGGCCGAGACGCTGGCCCAGACGCTGGCCGGGAAGGGCACGTCGGTGGCCCTGGTCGAGGCCAGGCGCGTCGGCGGCGCGCTGACCCTTCGTGGCCTGCATGCCCAGCAAGGCGTTGCTGCGTTCGGCGCACGTCCGGCGCCTGTTCCCCGTCCTGCCCGACCTCGGCGCGGCGGCGCGTCCCTACCAGCCCGACGACGACCGCGTCGCCTATCAGCTGGCGGTGCGGCGGCGCGACCGCATCGTGGAGGACCGCGACGACGCGGAGCACGCCCGCGGCGTCGAGGAAGCCGGGGTCACGCTGGTCCGCGGGCGGGGGCGCGTCGCGCGGCCGGGCGTCTTGGCCGTCGGCGAGCGCGAGTTGGGCTACCACGACCTCGTCATCACGACCGGCTCCCAACCAGTGCGTCCGCCGATCAGCGGTCTCGACGCCGTCCCAACCTGGACCAGCGACGAGGCCATGAGCTCCTACGACTACCCCGAGTCGCTGGCCATCATGGGCGGCGGAGCGGTCGGCTGCGAGTTTGCGCAGCTCTTCGCGGGCTTCGGCTGCCGGGTGACGCTGCTGGAGGCCGCGCCGTGTCTGCTGCCCGCCAACAGCGTGGAAATGGGTGCGCTGCTGGCCGACGTGCTGCGGGGCAGCGGGGTCGACGTGCGCCTGGGCGCGCGCGTGGAGCGGACCGAGGCCGACCCGCGGGGGGCGCGGCTGACGCTCGACGACGGCGCGGCCGTGACCGTGTCGCGGGTGGTCGTCGCGGTGGGCCGCAAGGCCACGGTGGAGGGGCTTGGCCTGGAGGTCCTGGGCATTCAACCGAGTAAGAACGGGCTGGACATCGACGCAGCGGGTCGCGTGGAGGGGCAACTACACGTTACACGTCTGGGCCGCCGGCGACGTGACCGGCGACGCGCGCTACACGCACGCGGCCAACGTCGAGGCCAGGCTGCTGGCGACGAACATCCTGGGCGGCGCGGCCACGCTCGACCTGCACGCCATCCCCCGGGTGATATACGTCGAGCCGGAGTGCGCCTCCGTTGGCCTTGCCACCGTACAGGAGGCTCAGGCGGCCGGTCACGACACCATCGCAGCCGCGGTGGACCTGCGCCAGACCGAGCGGGCAGTCACCGACGGAACGCGCATGGGGCGGCTAGAACTGGTGGCCGACCGCGAGCGCCGCGTCCTGCTCGGAGCTGCCATCATCGGTCCGCACGCCTCGGAGTGGATTGGCGAGGCCACCCTGGCCATGCAGGCCGGTATACCGCTCGACACCCTGGCGCGGGTTGTCCACCCGTTCCCCACCTTCAGCAGCGCCTACGAGTTGGCGCTCGGGCAGCTGATGGATCGGTATCCCAAGGCGTGAAAGGAGTCGCTCACGCCTCCTCGCGCGTCGGGGTTATGGGCTCGCGGCCGCGGCTGAGACGACGGGCTGTCTCGTTGACCGGTTCCTCCGTGGGAGTGCGCATCATTACAGGGCAGGCCCCCCTCCCGATGTCGACGCGCGCGCCAGTTCCTCGTCAAGGCGGTCGATGTTGCGCAGCTTGTAGTAGGCGATCGAGCCGATCCAGGCCAGCAGGAAGAGGCCGATGATGATGAAGCCCCAGTTGCTGATGTTGATCGTGTTGGCGATGAAATCCCACACCCCGCCGGTGAGGCCCGTCTCCTGGATGAACACCTGCAACAGCTCGATGCCGCCGATGACCAGCGCGATCGCGATCGAGAAGGCGGTGATGCTCATGTTGTAGTAGAGCTTGCGCACCGGGCGGATGTAGGCCCAGCCGTAGGCGCCCAGCATGGCGATCCCGTCGCTGGTGTCGATCAGCGACATACCGCCCACGAACAGCAGCGGCAACAGCAAGATGAGATAGACCGGCATGCCGCTGGCCCCGGTGGCCGCCGACATGCCCAGAATGCCGACCTCGCTCGCCGTGTCGAAACCCAGGCCAAAGAGGAATCCGATGAAGTACATGTTCCAGCTGTGGCTGACCACGCGCAGCATTGGGCGCAGTAGGCGGGCAATCAGGCCGCGATTGGAGAGGTACTCGTCCAGAGTCTTGGCGTCGTAGGTACCACCCCGGACCACCTTGCGCCAGGTGCGATAGATGTCGACGAACACGATCAGGTTGATGATCGCGATGATGACGAGGAAGACGCCCGAGACGATCGTCCCAATCACGCCGCCCACGTACTGCATATGCGGCAGATTCGTCTTCACCCAGGCGGCCGAGATCGCGATGAGGACGGAGAGCAGGAAGACCACGGTGGAGTGGCCCAGCGAGAAGAAAAAGCCGACGGCGACGGGGCGCTGGCCGTCCTGCATCAGCTTGCGCGTGGTGTTGTCGATGGCGGCGATGTGGTCGGGGTCGACAGCGTGGCGCAGCCCGAAGCCAAAGGCGACCGGGGCCAGCCCAAGTAGGACGGCGTACTTCGCCGACGAGGCGAGGAGGATCGCCCAGATGACGATGTTGAACCCAATCAGCAGCGCATAAATCGTGATCAGGCGCCGGCGCAAGTCGGGATCGGCCTCGCGCCAGATAGCAAGTAGGCGTCCGACCATGCCGCGGTCGGACGCATCGGACGCCAACGTACTCATGTCGTCTCCTTCCACAGCTCGTGGCTGCTGCCCAAGACAGCGTGCCCGGCGCCGTGCGTCTCTTCATGTGCTTCATGTGCCACGTCCCGTCAGTTCGTGTAGCACATGCTGGCCTAGCCATCAGTTCGATGGCTACCCACTACGTTAGCACAATCTGCAAAGGTATGCAAATGCAACTAGGCGCAAGACGTAACCGCGATCTTCCATACGCTGTCGGGCTGGCATGACGGTGAGCGCGCGGTGAAACTGTTTGTGAACGGTTGCTGTGATCCCTCCCGAGGTAGCGGCCGCGGTCATCGTGCTGGTCACTATTGACAGGTACACTGACGCGAGGAGGGCCGTGCAATGGATGAGCTGCTAACCGACGCCATGTTGAGGACGCCCGCGACGGGGCTACAGGTCCACTACCGGGACTGGGGAGGGCCGCGCGACGCCGCGAGCGCGGCTGGGGTCTTGCCCCCGGTTTTGCTGCTGCATGGCCTGGCCTCGACCTGCCGCATCTATGACCTGTGCGCGCCATTGCTGGCACAGGGGAGGCGCGTGGTGGCCTACGACCAGCGCGGGCACGGCGAGACGGCCAAACCCGACGACGGCTACGACATGGCCACGCTCGTCGCCGATGGCGTGGGCGTGGTCCAGGCCCTCGACCTGCCGTCCCCCTACATCGTGGTTGGACACTCCTGGGGCGCGACGGTCGCGCTGGAGTGGGCCATCCGCTGTCCCGAGCAGGTGCAGGCCGCTGTGCTCGTCGACGGCGGCGTGTCCTCGTTCCGCGACATTCCCGGCGCCGCCTGGGCCACGGTAGAGGATCGCTTCGGGCCGCCGGCCTGGGACAACGTGCGCTTCGACGAGCTGCTGGAGCACACGCGCCACGGCAATCTGGCCTTCCTGGACGACGGTTTCCGTCGCGCGTTCTTCGCCGCCATGACCGAGCAACGGCCCGACGGCACGGTCCGTGGACGCCTCTCGCCGGAGCGCCATTGGAGCATCCTGCGCGCCCTGTGGGACGACGATCTCGACCTTGCCTACCCGCGGCTGCGCCGGCCGGCGCTGGCCCTGCTGTCCTTGCCGCGCGAACCATGGGACGAGGCGCAGCATCGGATGACCGAGAACAAGCGCCGCATGGCCGCCCATCGACAGGCCCTGCAGCCGCTGCTGCGAGTGCGCTGGCTGGAGGATACGATCCACGACATCCCCTTGCAGCGCCCCGAGGCGCTGGCCGAGGCCATCGCGGGGATAGCGTAGGCCATGGACACGGACAGGATTCCGGTCGTTTCTATTGCCACGCCGACGCGCAACCGCGCCGGGACCTACTTGCCCGCCGCCATTGCCAGCGTCCGCGCGCTGCGGCTGTCCGTGCCCTACGAGCACGTGGTCGTCGACGACGGTTCGGACGATGGGACGGCGGACTACCTCGCCCGCGAGGCCTCGGCCGACCCACGCCTCCGGCCCGTTTTCCACCAAACGCCGCTGGGCGTGGCCTCGGCGCGTAACAGTGCCCTCCACCACGCGCGGGGCGAGTACCTGGCCGACCTCGACGACGACGACCTGCTGACCGTGGAGGGAGTCGAGGGACGCCTGCGCTATCTGCGCGCCAATCCCGAGCGCTGGGCCGTCCACGCCAACGCGCTGCGCATCGACGAGGAGGGGCGCTACCTCATCGGCCAGGATGTGGTCAACTATGCCTGCGACGACGCGCCGACCTGCGTGCGGCTCTTCTATACCAGCGCCATGATCCCCAACGCCAGCACCGCGCTGTACCGGCGCGCGGCGCTGCTGGAGTTGGGCGGGTGGGACCCCTCACTGAGCTGCTGCGAGGACTACGACCTCTGGCTGCGCTCGCTGGAGCGGTACGGCCCGCCCGGCTTCGTGGACGCGATCGTGAGCCTCTACCGCAGCAAGGAGCGCGGGCTCGGCATCGACAGCGTCCGCTCCGGCGCCCACGCCGCGAACCAGCGGCGCGTGCAGCAGCGCTACGCCCACCTTGTCGAGTCCACGCAGTAGCCAATCTGTTCTCGCGCCGGCGAAGGTTGGTACACTCAACAATGACAACCCCCCGGCCCCGGAGATTCCGACAGTGACATCGACAGACCCATCTACTCAATCAGCTCGGCGGAGAGAGGCACGAGCCCCTGCGGAGCCACAACAACAGACCCGGCATGAATTGCGTCTCTGGAACACGATGGGCCGGCGCCTGGAACCGTTCCGGCCACTGCACGTCCCGCGCGTCGGACTCTACACCTGTGGTCCCACCGTCTACCGCTTCGTGCATATCGGCAACCTGCGCACCTACCTGATGGCCGATTGGCTGCGGCGTACCCTGGAGGGGCTGGGCTATCAAGTTACGCACGTCAAAAATATCACCGATGTAGGGCACATGCGCCAGGAGATGGTCGAGCGCGGCGAGGATAAGATGATCGCCGCCGCGCTGGCCGAGGGCAAGACGCCGGGCGACATCGCCGCCTTCTATACCGAGGCCTTCCACCGCGACGAGGCCGCGCTGGGCATCCTGCCGGCGCACGTCTTCCCGCGCGCCACCGACCACGTCGCCGAGATGATCCGGTTGACCGAGCGCCTGATCGAGCGCGGCCACGCCTACCAGGCCGGCGGCAACGTCTACTTCGACGTGGCCTCGTTCCCGCGCTACGGGCGCCTCTCGGGCAACGCCACGGCCGACCTGCTGGAGGGCGTGCGCGTGGAGGCGGACCCGCTCAAGCGCCGCCCCGAGGACTTCACGCTCTGGAAGGGGGCCGAGCCCGGGCGCATGGTCAAGTGGGCCAGTCCCTTCGGCGACGGCTTCCCCGGCTGGCACATCGAGTGCTCGGCCATGTCCATGCGCTACCTGGGCGAGCAGCTGGACATCCACACCGGCGGCGTGGACAACATCTTCCCGCACCACGAGGACGAGATCGCGCAGAGCGAGGGCGCCACGGGTCAACAGTTCGCGCGCCACTGGATGCACGCGCAGCACCTGCTGGCCGACGGGCTCAAGATGTCCAAGTCGGAGGGCAACGCCTACACGCTGACCGACCTCATCCAACGCGGCCATACCCCGGCGGCCTTCCGCTACCTGTGCGCCGGCGTCCACTACCGCTCACGCCTCAACTTCACCTTCCGTGGTCTGCGCGCGGCCGAGCACGGGCTGGCGCACCTGGCCCGCCTGCTCTCCGTCCCCGGCGTCGAGCCCGCGACCGTCGCGCCGCTTCCGCCGGCCGACGCGGGCGCCGTCCCCTATCGTGAGCGGTTTTGGGCCGCGCTGTGCGACGACCTGCACGTCCCGCGGGCATTGGCCGTGCTGTGGTCTCTGGCGCGGAGTGACGAGCGGCCGGAGCGCAGACTGGCTCTGGCGCTGGAGTTCGACCGGGTGCTCGGCCTTGGCCTCGCCGAGCGGCTCGACGCGACGCAAACGCCCGAGATGATGGAGCAGGTCTTGGCGTGGCAGGAGGCCCGCGCCGCCCGCTGCCACGACCGCGCCGACGCGATCCCGGCCGGCCTGCGTGACACCGGTGTGCATCCCCTGGTTGGGCCGGATGGGAAGATGCGTCCCGCCCCCTGGGCGCCGTCGCGCGGTCGTCCGGCCCCCCTCTCGTCCGCGTCGGACGTGCCCTCGTCGATCGGCCAGCCGGATAGCTGTGACGTCTCGGTCGCGATTCTGGCGCACGGCTATCCCGACGACCTGCGACGCTGCCTCGACAGCCTGCTGCGGCACGCGGACGGTTACGAGGTCGAGGTCATCGCCGTGGACAACGACGCGGACGCGGAGACGCGCGCCGTGCTGCGGGAGTATGCCGCGCGCGATGCGCGCGTGTGGGTGTTGCGCGCCGACCACCGCCTTGGCGAGGCCGAGGGGCGCAACGCCGCCCTGCGCCGCGCCCGCGGCCGCGTGGTGTTGCTGCTCGACACGGGCGTCGAGGTGGTAGGCGATATCTTTGGGCCGCTCCTGGCGACGCTGTCCGATCCATCGGTCGGCGTGGCCGGCCGCTGGGGGGTGCGCTCCGATGACCTGCGCACGTTTACCGCCAGCGACGAGGTTGAGGTGGACGCGATCGAGGGCTATCTGTTCGCTTTCCGCCGCGCCGACCTGCGCTGGCTGGGCGCGCTGGACGAGCACTTCCGCTACTACCGCAACCTGGACATCCAGACCAGCTTCGCGTTCAAGCATCGCGGCCTGCGCATCGTTCGTATTCCCGAACTGCCGGCCGTGATGCACGAGCACCGCGGGTGGCTCGAACTCTCGGACGAGGAACGCGAGCGGCGCAGCCGACGCAACTTTCGCCGCTTCCTCGACCGCTGGCACCACGACGAGCACTTGCTCGTGTCGAAGCGACGAGTGGGCAGTGGGCAGTGGGCAGTGGGCAGCAGAGAACGCCATTAAAGAGTTGGTCGCCTACCCCGATCTCTTGCGTGTCCATGGAACTATTGCCCACTGCCCACTGCCAGGGCGTATGCAATACGCCCCTACCGCCCACTGCCCACTGCCCACTGCCCACTGCCCACTGCCCACTGCCCACTGCCCACTGCCCACTGCCCACTGATCGGAGGCGGCATGGTCGGCAAGATCATACTGGCCGGGGGCCACGAGTTGCGGCCCGGCTGCGAGGAGATGGACCGGCGTGTGTTGGAGACGGCCGGCGGCCCTGACGCGCGCGTAGTTTTCTTGCCCACCGCCGTGGCCCACTACGATCCCGTCGGCAGTGGACGCGGCGCGGTGGCCTACTGGGGTCGTCTGGGCGCACGCTGCGACGTGGCCATGATTCTGAGCCGCGCCGACGCCGACGACCCCCGGTGGGCGCGCATGATCGAGGACGGCACGTTGATCTACCTTGGAGGCGGCGATCCCGACGTCCTGCTCGACGCCTTGCATGGGTCGCCGGCATGGGAGGCCGTGCGACGGGCCTACGAGCGCGGCGCGGTGGTGGGAGGGTCGAGCGCGGGCGCGATGGTCGTCTGCGGCCAGACCCTGATTCCGGGGCGCGGCTCGGACACGCTCGACGGCGTCCCATGGGCGCTCGGTCTGGACCTTGTGCCGGACGCGCTGGTCTGGCCGCACTACACGCCCGATAAAGAGAGCGCCGCCATGAAGCTGGCCGCGCGGCTGGCCCGCGAGATTTCTCCTTCGATGGCCCTGCTCGGTATCCCGGAGCAGCAGGGGCTGCTGGGCAGCGCGGACGGGTGGGAGGTGGTCGGGCGCGGCCCCATCGTCGTGTTCCAGCATGACCGCAGGCGGAGCTATGGAGCCGGCGCGCGCCCGCGCCTGGACGGCGATGCGCCCGATTGACGCCCCCCGAGCCGGGGCGACGGCGCGGGACGGTTGATCCATGCGCGTCCTGTTCCTGACGCCCTACTATAGGCCGGCCCATCTGGGCGGGATCGAGCGCGTCGTCGAGCGCCTCGCCGCGGCCCTGGCGCGCCAGCCGGGAATGGAGCGGCCCGCGTTGCTCTGCACCCACTACGCTTTCCCGCCGCGCTACGTGCCCGGGCTGGCCGCGCGCGAGATCCTGGCTGGGTTGGAGGTGTTCCGGCTGGCGAGCTGGCCGCATACGCCCGCGCCGCTGTTCCCCTACTACTCCTGTCCCGTCACACTCTTCTCGCCCGGCGAGGTCGGGCGCGTGCTGCGGGCCTACCGGCCGGACGTGGTACACATCGTCGGCGATGGCTGGATCTGGGCGCACCTGGCCGTGCTGGCACGGCGCGACCGGCGTACGGCGGTCGTCTTCACGCCGTCGTTCCACGACCTCGGCGGGTCGCGCGCCTGGATGCGCTGGCCCTATACCTTTATGTGCCGTCACGTCGAGCGCATTGTCGTGCTGAGCCGCGTCGAGTATCGCGCCGTGGCCCAGGCCTACCGTCCGCGGCGGTCAGATTTGGCGATTGTCCCCTGGGGAGCGACGGTCCCGGAGCGCGAACCGGATAGTCGGCGCGACGATAGAGGCGACAAGCCGCTGATTCTGTTGTGCGTGGGCCGGCTGGGCCGGCACAAAGGCCAGACGTGGCTGCTCGACATCTACCTGCGCGCGCGCCCCCAATTCACGCGTGCGACGCGGCTGGTGTTGGTCGGCGCCGACGAGGGCGATGCCGGGGGCCGCGCGGCGCTGGAGCGACGCATCGCCGCGCGGGGGCTGGGGGATGAGGTGGCGCTGGCCGGCGAGGTCGCCGACGCGGAGTTGCGGGACCTTTACGACGCGGCCGATCTCTTCGTCCTGTTCTCGCGCTACGAGGCGTTCGGGCTGGTCTACGTGGAGGCGATGGCCCACGGCGTGCCCGTGTTGAGCCATGCCGTGGGCGCCACGGCCGAGGTGCTGGCCCAGGGCGGGGTGGTGGTCCCACCGTACGACGCGGACGCGGCCGTCGACGCAATGGTCAGCCTGATCAACGACGACGCGCGTCGCCAGCGCCTGGGCGACGACGCGCGGGCCTTTGTGGCCCGTACCTATAGTTGGGATGTCGTGGCGGCGCGCTACCGCCGTATCTATGAGGAGGCCATCGATGAGCGACGTGGATAGGGATAAAGCGACGGGTGGAGCGGGCTCGCATTCCGAGGACGACGCCGACACGGAGCAGGCGTTGCGGACGCGGCTGCTGGAGCGGGCGCGCGCGCTGCTTGCCGCCAACCACCGCGAGGGCGTCTCGCCGTGGGAAGGGCGGCGCTACGACTACACCTGTCCTTCTGCACATAGCTATCCTTTCCAATGGTTTTGGGACTCCTGCTTCCACGCTATCGCCCTGACGCGCATCGACGTCGAGCTGGCCAAAGCCGAGTTGCGCTCACTGGCGCAGGGCGCCCGGCCGGACGGCTTTATGCCCCACATCATCTTCTGGCAGCCCGACCGTGAGGTGATGGCGCGCCAGACCCTGCGCCTGTCCACGCCCTACCTCAGCGCCTCGATCCAGCCGCCCGTGATCGCCCTGGCGGTCGAGCGCGTGTATCGGGCCAGCGGCGACGAGCGCTTCCGGGACGAGCTGCTGCCCGTCGTGGCCGCCTTTTTCCGCTGGCTGCGCGACAATCGCGACCCCGACGGCGATGAGCTCATCGCCGTGGTCCAGCCCGACGAGTCGGGCGTCGACGCCAGCCCCAAGTACGACCCGCTGCTCGGCTATCCCGGGGATAACGACGACCTCGTGCGCGCTATCAACGCCATCTATGCCCGCTATGAGCCGCTCGGCAACAACGACCGGCGGATCATCGCGGCCGACGTCTTCGTGGTCGAGGACGTGCTGGTCAACAGCATCTACGCCCAGGGGTTGCAGTCGTTGGCCCGCCTCACGCGCGACCCCAGCGAGGCAGCGGAGTACCGCGCGTGGGCCGGGCGCGTGCTCGCCGCGCTGATGGAGAAGTGCTACGACCCGGTGCGCGGCCTATTCCTGGACCTGCTGGGCACGGAGGAGCGGCGCACGGAGGTCAACACGATCAGCGCCCTCTTCCCGCTGATCGTCGAGGGGCTCGACCCGGCCGTCGCGGAGCGCCTGGTGGCGGACCATCTGCGCAACCCCGCCGAGTATGCGCTGCCGTACCCGGCGCCTTCGGTGGCGGCAGACGCGCCGGGGTTCAACCCGGACCACCCGCACGGCTTCATCTGGCGCGGTCCCACCTGGGTCAACAGCAACTGGTTCCTGGCCCATGCGCTGCACGACCGCGGCTACGTCGAGGACGCGCGGCGCATCGGCGCGGCCACGCGTGCGCTCGTCGACGCCCAGGGCTTCCGCGAGTGCTACAACCCCTACACCGGCGAGGGCCAGAACGCGAGCGGCTTCGGCTGGACAAGCCTCGTGGTCGACTTCCCAGACTGAACCGGAGATCCGCCAAACTGGGACCGCGCCCGGGAATCGTGGCGCCTGACCCGCGGACAACGTGGGTGTTGGTCAACCCGATCAAAGGGTTGGGCGAGGCCGGCAAGGCGATCATCACGGCGACGCACGAACTGGACATCATCCCCGTCATCGCCCGGCGGGTCATGGTGATCGGTGAAGATCGGCGTATCGTAGCGGACGGGACGCGCCGCCGTGATCCCTCCGCGTCGCTAGAGCGTACTACTTGTTGGTTCACACGCACGTGACGCGAGGTGTCTCGACGCGCGACAGGCGCGTCCGACACGGAGGACAGACGGAGGACAGACGGAAGGAGACGACGATGCAGGACGATCTGAAGGCCGTCGCCAGCGGCGCCATGGGGGGCGCGCTGGCGACGGCGCCCATGAGTCTGGTGATGGGGGGCGCGCGCCAGGCCGGCCTGATGGGCCGCTACCCGCCCCACCTGATCACCGAGGCCGCTCTTGACGCCGGCGACCTCCTGACGCGCGAGACGGGCAGCCGCCGTGCCCTGGCCGTGGCGCTGCATGGCGGGTTCGGCATCGGCGCGGGAGCGCTCTTCGCGGTCCTCTATCGCCGGCTACGGGCGTATCGCCAGCTACCCTCGCCGTGGGGACCCATTCCCCAGGGTGTCATCTTCGGGAGCCTGGTCTGGACGCTGAGCTACCTGGGCTGGGCGCCGGCGCTCGGCATCATGCCCTCGGCCGAGCGCGACGGGCTCGGCCGCCCCCTCGCGATGGTCCTGGCGCATTGGGTCTACGGCGCGACGTTGGGCCTGATCGTGGGGCGGGCGACCGCCGAGGGCTAGTATCATGTGAAAGGGGTTTGTTTGCAGCGTCAGGAAGGGGAGGCACACGGATTGGTCGAAGAAGATTACCGCGCGTTGCCCGATCGCCTGCGCGACGCCGTCGCGGCGGCATCGCCGCTCCTCTCGGGCGATTTGTCTGCCTGGGGTCCCACTCGCCGTCAAGAGGTCTACGCGGCGCTTGGCGACCCGGATGATCCGCGCACGCAGCGATCGCGCGCCTGGCTTGCCGCTCTTGCCGGGCGGAAGGTGCTGCCCATCTATCTCGCCGCCCTCTCCGCGGTTGTTCCGGCAGCCGAGATACCACACATGATTGCGGAAGCTATGCGCGCGTGGGACTGGACGCAACCCTTCGAGCAGGCAACGGTCGTCTACGTGGCGCATGTAGACGCTTCTGATCCCCTCGTCGCCGATGCGGTCGCGACGATCTATCGCGACACGCTTTCGTTAGCAAGCGACAGCGCTATCGCACCAACTTTGCGCCACGGATTGGAGATCGTCTGCGACCTCGTGCCCCTCTGCCTCGTCCTCGCCGAGATGATTGGCCAGGGGATCGTCAAACGGGATGATGCCGTGTTGGAGGAAATGTCTGAGTTTTGCTATAACGCCTTCGGCCATGCGTTCGACTATGCCCCGCTCGCCGCGATGATGGCCGCCGACGCGGCTAACTGGGCGTTAGAGGAGGCCCAGCAGAGGAACCCATTCGCGAATACGTCGGATGTCATGGACTTCAACCATGAGCTTAATGGGGCGATTTGTGATGGGGATGTCGCTTCCGTATGCGCGATCAGCGGCGCTATGATGGGCGACAATGTGGTTGACCTGGCTCGCCTGACCGCGCTCTGGCGCTGGTGGCTCGAGGAGGCCGTGCCGCTTGCCTGGACCTATGGGCATCGGCCTTAGCCATCTTTGTCCCGTCCTGCTTTGTCCCGTCCTGACACCGCAGTGTCCGTTTGCTGCCATGCGACCGCAGTCGCAGGTTCTCCGCCGTATACCCGCACCCCCGACACTGCAGTCTTGCTATCATCTGAGGGAGTAAGGGCGCGGCCGTGGGACGAGATGCGCTCGATTGACGGTATGAGTGATCTTCTGGTGACGGGAGTGTGAGACACGCTATGGCGGTGATAGGTCGCGCGGCGGGGTGTTTGTTCGGGTTGGCCTGCGGCGATGCGCTGGGGGCGGAGACGGAGTTCCTCCCGGTTGACGAGATCCGGCGGCGCTACCCGCCCGCTGGGCCACGAGAGCCGCCGGGCAATCCCGCCAGAGTCACGGACGATACGCATATGGCCCTGGCGGTGGCCGACGCCCTGGTAGCCGCGCCCCGTCCTTACGCGGCGGCGACCCTGGAGCCGTATCTGCGCCGCGCCTTTGTCGACTGGAGCGTCAGCCCGGACAACGACCGCGCGCCGGGCATGACCTGCCTGACGGCCTGCGGGCGCCTCGAGCAAGGCCTGCCCTGGTACCAGGCCACGGTCGCGGCCTCGAAGGGCTGCGGCGCCAACATGCGCGTGGCCCCGGTCGGGCTCCTGTCCCTTGCGCGCGACGGGGTCGACGAGGAGACGCGCGCGGCTATCGCCCAGTTCCAGGCCGCGCTGACCCACGGCCACCCCACCGCACTCGCTGCCTCCGACCTCACCGCCGCGACCGTGGCCGCCCTCGTCGCGGGCGAGGACCTTACGGCCCTACCACGGCGTCTGCGCGCCTACGCCGAGGCCCAGCGCACCGTCTACCACGCCGACTGGCTTGGCCCGCTCTGGCGGCGCCCCGGTGTGTCCAGTCCCAGCGAGTTCATCGCGCGCGGCTGGGACGAGTGCCTCGCCGTCCTCGACCGCCTCGACCGCGCGCTGGCGCGGCCCGACCGCGAGGCCGACCCGTGCCAGGCCACGGGCGACGGCTGGATCGCCGAGGAGGCGTTCGCCACCGGACTGCTATGCTTTTTGCTCTATCCCGACGACCCCGTCGCGGCGGTTCGCCGGGCCGCGCTGACGCGGGGCGACTCCGACTCCATCGCCTGCCTTGCCGGCGCTTTCGCCGGCGCCGCCCATGGCATCGGCGCGTGGCCGCGGTCGTGGATCGCCCGCATCGAGTACCGCGACCATCTGGAGGCGCTTGGCAAGCGATGGGACGTACTTTCCTGACACCGCAGTGTCCGTGCGCTGCCATGCGACCGCAGTCGCAGGCAGGCTGTTCATCTCAGGTGTCACATTCTGGCGGCCGGTGGTGCTCAGAGTGTAGAGGGCGGTATGCGAGGCCCTTTGAGGAAGGTCACCATCGGTGATGGACCAGGAGGGTAAGGGGAGTGCAGGCGATGGCAGTGCCGGCGAGCTACTATAGCGGCCCGGATCAGGACCGCCGGGCGGCGCGAGACCCAGCGGACACGGCTGATCCCTTCGAGCGGCTTTTCACGGCCGAGTATGCCGTGGTCGTCGCCATCGCCTACCGCGTGCTGGTCGACCGGCACGAGGCGGAGGACGTGGCGCAGGAGGTGTTCGTGTCCTTCCATCGCCAGCACCCCTGCGACGCCCTCTATGCCGGGCCGTGGCTGCACGCCGCGGCCGCGCATACCGCCCTCAACGTGCTGCGCGGCCGGCGCCGCCGCTCCCAGCGCGAGGAAGCCGAGGCCATCGCGTTCGAGCGCCTGCATCCCGGGGCGGACGCCGACGACCCCGAGCGCATGGCCGTGGCCGAGGAGCAGCGCCGCGAGGTCCGCGCGGCGCTGGCGCGGCTGTCGACAAAGAGCGCGGCCCTGTTGGCCCTGCGCTATAGTGGCCTGAGCTATGCCGAGGTTGCTGCCGCGCTCGACATCGGCATCGGCCAGGTTGGAACCCTGCTACGCCGCGCCGAGGCGGCATTACGAAAGGAGATGACCCGTGCGACACCCCGATAACGGCACGCTGCGCCGGTTGTGCGACGAGCCGTTCGCCATCGCGGTGCGCGTGCGGCAACACTGCGCCGAGTGCGCGCGGTGCCAGGCGCGCCTCGCCGCTTTCAAGGCCGACGCGCTCCACACCGCCAACCTGCTCGCCGTCCCCGCGGTCAATGCCGCCACGCGCGCGTCCGACAGTCCCGGCCGTGACCCGGACGACGCCACGGCGCTGGCCCTGGCGCGGGTGCGCCTGCGCGTCGCGTCGGCTGCACGCGAGGACGCCTCGCGTCCTCAACCCTACGGCAAGAACAGTGTGGTCGGACGCCGCTATGGGCGTCTCGACGAAAGGATCATCGGAACAATGCAACAGATAGCGCATCGCCGGCTGACCAGGCCCGTCGGCGCCGCGATCGCGGCCGCGGGACTCGCCGCCGCGCTGGCCCTCACCCCGGCTGGCGCCCTGGCCCAGAACCTGCTGACCGTCTTCGAGCCCCAACAGGTCGTGGCCGTGCCCGTCTCGTTCAAGGACCTGCGCAGCCTGCCCGACCTGCGACAGTACGGGACCATGTCGCGCATGTCCCCTATGTCGATTGGGAGCCCCGCGTCGCTGGCCGCCGCGTCATCCCTATCCGGTCTGACGCTCAGTGCCCCGAGTTTGCTGCCCTCGGGGACGCCCTCGACCGCGCTCTACCGCGTCGTGCCGCGTACCGGCGCCTCGTTCACGTTCAGCGCGGCCAGGGCCGCCGCCGCCGCCGTCGCGGCCCACAAGTCGCTGCCGGCCATGCCCGCCGGCCTCGACGGCAGTACCTTGCAGGCCACCATCGGACCGATCGTGGTCGCCACCTATGGCGGCGGCGACATCACCTCCAGTAAGGGTATGACCGGTATCCCGAACCTCATCGTGATTGAGGCCGCCGCGCCGCGCGTCACCTCTACCGGGGCGTCAGCCAGGCAAATCGAGGACTACCTGCTGGAGCAGCCAGGCATCTCACCCGCCCTGGTCAGCGCCATCCGCAACATCGGCGACCCCACCGCCACGTTGCCCATCCCCATCCCGGTCGAGGTGGCCACCTCTCACCCGGTACAGGTGCAGGGCGTACAGGGCATCGCCATCGGCGACAACACCGGCATCGGCAGCGGCGTGGTGTGGCAGAAGGACGGCATGGTCTACGCCGTGGCCGGTCCTCTCACCGAGGACCAGGACATCGCGGTGGCCAATAGCCTTCGGCAGTAGGCAGTAGGCAGTAGGCAGTAGGCAGTAGGCAGTAGGCAGTAGGCAGAGTGTGAGGTGTGATGATGGCGACCGATGTACGCGAGGCGCGCGACGAGCGGGTACGGCCGCCGTCGCTGCTCAAAGAGGCCACGGGGCTGGGGGCGAAGGCGGCCAGATTGGCCGCCTCCGCCCCTGCTATCCAGACGCGCGATCTAGTCAAGCGCTACGGCAAGCACACGGCGCTGGACGGCCTGACCATGACCGTGCCGCGCGGCGAGGTCTTCGGCTTCCTGGGCCCGAACGGCGCCGGCAAGACGACCTCGGTCAAGCTGCTGCTGGGTCTGGCCAGGGCGACCTCGGGCGAGGGACTCGTCCTGGGCGCGCCGCTGGGCGACATCCAGGCACGGCGCCGCGTTGGCTACCTGCCCGAGCTGTTCCGCTACCAGGACTGGCTGACCGCGCGCGAGATCCTGGGCCTGCACTGCAAGCTGGCCGGGATACCGCGCGCTGAGCGTGCCCGCGAGATCGACGCGGCGCTGGAGACCGTCGGCCTGGCCGACCGCGCCGGCGACCGCGTGGGCACGTTCTCCAAGGGTATGCAGCAGCGCACGGGGTTGGGCGTGGCGCTGCTGGGCCGTCCCGAGCTGGTTATCCTCGACGAGCCGACCTCGGCGCTGGACCCGGTGGGCCGCCACGACGTGCGCGAGATCATCCGCGGCCTGCGTGAGCGCGGGACCGCCGTGTTCCTGAACTCGCACCTGCTGAGCGAGGTGGAGCAGGTCTGCGACCGCGTCGCGGTCGTCGACCACGGGCGTGTGGTGGCCATGGGCACGCTGGATAGCCTGTTGGGCCAGAGCATCGTGCGCCTGCGCGTGACCGGCCTCGACGCGCGGGGGCAAGAGGCATTGCGGCGCTTCGGCCCGCTCTCGACCGACGGTCCCTGGCTGGTCGTCCAGGGCGTCGACGCCGACGAGATCCCGGACATCGTGGCCGAGGCGGTGCGCCTGGGGGGACGCGTCTACGCCGTCGAGCCGCACCGCACCTCGCTGGAAGACCGTTTCCTGCAGCTGCTGGGAGATGGAGAAGGAAAGGAGGGGCATTAGGTCATGGAAGCTATGGATACGCCGATCCTGGTCATCGCGCGGTTGACGGTGCGCGAGGCGGCGCGCCGGCGCTTGTTGCTGGCGCTGCTGGTGCTGACGGCCATCGTGATCGCGTTAAGCGCGTGGGGCTTCGGGAGGCTGCCCTCGATCGGCGTGCGCGGCGGCAAGCCGATCTCGCCGGCCGAGGTCAAGACCGTCGCCTCGCAGTTGCTGATCCTGCTGATGTTCATGTTCAGCGGCGTCATCGCGCTCAGTTCCGTCTTCGTGGCCGCCCCATCGATTGCCGGCGAGATCGAGTCGGGCATCGCCCTGTCGATCCTGGCCCGGCCGGTGCGCCGCCGCGATGTCGTGCTGGGCAAGTGGCTGGGGTTGGCCGTGCTGGTCACGATCTACGTGGTGGGCGCCATGGCCATCGAGTTCGTACTCGTCAACGTCCTGGTCAGTTACGCCCCGCCGCACCCGTTCGCGGCCATGACCTACCTGGTGTCGGAGGGGCTGGTGTTGCTGACGCTGGCGATGTTGTTCAGCACGCGGCTGCCGGGCATGACGGGCGGCATCATCGCCACCGTGCTGTTCTTCGTCACCTGGATGCTGGGCGTGATTGGCGGGTTCGGCACGGCCTTCAACAATGCGACGGTCACCCACGTGGGCACGGTCAGCAAGTTGCTCCTGCCGACCGACGGCCTGTGGCGCGGGACGATCTTCTCCCTGGAGCCAGCGGCGGTGCTGGCCCTGGGTTCCAGCGCCGCCGGCGAGGGCAATCCCTTCTTCGTCGGCGCGCCGCCAACCACGCCCTACCTGATCTGGTGCGCTTTCTGGGCCGTCGCCATCCTGGGCCTCGCCATGTATAGCTTCGGCCGCCGCGAGGTCTAGCCCTTCACGTCCGAGGTCGCACGTAACGACGGTCGCGCATCTCACTAACGTTGCCGGAGAAAGTGTCAGCGATCACGATGGAAGGCCCACGACCGAGACATGGTCGTGGGCCTTCCGTTGCATGCCCTACTGCCGCGACGGGGGAGAGTCCGTCTACGACCCTACCGTGAAGGTATGGGAACTGGCCACCTTGCCGTCGATGCTCAGATCGAGGCGGTAGGAGCCGTTGGGGAGCGGGTCGCCCGGGCCAATGTCGTCCGCGATGCTTATCTTGTCGTGGTCGAGCACGTGCGAGTCGTACTTATGTATGACGCCCGACTTGTCGTAGAGCGTGGGTTGATACTTGGTATGGCCGGCGTCGGCGCTGTCGACGGAGAAGTAGACCGCGAGATCGCTGGTTTGGGATGGGAAGTTATCGGTCTCGGTCGGCGCGGGCGCATTGTTATTGGTGACATCGAAGGCGTTGTAGTCGGCGTGGGAAATGGTGTAGAAGCTACTGACCGAGGGGTTGCCAATGATGCCGAAGAGCTTGAGCGCCCCGAGCACGGCCACCACGACGATGCCGATGGCCAGGCGGCCGCCGATGCGCGAGCGGCGGGCCGGTCTCCTGACACGAGGCGGCTTGGTATTGAGCGGCTGCCCGTTAGCGTCGACAGGCACGCCATTGACGATCATTCCTTCCTGCGGTGGTTGCTGCATCGCGATCTCCTTGTCTCTCTATCCGAGGACCTTCCACATCCGAGGACCTTCCACGTCTTATAACAATCTACGACCCCACCGTGAAGGTATGGGTGTCGGCCAGTTTGCCGGCGAGGCGCAGCTCGGGCCGGTAGGTTCCGTTAGGTAGCGCCTGCCGCGGTCTAATGTCGTCCGGGATAGCTATCTTGTCGTGGTCGAGCACATGAGAATTGTACTTGATAAGATGTATCGTCATTATTCTCGCTATCTTAACCGTCGCGAAACGCCTCGGTCCACTGCGCGACCTGCTCGGCGGTCAGGTAGCCCTCGCTCACCCGCGCATCGTCGTAGCCCCACTCCTCGACGTCGACGAGATACTGGCGCCAGGAGAGCAGCGTGCCCTGGCACAGGCGCTCGGTCGGGGATCCGCCGACCATGTCGCGTTGCAGGCGGGCCAGCAGGTCCTGCATCACCGGGGCCGGGACCTGAGTGCGCTGCTCCGGGTAGATAAAGCCGAACAGGATCAGGTGACTTAGCAGCACGCGCCACTGCGCGCCAAAACGGTCGAGTAGGCGCGGCCAGTCCAACTCGGCGCCGCGCGCCAGCAACAGGTGGGCCACGTCGGAGCCGTCGTAGCGCTCGCGCTCCATCAGGAAACCCTTGGTCCAGATCAGTTCCTCGGCCGGGACCAGCCGCACGGCACGGCCCAATACCTCGGCCTCGGCCGCGTGCGCAAACCAGGCGTCGTCGACGGCCGCGATCCCGTTCGTGGTGTTGCAGATGACGTCGGCGCAGTCCTCGCCGCTGTAGACCTTGCCAACCCAGTGGAATACGCCCTCGACGCGATAGCCCGCGGCGGAGAATGCCTGCAAGGTACGGTCGCGGTCGTGGGGAGAGACGTAGAGGTCGACATCCTTCGTGCCGCGCCCCAGCCCGGTATAGTGGTCGAGCGCGTAGCCTCCGCCGACCAGATACGGAACCGCCGCGGCCGTCAGCGTGTCGAGCGCGCGGCGATAGAAAGCAAGAGTATTGGCGTTAGGCTCATCCTGGCGCGGCGTCCCCGCCGTCATGGCGATCTCCTTCTCACAATCTCACTAACAATCGTGCCGTCACTCTATGCGTCCATGCCCGCCTGGACGGCCACGGCCGGCGTGCGGAGCGATTGGAGCGTAGCATGGCACGACACGTACCACCAGGTAGCCGGTCGGGTGGGAACTCCAGACGGCGCTGGGCAAAGCCATCTATGGGGCGCGCACGGTCGAGCCGGTCATCGGGATCATCAAAGAGGTCCTGGGCTTCCGCCAATTCTCGCTGCGGGGGCTCCCGGCCGCTGCCGGCGAGTGGCGCCTGGTCTGCCTGGCCTTCAATCTCAAGCGGTTGCATACGCTGCTCCAGGGCGATGCGCGGCGCCTGGGAGGGTTGGGTGACCTCTGGGCGGACGCTGATCCTCTTGGGGGGCCTGGCTCCGCTGCCTCCACGGCGACATCGCGCCTCTGGCCGGTCACAACCCGCCAAAGCCCTCACTGGTTTGGACGGCGCGCCTGGTCCTGCTGGCCCTCCCCCTGCCTGTTCTCTCCGTCAGGCTGCTAGCGGCTGCGGACGCGGCGCACTCTTAGGAAGGTAGACAAGCACGCGCACGTCGGGCTCGTCCGGCGGTCCAGGCGCCGGGCGCGCTATTTGCTGAGCGGGTACGCCAACCGATCAGGCGACCGCGCGGCCGAAGGACCGCGCCGCGATCACCACCGCGATCACCGCCAGGACGGCCATGATCAGCACGCCCTTGACCACGCTGCCGTCCCCGAGGTGGTTGTTGAAGAGCGCGCGGGCCGCGTCGACGGCGTAGGCCAGCGGGTTGACGTCGGCGATGGCGCGCAGCCAATCGGGCGCCAGACTGAGCGGCAGCAGCACGCCCGAGAGCAGCAGCAGCGGCAGCGTGGCCGTGAAGAGCAGCGGGGCGAACGCGTCCTCGCTGCGCAACCACAACGCCAGCGCATACGAAATCGAGGCCATCAGCAAGCCGATCAAGGCGATCAGCGCCAGCATGACCAGCAGGCCAACCGGATGGATGCTGAGGCCAAAGGGCAGCGAGACAAGGACAAGCAGCAAGGACTGGATCAGCAGGGTCAGGATGTCGCGCAGGGCGCGGCCGAGCAGCAGCGACAGCCGGCTCACGGGTGTCACCCGCAGGCGCTCGATGACGCCGAAGCGCAACTCGGCGATCAGGCTGAAGCCCACGCCGGACGCGCCGAAGAGCCCGAGCTGGATCAGCAGCCCCGGCACGAAGACGTTGTACGCGCCCCCGGGCGGGAAGCCGGGCATGGCGGCGATGGATTTGAGCAGCGGCGCGAACAGCAGCAAGTAGAGCAACGGCTGGACCACGCCGATGACGACCCACGCCGGGTTGCGCAGGAACAGGCCAAGGTAGCGTTGGAACACGAGCCAGGTGTCGCGGAGGGTCTTCATCACACGGTCTCCTTGTTAGCAGTGCGTCGGCGCTAGGCCGCCGTTTCACGGAGCGAGCGGCCAGTTTGCCGCAGGAACACGTCGTCGAGGCTGGGCCGGGTCAGCGCGATGGTTTGCAGCTCCAGGCCCGCGCCGTCCAGGTGGCGCAGGATAGCCGGCATGGCCGTCTCGCCGCGGTCGACATAGAGCCGGATCATGCCGTCCTCAACGCCAGCCTCGCGCACGAAGGGCTGGCCTTGCAGTCCCTCCAGGACGGCCTGTGGGTCGCCGGCGACGCCCAGCGTGACGACGTCGCCCGCGATCTGGCGCTTGAGCTGCTCGGGCGTGCCCTCGGCCACGATGCGTCCCTGGTCGATGATGGCCAGGCGATCGCAGAGGGCGTCCGCCTCCTCCAGATAGTGGGTGGTGAGGAAGACGGTCATGCCGCCGTCGCGCAGGCGCCGCACCTCGTCCCACAGGCGGGCGCGGCTCTGCGGATCGAGGCCGGTCGTCGGCTCGTCCAGAAAGAGCAGGCGCGGGCGATGGATCAGGCCCAGCCCGATGTCGAGACGCCGCCGCTGGCCACCGGAGTAGGTACCGCCCGGACGATCGGCGGCCGCCTCGAGCTCCAGTAGGGCCAGCAGCTCGGCGGCGCGCTGCCGCGCCTCCGTCGCGCTCAGCCCATAGAGGCGCGCCTGGAACATAAGCTCGGTGCGGCCGGTGACGGCAGGGTCGGTCCCGCCGCGCTGGCCTACGTAGCCGATGCGCTCGCGCACCCGACCCGGCTCGCGCCGCAGGTCGCAGCCGGCCACGGTCGCGTCGCCGCCGCTGGGCGGCAGCAACGTGGCCAGCATGCGCAGCGTGGTCGTCTTGCCGGCGCCGTTGGGACCAAGGAAACCGAACACTTCGCCGGCCACCACGCGCAGGTCGACCCCGGCGACCGCCTCGACGGACCCGCGGCGGCTGGTGAATGTGCGGCGCAGGCCGCGAGTCTCGATGATGCCGCCCTCCGCGTGAGGGACGCCCTGCTGGACAGTCATGGATGAACGCTCCTTTCTCCGACCGTGTCTCAGGTCATGTGTTATGCGTTGGTCCTATCCGCGTCAGTCGTCTGTTCGACCGGCGGCGTTGGCTCCCGCCACGGCTGCTGTGTCGTGCCGTGGCCGATGACCCCATCGGGGTAGACATCCCAGGTCAGGCGGCCGTCCTGGATGTCCGCGATCACGGCGCGGACCCACTCCAACTCGGCCCGGCGCAACGCGCGCGTCTGCTCGTGCCCCAGCAGAAAGAGGCGAGGCAGGTGGAACTGCTCCCGCAGCACCCGCAGCGATGCCTCGCTACCCGCGAGCTGGCCCTCGAGCGAAACCGTGCGCTCCCGCAGCACCTGCTCCGCGACCCGCGGCGGCAGATAGCCCAGGAAGCTGACCGCCACCGTGAACACCGGGTACTCCGTCACGGGGGTGGAGAGCAGGTCAGCCAGCCACGCCGCGAACTCCTCACGCCCCTCAGCAGTGATGCGATAGACAGTGCGCTCCGGCCGGTTGCCCTCCCGGCTGGTCTCCGCCGGCTCGACCAGGCCGTCCCGCAGCAAGCGATTGACCGCGTCATAGAAACCGCGCGCCTTGCCCACCGCGAAGTCCTTGCGACGCTCACGCATCAGGCGCTGCATCTCGTATGGGTGCCGCGGCTGCTCGGTCAGCAATGCAAGGACCGTCAAGGAAATCAGGTCGCCAGGTGAACGCATGATATCTGATATTTCGATATAAGGACTAAACGAGTTGAGGCGGCGAACAGATTGCGGTTTGTACAACGGCATAGGTCAGTCGATCATGGTTCGCCACGCACTATCCCGACCTACGGCGGCCTTCACAGTGATATGGCTGAACCTACCATGGAGACGACTTGACCATAATCCTTATATCAAAACGTCAGTGATACTGGCCGCCTCCATAGTGCGTGTTCCACTATTGCAATTCGCATTATAAGCCGACGCACTATAAGCTGTCAAGCCCTGCCAGGGCCGGCAACTACCCAGCTAGACCGGCAGGCCCGCGGACCTGAGAGTTAGTCCGCATGTGTCACATGGCAGATTGTCATGTCCCTGCGGGACGCCCCCACCCATGAAAATCGGCAATTTACACAGCAGACCACCGGCCGACCGCGGTCGGTTGTCGATGCACCCATTGGGACCGCTGGCATCTCTGCCGGCATACGGTCGCCATGGATAGGCTTGGTAGTCCGAAAAGATCCGCTTGACGACGGCACGCCAGCCATGCTACCTTTCATCGTCGCGGGTGTCGACGGGCTGATCCTGCAATTCGTGGGCGACCGCGATCTCGAATCTCGCGCGCTCGCGGCGAGACCGCGCGCAGCTCATCGTCTCGCTACAGGTACCAGTACGGGCAGAGAAAGGGGTAACGCGATGACCGCTCGTTCGTCCGATTCGTCCCAACGGAGCGACCGCCGCGCGGATGTCGCTATCGTGGGCGCGGGGCTGGCCGGGCTCGCGGCGGCGCGCACACTGACGGCGGCAGGACTCGACGTCCTAGTGCTAGAGGCGCGCGACCGCGTCGGGGGCCGCACCTACACGCGTCCGGCCTCCGATGGAACGCCGCTGGATCTTGGGGGTCAGTGGATCGGGCCGACGCAGGATCGCATCGCGGCCCTGGCCGCCGCCGTCGGCGTCACGACCTTCCCGACCTACGTCGATGGGCACAACCTCCAGGTGCACGAGGGGCGGCGCACGCTCTACGAGGGCGCCATCCCCACCGGCGATCCCCGAGGGGCGGCCGACACGGTCGAGGCGCTGCTGACGCTCAATATGATGGCCGTGGGCGTCCCGCTGGAGGCGCCGTGGGCAGCGGCCGACGCCCCCGCGTGGGACGCGCAAACGTTCGCCACCTGGATCGACGCCAACGTGCCGTCCTCGGCGGCGCGCTTCGCGCTGACACTGGCGGTCCAGGCCGTCTTCTCGGCCGAGCCGCGCGACCTCTCGCTGCTGCACGTCCTCTTCTATATCCACGCGGCGGGCGGCCTGGAGCGCCTGGTCGGCACGACGGGCGCGGCGCAGGAGCGGCGCTTCCAGGCCGGGGCGCAGGAGGTGTCCCGGCGCGTCGCCGCCGCGCTGGGCAACCGCGTGGCGCTCGACACGCCCGTGCACACCATTATGCAGGACGACGAGGGCGTGCTCGTGATCGGCGAGGCCCTCACGGCCGTTGTGCAGCGGGCCATCGTGGCCATTCCGCCGACGCTCGCCGGACGCCTGCGCTACGAACCGATCCTGCCGCCGCTACGCGACCAACTCACCCAGCGCGTGCCCATGGGCACGGTGATCAAGGTGCAATGCGTCTACGACGCCCCGTTCTGGCGCGATGAAGGGCTGTCAGGGCAGGTCACCAGCGACAGCGGCCCCGTCCGCGTCACCTTCGACAATTCGCCTCAGAGCGGCTCGCCGGGCGTGCTGCTGGGCTTCGTCGAGGGCGACGAGGGGCGCCACTGGATGACGAGGGACGCCGAGGAGCGGCGCGCCGCCGTCCTCGACTGCCTCGCCGGCTATCTCGGCCCGCAGGCCGCCGAACCCAGGGAGTACGTCGAGCAGAACTGGGCCGCGGAGGAGTATACGCGCGGCTGCTACGCCGGCTACATGCCGCCGGGGGTCTGGACGGCCTACGGTCCCGCCCTGCGCGCGCCGGTCGGGCGTCTGCACTGGGCCGGCACGGAGACGGCGACGGTCTGGAACGGCTATATGGACGGCGCCGTGCAGTCCGGCGAACGCGCGGCGGCCGAGGTGCTCGCGGCGCTCAGTGTCCGGGCATCCCCGCCTCCAACCCCAGCCCTGAGACTGCTACGATTGGTCGATGAGCAAGAAGAGGTGTAGGGAGGATACCATGGCCACGCGTGAGGAGCTGCGCGAGGCGCTCGACGATTACGTGGCGCAGGCCAACGCAAACGAGCGCGTGCGGCGCACCATGAGCGCCTGGACGCGCGTCATCCATATCCAGGCCACCGACGCCGATGCTGACGCTGACGCCGCGTTCACGATGACGGTCGAGCGGGGCGAGGTGACGGCGTTGCGCGACGGCCTGCACGGCACGCCCGATCTCGTCATCAGCGGGCGCGGCGAGGACCTGACGGACATCTTCTGGTGCGACGCCAACCCGGCCTCGACCTATATGCAGGGCGCGATCCGGGTGCAAGGCTCAGCCGACGACGTGATGCGGCTCGACGCCATGGCCATGTTCGTCTACCTCGCCGCGGGAGGGACAGCGTAACATGGCCACCGGGACGACCGGGACGGGGCTACGCCGCGCGCTGGGTCTGCGCACCGTCGTCAGCACCTCGACCGGGCTGGCCTTTGCCGCGATCGACTACATCGTCGCCGCCGGCCTCATCGGCTACGTCGCGGGCGACGCGGCCCCCGTGGCCATCGCCGTGGCCGGGCTGTTGCTGCTGCTGGTATGGGGCTGCTACGGCGAGCTCAACGGCCTGTTCCCCACGGCGGCCGCGATCCGCCTCTACATGGCGCGGGCCATGGACGACCGCGTGGCGCTGACCATCACCTTTACCTACCTGACCACCATCGTGCTGGTGGTCGCAGCGGACGCCTTTATCATCGGCAGCGCCATTGTCCACGTGCTCGGTGGGGCATCCTGGGCCGCAGCGGCCTACGTCGCGCTGCTGCTGGCGCTCGCCACCCTGGTCAACCTGCGCGGCATCCACGTCGCGGGCGGGGTGCAGGATCTGGCCACGTACGCCGTCATAGCGGGCACGACCGTGCTGGCCCTCGTCGCGCTTGGCCGCGACGGCTTCGCCCTGCGCACGCCCCTGGCCCCGCTCTCCGGGGGTCACGGCGTCCTCGACTTCGTCGAGGCGGTGGCCCTGGGCGTTTTCCTCTACAGCGCCTTCGAGTGGGTCACTACAGGCGCCGAGGAGGTGCGCGCGCCGGCGCTGATCCCGCGCGGCATGCTGATCGCGCTCGGCCTGTTGTTCGTGACCTGTTCGCTGATCGCGGCCGGTATGAGCCACCTGCTGCCGGCGCGCGAACTGGCCTCGCCCTACCCGCAATTGTACATGGCGCAGCGCGCCGCGGGCGGGGCGGGCGTCACGGCCATGCTGGCCATCACCGCGCTGACCGCCGTCAACACCTTCAACGGCGGGTTTATCACCGCGTCGCGCTTCATGTACGCCACGGCGCGCGAGGGGGTGCTGCCGCCCATGTTCGCGCGGCTCAACGACCGGGCAGTGCCCTACGTGCCGGTGCTCGTGCTGGGCGGCGCCTCGCTCATCGTGGCGGTTGTGGTGGCCCTGACCGGGGCGTGGCAAGTCCTGGTGGCTATGGGCGCCGCGCTAGAGGCCATGATCTACGCGGTAGCCGCCTACTGCGTGCTGCGGCTGCGCCGCCGCCTGCCGGACCAGGCGCGTCCGTTCCGCCTGCCCGCCGCGCGTCTACTGGCCCCAGGCGCTATCGTCGTCTTCGGCCTGTTAGGGCTGACCGCCAGCGTGACGGTCGGCAACGCGACCAATCCGCTGCCGCTCGCCATCCTGCTCGTGACGGCCGCTCTCTCAGCCGCCTACGTGCTGCTGGTCATCCCGCGCTTACGCCGGGCGGAGGAGGCGCGGCGCGCCATCCGTGGGACACGCCGTCCGCCGCGCCGGCAAGCGTCGTCGTAGCCGATCAGTCACAGGCTTTATGGAGATACACGATGACAACGGATGACCCGTCTAACACCTACGCCGGCCGCGCCGACCGGCACATCCGGTACCTGTGCGAGCACATCGGGCCGCGCCCCTCGACGGGCGATGGCGAGCGCGCGGGCGCGGAGTATGCCGCTACCGTGATGCGGGAGGCCGGGCTGCGCGGCGTGAGGCTCGAAGATTTCACCAGCCCGCGCTCGACCTACGCCCCCTACCGCCGCCTGTACGCGACGGCGCTGTTCGGCACCCTGCTGGGAAGCCGGGGACGCCGCCAGATGGATAAACAAGCGTGGGCGCTGGTCGCGGCCCTGCTCAACGCCGTCGCCGCCTGGAGCTTTGTTGCCGAGGCCGACCTGGCGGACAACCCGACTCACCTGCTGCTGCCGCGCGGCGACTCACGGAACGTCGTCGGCGTCATCCCGGCGCGGGAGGAATCGGAAACACCACGCCGGCGCGTCGTGCTCTACGGCCACCTCGACACGCACCGCACCCCCATCTTCTACAGCAACCCGCTGTGGCTGCGGCTGTTCTCCCTGCTGATCGGCGCCGGGTTCGTCAGTCTGGTCACGAACGCGCTGCTCTACGGCGCGCGGGCGCTCGGCTTGCCGCGGCGCACGCCTGAAACAGGGTCGCCTACACGCGGGTTCGCCCGGATAGTGGGGAGCGGCGTGACGGTGGCGATGCGCGTCGCGCATGGGCTGCAGGTGCTCGGACTGGCGCTCACGACGCAGGCGGACCTGACGCCCTACACCGTCGGCGCAAACGACAATGCGTCGGGGGCGGCGACCGCGCTGTCCCTCGGCGAACGGCTGGCGGGCGCGCCGCTACGCCGCACAGAGGTGTGGGTCGTCAACACGGGCTGCGAGGAGGTCGGGTCCTACGGCATCGCGGCGCTGCTCGACCGCCACGGCGAGACCTTGCGCGACGCCCTGTTTCTCGACCTCGACATGGTGGGCATCGGTCGCCCGGCGGTCATCCCACGCCAGGGGTTGCTGCGCAAGGTACGCGCCGATGACGAACTGCTCGCGGTGGCCCGCGACGTGACCCTGGCGCGTCCCGATCTGGAGGCCTGGCCGCACGAGATCAACGCCTTCGACGACAGCTACAAGGTGGCGCGGCGCGGCTTTCGCGGCATGACGATCGACGCGGAGGGTCCGCCCGGCTCCCTGTCGGCGGCCGAGCACAAGCACTGGCACCGCCTCAGCGACACTCCCGACCGTATCGACCGCGCGGCGCTAGGGCGCGTCCACGCCTTCATCTGGGAGATGCTGCAGCGCCTGGATGATCGCTAGCCCGGCGCTGTTCCAGGACTGCTCCTTTGATCGGACGGCCGCCGGTCGGGGGCCAGTCCGCATGTGTCGCAGGGCAAACCACGGCGACTGCGGTCGGTTGAAAAACGCGTCGCATCACACGTAGCCCTCTGATTCTGCACGAGCCCAGCGCTGTTGGTACCACCCCACTAAACCGTGGTCATGCGACGGCGTCCGTGGCGGGTGGTTTGGCCCGTGCCCTGGCCGCCCTGGCCACCCTTGCCCGTCCAACCTCATCGGTCTGGCGTGGCGGGGGCGCGACCTCTACGGAGAGGACGCGATAGCGCAGCATCTCCTCCAGGGTCCAGATGTGGTCGGTCAGGCCGGCGGCCATGGCCGGAGTGCGCTCCTGCCACTTTGGTCCGCCCCCGATTGTGCGCAGCCGGAGGCTCTGGTGGGGCCAGCACAAGGTGTAGGCCGCGCCGACGAGCCACATGCCGCTGGTCAGTAGAGCCGCGCCGTGGGCCAGGCGTCGACCGCGCCGGGTCAGGGGCGCCAGCGCAGCGCGGAACGTGGCGTTGAGCCGCTCGCTGTAGGAGGTGTTGATCTGCGTCCCGCCCTTGGTCCGCGCGATGGCCTCCGCGACCGCCTCCGCCGTGCCGAAGACCACCCGCCGCGTGACGTCCACCAGACGCCGGCCCTGGTGGCTCTTGACCACTTGCGCCAGCACGAGCGTCTCGGGCAGCACCAGGCGTGGGCGGCCGGGCCGCCCCGTGCGCACCGCCACCCGGAACACGGTGCGCACCGCCCCCACGTCAGCGGCGAACCCGTCGACACAGAGCAGCAGCGCCGTGCGCGCGGCGCAGGCGGCCACCCGCCGCAGCGTCGCCGTGACCAGGGCGCCGTCCCGCGTCGGGCTGAGGTCCCCGCCCCGCCACAGCCGCGCGGGCACCGCCAGCGCCATCGCTTGCCAGATGCGTCCCTTGCAGACCTTGACGCAGATCTCGTCGGCCTGCACCTGGCCCAGCTCCACCTGCCCCGTCTCCACCGTCGCCGCATGCACCCGTGCCGCGTGGGTCCCCGTGCGGTGCAGCCACGCCGCCACCGTCCGCTCGTCCAGTCCGAACGCCGCCACGATGGCCGGGGGCGGGCACCCATGGCCCCGCAGCGTCACCACCAGCACCATCAGCCACGCCTCCTTGTGCAGCCGGTAGAACGCCGTCCCCCGCGTCGCCGCAAACGTGCCCCGGCAGGTCTTACAGCGGTACCGCCGCTCCTTCCAACGATGACTGCCGCTGTTCCCGCGCCCCTGCTGCCCCTTGTCAGGGCAGGCCGCGTTGGGGCAGAATGTGGTGGACGGGTCCCTGCGTCCTGCGCTCCTGGCCGTGTGAGCGAGACACGGCTATCTGTCGCATGCCGCATGCGACCCGTTCCTGTCACCATCACCCGTCCTCCACGGTTTAGTGGGGTGGTACGGAACATTCAAGACCGTGGATTATGAGGCAGCGCACGACCTGACCGTGCGCCTGGGCGATTGTCTGCCGCCCAATCATCTGGCCTGTTTCGTGGTGGACACGGTGGCGCTGCTCGACCGCTCGGCGCTGTACGCCCGCTATGGGTCGCGATGGGTCGCGGGGCGGCGAGCCGTACGCGCCCGAGGTGCTGCTCGTCTACGGGTATGCGACGGGCGTGTTCAGTTCGCGCAAGATCGAGCGCGCGACGTACGAGGCGATCCCGTTCCGCTTCATCGCGGGCAACCGGCACCCGGACCACGACACGATCGCCACCTTCCGCGCCACCTTCCTGCCCGACCTCAAGGCGTTGTTCGTGCAGACGCTGCTGCTGGCCCAAGAGGCAGGGGTGCTGACCCTGGGTACGCTGAGCCTGGACGGGACCAAGATCCACGCCGACGCCTCCAAGAGCAAGGCGGTCAGCGACAAGCGGCTGCTGGAGATCGACGCGCACCTCCGGGTCGAGGTGGAGGAGTTGTTCGCGCTGGCGGAGCGGACGGACGAGCGGGAGCGGCCCGACGGGCTGGTGGTGCGCGACGAGATCGCGCGGCGGGAGGACCGCTTGGCGTGGTTGAAGGAGGCCAAGGCCGTGCTCGAGGAGCGGGCGCGGGAGCGCGACGCCCTGGAGCGGGCGGCGTATGAGGAGAAGCTGGCCCAGCGGGCGGAGAAGGAGCGGGCGACGGGGCGCCGGTTGGGCGGGCGGGCGCCGACGCCGCCCACGCCGGGGCCGCGCGACGGCGACCAGTACAACTTTACGGACCCCGACTCACGCATCATGAAGAACCCGACCGATGCGGGGGTCGACCAGGACGACAACGCCCAGATCGCGGTGCACCAGCAGAGCTTGCTTATCGTGGGGCTGTCGCTCTCCAACCACCCGAACGACACGCACGAGGCCGAGCCCACGCTGGCGTCCATCCCGCCGGAGGGCGGCACGCCGGACGCGGCGGCGATGGATCATGGCTATTGGGGGCCGGCGACCCTGGAGGCCTGCGCGCGCCGCGGCATCGAGCCGTACATCGCCACCGGCCGTGAGCCCCACCATCAGAGCTGGCAGCAGCGCTTCGCCCCCCTGCCCGCCCCGCCGCCGGAGGACGCCACGCCCCAGGAGCGGATGGCCTACAAGCTCAAGACCGCCGCGGGCAAGGCGATCTACGGCGCGCGCAAACACACCGTCGAGCCCGTCCTGGGCATCATTACCGAAGTCCTGGGCTTCCGGCAGTTCTCGTTGCGGGGCGCGGCCGCCGCCGCGGGCGAGTGGTGTTTGGTCTGCCTGGCCTTCAATCTCAAGCGGTTCCATACTCTGTCGTGGGCCTAGTGGCGGGGGGCCGGTGTGCGCCACCGCATCTTGCTCTCCCCCACCGGGTCCTGGGGCCCGCTCACGGCCTCCGTCGCCCCGCCGCCCCAGCCCTATCCATCCCCGCACCGCAGACGACCGCAGCCCCCGGTGCCGACACTCGTCATGCTCTCGTTCTCTCCGACAAGCTGCTAAGCACCTGACCATAAGTTCGGCACGGTTTCTCGGGCGAATCACGTTTAACAAAACTGCGCCAGATTTCTGCGCACATGCTTAGTACCGTTCGCTGGAAAACCTTCCGCAGCTTCCAGAGGCGTGCGGTAGGCCTCTGAAGCGCGAGACACCGACTCGAACGTGCGGAGCAATCTCCGTCGTGTGGTACTAGTGGTTTGGCTCGGCGGCGGCGAGGCAGCCAAGCGCGATGGCCAGCAGCGCGACGCGCGCCAGGACGACACGGTCCCAGCGCCGCTGCAGCGCGCGAGCGTCGTCGGGCGTCTGGCCATGCTGGGCAGCGGCCGTGAGCCGCTTGTTGATCGGCGCCGAGAGGGTCGTGTACAGCCCCAGGAAACCCACCTGCGCCGCCAGGGCCATGAGCCCGAGGCGTCGGCCCATGCTTGGGCCGGCGGCGACGGCCACGGCGGCGGTCGCGATCATGCCCGCGGCGCCGACGACTGGCATGCGCGCGTCGGCCGTTTCGTGCAGGCGTCCCATCACCTCGGCCATACTGCCCTCGGCGCTTCGACCCAGGGCGCGTCCTCCAACGAGGGCGAAGAAGGCGTCTGTCCCATAGGCGACGCCCACGCCCAGGATCGCCGCGACGCGCAGCGCGACAAACGTGGTATTCATCTCCATTAGTCCTTTCCTTCGTACCTTTCTTTGATCCATTTTCTAACTAAGTTCATTTATAAGGCGGAGGACGAGCGGGTGCGCTTGACCTGTCCCTGCTGGTGCGCCACGCACGCGCGAGATCGCGCACCGCGCGCTCCATGATCCTCATCGCCCTTTGCTGTCCCCCGGCAATCCGCCCGGCCATGGCGAGCGCGACCAAGCCGTGGAGCGTGCTCCAGAGGAGGTCGACGTCGTCGTCGAGATCCGGCGCCACGTCCCCGACCAGAGGCCGCACCGCGTCGCGCAGGGCGGCGAACGCCGCGCGCGCCTCGGGCGGCGTGTCCGCGGCCCCAAAGGGGACGCCGCCAAGCCCATGCATGACCTGGTACAGTTCGGGGCGCTCCCAGGCGAAGGCCCAGTACGCCTCGGCCGCGCGGATCAGGGACTCCTCCGGGGTCGTGGCCGCGGCCTGCGCCGCCCGCAGCCGCGCCGTCACGTCGGCGAAACCCTCACGTAAGAGGGCAAGCAGGAGGTCATCCTTGCTCGCGAAGTACTGGTAGATCAGGGGCGGACTGTACTCGATGCGCTCCGCGACTTTGCGAATGGTGACCGCTTGCCAGCCCTCGCGCGCGGCGATCTCGCGCGCCGCCTCCAGGATCGCCTGGCGCAGCGCCTGCCGTTCGCGCTCTCGCCGCTGCTTGATGCCCGCCTGTGCCACCTGACCTCACCTCCTCTCCGCTTTTCCCTAACTATGTACATCATTCTAACATTGTTAGATGACGGCCGTCAAGGGGCTGGCCGTCGCGCGAGTGCACCTCGACGATTGTGGTTGCCACCTGACCATGAATGGGCATGGCAGGGCACGGACCCTGAAGGGTCTCCTCTGGCCCGTCATCCGGCACAACTGGAGCGCTCGCGCCGACCTTTTAAGGTCCGTTTCTGCCGTGACCTTTCAAGGTCAGGCCGTCGGCAGCATTGTCACAATCGTGGGGCGTACCCCCGCCGCATCCGACATCCCGGAACGCGTGTACTTTGCGCCCTCCACTTACGCCGAACCTTTTGGGCCGTCGATAGTCTGATGCGCGGCGCACGACATCAACCACGTCGGCGTGTCCAGGACGGCGACCTCTCCGACGACGGCGAAGCCGAATCTCCGATAGAAGGCGACGTTCATGCGGCTTCATCCCCTTCGCGCCGTACCGTCGGCAGGGCGTCGTCTCTCAGGTTGACCATGGCATAGAGTCCCCCGGCGAGGCAGAGCAGGCCGGCCGCCGTGAAGATGGTGTCGATGGGGCCCAGGGTCAGTCCCAGCAGGCGCGCGTGGAAGCCGCGCAGCACGGTGCTGTCCAGCAGGCCGGCCAGGGCGATGGAGACCAGCGCCGCCAGGCTCATCGCGGGCAGCAACACCGCGCTGGCCCGCCCGATAAAGGCGCGCGGCGCTAGGCGCAGCAGCAGTGGGTCGACCACTGCATTGAGGCCGCCGTTGGGTATGCCCACCAGGAACAACACCGCCAGCGCGGGCCCGACGCCGGTCAGCCGCGCGTACAGCAGCACCAGCAGGCCCAGGAGGACGAGGGAGAGCCATAAGACGCGGGCCAGTCCGACGCGTGCGGCGAACAGGCCGCCCGCGACCGCCCCGACCAGCAGGCCCACCCCGGTCGCCCCGCTCAGCAGGCCGTACAGGCTCGCCGACGCGCGCAGGTTTTGCGTCAGGAAGAAGATGTTGAGCGCATTGATCGCCCCGCTGCCCAGCATCACCAGGACGCCCGCGACCAGCAGCGCCATCAGCGCACGGCCGCGGGTGAAGAGACGCAGGCCGTCCGCGAACTCGCGTAGCGCGTGCTTGCGGCCCTCTCGGGGCGCGGCGGTCGGCCCGGGGGTATGGATGCGCAGGATGGCCGCGAAGGAGAGGGCGAAGGAGAGGGCGTTGGCCAGCAGCGCCCAGCGTACCCCGAGGCCAAAGTAGAGCGGCGCCGCCAGCGTGGGTCCGGCGACGATGGCGAAGGCAAACGTGACCTGCTCCAGACTGCTGGCGCGCGGCCGGTCGGGCTCCGCCGCCACGTCGCCGACGAGGGCCAGCCGCGCGGGATCGAAGAACTGCTGGCAGGCCGCCGCCAGCGCCACCACGCCGTAGATCGCGCCGAGTTGCCAACCGGCGGGCAGGAGGGCCGAGGCGGGGATGAGCGCCAGGATCAGCAGGGCGCGCAGGGCGTCGGCCCACAGCAGCGCGCGCCGCTTGTCCCAGCGATCCGCGAAGACGCCGGCCAGCGGACCGACCAGCAGCGTGGGCGCGGAGCGGGCGGCCAGCACGCCGCTGACGGCGAGGGGCGCCCAGCTCTGGCCATGGGTGAGAACGGTCGCGATCCACAGCAGCAGGGTGGTGTTGAAGACCCAATCTCCCAGGTTGGAGACAGCCTGGCCGCCCCACAGCAGGGCAAAGTCGCGGTTGATCAGCAGGCGCGGGACGCGCGTCTGCCCTTCGGAGGGCGCTATGGTAGGATGCATATAGGCTCCTCTATGCTGTCGTATGAGCAAGATATGGGAGGATAGGAGGGGTTCGGCGTGCGGGCCGCTGCAACGGTCCGCACGCTATGTCTTCGCGTTTCCCCGGTCGTCCTGTTGTAGCCTCGGTTTACACCTCCTTGCTCTTGAGGATGTCGCGTACCGCGGGCGACGCCCGCAGCACGCCGCGATGGCGGAAGCGCGCGACGGCGCGGTCGACGAGGTCGGCGGAGATGTCGTCCGCGAAGGCGACGACGCCCACGATGTTGAGGTGGAGACGTTCGCCCCGCGCCACCGCATCCTCCAGGTCGCGGCGCGTGTAGGAAAACACCCCGGCCGCCATGGTGCGCCGATCGCGCGGCTGGGGTGGGTCGGGCGCCGGGGGAGTCGCCGCCGTGGTCTCCGTGTCCATCCGCGATGAGCCGTCGTCCCGCGCGAGACCCGTGTCGTAGGTGAAGACGGTGATGGCATGCTCCCGCTCTCCCGCGAGACCGCGTGGGTTGCGATAGGGTCTGAACAGGTCGAAAGCCTTTTCCATGACGGCCTTGTACTCCTCGTCCGTCATCCAGAGGTACCCCGGCGCGAAGGTCAGCATGCACTGCTCCAACTCGCCGCCGCGCAGCGCCCGCGCGAAGGCGCGCATGAACTCCTGCGTGAAGAACTGCAACATATCCCTGGTGGCGACGATGCTGTCGTCGGGCGGGACGGCCTGCAGCAACATGTCGGGGACGTTGAGCGTGCGGGCCACGGCGCGGTAGTACTTCTCGAGGATGCCACCCTTCTCGCGCGTTTCCACGATGCGCGTCAGACCGGCCTTCTCCAGCTCGCGCACGTGGTAGTGCGCCTTGTTGGCCGGTAGCCCCAGCGTCTCACCGAGCATCGTGGCCGTCAGCGCGCGCTGCGAGAGGGCGTTGACGATGCGCAGGCGCAATGGGTCGGCGATGGCGCGCAACTGCTCGACCGTCTCCAGGTTATAGACTTCGGGGATCTCTTCCACTCTCTTTGCTCTTTCAATTTTTCGTGATCGATCAAAAGATAGCATGGAAGGGATGGTGTTGTCAAGAGGAGCCTGATAACCGGGTGCGCGCCATTTTTTCGCGCGCCGTCCCCCCTGGGATGTCGTCTCGTGTATAACGCAGGCTAGCAGTTTGTCGGAGAGAGCGTGTCCAGGGCAGGCTCTGGTAGAGTGAGGGGCATGAGCAGAACATGTAAGACGGCTGACGACGCGGCGACGCTGGAGGTGACGGTGCGGTTGGGCGATTGCCTGCCGCCGGATCATCTGGCGCGCTTTGTGGTGGATGCGCTCGCCCCGCTTGACCTGAGTCCCCTGTATGCGCGCGATGGGACACGGGGCGGCGAGTCCTACGCCCCCGAGGTGCTGGTGGGGTTGTTGTTGTCCGGCTACGCGACGGGGGTCTTTAGCTCGCGCAAGATCGAACGCGCGGCGCCTGGTCCTGCTGGCCCTCCCCCTGCCTGTTCTCTCCGTCAGGCTGCTAGGGGATAAATGGAGAGGTGGGACGAGCATGATCAACGACGACTCGCTGCGCGTGCTGGAGTCCGCCCAGTGGACTGAGCGGTTCATCAAGCCCCCGTACGAGTCCTACTGCTTCGCGCGGCTCCCCGACCTTGTGCGGCGCGTCTTCGCCGGCGACCGCGACGCCGACGTCTGCCAGCGGCTGCTCGGCCCCTCCTCCTCACCCGGCTCTCTCGCCGGCCACGACTACGATACGGTCGTCCTGTTCTTCGTCGACGCCTTCGGTTGGCGCTTCGTCGAGCGGTACGGGGATCGCTACCCCTTCCTACGGCGCATCGTGCGCGAGGGCATGGTCTCCAAGCTGACCTCGCAGTTCCCCTCCACCACGGCCGCCCACGTCACCACGATCCACAGCGGGCTGCCGGTGGGCCAGCACGGCGTCTACGAGTGGTTTTACTACGAGCCCCAGGTCGACCGCATCATCTCGCCGCTGTTCTTTTCCTTCGCCGGCGACCACCAGCGCAACACTCTGGCGCCGACCGGTCTGCTGCCCGAGGCGTTCTTCCCGCGCCACACGTTGTATCAGGACCTCCAGGCGCTGGGGGTGCGCTCCGTCGTCTTCCAACATCAGGACTACACGCCTTCCCCGTACAGCGACACGGTCTGCCGCGGCGCTCAGACCGCGCCATATCGGACGCTGCCCGAGGCGCTGGCCACGCTGACCGAGTTGCTGCTGGCCGGACAGGGGCAGGGACCGGCCTACTACGTGCTGTACTTTGACGGCATCGACTCTACCTGCCACCGCCACGGTCCCACCTCTCCGCAGGCCGAGGCCGAGATCGACGCCTTTCTGACGGTGATGGAGCATACCTTCCACGACACACTGGCCGGCAAGCTGACCAGGACGCTGTTCCTGATGACGGCGGACCACGGCCAGACGTCCATCGACCCGGCTACCACGATCTATCTCAACCTGCAGGCGCCGCGCCTGTCCTCGTACATCCGGACGAACCGCGCCGGGCAGTTACTGGCCCCGGCGGGCGCGCCGCGCGACATGTTCCTGCACATCAAAGAGGACCGCCTGGACGAGGCGCAGGCCTATCTACAGGATGCGCTGGACGGGCGATGCGACGTCTACCGCGTCGCCGACCTGATCGCGCAGGGCTTCTTCGGGGCTGAGCCGCCCTCGGCCACGTTCCTGGGCCGCGTGGGCAACCTGGTGGCGCTGCCCTACGAGCGCGAGTCGGTGTGGTGGTACGAGGCGGGCCGCTTCGACCAGCACTACCATGGCCACCACGGCGGCCTCAGCCGCTATGAAATGGAGACGGTGCTGCTGGCCCAGCCATACGTCTGATACGTGCCCCACGTGGGTTGGCGAGCACGGTAGACTATAGGCAACAAGAGTACCCGTGCGAACGGGTGTGTACCCCATCATGCAGGAGCGGCGGCCGTGCAAACCTTATCGTCTGATACCTCGTCCACGGTTGAGCAGATGCAAATCGCACTCCTGCGACGCAATTCCAGTTGGCAGAAGCTCAACGTGGTCCAGGACCTGAATACGACCGTTCAGACATTAGCGATGAGCGGACTACGACGACGCCACAAAGACGACTCCGACGTTGTGCTGCGCCGCCGGCTGGCCGAACTCCTGCTGGGTCACGACCTTGTTTCGAAAGTCTATGGTCCCCACCTCATAGACGTACGGCGCTTCAGGGAGGACAGGTCAATGACGACGGTGATCGAGGTGACGCTCCTGGTCATCGAGCAACTGGAGGCACTGGGTGTCCGGTACATGGTAGGCGGGTCGTTCGCCAGCAGCATCCACGGCGTTCCGCGCTCAACGAACGATGCTGACATCGTCGCGGACCTTCGCCCGGAACACGTCGACGCGTTGACGCGCGCCCTTTCTCCGCTGTTCTACATCGAGGCTAGCTCGATCCACGACGCCATCAGGCATCGTCGCAGCTTCAATGTGATCTATCTTGAACAGGGATTCAAGGTTGACATCTTCTTGCCCAAGTCGAGAGAGTTCGACAACGTGCAGCTATCGCGGCGCGTGCTGGAGTTGTTTTCGCACGATCCTGACCGCTACGCCTACGTCGCGAGCGCCGAGGATAGCGTCCTTGCCAAGCTGGAGTGGTATCGCAAGGGCAATGAAGTGTCGGACCGTCAATTCAACGACATCCTGGGCATCCTCAAGGTCAGGGCAGCGGACACCGACCTGGCTTACCTCCGTCACTGGGCCCCGATCATCGGCGTCGCCGACCTGCTGGAGCGCGCCCTGGACGACGCCGGCCTACAATAGGCTCTCGCCCGATAGGAATAACAGAGGCATTGGTCAACTGGGTAGTGTGATATACAACAACTCTATAGCTAAGAAGGAATCTGCCGTGATTTGCCTTGAGCTAATCAACAGGAAGCCTGATGCCGAAAGCGACGAAAAGTACAAGGGCGATACTAGGGACATAATCCAAAGCCTCGCCAGTCAGGCTGAGTTCTCCAAGTACCAGCATTTGCACAACGATGGTCGCAGATTAGTCACGGCCTGGTTTGGCCGTGCCCAGGAAGCACGGCAGGTCGGAAGTGACGACTTGTTTGAGACGTTTATCTACGCCTGGATTGCCTTTAACAGTTGGGGGTCTTGCGTCACTAAAGCGGAGACTGACAATGGAATGATCAAGGCTTTGAGCGCAAATCGAGTTCTTTGCCAAGCATTCGATAACTTTGCACAACAGGATTCAAGCTTAGGAGATAGTCACGTTTTGGCATTTCACAAGGTTTGGCCGATCTTAAGTGTGCAAGAGTTGAGAGGACTGACGGGGCCGCTAGATATCAGGATGAACTCTTTGGAGACACGGCAACAAAGGGTTGAGTACATCCTGCATACCAGAGCGATTGGCAAGCACGCCCCCGCGTGTTCCCGGCGCCGCCTCAACGAACCAGGAGGTGCCATCCCTCTAGATTGGCCTCACACCCTTGCAGCTACCTACAAGGTGCGCTGCAATCTTTTCCACGGGGATAAAGCCATAGCGTCT
>JAABUQ010001816.1_pt1 | contig 44163 bp, 34 predicted proteins | sample 5560001 | NCBI WGS metagenome assembly JAABUQ01 (sample SAMN10711888, study PRJNA513371) | rock metagenome | isolation source: Antarctica rocks | place: Antarctica: Victoria Land, Finger Mt nord | collected 2015-12-18 | reverse complement strand
CTCAACCTTGTGCGCGCTATGCGATGTCAGCAAAGGTCCTCTCCGCACGTCGATAGTAGAAAGCGCCGCTGACCAGCAAGAGCAGCGAGATGCCCGCGGACAAGAACAGGAGCGTTTCTGGGGGTTGGGTGCCGAGCATGATCCAGCGGAAGCCTTCGATAACCCCCACCATGGGATTCAGGCCGTACAGCGTTCGCCACGGTTCGTCGAGCAGACTGCTGGGATAGGCAACCGGGGTTGCGACCATCCAGAGCTGGGTGAGAAATGGCACGACGTAGCCGACGTCGCGGTAGTCCACGTTGAGGGCTGAAAGCCACAAGCCGCAGCCTAACGCGCACATCATGGTCACGAGTACCAGGAGGGGTAAGAGCAGGATGGCCGGTGTGGGTGCGATTCCGTAAAACACCATCATGCCCAGCAGGACGACAAACGCAATGGCGAAGTCGAGCAGTGCGGGCAACACGCTTGCGACAGGCAGAATTAACCGCGGGAAATACACTTTCGTGATGAGGTTCTGACTGCCAACGAGACTGTTCGAAGACTTCGCCAGGGCAGTGGCAAAGTAATTCCAGGGCAGTAAAGCGGCGTAGCTAAAAATGGGATACGGGATGCCATCCGAGGGAATTTTGGCCAGCTGTCCGAAAATGAGGCTGAAGGCCACCATTTGCAGGAAGGGCTGAATGATGGCCCACGTCGCCCCGAAGATCGTCTGTTTGTAGCGGATGGTGACGTCCCGCCAGGCCAGGAAGAAGAGCAGCTCGCGGTGCTCCCACAGCTCTCGAAGGGGCAGTGAGACCCAGCCCTTCGAGGCCTGGATACGGACGAATGGGAGATCGAGATGCGTCCCGCTGGCTTCGGACGGAGTATCGACAACTGCCACTGGACTCTCAGCGCTCATACCTTCTGCGTGCGGGTTTCCCACTTGCCCCTGAAGCTGATCCAGAACGAAAGCAGCACCAACCGCACGTCGAGCCACAATGATAGGCGGCGCACGTACAGGAGGTCAGCGCGAAACTTGCGCCGCGACGAGGCGTCCTTTGGCAGATAAATGGTCGCCAGCCCGGTCAGGCCAGGCCGAACCATCAGTCTGGTTGCAAACCCTGGCGTGCCTTCGTACCGGATCGGCACGCCGCACTGGTCGCGTTCGTCAGTGGAGAGCGCGCGCGGCCCCACGAAGCTCATGTCGCCTCGCAAAATGTTGATGAGCTGAGGTAGCTCGTCCAGGCCAGTGGCACGCAGGAAGTGGCCCACGCGGGTGATGCGCCGGTCGTGCCGGGTTGCCTGACGAACCCCGAAGTCCCGATCTGAGGTTGCCACCATGGTGCGGAACTTCAGCACCCGAAACCGCGTCTGGTGCCGGCCCCATCGTTCCTGGCGGTAGAAGACGGGTCCGTGGTCCTCCAGCTTGATGGCCAGCGCGATGGCGCCCCACACCACCGCCGACGCCAGCAGCATGATCGTGGCCAGCGCGACGTCGAACGGACGCTTCAGAAATGGCTCGGTAACCTCTCGCTGAACAGGAATAGTCCGAGCTCCGGCTCGGGCGTCCGCAGCCGTCTGCGTGAGTGTTGAGGGCGGAGGGGAAGCTAGTGCCATGCTTGATACTCCAGTAAGCGCCGGGCTGAGCGGCGCCGGGCGTGGATGGAACGGATAAGCTCGTCGTACTGGGCGACGACGGCGTCGACCGAATAGCGGCGGTCGACTTCGCTGCGGCCGTGTACGCCCATGCGCATGCGCAGCTTGGGATCCCTGTACAGGGTCATGACGGCCGAGGCTAGCCCGGCCGGATTTTGGGGTTCGAGACAGATCCCGCACTGCGTCTTTGCCACCAGGTTCCACAGGTCACTGTGGACGTCCGCGCTGGCCAACACTGGCCGGGCGCTGGCCATGATCTCGTACACCTTGGAGGGCATGGAGTAACGGCTGGCGCCCTTCTTATAGAGTGCGACTTGCACATCAGACGTGGCCCGCAGAAACGGCAGCGTTTCGCGCGGCTGATAGGGCAGGAACGCGACGTTGGTGAGCTCGAGGTCCCTGACCCTGGCCTCCAGGCTGGGCCGGACCACCCCATCGCCGACGATGAGAAATTGCACGTCTGGTTCGGCTCGCAGAAGCCGCGCTGCTTCCACGAGCGTCTCCAGGTCATAGACATAGCCGACATTGCCGGCGTGCGTTACGACGAATTTGTGTGTCAGTCCGTGCCGATGGCTGAACTCGTTGGCCTTGTCGAGCGGGCGGATAAACCCGGTGTCCACAAAATTCGGAATCGTTGAAACTTTGGTTGATGGCACATCCTTGGCAACAATGTTGTCTCGAAATCCAGGGGCTATCACACTGATGTGCGCGGCTCTGGAATACATGAACCGCTCCAGCCATTCGAGGCACCGGATGGCGAACCTGTTGCGCAGCTGACCCGCCTGAACTGGCGTTTCGGGATACAGGTCCTGAACGTTGTAGATAAATGGGGTGCCCTTGACCAACCCGATGAGCGTGGACGAGATGCCACTGAAGAACGAGCCGTTGCTGCACAGAATCAGGTCGAAGCGCTGACGAGAAATAGCTGCTGCAACGCTGGCCAGCACGTTGAACGACAGGTAACTCAGCAACCGGCGGGTCATTTTGTGCTTGTCGCCCGAGGCGTACACGTACAAACGCAGCACGTCCATGCCGCGATAGGAGCTGCGCTCGAACAGCTTGCCCCGGAATTCGTCGGCCACCCGGAACTTCTCGTAGTGTGGGAACGTGGTGATCACCGACACCTGATGGCCGCGGGCGACCAGACCCTCGCCCAGTTGCGACATCAACAGACCGCTCGGGTTCACATCCGGCGGAAACTGGATCACAAGCAACAGAATGCGCACGCTCGTCCTACTTCCGAACCACGTGGTGGCCCACCACAAGCACGTCCATCTTCGTTCGCAGAAAGCAGTCAACTGCTTCCTCCGGCGTGCACACGATTGGCTCGTTGTCGTTGAAAGACGTGTTCAGCACGACTGGAACTCCGGTCAGGTTCTCGAACTCCTTGATGAGCTGCCAGTACAGCGGCGCGCTGTTTCGGTAGACGGTCTGCAAGCGCCCGGTGCCGTCTACGTGCGTCACTGCTGGTATGACTGACCGCTTCTCGGGACGAACGCTGTACACCTTGGTCATGAACGGGTCCGGGTAGTCCTGATCGAAGTAGTCGCCCGTCGCTTCAGCCAGGATCGACGGGGCGAAAGGACGAAAGGGCTCGCGATGCTTGACGCGCGCGTTCAGAATGTCCTTCATGTCCTCCCGCCGAGGGTCGGCCACGATGCTGCGGTTACCGAGCGCGCGCGGGCCCCATTCCATGCGACCCTGAAACCAACCCACCACACTGCCCTGCTCGATAAGCTGCGCCACCCTTCGACACAGCTCATCCTCGTCCAGGCAGTGGGACGTCAGTCCGCGTCGGTCTAGCACGCTGGCAATAGCCGCGTCGTCGAATTCGGGGCCTGTCCCAGCGCTGCTCATGACAAACTTTCGCGGAGCACCCAGGATGTGGTGGTGGATGTAGTACGCCACCCCCAATGAGGTGCCTGAATCGCTCGCCGCGGGTTGGACGAAGACGTCCTCGAATTGGGTTTCGAGTCGGACCTTGCCGTTGAAGCTGCTGTTGAGACCCACTCCTCCAGCAATGCAGAGCGCCTTCTGCCGCGTCGTTCGCTGCAGCATCCGCACGAGACCGAATTCCGCTTCTTCCAGCATCGCTTGCAGCGATGCGGCCACGTTGGCGTAGTGCACGTTTTCGCCGGTCGCAAGATCTGCCCAAGCCTGCGGACCGGGCTGTTTTGGCGGTCCGAACAAGTCCACGAATCGCTGGGAGTAGAGCGTGCCCAGCTGGGGTGCGCCCGTATCCCACGTCATGCCCGCGCCGGCCGAGTGGTGGACGAAAACATCGAGATTCAATTCGAACGTTCCGTCATCCTGCAGGTGCAAGACTTTGTGCATCAGGTCCAGGTGCAGCGGCTGGCCGTAGGCGGCCAATCCCATGACTTTGCCTTCGTCGCCGTATCTGGTGAATCCCAGCCACTGAGAAACCGCCGTATAGAAGATGCCAAGCGAGTGAGGAAAATTGACCTCGCCCAGAACGTGGATCCGCTCTCCGCGGCCTACCCCCCACATGGTGCTGACGAAATCGCCCATGCCGTCCACCGACAGGATCGCCGCGTCCTGGTGGGCTGAGACGAAAAAAGCGCTGGCCATATGCGCGCGGTGGTGTTCCACATTGTGGAAGCTGGCCTTCAGTCGCGAGGCATCCAGATGGAGCGCCTCTCCCAGGGCTGCTCGCGGGTCGCGGACCCTGGCCGCATTCGTCAACCGATCGCGGACGAAGCTCAGGCCCGGCCGACGTGTTAGTGCAAACAGGACCTTCTTGTGGAGGTTGGCACGCGGATCGCGCGAGATCCCGACGTGGTCGACCTCATACGCACTGATGCCGGCTTCGGCCAGGCAATAGCGGATCGCCTCCGCGGGGAACCCCGCCAGGTACTTTATGCGTCGAAAGCGCTCCTCCTCGGCCGCGGCGATGAGCTCACCATCCCGCACCAGACAGGCCGACGCGCCAGCATGGAAGGCATTGATTCCGAGGATGTACATAGGGGGTCGCGAAGTGTCAGCCGCCCTCCGGCAGCACGTTAAGGTAAATTCGGTGCGCGCCAGAGCACCCGCGCCGCCAGCAGCGGCAGGCGAGGTTGCACCGCCAGAATGGACCAGAAGACATCCGCCAAGCGGTCCCGGTTGTGGATCTCCAGTAACCGCCCGACGCGACCACTCAACAACTGCAGCAGCACGTCGTACTCGTGTTCGCGGAAGCGATTCATCAGGCTCCGGATAGCCCAGTGCAGACGTAGCTCGGCACCAACTCCGCGCAGCTCTGAGGCGTAGGTGGTGCCGCGTACGACCGCTCGGACAGCAGCCTGCGCGCCGAGCAGACCGCTCACCGTGCCACCGATCGTGGTCACTTTGACCTGGCTCGCCGCGTCGCCCAGGAACAACACGTCCGTGCTGCCAACGCGTCGCGTTTGGACCGAGCCAGGCCTGTACAACGGCACCAGCGCCGCTTGATACCCTTCCGGCTCCCAGCCCTGCTGGGCCACGAACCGCTCGAGCTTTGCGCGGGCGCGGCGGGGGCTCACGTCTACGAGTCCGACGCTCGCGCTTTCCCGCGATTCCGGGGAAAGCCAGTAGAAGTAGGAAGTGTCCCGTGGCACGAACCACACTTTGCCGACGCCAGGATCGACTGTCCGGGGCGTCGACACACGTGCCTGCAGAACGGTCACACTCGGCAATGGCGGTACGCCCAGACTCCGAGCCACGTGGCTACGGACCCCGTCCGCGGCCAGCACGGTACGCGCCGCGACCCGGCGCGTCTCACCGGTGGCGCGTCGTTGAAACGTTGCCACGGTCCGATCTCCGTCAGTCTGGAAGCCCTGGAAGTCGTGCCCGTACACGAGCTCGGCCCCAGCTTGAGACGCGCGCTGCGCCAGGACGCGCACCAGTTCTGCCCGCTCAACGATGAGGTCCGGCTCCTGCAGCGCAATCGGCACCGCGCGCCCGGCGGCGCGCAACTCGAGGGTATGGACTCTGTTCAGCGTGGCTGATTCGGCCGAACGGCCCAGGACGCGTTGCATCTCGGGCGTCACGATGAGTGTGCGGGAAAGCGGAGCGAGGTGGTTCGTTCGCTCGTATACCTGCACCGCAACACCCTGTTGCGCCAGCAGTTGAGCGGCGAACAGCCCGGCGACCGACGCGCCGACGACGACGACTGGGTCGGGTGCAGGGGTGACTACATTCATAGGGGGTGCGTTTGTAGTGATGGGCAAGCTACCGCAGTTTCCCAATCAGGCGGGACAAGAGGATGCACGAGCAAATAGGTACGCGACGGCGTTCAATGCCGACTACCCCTTCAGCGCTGAAGGCTCGAGCCGCGGACCAGAACATGACCCTACAGGGACGTAGCAGGACTGGTCAAGGGGCCTGTAACTCCCCTGGTGTGGAACGTTAACTCGGATTTCAAGGCGCGGTTCATTGTCTACTGATGTGGCGTAAGGGTATTTTCTACCAAGCAGGACGGCTCCAGCGACTGAGCTAACCGCGCGTCCAAGAGTAGGCACAAAGATCAGGAGGACCCCATGGAAAGTCGCTGGACAGTGCTGCGGACCCAGCCACGGTGCGAGCCGTTAGCGGCTCGGGCCGTCCACGCGCGAGGCGTGGAAAGCTACTTACCCCGACTCCCGGTCGATCGACCTTCCAAGTCGATCCCTCTGCTTTTCCCAGGCTATCTCTTCGCGCACGTCACTTCGGGCACGGATGATCTGTTGCGAATTCGGTCCGCACCTGGCGTTGCTTACATTCTTCCCCGCTCCGGGACGCCCGCCTTGCTACCCGAGCCGCTCGTCGAAGCGATCCGAGCACACGAGCTCGAGTTGCGCTCCAGTCCAACACGAGAAGCTTTCCGACACGGAGAGCGCGTCCAGATGATGTCCGGCCCGTTCAAATGGGTCGAGGGCATCTTCGATCGACGGTTGAGCAATACTGGCCGCGTGCGTATCTTGCTGACCATGGCCGAGGCCAACCTGGCCGTCCAGACTGATGCAGGCAATCTCAAGCGCCTGAGCGCGTGATGCACCATGTTTCCTGTCTCTTAACGTCTGATGAAAGTTGCCGGTGAGTCCTCGCCGGAGGCCAACGCGAGCGCTGCTCCTCCTCCTGATCGGCCTCGCTCTCCTGACTGTTAACCTGGCAGCCGCGCCGGGTCGAGCTCAGCTCCAGCCGCAAGCGCCGGAAGAGTTCGTCGGCCCGTTTCCGTCGTGGCGTCAGGTCCAGTGCACTGGCGCCGACGACACGGCGCTGCTTCAGAACGAGCTCGACACACTCGGTCGCTCAGGTTCGCCGGTCCTGTACATCAGGCCCGGCGTGTGCCGCATTACGTCAACATTGCGGCTCGGCCAGGGTGCCGGTGCGACAGGCGGCGTGGAGAACGTCAGTCTGCTCGGACACGATCCGAGCGACACTACGATCCTCTGGGCCGGGAGCCCCGGCGGCAAGATGTTCGAGGTCGACGGCGTGGCGCACAGCCGCTTTGGCCGACTGACCTGGGACGGCGGCGGCCTGGCCGACATCGGCTACTTCGACCAGACCCATTCGGGCGAGAACTACTTCCCGACTGGCGTGCGCCACGAGGACGAAGTGTTTCGGAACATCTCCGGCGTCGCGCTGTATCTCGGCGCGGGCACTGCTGGCACGTCCGAGTGGGAATACATGCGCATGCAGTTTCTCGGCCCGATGCAAGCCGGAATCTATCTCGCGAATGCCAATACGCTCGACCACTGGGTCTGGGACAGCCTTTTTCAAAACGTGGCGTGGGGCATAACCAATTACGTTCCGGAGCGCGGCCTCCATGGAGCCGGCGGCGACTTCGCCGTCAACCGCTCGAACTTCCTGAACGGCGGCACTGATATCGGATTCGGCAACGTTCAGCCCTTCGGCAGCAGCCGCTGGAACTATTCGAAGGGCTCACAGCATCACCTGAACGGCGTCGGCGTAGGCAAAGTAAACGCGAGTTGGACGAGTCTCGGCGAAACCATGCTCGACCCGACGTCCGACAGCATGGCAAGTGAGGCTGACAACGGACCCGTCGGTTTCCTGGGTGGCACGTTCCGCGGCGGCAAGAGCAAGGGCATGCTGGGCGTCCACGAGGGGTACTGCGAGACGAGCTGCCTGGGCGATCTGTGGGCCCTCGGCAACACCTTCTCGAACGCTGCGCCTGAGCAGTACGCGATCCCGTATCCACAATGCTGCGGCCGGATTCACGCTGGCCTAGACGACAAAAACGGCCAGGCGATCGTCGATCCTGGTCCGATCAACCTGCCCCCGACGCCGCCAGTGAGCACGCTGCCGATCATCGAGGTGCAGAACGGAGACATCGCTGCCGCGCTGGCCCAGGCTGGTGACCGGGCTGTCGTCGTGCATATCCCGTACGGCAAATGGGATGTGCCAGCCACACTCGAGGTTGGGCCGAACGTCACGCTGACCGGCGACGGCTTTGGGGCGACCCGTCTGGCGGCTGGGCCGAACGTGAGCCCGATACTGCACCTCGCCGGTCCTTCGCATGCAGTGGTGCGAGACCTGGCGCTGCGGGGCTGGACACGTACCGGGCGCCCGACAGATGGCCTGCTCATCGACAATGCCGACCAGCCTGGCGGCCTGGTTCATTCGGAGTTCGCGCTGCTGCAGGCCAACAAAGCCGCGTGGGATATCGCTGGACTTGCTCACACCACCGTCGATCTGGTCGACGACTACAACGGTGGCAACACCCACTGTGGCAATGACGGCACCGGCCCGGACGTCGACTACAAGGTTACTGGGGCCAAGCTGCGCATCTACAACGGCGCCGGCGCTGGCACCGATGCCATGTTTCAGCTCTCCGACGCCGACGTCGTCGACGAGACGCATTACTTCGAAGGCAACCCAGGTTGCCAGCCGGCTCAACTCAACGCTCCCAACGGCAGCGGGTCGCTGGTGATCAACGAAGGCAACTTCGCACCCAGCACCGGCGGCATCGACAGCTCTTCGTTCAATGGCCTGTTCACGATGGCCAACTTCGCCAACACACTCGCCGGCGACAGCAACGCGGTGACCGCGCGCAGCTTCGGGCCGAACAGCCTGGTCCTGGGTCTGGCCTACGGCGGGCACACCGACAATCTCACGCCGACGTGCGCCGCGCCGTGTCTCATCTGGCTGCCCCAGCATGTCCAACCCAATCTGGCCACGCCCGAACAAAACAATGGGGTGGCGGACGTCGATCAGTTCATGCGCGAGCATCTCGCGCCGCTGCTGTCAGCCAGGCCGTTGCCAACCGACGGACGTGCCTCCGACGTGACTCAGGTCCGCCTGTACCGGGTTGGCGGTGAGCTGCTCAGCTCAGGCATCCGCGTGGTTGGCGGCCGCGTGCCGACGACGCCAGCACCGCCGCCCGCTGCTCGGTCGGCGGGGTCAATCGCCGAACCCACGCCAGCAATGGCGCCAGCACTGGCGCCAGCAGCAGGCTCGAGCTGGGTCGTGCCACGTGCTTCGTCGGTCAGCGCCTCCAACACCTGGAGCGGTGGTGGACCAGCGTCGGGTGCCTTCGCCTGCAATCCGCCCCAGGCCTGGAACGGAGCTGACGTCGAGGCTACGCTCACGGCAGTCTTTCCGGACCCGGTGACGTTCAGCGGTATCCGGCTGCTGGTCTCGGCCACTCCAGCCAGCACGATCGGGTATAGCATCTACGGGTCTAACGACGGCAACCGCTGGGACAAGCTGGCCGATCTCAACGCCTCCGTGACACCAGGCTGGACACACCTCGAAGGCACGTTCAGCCAGGTCACCTACAGTCAGCTACTGCTCCGGATCACCAGCAGCGAGTCATGGGTCACGCTCGATAGCGTGGCCGTGCTCGCTGCCCCCGACGCCTCCGCGGCAGCATAGCTTCTGGCGCTTCGTTTGTTCCTCTAGTGTCCGGTTGCGGCGAGGCCTTCAGCAGGTCCTGGTGCGGGCGATCCGAAGGCTGGGGCTGGTCGGTCGCGGGAGCTACGCCGCGCGATGCGCAGCGGATACGTCAAACCGAGGACGACGCCGTACACCCCGTGACGCACGATTTCGCTTCCGCCAACTAACAAACCGATCGATCCCTCCCAGGGCAACGCGGCCCCAACCAGGGGCGGCACCACCAGCAAAGCAACCGTCAGCGGCAGGAGCCCGAACAGGAGCCCGCTCAGCCAGTCTGGCAGACGCGCGAGGCGAGACTCGATCCAGGCGCCGTACACGCCGCCCCAGAGCACGCCCACCGCCAAAAACCCTGGCAGGACCACCAGCAGCAGCGGCCCTATGGCCCGGCCGATCTGGAAGGCAGCCAGACGCGCCTGCGTCTGCTGAACGATCTGACCGGGCGCCAGGAGCGTCGCATCTCCGACCACGTGCACCAGCACATTCATCACCAGGGTCGAGACGACGGTGGCGACCACGCCCGCCACCGCGCCATCCCGCAGGCGCTGGCGACCGTCGCCCGCGCTCGCGTCGTTGGCCACGCGCAAATGCAGCCCTCGCCGGGCCCTGACGATCCAGACCAGCAGCACGACCAGCGGGATGAGCGAGCCAAACAGACCGAGCGGTAGATGAATACCCTCGACCGCGATCAGGATGGGAGGTCCAAGGAAGAAGCCGAGCAGCGTGTACAGCAAGATGTACAGCAACGAGCCGACGGCCAGACCTGGCAGGAATTTGCGTAACGGCACACCCAGCACGCCGCACGTGATTACCGTAGCCATGCGTAGGCCAGGCGTCAGCCGGCCGGCAACGATGGCCAGCGCTCCGTGGCGCAGCAGCCACCGCTCGGCGCGGGCCAGCCGTTCGGGCGTCAGGTGCATATACCGCCCGTAGCGGTACACCAGGCTGCGGCCGCCGTGCGACGCGGCCACATACAGCACCGTCGCACCGAACAGCGTGGCAAGCTCCATGACCACCAGCGCTTGCAGTAGCGGGACGCGCCCCTGGCGGGCATGCACGCCCAGCAAGAGCATCAGGAAGTCGCCAGGAATCGGAACAGGCACCCCGGCCTCTTCGATCAGGATCAATATGAAAGCCGCAAGGACCCCGTGCTGGTCGAGAAGCCCCGTCAATGCGGCGCGGACCGAGTCCCACCAATCCATCAGTCCCCTTCGGCTCCCTTCAAACTGAGACCCCAGGCATCTCGCGTGCCAGGCGTTGCTGCTGTTGCTGAGACCAGGTCAGTACGTCGGCGAAACGTCGCTCTTCCAGGACGCCGAAGAGGGGTTGGCGCGACAGGCGTGCCTGCGCAAATGCTGGGCCGCTCAGGCCACACAGAAACCGGGCTTGCTGGCGAGCAGCCCCGAGTGCAGCGACGTGAGCGGCGCACACCTCGGCCAGCTCTTCGACGTTCACGACGTTGTCGATGGGCGGCGCCACCGGCACGCCTGGCAAGCCTGGCGCAAAGCCACTCTCACAGAAGCCGCAGTGGCCACAGGGTGCCTCCAGGTTCTCGCCAAAGTACGCGACAAGGGCAGCCGATTGACAGCCTGGATGTTCCACCAGCTGGAGCACCTGTTGCAAGCGCTGGATCTCCAACTCCTCACGTCGTTGGAACCGCTGCGCTAGCGCGCCCACCAGCGTCCGCTTCTCGCTGCCCGAGTCGTCTACGCGGGCAAAGCGCACGCGAGGCTCGCTCGCGCGAAGCTCGACCAGAGCCTGCTCGTCGAGGTACTCCATGGCCCGCACCACCCGCTCACGATCGGAACCGATTCGAGACGCCAGGTCGGCCGGGTTGAGGCTGTACCAGACGCGGCCCTTCTTCGCGGCCGCGAAGATCCGTGACAGGAACTCGCCGCGCTCGCCAGGAAAGCGCGCGAAGACCTCGCCCAGTGGCCGAAGTGGCCTGGCCTCGTAGCCAGCGTAGAACGGCGTGCCCTGGCGCAGCACCCCCAGCAGCTCGAGATACGTGAGCAGGGTCCGCAGGACCAGCGGCCGGATGTCGTACCGAGTGGACATCTCGAACAGGCTCAGGTCAAAGGTCGGGCCAGCATCTAGCAGCGCGGTGACGACCGATTCGAGTGCATCGAGCGTCGGCGTGTCGCCGTAGGCAAAGTTCTCGAGCGTGGGCACGTCGGCCGGGCAGGCCAGGAGCTCGACAATGGAGGCGAGGCCGTCGCGGCCAGCCCGGCCCATCTCCTGGCTGTAGCTCTCGAGGCTCTTGGGGAGGTTGTAGTGGTAGACGTACCGAACGTTGGACTTATCGATGCCCATGCCAAAGGCGATGGTGGCCACGACGATGCCGCGATCTGAGGCCATCCACCATTCCTGCGTTTCCGTGCGCGCGTCGGCGGCCATCCCGGCGTGGTAGGCGCGCGCCGGAAAGCCGGCCCTGTCTAGTCGATCCGCCACCTGCTCGGCCGTTTTCTGGAGCGTTACGTACACGATGCCCGGACCTGGCGGCCGACTGCCCAGACGCTCGCGCAAGACGATGTCGCGTTCGGCTACCGATACCGGCGTGATGTACAGGCTCAGGTTGGAACGATAAAAGCCCGTCACCACGGCACATTCTGGTGGGATGCCAAAGGCGACGCAGATATCGTGCGCGACGGCTGGTGTGGCCGTGGCCGTGAGCGCGAGCACGCGTTCGGCCCCGAGCGCCCGCGCTGCTTCCGCCAGTTTCAAGTAGTCCGGGCGGAAGTTGTGCCCCCACTCCGAGATGCAATGCGCCTCGTCGACGGCGAACAGGGCTATCCGCGCGCGGCGCAGATCGTTCAGGAAGCGCTCGTTGTTGAAGCGCTCGGGGGCTACGTACAGGATGCGCAGGCTGCCCGAGCGCAGGCCCTCGGTGACGTGGCGGGCGTCGGCCGCGGAGAGCGACGAGTCGAGACGAGCGGCAGCGATGCCGCGGCTGTGTAAATAGTCGATCTGGTCCTTCATCAGCGCGATGAGTGGCGAGACGACCACGCTGACACCGTCGAACGCGAGCGCCGGGAGCTGGTAGCACAACGATTTACCGCCGCCGGTCGGAAAGACTGCCAGTGCCGCGCGCTGCGTGATCAGGGCGTCGATGACCTCCCGCTGTCCGGGTTTGAACGTGGCCAGGCCGAACCGCTCGCGAAGCAGCTTCTCGGGATCGGCCTCAGCCATCGGCAGGGTCATCGACAACGATGATCGCAGGCCGGCAAACGCGTTTCACGGGTTTTCACGTCTGCGGAGTGTCAAAATCGACGCAACTCAGCATGAACTATCAGCTGCCAGCGTTTGCCGAGCACGTCGGCATACAGATCATCGAGACGGCGACCGACCGCGTCGTCGGGCGAATGGTTGTCGGCCCCCAACACTCGAACGGCCATGGTCGCGTCCACGGAGGCGCCATCATGACCCTGGCGGACACCCTCGGTGCAATCGGAACCTTACTCAACCTACGGCCCAACACGTCCACGACCACCATTGAATCCAAGACGAATTTCCTGGCGGCTGGCCGCGGACCCCACCTGATCGGCGAGGCGACTCCGCTGCACGTCGGTCGCAACACCATGGTCTGGCAAACCGTCATCCGCGACGCCGAGGGCAGGCGGCTGGCCGTGGTGACTCAAACCCAGCTGGTCCTGACGCTGGACCCACCTGTGTAACGTCCCGAACAAATATTCTAGTATGAGCGCCCGGAGTCAGCCGCCTGAGCGAACGCCTAGTTTCGGCAGTGCACTTTTCGGCCGAACTCCTAGGCCATGCTCTTTCGAGCGTCCAGCCCGAGAGCGTCCATCATCGCGAAAAACACTTCTGTGTTGTCGAGCACGCCGTTGAAGCGCGCAGCACCGGGACCGAGCGCTGCGATGCTGACGTCCTCGACCGTGTGGACGCAGTTGGTTTCGGTGAACGGCAGATTGCCGATCTGAAGCTCGGCCCCGCCATCTTTGTTTGGGTTGGGGACAGCCCTGGCGCCACCAGGAGCTTCTCTATCGACGAGCGCGGGCTCCACGTAGGCTGCCTGGTCGAAGCGAAAGTCGTCATAGAAGTCCGGGTGATTGGAAAAGGCGACGTACAGCGTTCGGCTCGGGTCGGGATCGTCAGGAAATCCAGTGCCGTTGGCATGGGTGTAGTTGGGAAAGCCTGCCTCCGCGTAGACGCCGTTTCCCACGCGGCCGGTGCCGCGACCCTGGTCGTTGGTGCCGGCGATGCTCATCGCGTGATTGTGGTCGGCGGTCACCACGATAAGCGTGTCGTCGCGGCCAGCCGCCCACTGCTTCGCCACCCCGACCGCCTGGTCGAGCTCGATGCAGTCGTAGACCGCCCTCTGCCAATCGAGCGGATGCTGGGCCTTGTCGATCGACGCGCCCTCGACCATCAGGAAAAACCCGTTTGGCTTCGATTCGAGCACCTTGAGCGCGGCGGTGGTCATCTCCATCAAGGTTGGCTGGTCGCTGAACTGCGGCGCGACGATGCCTTGACTTGGATTCGGCGCCATGGGGTTCTTCAGAAATTCGCGGTCCATGTAGAAGTTCATGTGGCCGTAATGGAACAGGCCCAGCAATTTGTCGGGAGCACTACCCGCCAGCACCTGATTGAGCTGACCACGGCTGGCGGCCCAGGCATAACCCTTGGCCTGGAATTCCTGAATCAGATCGCGGTCGTCCCTGCGGCGCGAGCCTTCCTCGGACTGAGGCAGGAGCGTGGCCGATCCGCCGCCCATCAACACGTCTGGCATCTGGGGCGGGTTGAGCGCCTGGTCCATGATCGCCGGGTACTCCGCGCGCCGCCGGGTGTGGGCCCAGACCGCCGCCGGCGTAGCGTCCTGCACCTCAGAGGTCGTGACCACGCCGATGGCCATGCCCCGGGTGCGCTTGAGCAGCTCGGTCATGGTTTCGACCCGCGGATGCTTGTTCGGATCCGGGTCGTTGCCTTCGTAGACGCCCATGGCGTTGACCGAAGCCTTGTGGCCGGTCATGTACGCCGACATCGAATTGGCAGAGTCTGTGGCGATCGAGTCACCGCCGGAGGTGGTGACGGCACCGCGCTGGTCCATGCGGTCCATCTCGAGCAGCCCGTGGTACTTGCCCTGAGCCATACCTTTCGACAGGATGCGCGCGGCGGTGATCGGAGCCGCACCCATGCCATCGCCCAGGAAGAAGATGACGTTCTTCACCTTCTTGCCACCGGTCGCGGCCAGCACCACCTCGTGGTTGGCCACGCTGTGGACCGAGACACCATCGGAGGTCGCCGTGGCCGACACCGTGTACGCGCCGGCCTGGTCGTACCACAGCCCAGAGTAGGTAACTTCGAGGCTGTCGGCTGCAGCGCTTGTACGCACCGGCTCGCCCTGCAGCAGCGGTACGGGTCCATTCGGTCCGGACACGGCTATCTCGATGCGGGCTGTAGCCGGATCGACCCCGATAGCCTCGATCCGCAGGTCGAAGCGACCGCCTGCCAGGAACTTGGCTCGGTCAAAGGGCAGCACGCGCACCGCAGGGTCAGCGGTCGCCTGAAGCGACGCCGTGCGCAAGCCGGTGAACACATGCGGATCCCTGGCCTCGAGCTGCCGTGGAGAGGCCGCCAGGGCCTCAGGCGCACTCGCGGCGGCGGCGGCAGCCTGTGGCGCGGCCTGGAGTCCGACGATCACCGCGGAGGCGACCCCCGTGCCGCCGGCGCGGAAAAGCCCTCGCCGACTCAGACGACGAAGGATCAGATCGCGGATGCCGTCTTGACTCATGTTTATCTCCTCGAACAATGGGTGGGTGATGCTACAAAAGCTCGGACGAAGGGTAAACACGGGCGCCTCGCCGTTCGGTGAACGGATGGTGATCGGCGCGTTAACGTCTGGGGCAGCGAGGCTGTCGGCTCGCCGTGCTCAGACGCTTCAGGCGAGCCAGTGCTCGATGTTCGCGAACGCGGCTACCTTCACTGATTCTGGAGCACCGCTCGCGCGAATGGAACAAGCGGCGATACGCGCGAGTGCCGCATCGTCCAGTCCGAAGGTGTGGCGGGCAAGCTCGTACTCCTCCAGGAGGCCTGAGCCGAAGAACAGCGGATCGTCCGCGTTCAGGCTGACCTGGACACCGGCGTCCAGCAACGTTTGCAGCGGGTGATCCGCGTAGCTCGCGACGACATGCAGCTGCACGTTCGACGTCGGACACACGTCCAGGCAGACCTCTTCTGCCGCGAGGCGATCGAGCAAGGCTGGCTCCTCCGCCGCGCGAACGCCGTGCTCGATGCGGCGGGCCCCCAGCGCGTCCAAGGCGCCGCGGACGCTGTCTGGACCGCCGTGCTCGCCGGCGTGTGGGGCACTGATGAGCCCGGCCGCGCGGGCGATGCCAAAAGCAGCCGCGAACGGCTCGGGCGGCGCACGCGTCTCGTCGTCTGCGAGTCCGAACGCGACAACGCCCCGTCCGGCGTGGCGGGCGGCCAGGTGCGCCAGGCCGACGGCGTCCGTTGGCGGCTGGACCCGGTTCGCGCTCAGCATCAGCCCTACGCCGACGTGGGTCTCACGCGCGGCGCGTGTGGCAGCGTCGACGAGCACCTCGAGCATGGCTTCCTCGTCGCGGACGCCAACGCGCGCCGCGGCGCTGGGCGTCAGCCAGGTCGCCGGTTCCACCCACACCGCTCCAGCCGCGGCGGCATCTTCGGCAACCTCCCGTACCAGACGCACGAGATCGTCTACTGCGCGCAAGCCCTCGCACGCCGCGCGGTACAGCTGAATGAAGCGCGAAAAGCTACCGTCCGGCTGCAACGGCTCAGGCAAGCCATGCCGCTCAGACAACTCAGCCAGCGTCTCAGGCCGCATGGCACCCTCGAGATGCACATGCAAATGCGCCTTCGGCAACGTCCTGAGATCCCGCTTCGATCGATCAGCGAGCACCATTGACGTGGAGATGGTAGCCAAGAAGTCGTAAGCTGCGGCACCGTGGGAGCTCGGAACGAGTTTCTCTTTATAGTCGTGGGCTGCGGCAGGGTAGGATTTCGTAACGAGCTTTTTCATTAAGTCGTGGGCTGCGGCCCCCTCCCCAGGGCTACTCGCCCTGGACCTCGCGTCCGTGGGGGTTCGCGACGGCACTACCCTCTACCGCTCGCGCTGCCGCTTCGGACGTTCAGGACACCACCCACGGGAAGTGTGCCTCAGCGCGTGTTCGGGGTGCATGTCATCCTGAGCCCGCGAAGGATCCGCTTCTCGTTACAACACCGGAGTTGCGGATCCTTCGTCGTTCCTCCTCAGGACGACAGCTCGCTCTGAGGGCGGGCGTGGGCAATCCCTCACTCCCTAATCAGGCGGACAATTCGCCTCTCCTCTGGGAGGCCGCGCAAAGTGCGGGTGAGTGGGCGTCCAAGCAGAAGCGCCCCCTCACCCCTACCCTCTCCCTCGGGAGAGGGGGTAGCGCTCCGCACCTGACCCTCCAGAGCGCGCAAGCGAGCGGTGCAAGCGAGCGCGCCAGCGGGCGGCTGAGCAAGTTGTTGTCTAGGTCTGCAGGCGCGAGGTCCAGGGCGAGTAGCCCTGGGGAGGGGGCCGCAGCCCACGACTTAAGGAAAAGCTCGTGACGACCTACCTACGGGGCCGCAGCCCACGACTTAAGGAAAAGCTCGTGACGACCTACCTACGGTGCCGCAGCCCACGACTGAATCAACAGCTCGTGTATGGAATTCTGGACCGCAGCCTACGACTGCCCCATAAGACTCGTCTTCAGCATTTCTCAGTCTTCGGTGGGCGCGCGGCGGAGTTGTTTGATCGTGCCGCGGCGAGTCTTGGTGTCTACGCGGGCGGCGCGTTTTGAGCGACTGGGTCGGGTTGGCCGGCGAGGCGGCGGGGGTGGCGCCATGATTTGGGTGACCAGCTCGATCAGCCTGTCAGTGGCGATCCGCTGGTTGCGACTGAGCGAACGATCATCCTGGACGGTGATCCGAAGTGGGCGCTCGTCCAGACCCAGTCCACGCGTCAGCCGGTCGACCACGCCCGTGTCCAGGCCGATCACACTGTCGGACCCAATGGTCAACTCGGCGCGCGTAGAAGCCTTGTCGCGGTGCTGCCCGCCAGGCCCGCTGGAACGGCTAGCCGTCCAGACCGCGCCCCTGAGCAAGTGCTCGACTACTTCGCCAGCGTCCATGCCTCCATGCAAGAACGTAACGCGTTCGCCGCATCGCCCGCTGAGATTAGCAGAGCTCCTACCGTGACGCAGCCTACGCCTGCATGAGCAATCTTTAGCGCAGGGGCCGGAACTTGGGACACAATAGAGTGTTGCGTCGACTGCTGGCTGCGCTTTGCCTGGTTCTGCCCTTGCTTGTCGAAGCGGTGCCAGCCAGGGCTGACCGCTGGTATACGCCCTCGCCTGTGCTGGGCATCGTCGATGCCGGGCGCCAGGGCGCCGCCGCCCACCGCGCCGGAGCGACCTGGGACCGGATGCTGTTCTTGTGGCAGTCGATCCAACCCAACGGCCCGAACGATTGGACCCTGGACGGCTACCTGGACGAGTCGAAACTCCGACCCACGCTGACGGCCGGCTTTCCGCTGGTCGGAGTGGTGCAGGGCACACCTGGCTGGGCCGCCGGCGACTATCGCGACGGCGCGTCCGGCGTACCGACAGGCCTTGACTATCCTGTCGACGACCCTCGCAACACGTTTGGCCAGTTCATGCTGCGGCTCACGCGAACCTACAAAGGCCGCGTCACCACCTGGGTTGTTTGGAACGAGCCGGATTTCCTGCCGGGTGAATCCGGAACGTGGTGGACCTGGTCGGGCAACGCAACCGACTTCTTCAAACTAATGCGGACCGCCTATCGGGCCATCAAACAAGTGGATCCCACCGCCACGGTCGTCTTTCCGGCCACCACGTACTTTGCCGATGCCGTCCACGGACGCGAGCTGTTCCTGGGACGCGTACTCAGGGAGGCCAACAACGATCGCGAGGCGCCAGCCAACGGCTACTACTTCGATGCGGTTGGGGTCAACCTGTATTGCTCGCTCGACGCGGTCTACCGGGTCTACGGCGTGTACGCGGCGATCCTGGCTCAGTATCAGCTTCAGCGACCGCTCTGGCTTACCGAGACCAACTGCCCGGTCTACAACGACGCGACCACACCCGAGCTCGCATCCGGACGGATCACGACCAACGAGCAAGCGGCATTTCTGATCCAGGCAGTCGCTCTCGCGCGTGCGGCCGGGTACGCGCGCATTGGCTGGTACAGCATGGTCGACCATGACCCCAGCAGCGGCATCTTCGATCGCTGGGGTCTCCTGCGCGTTGACGGCACGACTCGGCCAGCCTTTCTCGCATTCCAGGTCGCGAGCGAGTATCTGGCGCAGCCTGGCGTCAGCGCGCGGCTCGCGCCACTGGGCACGGGCGCGGCCGACGGCTGGCCGGTGACCCGGGTACTCCTGGACAATCCCAGCCAGCGCTCGCGCGTGCAGGTGTTGTGGCGGACCGCCGCCGGTCCCGCCACTGTCCGGGTTCAGGCAGCCGGCACCTCCGCGCGACTGGTGGACCTGCTGGGGTTCACCTCGACTCCGATCCGCACCGACGGTGGCTGGGAAGTGCCGCTGCCCCCGACGCGCGTTGCGCAACCGTCTGATCCACCCGGCTTTCAGTCGGTTGGCTATCCGATCCTGCTGGTGGAAAACGGTGTAACGAACGGACCAGCGGTGGATCTACCCGTGGTGAGCTCGCCGCTGCTGGCGCTCGTACCCTCCGTGATCGAGGGCCCTGTTCCGCTTCAGGCGGCCGCGCCACCTCCGGCCGGCGCAGCGGTAGCGGCAACTCCGGCCACAGCACCGCCCCCGCTGGCTCTGCTGCCAGCCACCACCCAGCCCGGTGCCAGCCTGGTACTGAACGTGGCCAATCCGCAACCTGGCGACCTGCTGCCCCGCGGAAAGTACCTCATGCAAGGCCAGGCCTTCGATCGCGCCGCCAGCTCAGGCAGTGGTGTCGATCGAGTCTCCGTCTTCGTCGACGATCGGGATGCCGGTGGACAGCATGTGGGCGACGCTGCCCTGGGACAATCCGGCGCGACCAGCTTCTCTGTCACGGCGGACCTGAGCCGCATAGGCGGAGGGCACACCCTCTTTGTGTATGCGCGGTCCGCGGTATCGGGAAAAGAAACCGTGGTCAGCTTTCCCGTAGCCGTCGGCTCGCGCTAGAGGGGCGGCCGAAAAGCCTTCTGCCAGGGATTGTCGCCCCTCTAGGCTCGGTTCAGGTCCATTGCCTTTCGGACGCGCTCGGCGGTCAGGGGCAACTCCGTTACGCGCGCGCCGACGGCGGCGAAAACTGCATTCGCAATGACCGCGCCGCCCGGAATCACCGGGGGCTCGCCGACCGGCTTGGCGCCGTACGGCCCGATCAGTGACGGGACTTCTACCAGCACCGCTTCGAGCTCCGGCAGCTGGCTTGCCTTGGCGACAGTGTAGTCCATCAAGCTGGCGGTGATCGGAGTGCCAGAGTCGTCGTGGACGATCTCCTCGTACACCGCCCAGCCCACGCCTTGAGCTCCGCCACCGTGGATCTGCTCCTCGACCGTGGCTGGATTGATCGCCTTGCCGACGTCCTGGACAACCACGTACCGGATCGGTTCGACGCGCCCGGTTTCGGGGTCGACCCGCACCCGCGCCACGTGGACGCCTGTGCCCGGGCTGCGCTGGGTGATCGCCGATTCGCCCTTACCAAGCACGGGCTCGTACTTCGCCCCAAAGGCGGCGCTCAGTTTGTAGATCTCTCGCAGCGTCTTGACCTTGCCAGGTACGCCTTTGACGCGGACTTCACCGTGGACCAGCTCGAGATCCTCAACCGATGCTTCGAGCTCAGAGGCGGCGATCTTCAATACCCGTTCGCGGGCCTCTTCGGCGGCCTTCTGCACCGACGGACCCATCGTGTAGATCGTCTTGCTCCCGCCAGTTGCGCCTGAATAGGGTGCTGAGTCCGTATCAACCGTGCTGATACGCACCTCTTCGACCGTGTCCGTGCCAAACGCTTCGGCAGCAATGACCTGAAGACCATTGTTGGTCCCGCTCAGGTCGACCGAGCCGATCGACACCTTGAGCGTGCCGTCGGATTCCAGCCGACATAGTGCCGAGGAAGGTTCGGTGCCGCCGAACCAGCCGCCCAGCGCCACGCCGACGCCTTCGTTTGGTCCAGCCGCTGCCAGCTCGGCGCGATAGATCGGCTCGGCGCGCTCGATGCACTCGGCCAGGCCGATCGCTGGCCAGGGCGTGCCGTCGGGTCGAATATCCCCACCCCGAGCAGCGTTCTGCCTGCGTATAGCGATGGCATCCATGCCGAGACCTCGCGCCAGCTCGTCGACCATGCTCTCTCCGGCGAACATCGCCTGCGGCAGGCCAGGTGCGCGGTAGGCGCCGGTCGGGGTCTTGTGCGTGACGATCTCCGTGGCGTCGATATCCAGGTTTTGCCAGCGGTAGAACACCGCCAGGCACAGCGCAGCGTGGGCTGCTGGCGCACCAGCCTTGGCGCCCGCGTCGAAGAAAACCTCGCCTTTGAGCGCGGTGAACGTGCCGTCCTTGGTGGCCGCGGCCTTGACCCGGAAGATCGAAGACGGTGCCGGGCTGGCCGCCCCGAAGTCTTCCATCCGCGTAAACGCCAGGCGAACCGGACGGCCGGTCGCCACGGCGCAGGCGGCGACCGTCGGCTCGATGAGTCCGAACTTCCCGCCAAAACCGCCGCCGACGGGCATGGCGTACACGCGCACCTGCGACGGAGGCTTGCCCAGGACGGCCGCGACCGTGTCGCGGGTGCGGAACATTGCCTGCGTGCAGGCATAGACCACCACGCCGCCGAGCGGATCGACCGTGGCCGCGCACACCTGCGGCTCCATGTAGCTCTGGTGCACCCAGGGCGTGCGGTACTCGCGCTCGACGACGACATCTGCCTCGCGGAAGGCCTGCTCGACGTCGCCGCGATGGTAGCGCTGATGGCTGGCGACATTCGGCGCTTGCAACTGCTCCTTTTCACTGCCACCGCTTGCCGCGCCGTGCATGGCCAGCTCTTCGTCGTTGCCGTCGCCGCGCATGCGGACAACGGAGGCATCGGCGCGCATGGCCGCCAGGGGCTCGATGGCTGGCGTCAGGACTTCGTACTCAACCTGGACCAGCTGCACGCCGTCTTCAGCCGCGGCTTCGCTCTCAGCCAGAACGACCGCCACGGGCTGGCCGACGTACATGGCGCGTTCGAACGCCAGCATGATGCTTCGGTTTTCTACGGCCTCGCGGAGGTTGCGCACAGGCAAATCCTGGGCAGTCAGGACGGCGATCACACCAGCGCTAGCGAGAGCCTCCTGCTTGTCGATAGAGACAATGCGCGCGGATGCATGTGGGCTGCGTACCAGACGTCCGTACAGCAAGCCAGGCAAGACGAGATCGCCCGTATATCGCAGTGAACCGGTCAAACGCTCGGGCGCGTCGGCCCGTCGAGATCGCTTGCCGACGTGGCGAAGCGGGATCTGCTCTTGCACTGCCATGACGCAAGGCATTGTAAGCCGGCACTCTGCTAGTAATGGGGTTGTGGCAGACGAGTTCGACCTGGTGATCGTCGGCGGCGGGCTGGCAGGGCTCACCACTGGCATGTACGCGGCACGCACAGGCTTGCGCACGATGCTCGTCGAGCACATGGCTCCCGGTGGGCAGGTGCTCAACGTCGAAAAGATCGAAAATTATCCTGGGTTTCCCGATGGGATCGCAGGCTTTGATCTGGGACCCATGGTCCAGGAGCAGGCTGAGGCAGCCGGCGCTGAGTTCAGCATGGACACCGCGACAGGCCTCGAAGTCGTCGGCGACCGCCGCGTTCTTCACTGCGAAGGCACGGACCTGACCGCCCGGGCCATCGTCATCGCGGCGGGCTCGGCGCTGCGGTCGCTCGGCATTCCTGGCGAGGCTGCGTTCCTGGGCAAGGGTGTCTCGCACTGCGCTTCGTGCGACGCGCCGTTCTTCGTCGGTAAAGAGGTGTGCGTTGTCGGCGGCGGGGACTCTGCGCTCGACGAGGCGGTCGTGCTCGCAGCGTCGGTGTCACGGGTTGTGGTGGTTCATCGCGGAGCCCACTTCTCGCACGCCCAGCGGGTCGGCGTCGAGCGCGTCCAGGCCAGGGCGAACGTCGAGACGCTGTTCAACACCGAGGTCGTGGAGATCTCAGGCAATGACAGCGTGGCGTCTGTGCGGCTGCGCAGCGCCGGCGCGACTCGCGAGCACGAAATCGCCGGCGTGTTCATCTTTGTCGGCCTCGAGCCGAACACGGCCTTCGTGCGCGGAGTGGTCGAGCTCGACCTGAGCGGACACATCGTCGTCGACTCCCACCTGCAGACGTCGGTGCCAGGCGTGTTCGCCGCCGGCGACATCCGCCAGGGCTCGTCCAGCCAGCTCATCTCCGCCGCCGGCGACGGAGCCTCCGCGGCAGTCTTCGCCGCGCGCTACCTGAGAAGTTTGGGGTAGAGAGCCTGAGCCCAGCGGTGTCAGCCTGAGCAGAGTGAGGAATTCGCCCGCTCGCTGCGCTCACTCCCCGCCAACGCGACTTTGCTTCGCAATTTCAAAGAGATCGCGCGGAGCCGCGCAGCGGCGGGCGAATTCCTCACACGCGTCTGAGATCGCAGCCGAAGGGTCCCGCGTACCAATCGGAACCTCAGGACCCTACGCGGCGGCCTTCGTCGTTCTTCATCAGGATGGCCCTTACCTGCTCGGGCGTGGCGGCGGCGGCGTCCAGCCAGACGATGCGCTGGTCGCGACGAAACCAGGTCATCTGGCGCCTGGCGTACTGGTGGGTGGCAATCTTGAATTGAGCTATGGCGGCCGGCAGGTCCAACTCGCCCCGCACCACCTGCGCGATCTCGCGATAGCCGAGCCCGCTCATCGACGGCAGTGTCGGCGCATAGCCTCGCTCGAGCAGTCTGTGCACCTCGTCGACCAGGCCGGCCTCGATCCACGCGTCGATCCTCCGATCAAGCCGTTCGAACAGTGTCTGCCGCTCGAGACTTAGACCAATCAGCACACACTCCACGGGCGGCCGGCCCGGCGTCTGCCAGGCAGAAAAGGGCTTGCCGGTCACGTGGTGCACTTCGAGCGCGCGGATGACCCGTCGGACATTCTTCGGGTCAATTCGCCGCGCGCTCTCAGGATCGACGTTCTCGAGAGCAGGCTGCAGGACTTGCCAGCCCTCGTTGCGGACGCGCTCCTCCATGGCCGCCCGAAACGCCGTGTCCGGCGCGACATCTGGCATTGCCAGGCCATCGCACACCGCGCTCACGTACAGACCAGCACCACCTACCAGCAACGGCGTGCGGCCGCGGGCATCGATCCGCGCCACAGCCTGCAACGCCTGCTGCTGGTACACCGCGAGCGAGTACGGCTCATCCGGGTCGACGACGTCGATCAGATGATGCGGAACGCGCTGGCGTTCCGCCGGGCTCGGTTTGGCAGTGCCGAGGTCCATCCAGCGGTACACCGCGCGGGAGTCTGCTGAGACCACCTCAATCGGGAGGTAGTCTGCCAGGGCCATCGCCAGCGCGGTCTTACCGACGCCGGTCGGGCCGACCAGCGCCCCGACCCGGCCGAGGAGTTCGGCCCCTCTAGGCAGCCGGCAGGTACTCGCGAAACCAGGCCACGGCGCGGGCCCAGGCATCCGCCGCCGCCGTCTGGTCGTAGCGGGGGCCAGTATCGTTGAAGAAGGCGTGGTTGGCGCCTGCATACACCTTGAAGTCGTGCGGCACGCGCGCTGTCTCGAGAGCCGCCTGGACGGCCGGGGCACTGCCGGTAATGCCCGTGTCGAGCTCAGCATAAATGCCGAGCGCAGCGGCGCGTGTATGGGCCAGCGAATCGAGTGGCGGCGGCAGACCATAGAACGGGACGGCCGCCGCAACCGTCAAATCCTGACCAATCGTCCGCCACACCACGCCGCCGCCGAAGCAGAAACCGGTGAGGCCGTGCATGTCCGAGCGAACCCCGTCCTGCTGCTGCAGGAAGGCGCCCGCGGCGGTCGCGTCGTCGACGTGCCGCTGCGGATCGGCAGTCGCCAGGAAGCCAGGCACCTGATCGGGATCAGCTTGATCGGTGCCGCCTTCGCGCGAGACCAGGTCGGGCGCCAACGCCGCGAAGCCCGCTTTGGCGTAACGTCGAGCGACATCCTTGTGGTGCTCGAGCAGGCCTCGGTTCTCGTGGATGACCACGACGCCGGCGTACGGCCCGGGCGTAGAAGGCATGGCCATATAGCCGAGCAGGCTCGATCCGTCAGCGGTTGGAAACTGGACGTCCGAGACCATGATGCTGGCGTCGCTCGGCGAGATCGTGATCGGGTCTGGCCCGCCCTGAGCAATCCGAGGCGCGGCCTGTGCAGCGGCGACCTCGGCTGGTGAGAGTCCCACCGAGCTGAACAGCCCGAGCGCCGCGGCCAATCCGCCGCTGACGCCAATGACCTTCATCACGAAGTCGCGCCGACTCATTTCGCCGGCTTTGTAGTCCTCGACGAACTCGTCGAGCAGGTAGCGCTGAAACGGATTCATGGTCTCCTCCGGCCAAACGTTGCGCGAGATTCTAGCGGGCAGGTGCGCGCCGCTCCGGTAAAGTCCAACCCGTGCAGGTAGCGCTCCCCGCCGGGCCCGATCCGCAAGAGGTCCTCGAATCGCTCTTCGGCTATGAGACGTTCCGTCCTGGTCAGCGCGAGATCATCGACGCCGTGCTGACCGGGCGCGACTGCATCGGCCTGATGCCGACGGGCGCCGGCAAGTCGCTCACCTTTCAGATTCCGGCCAAGCTGCTTGGGGGCACCGTGCTCGTAGTGTCGCCACTCATCTCGTTGATGAAAGACCAGGTGGATGCCCTCGATCGGCTCGGCTTTCGCGCCGCCCTATTCAATTCGACCCTCGACGAGACCGAGCGCTCGCTGCGTCTCAGGCAGCTCCGCCGCGGGGAGCTGGAGCTCCTGTATGTCGCCCCCGAAGCGTTACGTCAAGGCCTGCGCAGCTTCATCGCCGACTGTCCGATTCGCCTGGTGGTCGTCGACGAAGCCCACTGCATCAGCCACTGGGGCCACGACTTCCGACCCGCGTACCGGCAACTGCGCGACCTCAAAGGTCAGCTTGGGGACATCCCGGTCCTGGCGCTGACCGCTACCGCGACCCGGCGTGTCGCCCTCGACATTGTGCGCTCGCTGGGCATGCGCAAACCGGCTGGGTACAAGGGCTCGTTCTACCGCCCGAACCTGCGCATCATCGCCCAGAAGAAGGGCAGCGGCCGCAACACGCGCAAAGACATCCTTGCCGTGATTCGGAGCCACCCGAACGAGACTGGCATCGTGTATTGCGCTACTCGTCGCGACGTGGACAGCACCACCGAGTGGCTAGCCGCCCAGGGCTTGCGCGCCAAGCCGTACCACGCTGGTCTCGACGATGTCACCCGCTCCAAACACCAGGACGCGTTTGCCCGCGACGAGCTGGATGTGGTGGTCGCCACGGTTGCGTTCGGCATGGGCATCGACAAGAGCAACGTCCGCTTCGTCGTGCATCGGGACATGCCGCACAGCATCGAAGCCTGGTACCAGGAGATCGGACGCGCCGGACGCGACGGCTTGCCGAGCGATTGCGTGGCGTTCTACTCGTGGGTCGACGTGCTCAACTACGACAGGTTCCTCGAGGAAATCGAGGACCCGGAGCTGCGCGCCGAGACGCGCGCGCGTACCGTGGGGCTGTTCAACCTGCTCGAACGCAGTGGCTGCCGGCACCAGGCGCTGGTCGGTTACTTCGACGAAAGCGTCGCACCTTGCGCCAGCGCGTGCGACGCTTGCCTCGGCCTGAGCCTGGACGAGGCCTTTGCTCGGACCGCGCGCTCGCCTCGCCGTGAACCCGAACCCTCGTGGCGCACGCCTTCGTGGCGAGGCCAGGCGCAGCCCGCTGACGACGACGATGACGACGATCCCGAGTTGTTCGACCGCCTCCGCGCGCTCAGGCGTCGCATCGCTGACGCCGAAAACGTGCCAGCGTACATCGTCTTCAGCGACGCGGTCCTGCGCCAGATGGCGCGCCGGGTGCCCAGGACCGAGCGCGACCTGCTGGCCATCCCTGGCATCGGCCCGGCCAAGCTGGCACGCTACGGCGAGCGGTTCCTCGACACGCTCGGTTCCTCCTGAACGCTCGCGAGGAGCGCGGGATCACCTGTTCGCCGCCGGCAGCCGCGCGCAGCGTCGATCGACTAGGCCCGCTCGTCCGGGTCAAACTAGCCCCGGGCGGTGGCCAGAGCGCGCGGCTTTTTGGCGGGGCTGAGCAGCGGCTTCAGGTGCTGGCCTGTATAGCTGGCCGGGTTCTGGGCAACCGCTTCGGGCGAACCGACGGCGATGATCTCCCCGCCCGCATCGCCACCTTCGGGACCCAGGTCGATCACCCAATCGGCCGTCTTGATCACGTCAAGGTTGTGCTCGATGACCACGACCGTGTTGCCGGTGTCCACCAGTCGCCCGAGCAGTGCCAGCAGATGCTCCACGTCCGCGAAATGGAGTCCCGTGGTGGGCTCGTCGAGAATGTACATCGTGCGTCCGGTGGCCCGACGCGACAATTCGGTCGAAAGCTTCACGCGCTGGGCTTCGCCGCCAGACAGGGTCGTGGCCGACTGGCCCAGATGGATATAACCCAGGCCGACCTCGAACAACGTCCTGAGCTTCACCGCGATGGACGGCATGTTCTCAAAAACAGCCAGCGCTTCTTCGACCGTCATCTCGAGCACGTCGGCTATCGAAAAACCTTTGAACTTGATTTCGAGCGTTTCGCGGTTGTAGCGCTTGCCGTGACACACCTCGCACGGCACATACACATCTGGCAAGAACTGCATCTCGATCTTCAAGATGCCATCACCCTGGCACGCCTCACACCGACCACCCTTGACGTTGAACGAGAACCGCCCCGGCTGATAGCCCCGCACCCGCGACTCGGGCACCTGAGAAAACAGGTCCCGCATATGTGTGAACAGCCCGACATACGTGGCGGGATTCGACCGCGGCGTGCGCCCGATCGGCGCCTGGTCGATCTCGATGACCTTGTCGAGGTACTCGAGGCCTTCGATGCTCTCGTGCGCACCAGCAGCCTCGCGTGACTTGAGCAGACGCTGTGACAGCGCTGGAAACAGCGTGTTGGTCACCAGCGACGACTTGCCCGAGCCCGACACCCCGGTGATACACACCAGCCGCCCCAGCGGGATCTCGGCAGTAATGTGTTTGAGGTTGTTTTCGCGCGCACCGACAATGCGCACCCACTTGTTGTTGCCGCTGCGTCGTTCGCTCGGAATGGGAACCGCGCGAGCTCCGCTCAGGAACTGGCCCGTAAGCGAGGCCGAGTTGGCCATGATGCCTTCGATCGTGCCCTGCGCCACGACCCGTCCGCCGTGCTCGCCCGCGCCCGGCCCCATGTCCACAATCCAGTCGGCAGCACGCATCGTCTCTTCGTCGTGCTCGACCACGATCAGCGTGTTCCCAAGGTCGCGGAGCCGCTTGAGCGTCCGAATCAGGCGCTCGTTGTCGCGCTGATGCAGGCCGATGCTTGGCTCGTCCAGGATGTACAGCACGCCGGTCAGTCCTGAGCCGATCTGCGTCGCCAGGCGAATGCGTTGCGCCTCGCCACCCGAGAGCGTGGCCGCCGTTCGGGATAAGGTCAGATAGTCCAGCCCGACGTCGACCAGAAACCGCAGTCGTTCGCGGATCTCCTTCAAGATCTGGCGGCCGATGGCGAACTCGCGATCGGTCAGGATCAGCCCCCGCTCCTCAGCGTATGGGTCGCTCAATGCGGCCGCGCTCGCTCGGCCCGAGCGTGTCGACTGTCGCGCAGACGTCTTGACCTCCCCGTTGGTTCGCCCGGGCTCGGGGGCCGGGCCGAACGGCACGCGCTCTTCGAGTGCCCCAAAGAAGTCGCGGGCGTGCAGGACCGAGTAGTTCACGATCTCGCGGATGTTGCGTCCGGCGATCGTGACCGCCAGCACTTCTGGCTTGAGGCGGGCGCCCTTGCACGTCGGGCACGGCCTGGACGCCATGTACTTGGTCAGCTCTTCACGAATGAACTCACTCTCGGTCTCTTTGAAGCGCCGCTCGATGTTGGTGACGATACCTTCGTAGTGAGCCCGGTACTCACGGCTGCGACCGCTCTTGCTGGCGTAGGTGAGCACGATTCGCTCGGTTCCCGAGCCATACAGAATTTTCTCGACGTGCTCCGGCTTCAAATCGCGGATCGGAGTGGTCATCGAAAAGCCGTAGTGCTTGGAGACCGACTCCAGCAGCGAGCGGTAGTACGAGTTACCGTTCCAACCCGCCTTGCCCCAGGCGGCGATTGCGCCCTGGGCCAGGCTGAGCTCCTTGTTGGCCAGGATGAGATCAGGGTCGACCTCGAGCCGCGTACCCAGGCCGGTGCAGGTGGGACACGCGCCGTGGGGCGTGTTGAAGGAGAAGCTTCTCGGCTCCAGCGCTGGCAGCGAGGTCCCGTCGTACGGACAGGCAAACGCCTCCGAGTACAGGCGATCCGCCCAGACGCCTGAGGTCTGCTCGCTGACAATCACCTGGCCCGAGCCAAGCCGCAGCGCCTGTTCCACCGAGTCGGCGATGCGTGACTTGTCCTCCGACTCTCGCGACACCACCAGGCGATCCACGACGACGGCGATCGAGTGCTTCTTCTGTTTCTCGAGCTCGATTTTGTCGCTCAGGTCTCTGACTTCGCCGTCAATGCGAGCGCGCACAAAGCCTGCCTTGCGCACGTCGTCGAAGACCGATTGGAACTCGCCCTTGCGGCTCTCCACCAGCGGCGCCAGGACCATGATCCGCGCTCCCTCGGGCATATCGAGTACGGCATCGATGATCTGCTCGGACGTCTGCTGCTGAATTGGCCGATGACACTTCGGGCAGTGCGGATGTCCAACTCGCGCAAACAGGAGCCGCAGATAATCGTAGATCTCGGTGACCGTGCCGACTGTCGAGCGTGGATTGTGGCTGGCACCCTTCTGGTCGATCGAAATGGCCGGCGACAGACCGGCGATGTACTCGACGTCGGGCTTGTCCATCTGCCCCAGGAACTGGCGAGCGTACGACGACAGGGATTCGACGTAGCGGCGCTGGCCCTCGGCATAAATGGTGTCGAAGGCAAGCGACGATTTGCCGCTGCCGGACAGGCCGGTAATGACCACCAGCTTGTCGCGCGGCAGGATCAAGTCGATGTTCTTGAGGTTGTGTTGCCGCGCTCCGCGGATCTCGATTCTGTCCAGAGGCATCTTGTTCTAGTAGCTCTGCAAGCCTACATCGGTGGAACAGACGTTCCAAGCCGGCACACTCGCCTAAGTATCACCCTCCGGCACAATTCATAACGAGTTTGTTTTTGTAGTCGTGGGGCTGCGGCCCACTCCCCAGGGCTACTCGCCCTGGACCTCGCGCCTGCAGACCTAGAATTCAACTTGCTCGACCGCCCGCGCTGGGGCGCACGGGAAGCACGTGGTCCTGGTCCGTACCCGCGTCCCGCCCACAGCCGTCACACGCGTCTATGTCATCCTGAGGAACGAAGGATCCGCTTCTCGTTGGGACGCCGGACTTGCGGATCGTTCGCAGGCTCATATGACAGGCAACGGGAACAAGCGCTGCTGGCGCTCCTCGTAGGCCTGGACCGGTTCCGGAGCGCGCGAAGCGGGTGGTCGAGCAAGTTGAATTCTAGGTCTGCAGGCGCGAGGTCCAGGGCGAGTAGCCCTGGGGAGTGGGCCGCAGCCCACGACTCTATGAAAAAACTCGTTTTGATTTCTACACCGTTACCGAGCTCGGGCGAACTCGCGCGGGACGATGCGTTCGGGCTCGTCGACCACGGCCAGCGTGCGGCGGAGCTCGACCACCTGATCACGTAGCAGGGCCGCCCGCTCGAACTCCAGGGCTCGCGCGGCTTCCTTCATCTGGACCTCCAGGTCCTTGACCAATCGGTAGATCTCGTCCCTCGGCAGGTCGGCTGCCCTGGTCGCGCCGCTGGTCTCCTGGTGCGCCTGGGCCACGGCCTTGACCCGCTCGGTGATGTCTCGGATGGCTTTGTGGATCCCAGCCGGAGTGACGTTGTGAGCTTCGTTGTTGGCCTGCTGCTTGGCGCGGCGGCGGTACGTCTCGTCGATCGCGCGGCGCATACTGTCGGTCAGCTTGTCGGCGTACATGATGACGTGCCCGTCGACGTGGCGCGCGGCGCGGCCGATCGTCTGGATGAGCGAGCTGTTCGAGCGCAGGTAGCCCTCTTTGTCAGCGTCGAGGATGGCAACCAGCGAGACCTCTGGCAGATCGAGGCCTTCACGCAAGAGGTTGATGCCGACGACGACGTCGTACACGCCGAGCCGCAGATCCCTGAGGATCTCGATCCGCTCCAGCGTGTCCACCTCGGAATGCAGGTAGTGCACCTTGACGTTGGCCTCGCGCAGGAAATCGGCCAGGTCTTCGGCCATGCGCTTGGTGAGCGTCGTCACCAGAACCCGTTCGCCACGGGCAGTGCGCTGAGCGATCTGATCCATCAGGTCGTCGATCTGACCTCGGGTCGGCTTGACTTCGATTTCGGGATCCAGGAGGCCGGTCGGGCGGATCAATTGCTCGGCGCCGAACACCCGCACGGTGCTCGGTGGCGCTTCGGCTTCAGCCCCGCCGTCTGGGATTCGGCGCTCCCAATCCGGAATCATGAAGCTCGACGCCGGCTCCGGGGTCGCTCCGTCGACGCGGCTCACCGCCAGCTCGTAGGGACCGGGCGTTGCCGAGACGTAGACCGTTTGCCCAAGCCTGGCCTCGTACTCGTGGAACATCAACGGTCGGTTGTCCAGCGCTGACGGCAGCCGAAATCCGAATTCGACGAGCACGTCCTTGCGCGCCCGGTCGCCGTTGTACATGCCCCGCACCTGGGGGATGCTCATGTGCGATTCGTCGACGAAACACAGGAAGTCGTCCGGAAAATAGTCGATCAATGTCCATGGCGTGCTGCCAGGCTCGCGGCGCGACAGGTGCCGCGAGTAGTTCTCCACGCCAGAACAAAAGCCAGTCTCGGACAACATCTCGATGTCGTACTGAGTCCGCTGGCGCAAACGCTGCGCTTCGAGCAACTTGTCCTGCTGCTCGAACAACTTCACCCGCTCTTCCATCTCAGCGACGATGTCGAGCAGCGCTGCCTCCAACTTCAAGCGACTGGTCACGAAATAGCGAGCCGGGTAGATGTCAACGCTGTCGCGATCGGCCAGCACTTCGCCCGTCAGCGGCTCGACCTCGGTGATCCGCTCCACCTCGTCGCCCCAGAAGGAGATTCGCACCACGATCTCCTGTGAGGAAGGGTGGACTTCCAACGTGTCGCCGCGTACGCGAAACTTGCCAGCCGACAGGTCGAAGTCGTTGCGCTCGTAGTAGATGTCGGTGAGGCGGCGCAGAATCTTGTCCCGCTTGTAGGTCTCGCCTACGCGCAGGCTCACACTGTTCTGACCGTACTCCTCAGGATCGCCCAGACCGTAGATGCACGAGACCGACGCGACGACCAACGTGTCGCGTCGGGTGAGCAGCGACTGCATAGCCGAGTGCCGCAGGCGCTCGATGTCCTCGTTGACCAGGGTGTCCTTCTCGATGTAGGTATCGCTGCGCGGGATGTACGCCTCGGGCTGGTAGTAGTCGTAGTACGAGACGAAGTATTCGACCGCGTTGTTGGGGAAGAACTCTTTGAACTCAGACGCCAACTGGGCTGCCAGCGTCTTGTTGTGAGCCATGACCAGAGTTGGCCGCTGGATCTGCTGGACCACGTTGGCCATAGTGAACGTCTTGCCGGAGCCGGTGACACCCAGCAGGGTCTGGTGCTTGAGCCCACTCTCCAGCCCGCGACTCAACTGATCGATCGCCTGGGGCTGATCGCCTGTCGGCTTGAAGTCTGAAATCAGCTGAAAGTCGGCCATAACCAGCCCACAAGTATACGCGACGAGGTTGCCTGACGGGGTGGGCCGCGGCCCACCCGCAGCCTATAGGGCGGGTCGGATGGACGTCAGGTCCATCAGTTGGCCACGCCCCTCCCCATCTGGAAACTTAGCTGTGTGGAAGTTGACGTAGGTGTTGCCCATCTGCATCTGGTCGATCAGGTCCGCGAGCGCACCGCCCTGCATGGGCCCGGCCAGGTCCGCGGCGGTAAACGTGCCCTGGGCGACACTGCCTTCGGCGTTGCACGGCGTCGTCTGAGCCGAGCACAAGGTGACGACCACTGGACCATTTTCGCCTCTGGCACCGACATGGATGTGGGCCGCGGCGATCACGGTTGAGGCATCCGTCGCGGTGACCGTGTAGTAGACGGTGCTGCCATCGTGACTCACCAGGACGTCGGCTACGCCGCGGGTGAGGGTGGCTCGGGCAGGCACTTCCTCAGAACCCGACAGCTCGGTCACAAAAGCGGGGTGGGCCGCTTGAGCGTGAACCACGCCACCGAAGAACAGAAACAACCCCAAGACCATGGTGCCGACTACAGGACGTTGCATAACAAGACTCCTCTAACACTCAAGAGTACAGGCCCAGCAAATTCCGGGCGGAGGGCGACGCGGACTAGCTGTCAGTGACGACATACTTCCCAGTCGGCGTGATGAGCACCCATGTGTCGCCGGCCCTTAGCCACTTGCCTACGCTGCCGCTCGCCTGCGCATGCCGTTCGGCAAACTGTTGAGCTTCCTCTACCGAGGTGAACGTAGCCTGAGCCCGCGCACCGGTGCGCGACTCGAAGGTGCAACTCCAGCGTTGTCGATGCACGACTATCGTCTCGATCACAGGCAGGCTGGCCACAAGCGCTGTGATAACTACGGTCTGGGAAGCGGGTCGGTTCAGTCAGACCCATCCTCTGCGCGCGTTTGGTGCATACTTAGCCTCCTCAGCATGGGCTCTTTTCATATCTGGACGATTGGCTGCCAGATGAACGTGGCCGACTCCCGGCGGTTGGCGGAGAGCCTCGAGGGCTACGGGCTGACGGCGGCAGAGACGCCCGCGGCGGCGGACGTGGTGGTGCTGTATTCCTGCGTCGTGCGCCAGACCGCCGAGGACCGCGTGCACAGCCAACTGCACGACCTCAAACAGCTCAAGGCACAGCGACCTGGCCTGAAAGTGGTGGTCGCGGGTTGCGTGAGCGACATCCCGGATTGGCGCAAGCGCTACCCGTTCGTAGACCTGATCGCCGAACCAGGCCAGGATCTGACCGTGCGCGATCGCCTGATCGACCTGCTCGACCTATCAGAGCGCTACCGCTTCGACCCCGACCAGGCGGTGCGGCTGCCAGGTATCTCAGAGGGCGTCACGATCCACCAGGGATGCAACCGTTCCTGCACCTATTGCATTGTGCCTTCAACGCGCGGTGGAGAGCGCAGTCGCCCGCCGGGGGTTATCGTCGACGAGGTGCGGCGTCTGTGCGAGCGGGGCACCCGGGAGGTGGTGCTCCTCAGCCAGATCGTCGAGCGCTACGGCCGCGACCTGCGTCCGCGGGTGTTGCTGTCCGACCTGTTACACATGCTCAACGACCAGGTACCTGGGCTGGAGCGGATTCGGTTCCTGACCAGCTACCCCGGCGATTTCGGGCGCGACTTGATCGACGCCATCGCCGATCTGCCGCGCGTGTGCGAGGACGTCAACCTGCCTATCCAATCGGGCGACGACGAGGTCCTAAGGCGGATGAAGCGGGGCTACGTGGTGGACCACTATCGCCAGCTCATCGACAAATTGCGGTCGCGGATCGCCCACGTCGGGCTGTCGACGGACATCATCGTCGGCTTCCCGGGCGAAACGGAGGCCGAGTTCGACAACACCCTGCGCATGCTCGACGAGTTCCGCTTCGACGTCGTGCACGTCGCGATGTACTCGCCCCGACCTGGCACCGTCGCCGCCACGACGATGCGCGACGACGTGCCACGTGAGGAAAAGCGGCGGCGGCTGCACGAGGTGGAAAGCCTGCAGAAGCGTGTGGCGACGACGATCAACGCTGGCTATCTCGGCCGCACGGTCGACGTGCTCGTTGAAGGTGTGGCCAAGGGCCGCTGGTACGGGCGAACGCGGACCAACAAGCTGGTCCACTTCGCCAGCGAGCAGGCCCTCGGTGGCGCGCTGGTAGACGTCGAGATCACCGCCACCGAGCCGTGGTACCTGGAGGGCCAGCTTCTGGCCAACCGTACAGCCATATCCCGGCGCTTCGTCGCACCTCCTCTGGGCGCTTCAGGGAGATGAGCTCGGGCCTCCCCTCCACGCGCTGAAGCTCGTCGCGGGTGCGACGCTGACTAGGAGTTGGGCCGAAAAGTGCATTGCACACGTCAAAGGGTCGCCGAACTCCGTTCAAACAGATTGCCTGGAGGGGCGACTCCGTGACAGAAGACTTTTCGGGCGCCCCTCCCTAGGAGTTCGGCCGACAAAGTGCATTTCACACGTCAGAGGTCGCCGAACTCCGTTCAAACAGATTGCCTGGAGGGGCGACTCCGTGGCAGAAGACTTTTCGGGCGCCCCTCTAGGCCCGCCAGGGCGCACGCCACCGCTAACCCCGACCAGGCCACCACCGTGGGTAGGCGCGCGTCACCCCCGACGCGGGCCACGAACACCACGTTGCCCATTGCCAGCACCCATATCAGTGGCGAACTCCAGGTTCGCGTGGCCAGAAGGGCGGCGGTGACAACCGCTGGAAAAATAGCTTCCTCCATGCGCTCGGGCGACCCCACCAGCGGCAGGAGCGGCGCGGCGAGGAACAACACCCCGGCCGCCCGTCGCAGATGGTCAGGGAAATCCAGCGTTATCCAGGCTCTGGGCACCAGCAGCCACAGTGCGCCATACGACGCAAACAGCAGAAACACCGCCCTACCGACCCCGTTCGAAAACAGCCCTTTGCGGACCCAATCCCCAAGGTACGCGCCCGCATCCGTGCCCGAGCCCGGGACGAGCACCGTCAACAGCAGCGCGACCACTACGGCCGGCGCAGCCACTCTCGCGGCAATCCAGGGTTGTCGAGCATTCCAGGCTGCCGCTGCTGCAGCCACTGCGGCGAGCACGACGACTTCCTTGGCCAGTACGCCTATGGCCACCAGGCCGGCCGCCAACCACCAGCACCGCCGGATCGTCGCCAGCCAGACGCCTGCCACGAACGCCCACGCCAACGGATCGACAAGACCGAACTCGCGCAGGTTCGGGGCGACGACCCACGTCCCGAAGAGCAGCGGAATCGCGACCAGAGCCCGCCAGCTGTCTCGAACCACCGCCTGTGCCGACAACCACGTGAGCATGGCAGTCACCCCCAGCGACACGGTCGTCAACACGAAAAAGCCGTCCTGAGCATCGAGCGGCATTGCGCGTACGAGCAGCGGGCCGAGGATGCGCCGTTCGTGCCAGCTCGACGCGCCGTGCTGCAGGTTGTTGCGCACGAATCGGATATAGGACTGCCCGTCACCGCTCATCGGCGCGGCCGGGATCAGCCACACCAGAGCAGCCAAGCCAAGTACGACCAGGCCGAGCGCAACGAGCGTTGGCCAGAGCGCTCTCAACAGCGGCGGCAGCGGCACGACTATGCAGGGTACCGGTGACAGCCCTAGGGAGTTCGGCCGAAAAGTCACCTACCACGATGTCGCCCCTCTAGCGCAGTCCGTTTGAACGGAGTGGGGCCGCTGTTAGCCAGTCGCCATGCGCTTTTCGGCCGAACTCCTAGCCCGAGTCGAGCCAGATCGTGAACGGGCCATCGTTGACCAGCGACACCTGCATGTGGGCGCCGAATTCACCCTGTCCCACTTCCACGCCCTGGCGGCGAAGGGCAGTTCCGAAAACACTCACCAGTGTCTCGGCGAGGTCCGGTGAAGCGGCGTTCGTGAAGCCGGGCCGCCGCCCGCGGCTCACGTCCGCGTACAGCGTGAACTGGCTGACCAGCAGGACTCCACCCCCGACGTCTTTGATGGCGAGATTGGTCTTGCCCTGCTCGTCCTCGAAGCAGCGCAACCCGACGACCTTGTCGGCCAGCGACTCTGCGATCGCGGGCGTGTCTGCATGACCGACACCCAGCAGGACCAGCCAGCCGCGGCCGATCTGGCCAACCGTTCGCCCCTCGACCATGACCGCGGCTTCGCGAACCCGTTGCAGCAGTGCTCGCACAGCCCGCGGTGTGCGCCTAGCTAGGCCAGTCTGTCGAACGGAGTTCGGCGACCGTTTGGCGTGTGAAATGCACTTTTCGGCCGAACTCCTAGCTTTTTTCCGAGCCGCTACCGCTACTGGCGCCGCTCGGTTTCGGGGCCGGCGAAGTGCTCGCCCTGGCGCCGGAGTCCTGCGAGCCCGAGTCTTTGGACCCGCCCGAGTCCCTCGATCCCGAGTCCCTGGACCCGCCCGAGTTCTTGGACCCGTCGGAGGCCCTCGATCCTGAATCCTTGGGCGCACTCGACTCTTTCGAGCCTGAATCCCTGGACGCACCCTCCTTTGAGCCAGAGTCCTTGGAACCACCCGACTCTTTGGACTCCGAGTCTTTGGAGCCCGAGCCGCCGTCCCTGGCGTCCGAACCGCTTGAGCCGCCCGAGGCGGTCGCCGTCGAGCTCGACGCCCGCGAATCGGTGCTGTACCAGCCGCTGCCTTTGAACACGATGCCCACCGGATGAATAATCTTCCGCAGCGTGCCGCCGCACTGTTCGCACGTCGTCAGGGGTGGATCACTGAAGCTCTGACGCTTTTCGACGACATCGTTGCAGGAAGTACAGGTATACGTATAGGTGGGCACGTTGCGGGCTCCTGCCAGCAGTGTAAACATTTGACTGTTGGAATCTCGTAAGCAGCCACGAACGAGCTGTGGGTTGACAGCCAAACGTAGGCTGCGGCACAGGCGGATTCGAACGAGCTGTTCCTTAAGTCGTGTTTGGTACTTCTCGAAGCTATGTTTCTAGTCTGGGAGCATGATGCTGCCATCGGGGCGTATGGGAAAGCCTGGATTCCAGGCGATCTCCCAGGGGTAGCCGTCGGGGTCGGCGAAGTAGCCGTGGTAGCCGCCCCATTCTGCCTCGCTGGCTGGCTTCAGGATTGAGCCGCCGGCGGCTTCGGCCTGGGCCAGGACGGCATCCACTTCGGCTCGCTCGCGCACGTTTTGCGCAAGCGCGATTCCGCCGAACCCCGAGCCGTCGGCCGCGGCTTGCATGTCCGCCGCCAGCAGCTGGCGAGGGTACAGGGCCAGGACGGCACCGCTCGATCGAAAGAACGCCACTTCGCCTGACACGCTCGCGCTGGAGGCCGGCCAACCCAGCCCGTCGCGATAGAAACGCAGTGACCGATCGAGATCCCCGACCCCGAGCGTAATCAGCGAGATCCGTGGCTCCATAGGTTAGATGCTACGCGCTCGCCTGCAGCGGCTCACCCGTGAAGCAATCGCAGCTTATTCGTTTCGAAGCGTGTACCGTCGCAGCTCGGCGTTGGCCTGGCGCAGGATGTTGAGCAGTTCGGGTCGCAGCTCGTCAGTGGCTTTCTCGGCTGCCGCGCGAATAGAGTCGGCCAGGTGGACGATCTGGTCGCGCGCTTGCTGGGCCTCGGGCGTTCCGTCAGCAGCGTGATTCAGCCCCTCAACCATGGACTGCAGGGAGTCCCGCAGCCGCCCGACTACGGCTTCGCTGTCCTGTCGCTGCCAGGCGCCCCGCAGAACATCACCAAGCGTCTTGCCCAGCGCCTCGAATTCGTCGCCGACATCCTGCCAGCTCGTACCCCTCGCAGACGGCCGCTTCAGGTTCTTGAATAGCTCGGCAAAATCGTCGTCGTTCATGCGCAACCCTCCAGCGGTTCCCAGTAGTTTACCTCGCGGCGCTTACCGTCTGAGGAACCAGGACGTCGTAGCGCTGCAGCGCGAGGTCGACTGCCAGGTCGACGTCCTCGGCAAGGATGGAGCCAGTTGCCACCAGGTCTTCGGCGGCAGCTCTGGCCTGGGTCAGATAATCGTCCCGGTCGCGGTACAGCTCGGCAATCGAGGGGCGTGGGTCCCCCCGCGCCTGCCGCTCGGCCGACGTCCGGGCGAGCGGCAGGCTGGTACCCATCATGTCCAGGAGCTCGCCACCACCGCCCGTCGCGGGGTGACGCGGGACCCACCCCGTGTAGGTCGCAACTGGCACGCGTAGATCGGGCACGCGAATGCCTGCCACCTCGTTGTCGGTCGCGTCCAGAGCCGAAACAAAGCTCGGGTACCTGTCGCCCGTTTCGGCTGGCAGCCGAGCGATGCCCCGCTGCGTGTCGGGACCGAGGTCGAGACGCCTCAGCGTGGGGAGCTGCTCTGGATCCAGCAGGGCCAGGCCCGGCAGCGTACGAAATCGCTCCAGCGCCGCCTCACGGGTAATGGCCGTGCCGTCCGCCAAACGCGGGAACGAGCTCGGTGGGGGATCGATGCCTTCGGACACCCAACGGTCGAGATTGATCAGGAACCCGCGCTCGGCAGGGGTCCCATCCACCATATTGAAGTTGTTGGCACCGCGCGCGCCAATCGGCGTGGTGTCGCTCAGGAGTGCCATACCTGACCCGTGCTGGTGCCCCGCAACGACGTAGATCCGCTCCTCCGGCGGCGGCTCCACATCCCGTGTGCCTCTGGGATCGGTGTGGATCAGCGAGCAGTCGACTCGCCAGTACTCGGACGCGGTATTGGTGGTGAAGGTCTTCGGAACGCCGCCGAGCTGACGCTGTCGACGCAGCAGGCCGTCCGTCTGACCCGTCACCGGGTCTGTCAGCTCGTCTGAGGTGAAGGGGAACAGGCCGCCGAAGCCGCGCGGATTGGTTTCCGAGGGTTGACCGTAGCGCTGATTGAATTCGCCGCGACGCGCGCCAGCGACATGCGGGATCAGGCCGTCGAAGACCTGCCGCCCGGCCTCGTCAAGGTTCAACCCGTCGTAGACGAACTGACGCAGGAACCGACCGCACTGCGACCGGCCGTGGCCGTAGGTGAAGTCGATCCGTCGAGCAGCCGGGTTCTCGGCCGAGGCGTCGTGTCGCAGCCAGGCCACGCAGTCGCGGGTCGCCAGCAGACCGGTGCCGACGACGGGGCAGGCGCGGGTGGTGTAGACCACCTCGTACCAGTGGCCGGCCAGAAAACCGCCTTCCAGCCACACGTACGCATCGTCGCTGACCGGCGCGCCATGCTCGTCGCGCGCAAACCGCCAGCGCTCCCGCGGGATCACCGTTCGAGGTCCAGCAACCGCGGCGCGGACCGTCATCTCGGCGGTCGGCTCATTCACGTCGGCAGCGGGATACGGCTGGTGTGCGTACGGCTGCTGGCCGGGCGCAGGATGCAATGGCCAGTGCGAAAGCAGGTGATGCGCGTGCGCCGCGTTGGGCTGAAAGGCGATCGCGATCCGCCCTTGCACAGGTTGTCCGTCAGACCCGAGCGCCTGCGGCGCTTCGAGTCCCATTAGCCCGGGCTGGCGCTCGACGTCCCACTGCCAGCCGCACATCGCCACCGTCCAACCCCGCTTCATCAGGAAACCGTCGCCGATGTCGATCTCGTCGGTAGGCGGAAGCGTCGACAAACGCGGCGCGAAGCGGTTGAACGGGACGCCGACACGCAGACCCCGGTTGACGACGTAGTACAGCAGGCGCCGATTTGCCCGCTCGGGGTCGCTCGGCTGGAGCAACACGAAGTCAGCCCAGAAGCGCACCTGGCCGTGTGCATCTCGCTGGGCACGGTCGAGGTCGGCGATGCGCGCATTGGCCGGATGGGTTGGGTCGACGGCGAAGTGGAGTCGGCCGTCTATGCGCTCGTAGTCGAAAGCGAGCGGACTGCGACGGGTGATCTCGAAGTGCGAAACAGACATGGCAGCTGATCCTTTTCGGAGATGCGACGGCTGCCACTAGCCTACCGCGAAAGGCCGCTCCAAAGGCTGAGCAGCGCGCTGGCGCCCAGCACCGCATGCGTGTCGGCTGCTCCTGACACGAGGCTGGCGAGCTCCTCGTCAGCAAATGTCCTGGTCTCGATCAGATCCGCAACCGCAGCAAGCGCCGGGTCCAGACACACGGCGTCGGCCAGCCAGGTCCGCACCGCCTCGCAGAAGGTCGGAAACTCAACTTGCCGGCTGCTTGGCTGGACGCGCATTGCCTCCAGCGTAGACGGCGCTGGTTCTACGCGGCCAGGTAGACGATGGCACGATGGCGACACAACCCCAACTGGTTGTAGCTCCGGCGTTCGTTTACACAATATGTAGGCTGCGTTCGCTGGCGGCCTGGTAAACTGGAGGGTAGATGGACTCGCTTTCAGGGTAACCGTATGCAGCTCGACTTCGGCGAAACCCATCTGGCGCCGGAGGTCGGGCGTGTTCGTGCGACGGTTCTGGTCTGGGCGCCTGAGCAGCAGGTGGCTGAGACGATCGAGGCAAGTCTGGTCGGAGTTGGTCATAGCGTGCGGCGTCTCGAGCACGACGCCGACCTGGCCACGCTGCACCAGCGGCACACGCTTCTGGTGGCCCAGTGTGGACCGCGTCTGGAAGCGCAACAGGCGTTTGTGCGCGGTCCGCTCATTCTCGTGGAGTCCGGCTGCAAGCCGTCAGATGCTCTGGCCGCGCGTGCCTACGCGGTCGTAGCCCAACCAGCCGAGATCGGACATGCTGTAGATCGGTTCGTGGAGCATCGGCAGCTCGCAGCCGAAGTTGCCGAACGGCGCGGGCCGCCGCGGCGTTGCTCTCGCTGTGGGCGCGGCTTCGACGCACTCAAAGCCCGCGGCCCGGGCACCGCCCGCCGCTTCGTGCGCTTCGGCGCGATTGCCCTGTGTGGCACCTGCGTGGAAGCCTTGCGCACCCTGCTGCGTCAGGCACAGACCCAGGTAGCGGTAGTCGAAGCCGACACCTGATTCTGGATTGCCGCAAGCTGCCGGCCCGTCCGAACTGGTAGGCCGCGCCCTGCCCAGTCTGACAGATGTTGGCACGTTCGGGTGATTGATAGGCTTCCAGCATGACTCCAGACACCGAATCCCGCTCCGATTCGCCCACGCTGTACGAGTGGGCCGGTGGCGCGGTCGCACTGTCACGGTTGACCCAGATCTTCTACGGCCACGTGAAGAACGACCCAGTTCTTGCGCCCGTCTTCGCAGGGATGGACGCGCAGCATCCCGAGTGGGTGGCGCAGTGGCTTGGCGAAGTCTTCGGGGGTCCGCCGCGTTACACCACCGAACGCGGCGGGTATCCGCACATGATCGCGCGCCACCTGGGCCGCGCACTGACCGAACAGCAACGCTCGCGCTGGGTGCGACTACTCGGGGAAGCCGCCGACGAGGCCGAGTTGCCAACCGATCCGGAGTTCCGTTCGGCGTTCGTCTCGTACGTCGAGTGGGGGACGCGCATCGCGCTGGCGAATAGCCAGCCTGGAGCCGAGCCACCTCCGCACATGCCGGTCCCGCGCTGGAGCTGGGGCCAGGCGGGCTTACCCGGCTCAGCTCTCGGCCGCCCCGGGCCGGCGCCAGAGCAAACCCAGGCTCAAACCCAGGCTGAGGATGAGGACGTGCCCGATGGCATCGCACCCGGTTTCACCGCCGACATCCAGCCACTCTTCACAGCCCGGGACATTACGTCGATGCAGTGGGCCTTCAACCTGGCCGACTACCGGGCGGTGCGCGAGCATGCCCAGGCCATTCTCGCTCAGCTCAGTGCCGGACGGATGCCCTGCTATGGCGCCTGGTCGAAGCAGCGAATCTCACTGTTCGAGCGGTGGATCGACACTGGCATGCAGCCCTAAGCGTCAATGCGCCGCTGCAGCAGGCGCCGCTCGGCGGGGTTTCCAGTCAGGCTCAGGGCTCGCTGGAGTGCCGGCCGAGCCAGCTCAGCCTGCCCGCTGGCGTGGAGCAGGTCGGCCCGCACCGCGTGGAACAGCCCGTAGCCATCCAGCTCAACTGCCAGCGCATCGACCTCCGCCAGGGCGAGCTCGGCACTGCTGACGTGGCGCAGCGCGACCGCGCGATTCAGACGTACGACCGCCGACGGCGTCATCTTCAGGAGGGCGTCGTACAGCGCGACGATCTGCAGCCAGTCAGTTGCCGCCCACACCGCAGCCTGGGTGTGGCAGGCGAGAATCGCAGCCTGGAGCTGGTATGGCCCGGGCCGGCGGCAGCGGGCGGCTTCCTCCAGCAGCGTTACCGCCGCGGCAATCTTCGCGCGGTCCCAGCGCGTCCGATCCTGGTGCTCGAGCAGCACGATGTCTCCACTCGCGTCGAACCGCGACTCCGCCCGAGCCAGGTGCAGCCGCATGAGGGCCAGCAGTCCAAGCGGCTCCGGCTCGCCAGGCAGGAGTTGCACCACCAGCGCCGCCAGCCACGCGGCGTCGTCGGCTATGTCCCGTCGCGCTGGAGCCTCGCCGTGGCTGGCCAGGTAACCCTCGTTGAACAGCAGATACAGGACCGACAGTACTTCGCCCAGCCGCTCCTCCAGCTCCTCGGCGCCTGGCACGCGGTACGGAACCTTTGCATCCACAATCTTGCGCCTGGCACGCACCAGGCGTTTGGCCAGAGCGGCCTCAGAGGTCAGGAATGCGCGAGCGATCTCAGCCAGGCTGAGCCCGCAGACGCTCCGCAGGGTCAGCGCGACCTGGGCATCGCGCGCAATGGCTGGATGGCAGCAGGTGAAGATGAGTCGCAATCGATCGTCAGGCTCCTGCGTCACCGGCAGGTCCAGTTGCTTGAGCTTGTCCTGAAGGCGGACCCCCCGCCGCAACTGGTCGAGGGCGCGGTGGCGGGCCACCGTCAGCAGCCACGCCCCAGGATTGTTCGGAATGCCCTCTCGGGGCCAGCGTTCGATCGCGACCACCAGCGCGTCCTGGACCATCTCCTCGGCCAGGTCGAAGTCTCCCAGCACCCGAACCAGCGCGGCGGTAAGCCGCCCGGCCTCCTCTCGAAAGACTGAGGCCAGGACGGCGTTGGGCTCGGCTAGCGTGGAGCAGTCTCCATGAACGGCCGTACTTCGACGCTGCCGCGGGCAGGCCAGGCTTTGGCCAACCGCAAGGCCTCGTCCAGGTCAGGCACGTCCACCACGGCAAAGCCACCCACGGCTTCCTTGGCTTCGACAAATGGTCCGTCGGTGAGAGTTGGCGTGCCGTCGTCCTTGAAGCGCACGGTGGTGGCAGTGGTTGGGGGTTGAAAGCGCCCGCTGCTCACGAGCTTCGGACCCAGCTGCTGTAGCCACTGCATGACCTTGTCGAATTCTTGTGTGTAGACCTCCGCGGTGAGGCGCTCCTGGCGCGCCCGGTCCTCGTCTGTGCCGCAGAACATCAGCATGTACTTCATGTGTTTGTGCGTCCTTTCATGTCTACGACGAACGGCGAGCGCGAGAAAAGGACGGGCAGCTACGACTCATCCGCGGTGGCGGCGCGGCGCGCGGTTCGTCGAGGGCGGCGACGGCGCGACGAGGTTGGCGGCGTGGACTCGCGGCCGGCAATCCATTCCAGCAGAGCCTGCTGGCAGCCGAGATCTCTCGGCTCCGTTTCGGCTCGGACGTAGGTGCCGTCAGACTGCATCGCCCATTGGTCACGGTTCGGCGCAAGCTGCAAGTCGAGCACCGCGCGCAGCGCTTGCCGGCCGAGCGCATCCTCAACCGGAGCCAGCACCTCTACCCGGCCCTCGAGGTTTCGCTTCATGCTGTCAGCCGAGCCGATGAAGAATTCCTCTGCGCCAGCATTCCTGAAGTAGTACACCCGGGCATGCTCCAGGAAGCGACCCACAATGCTA
>JAABUQ010001815.1_pt1 | contig 44170 bp, 35 predicted proteins | sample 5560001 | NCBI WGS metagenome assembly JAABUQ01 (sample SAMN10711888, study PRJNA513371) | rock metagenome | isolation source: Antarctica rocks | place: Antarctica: Victoria Land, Finger Mt nord | collected 2015-12-18 | reverse complement strand
TCGCCGCCACCACCTCTCCGCGCCGGTCACGGGTATCTGCGTGAGCGTCCTGCTGGCCCTGTGCGCGTTCAATCCCTGGATCTACGCGGTCGTCTACGAGGACTTTCACATCGAGGTCCTGGCTGCCCTCTTCGCTCTGGCCGCCGGCCGTGACCTCTACCTGGGACACGGCCGGCGCGCCGGGGTATGGATACTGCTCGGGTTGCTGAGTGGCGACGTGGCCGCCAGCTACGTCGTCGCCGTCGGCGTGGGGCTGGTGGTGGCGGCCAAGGGGGTCAGGCGTAACGGCGCCGTCATGGCCACCGCCGGCCTGTTGTGGTTCGGTGTGCTGGTGGGGGTAGGCGCCACCTCGGGCTCACCGGCTGCCGGTTATCGCTATCTCAGCGGAACCACCAAGTCGCCGAGTGGCCTCGGCGGGGTGGCCGCCATCGTCGAGGGCATGGTGAGCCACCCTCGTCGACCGTTGCACCGGTTGCACACCGAGATCGGCGCGGTGTGGGACAACCTCGTCCCCTCTGGGGTCGCCGGACTCTTCGACCCGCTGATGGTCCTCCCGGTACTTGCCGTCCTGCTGGCCAACGGTTTGAACTCGGCCGACTTCATCACCGTCCGATTCCAGAACCTGGCACTCTTTCTCTTCGCCAGCCTGGGAACGGCGCTGATCTGCGTGCGCCTGGCCGGAGCCCGGGCGTGGCGGACGATTGCCGTGGGGATCGTCGCCGCGGCCACGGTGGCCAGCGCCCTGGTCTTCGACCTACCGAGGCTGCGGGCCGGCGCCGAGGTCACCTTCCGGATCACCCCGGTGGCCAGCCGGCAACTGGCCGAGGTCCGCGCCCTCGTCCCCGAATCGGCGGAGGTGGTGTCGTCGTTCGGTGTGGTGGGCCGTTTCTCGGGACGAACCTGGGCGTATGGCATCCTCACCGCCGATTTCCCCGTCCCGGTGCGGGCCCAGGAGGTCATCTTTGTCCTGGCCCCGGCGGCGGGCAACATCGCCGTGCCCGGACCGGTGACCGCAGCCGCCGCCAACTACGTGACCTCCATCCTGCAGGCCACGGAGATCTACCACGGATCCGAGGTCGCGGCCTACGTGTGGCACCCCAGAACCCTCGGAGGGGTCGTCGTCCTGCCCTGACGGTCGGCCCCCGGGGCCGCGTCGCCGGTTAGCTTGATGGGTCGGCTGGTCGCCCTGCGCCGAGAAGGTGGCCGCCGAGAGGAAGGTTCATGGACCGAACCCAGATCGCGGATCAGATCGTCGGCCGGCTCCGAGATCGACAGGTCGACCTGCAGGCCGAGTTCTTCCACCCCGGGCGGATCCGGACCTTCGTCGTCGACGATCTCCTCGACGAGGACCTGGCCCGGCAGGTTCATGCCGCCTTTCCCCCGGTGGACGCCATGATGCGGCGCCGCAGCATCCGCGAGGACAAGTACGTGGCCACCCAGATGGACCGCTACGACCCGATCCTCGAGGAGGTGGTCTTTGCCTTCCAGGAACAGGTCGTGGTCGATGCCGTGGCCGACATCACCGGCATTGCCGGGCTGGAGGGCGACCGCCGGCTCTATGCCGGGGGACTCAGCGCCATGACCAGGGGACAGTTCCTCAACCCCCACATCGACAACTCGCATCGGGAGGATCTGGACAGCTACCGGATCCTCAACCTCCTGTATTACGCCACGCCCGGCTGGGAGTCCGACGAGGGCGGCCACCTGCAGCTCTGGGACGAGGGCATGGGAGGCGACCGGCGGAGTGTGGCATGCCACTTCAACCGCCTGGTGGTCATGGCCACCTCGACGCGCTCGTGGCACGGCGTCTCGGCCGTGGAGGCCACGGAGCGGACCCGGACCTGTGTGTCGAACTACTATTTCTCTCGCCGCCCGGTGGGCAACCGCGGCGAGGTGGTGAGCGGCGAGTACTTCCACGTGACGACCTTCCGGGGCTTTCCCGGCCAGGTCGGACGCAACGCCGTGCTGGTGGCCGACGGCCTGGCGCGCCGGGCCCTACGCCGGGTGTTCCGCCGCGGCGTCGTGGCCACCAAGCAGGTCTATCGCCGCGACGAGAGCTGAGCGGGCGCGGGTGGACGACCGGCCCATCGGCATGTTCGACAGCGGATTCGGCGGCCTGACCGTAGCCCGAGCCCTCATCGACCTGCTGCCCGAGGAGGACCTCGTCTACATCGGCGACACCGGCCGCTATCCTTACGGGCCCAGACCTCTGGGCGATGTGACCGGTTTTTCGCGCCAGATCACCGCCAAGCTGGTGGGTGACCATGACGTCAAGATGGTGGTGGTGGCCTGCAACACCGCAGCCGCCGCCGCCCTCGACTCGCTGCGCGACGAATTCGATGTCCCCCTAGTGGGAGTGATCGAGCCCGGCCTGCGGGCCGCCCTTTCGGTCACCGATACGGGCCGCATCGCCGTCATCGGCACGGTTGGCACGATTGCCTCGGGGGCCTACCAGCGCGCCGCGGCGACCATGGCCAGCGGTCTCTCGGTGGTGCTCACCTGCGCGGCGTGCCCGGGATTTGTGGAGTTCGTTGAACGGGGCGAGACCGGCTCGGATCAGGTCCTGATACTGGCCGAGCGGCTCCTGGCGCCGGTGCGCGCCGCCCGGGTGGACACCCTCCTGCTGGGCTGCACCCACTATCCGTTCCTGGCCCGGACCATCACCGATGTCGTAGGTCGCGATGTCGTCCTGGTCAGCTCGGCCGATGAGACGGCCTTCGAGGTGAGGGCCATCCTGGCCGAGGTGGGTCTCGGCCGGCGGGTGACGACGAGATCAGGCATCCACACCTGGATCTCCTCGGGCGACACCGAAGGGTTCCGCCGGCTCGGTCGGCGGCTCCTCGGTCCTGAGATCGAGTCGGTGGTGGCGTGGGATCCCGTGGCTTGAAAAGCTCACAGACGATAGTTACTCTCGGGCGATGCCCGGTCGACAGCGGCGGGGGCGGCTCGTTGGTCCGGTGCGGATCGGCGATGATCGGCAGGAGATTGCGCCCATGATCCGAAGTCCTGCGAGGCACGCCCCAACGTCTGCGCTGACCGTGTGCGCCCTGGCCTGCATGATCCTCGCCACCCTGGCCGTCCTGGCCGCCAGGCCCAGCGCGGCGCTGGACAGTGGTCCGGGGACATCGACGCTGACCGCCAACCAGGCCCTGGCTCCCGGCCAGAGCCTGCACTCATCCGACGGACGCTTCGTCCTGGTCATGCAAGGTGACGGCAACCTGGTCCTCTACAGCTCCATCGGGGCGCTGTGGTCGAGCCGGACCGCCGGCTACCCCGGTGCGTTCGCCGTCCTGCAGGCCGACGGCAACCTGGTGGTCTACGGACCGGGACACGTGCCCCGCTTCGCCTCCGGGACCTCAGGCGGTCCGGACACCCTCGTGATCCAGACCGACGGCAACGTGGTGATCTACGGACCGGGCGGGGCTCGGTGGGCGACCGATACCGTGCAGCCTGCCCCGGTCATCGACGGGACCACCCAGCTGCTTCCCGGGCAGTATCTGGCCCCGGGTGGCTTTTTGAGCTCCGATCACGGACGCTTCGTCCTCGTCGTCCAAACCGACGGCAACGTCGTGCTCTACGAGCGTGGGGTGCCCCTCTTCGCCACCGGCACCTCGGTCCCCGGCGACCACCTGGTCATGCAGGGTGACGGCAACCTCGTGGTCTACGCCGGGAACCGGCCGCTGTGGGCGAGCAGCACCTCGGGAGCCGGGGCCTCGGCGATCCTGCAGGGCGATGGCAACTTCGTCGTCTACCGGGGCCCCCAACCCCTCTTTGCCGCAGGGACCAGCCAGCCGAACACCGGAGTGGGGGTCTACGGCTCCTACAGCTCGTACTCCGATGTGGTGGCGGCCATCGGCGGCGGCTGGCCGATCGTGGGCGATGCCGGTGCACTGGGGACCCGCGGTCCGCCCTACACCGCGGAGCTGCCCAGCCAACCCGACCTCAACGTGGCCCGGGCCATCGCCGCCGCCGGCTCCCCCGAGACCTGGCTGTCATTTTGGACAGTGAGCGGACCGGTGGCCGGCGACACGTGGGCCAACGACGGGTTCCTCGCCGGGCGCCAGGCGGCACTCACCCTGAACTCCTACGGTGCCCACCCGTCGTTTGTGGTCCTCGACCCCGAGGGCTTCAACGGGGCGCCCACGACACCGGCCACCTGGGCGCAGTTCCTCGGCGGGTGGGCCGGGGGGATCCGCAGCATCAACGGCAGCCTCGTGCCTGCGTTCTACTCCAACCAGAGCGAGTATCAAACCGGCGCTCTGGCCACCATCGCGTTGCCGGCCTTCGTGGCCATCAGCCCGATCCGATTACCCACGGGGGCCACCAACCAACCCTTCGTGGCCGGCGACAACATCCGAGGCTTCATCGAGTACTACGCGCGGTGTCAGGGCGGCGCGGCTCGGGCCGACAAGGCCGCAGTGGCCAGCCATGGTGCCCTCTACAACACTGTCCAGTTCGCCGACAGCAGGGTCGACTGCGGGGCGTGAGGTCGGGTCCGACGCAGGGAGACCATTCTCGTTTTGCGCAGATCACCTACGCAGCGGATCACCTACGCAGCGGATCACCTACGCAGCGGATCACCTACGCAGCGGATCACCTACGCAAGAGAGCACTACTCCCGGCCCGGACTTGTCGAAGGCGCCTGGCCAGTCCGACCCTTGCCACCCGCAGACGCCCAACAACGGACGCCGACAATCGTGCGTCCTTGGCGGCTGTCAAGTCATTCTCGCCGGGCGACTTGTTGTCTGGAGGTCCGCTTACCGGCCCAGGACCCGTGAACTCAGGAAAGCCGGGTAGATCTGAAGGAGTGATGCTTATTTCTGGTGACGAGCTCGAAGCACCCGGTCGCTGGAACAGACCCTGGGTGGTCGACGCCAACGCCCATTGGACATGGTCGACCAGTCCATTGCCGATAGGGTCATGGAGCCAGTCCAGGGGCGAGCGTTGGAGAAGTTCGTCAACGGTCATGGCTGACAGACGAGCCTGCTGCTCGGCGGGAAGACCTGACCTGTACATGTCCAGGTTCTGATGCAGGGTGAAGATGGCCCGGCCCGACGCCGGGACGTGGTGGCTCAAGATGGACATGTCATTGAAGAGACGTTTCAACCCCGAGCGAGTCGCGTTGAAGTAGTGATCCGGATAGCCATGCTCGGCCTGAAGGAACGGGACGTCGACGTACAGGTAGCCGCCAGGGCGCAGCACACGGAAGATCTCGCGCGCACAGGCGAACGGATCGTTGACGTGCTCCAGGACGTCGAGCGAAAAGACCGCATCGAAGCAGCCGTCGATGAACGGCAGGCGTTGGTTGACGGCGAGAACGTCGACCGACGGGTAGTTGACGATCTCCATCTGGATGACGTGGGGGAACGTGTGCGCCTTGTAGCCGCTCCCGGCGTCGAGCACCATCCCACCACCGAGACGGCACTTCTCGATGATGGTCATCGCGTTGCCGTCGAACGGGTGGTCGGAGACGTTTTCGGTTTCCACCACGCCGAACTCGGCTTTGGTCTCCGGATCGAGGAAGTCGATGCAGTCGTCATCCTCGACGACGGCGACGCGGCCGCACTGCTCGCAACTCAGCTCCCCATTCGCAGCGAGAAGACTCCCATGGTCGCCGCCAGGACACCGAGTGTGGGAAACGATCCAGTCGAGCTTCGTCTTGTCCATGTTGGTGCTCCCCGGCTGGCGATTTGCGCCTACGTTAGGCGCTTGCGGTTTTTCCACGTAGTAATCCGAGGACGGTTCATCACTCTGAGCAGGAATGGGGAAACGCAGGTAGCGTTCAGCTATGAACGTGCCACTTGCGGCGCCACCCGGAGGGCAGGCAACATCATGACACTCGCCGTGCATCCCCGGTACCTGGCCGCCGGGACCCGCCGATGACGACCCGGATCGACGGTCGCCACGTCGACGACCTGCGCTCCGTGGAGTTGGTCCGCGACTACACCATCTTCGCCGCCGGCTCGGTGCTGATCCGGATGGGAGCGACCGTGGTGCTCTGCACGGCATCGGTGGCCGACGAGGTCCCTCGCTGGATGCGGGGCTCGGGGAAGGGGTGGGTCACCGCCGAGTACTCGATGCTGCCCGGAGCCTCTCCGGAGCGAATCGGCCGGGAGGCGGCCAAGGGCCGGCAGTCCGGGCGCACCCAGGAGATCCAGCGCCTGATCGGCCGGTCCTTGCGGGCCGTGACCGACCTCCAGGTGATGGGTGAGCATCAGATCACCGTGGATTGCGACGTCCTCCAAGCCGACGGGGGCACGCGAACGGCGGCCATCTGCGGTGCCTACGTCGCTCTCCACGATGCTTGCAGTCGGCTGGTGGCCTCGGGCCGGCTGAGCGCCCATCCCCTCCGCGAAGCCTGCGCCGCGGTTTCGGTTGGCGTCGTTGGATCGGTACCCATGCTCGATCTGGCCTACAGCGAGGACAGCCAGGCGGAGGTGGACATGAATGTGGTCATGACCTCCTCGGGGCGCTTCGTGGAGGTGCAGGGCACGGCGGAGGGAGCGGCGTTCAGCCGGAGCGAGCTCGACGAGTTGCTGGGCCTGGCCGAAGCGGGGATCTCCACCCTCGTCGGCCACCAGGCCGAGGTGTTGGCCACCGCCCCTCCGCAACGGCGGTGACGGCATTTGTGCTGGCCACCGCCAACCCTGACAAGGCCCGGGAGATCACCCAGATCCTGGGCTCGTCGGTCACCCTCCGGCCCCGGCCACCCCACATGGCCGCCGTGGAGGAGACCGGCGAGAGCCTGGAGGACAACGCCCGGCTGAAGGCGGTCGCCGTCGTGGAGGCCACCGGCATGGCCGCCATTGCCGACGACACCGGCCTGGAAGTCGACGCCCTGGGGGGCGCTCCGGGCGTCCACTCCAGCCGTTACGCCGGCCCCGGCGCCAGCTATGCGGACAACGTGGCCAAGCTGGCGGCGGCGCTTTGGGGGATAGATGGGCCCGAGGCTCGCCGGGCCAGGTTCCGGACCGTGGCCATCGCCCGGTGGCCCGGCGGCGCCGAGGTGGTCGCCCACGGCACCGTCGAGGGGAGGATCGCCGAGGAGCGCCGGGGGGACAACGGCTTCGGCTACGACGCCCTGTTCGTGGCCGACGAGGCCGGCGGGGCCACGTTCGGCGAACTCGACGCCGCCGCCAAGCATGGCGTGTCCCATAGGGGCAGGGCGTTTCGGAACCTGGCCGCCGAGTTGGCCCGGGGTCACCACCTGTCATGATCCCCGTCGGGGCGCCGGAGCTCAGCCGGGGCGCGACCAGCCCGGCGCCGCCCACCCGGAGGGATCTCCACCCGGGGGGCCGATGCTCAGGTACACGAGGCGGCGGGCCTCTTGGCGGGTGCGTTGCACGCTGCGCAGGATGATGCCGCAGGCCAGGCACAGGAGAGCCACGATCTCGATGGATGCGGCCAGGATGGCGGTTGGGAACCGGGGCACCAGGCCGGTGCGGGCAAACTGGTCGACGACGGGTACGGCCAGGGCCAGGGCGGTGGCGGTGAGGGCCATGAAGCACAAGGCGAAGAACTGCAGGGGCCGGACGGCCTCGAAGAGCCGGATGATGGTCCGGGCGATGCGCAAGCCGTCCCGGTAGGTGTTGAGCTTGCTGGCGGAACCGTCCTGGCGGCTGCCGTAGCGGGTGTCCACCTCGGCGCAGGAGGCGGCGATCTCCACGGCGTGGGCGCTGAGCTCGGTCTCGATCTCGAAGCCCGACGAGTGGACGGGCATCGACTTGACGAAGCGGCGCGACATCACCCGGTAACCCGAGAAGACGTCGCCGAACTCTCCGCCGATCAGAGCCCGCAGCGCCCGGGTAAATGCGGCATTTCCGGTGGTGTGGCCCTTGCGGTACACGACACCTTGTTCCTGGGCATCGGGGCGACGGGCGCCCACCACCATGTCCAGCCGCTCCTCTACCAGGCGCTCGACCATGATGGGCGCGGCGGCGGGATCGTAGGTGCCGTCCCCGTCGACCATGACGTAGACATCGGCCTCGACGTCGGCGAACATCTTGCGCATCACGTTGCCCTTGCCCCGGCGGGCCTCATGGCCGACATGGGCACCGGCGTGGCGGGCCCGGGCCACGGTGGCGTCGGTCGACGCGTTGTCATAGACGTAGATGTGCGCATCGGGAAGTGTGTCCCGAAAGGCCGAGACGACCGAGGCAATCGCCATCTCCTCGTTGAAACAGGGGATGATCACCGCCACCGCCACCTTGGCGCGCGGCCGATGCCCCCCGGCCGGCCTCTGGTCCACCACCACGAGGGCCTCGGGGCCCGGATCGGGACCGCGGACGATCCGGGACTGGCTCATGGGCGCGGCCCGGGCCTGATGGCCACCAAGGCCAAGTTCTTGCCGACCACGGGGGCGGTGAGGCGGTCGAGGCGACGGCTCAGGGGGAAGATCCACCGGTCGTAGAAAGCGACGGTCCGCACGTGCAAGGTCCCGTCGCCACCGGGGGCCAGTCGCAGGACCAGGGAGGCCAGAAACCCGAGGCTGTCGGCGTGCCGGCAGCTCTGCACCGTGAATCCGGCCTTCTCGACCCGCTCGACGAGCTGGCGGCGCCGGTAGCGGCGGACGTGTCCGACCTTTCGGTCCATGGCGCTGAAGAGGATGGGGAACGCCGGCACATAGATCAGCAGCCGGGCCCCCGGGGCCAGAACCCGCAGGATGGCGGCCAGGGTCGCTGCGTCGTCGTCGATGTGTTCGAGCACGTTGAGGGTGTAGGCGAAGTCGATATGGCCGTCGAGAAGCCCGGAGAGCCCGGCGGTGGTGGCGAAACCGTCGTCGGAGAGCCGACGGCGCAAGGTGGGGTCGAGCTCGCAACAGGTCACCGCATAGCCGAGCTGTCGAGCCACCCGGGCGTAGGTGCCCACCCCGGCGCCGAAGTCAAGGGTCCTCTGGCCGGGCCGGGGCGGCCCACCGGCTGCGCTGATCAGCTCGCCCAGGTAGCGACGGTAGCGGTGTGCCACCTCCATGACCTCGAGGTTCTCGACACCGGAGTATGCATCTGAAGCGCTCTGCATCGCAGATCCGTCCATGGAGGACCGGCCCCGGGCGAGGCGGGCCGTGAAGGTGACGCCTAAGCGTAGCGGGAGCGTGACGACACCCCGGGTGATCACCAGCGTCGTCGCCCAACGACGGTCACTAGGATTTGTGGATGCACAAGCGGCGGTCCGGTCCGAACCGGTACTGGCACCGTTTACTTGTCTGAAACCAGCGTCGTGCCCGTCGGCCCCGGCACCGCGGCGCCGGGGCCGGGGGTCGGGATGAAGGTCCGGCTGGGGACGGGACGGGGTCCCCTGTTGGCCGCCCTGGGCGTCGTCGTCCTGGCCCACGCGCCGTACCTGATCGGGGCCTTCGACCCCAATCCGGCATTGAGCGTCAGTGGCCTGATCAAGCCCGGATCCCACCCGCTTGTACCGGGCTTTACGTCCATCGATCCCAACGCGGGCTACACCAGTCAGGCCAACGGGCACCGAGCAGCCCTCGACTGGGTGCACGGCCGGATTCCCTGGTGGAACCCCTGGGAGGGCGCAGGCAGTCCCCTCGCCGGCGGTCTGGCCTCGGCCGCCTTCTTCCTGCCCTTCGTGCTGCTGACCTTGATCCCCAACGGCCAGATGCTGATCTATCTCCTCTTGGACCTGATCGCCGCGGCGGCAACCTACGGGGTCCTGCGCTGTCTCGGCCTCCACCCCTGGGTGTGCTTCGCCGGGGCGGTGCTCTTCGGGCTGAACGGGACCAATGCCTGGTTCCGCTACGTGGCCGACAACCCGGTGGCGTTTCTCCCGGTCATCCTGCTCGGCATCGAGCGTACGCGGCGCGGCGTCGAGGAGGGGCGGCGCCTCGGCGTGACGCTGGTGGCCCTGGGAGTGGGCTTTTCGCTGCTGGCCAGCTTCCCCGAGACGGCCTATCTCGACGGCCTGGTTGCTGTCGTCTGGGTACTGGCTCGCAGTGGGGGCCTCGGACGGACGGCGCGCTGGGTGATCATCCGGCGAACGATGACGGGGATGGTGGCCGGGGTGCTCATCGCCGCACCGCTGCTGGTGGCCTTCGTCGACTACTACCCCCACGCCGACCTTGGCGCCCACAGCTCGGCGGTGTTTGGCACGGCCTTTCTTCCCCGCGCCGGGCTGATCAGCCTCTTCGCTCCCTACGGCCTGGGCCCCATCTTCGGCTTCAGCGGCACCGGCTCGGCGTCGACCCAGATGACATTGATCTGGGGAAACGTCGGCGGCTACCTCACGGTGGTCACCGTGTTCCTGGCTGCGCTGGGCACCGTCGGCCGTCGCCACCGGGCGCTTCGATGGGCCCTGGCGGCGGTGGCGCTCATCCTGGTCGGACGCAACTTCGGCTTCGCGCCGGCCGCCGACCTGGTCAACCTCCTGCCCCTGGCCTCTTCCAGCGCAGTGTTCCGCTACGACAACGCGGCCATCGAGATGGCCGTGTTCGTGCTGGCGGCACTGGCCATCGACGACGCCGTGCGCCGTCGCCCGGCCCGGTGGCTGACCGTGGCGATCGCTGCGGTGGTGGTCGTCGTCGGCGCCTTGGCTGTGCGCCGAGCCTCGGCGCTGCACCATCTCCTGGTCGGCCCCCACGTGGGCCTGTGGTGGAAGCTGTCTCTCCTCTGGGCGGCGGGAACCGGGCTGGTCGTGGTCCTGGCCGTGGTGGTGGGGCCGCGGAGGTTTCGGGCCCTGGTGCTGGCCGGCGTCGTCGTAGTCGATGCGGTGCTCATGTTCGCTCTGCCCGAGTTGTCCGCACCTCGGGGGGCCCGCCTCAATACCGCCGGGGTGGCCTTCCTCAGTGACCACGTGGGGACGTCGCGCTTCTTCACTCTGGGCCCGTTCGCCCCCAACTACGGCGCCTACTACGGCGTGGGGTCGGCCAACGCCAACGATTTCCCGCCGAAGGCCTACCAGGCCTACGTGTTGTCCTCACTCAATCCCAACGCCGAACCGATAACCTTCAACGGAGTCAACCGTCTCGACCCCAACGGACCGTCTCCAGCTGAGGAGTTCGCCACCCACCTGGGGGGCTACCGCCATCTGGCGGTGAGCTACGTACTGTTCTTTCACGGTGAAGCCCCGCCTGTGCTGCCGGAGGGGGCCCTGCGGATGGTCTACAGCGACGAGATCATGGACGTCTATTATCTGGACGGCTCCGAGCCCTACGCCACCGCCATCTCCGCGGGGTGCTCGGTGACGATTGCTACGACCGAGGCAATGAGCGCGGACTGCGCATCGCCGACGTCGTTGTTGCGACGCGAGGTGATGATGCCCGGATGGACGGCGACGGTCAACGGCCGGACCACCGCTCCGGTCGCCTCGGCGGACGGATTTCAGGTGGTGGCCCTGCCCGCAGGCCATTCGGTGGTGCGTTTCTCGTTCCGCCCGCCGGGCGCCACCCTGGCCTGGGCGGCGTGCGCGGCCGGCATCCTGATCATTGCCGGCGGTCCTCTGTGGCGGGTGATGGGGCCTCGAATGCCGCGCCGGCGGGGCTACCAACCGAGCCATCGCCAGTCATCGCGATCCTGAGCGCGGTGGCGGCGCGATCATGGAACCATGTCGATGACCCGCCGCCGGTGGGCTGTCCCTGCCCCCACCCTCTGGCGTTGTGAGCCCGCCGGGGTCCGATGAGCGTCGCCCCACCCCCCGACGAACCAGCGTCAGCGCCCCCCGCTTCATCCTCGAAGCGGCGCCGGTTCCTACCGGCTCCCATCTGGAACATCGGAAAGCTCCTGATCATCGCCTTGATCATCGAGTACCTGATCGTGCCCCAGCTCGCCGGGACCCGCAAGGCGCTTCATCTCATCTCGCAGGTCCAGCCCGCCTATCTCCTGCTCGGGGTGGTCCTCGAAGCGCTGGCCCTGGTGGCCTACACCCAGCTCACCAGGTCCGTCCTGCCCGACGAGAGCGACCCCGGCCTCTTCACCGTGCTGCGCATCCAGCTCACCACGCTGTCGGTCAGCCACTGCGTCCCGGCCGGCTCGGCCGCCGGGACGTCACTCGGCTACCGGCTCTTGACCCTGGCCGGGGCGGGCAAGGCCGACGTGGGCCTGGCCATGGGCCTGCAGGCCACCGGGTCTGCGGTCATCCTCAACTTCATCTTCCTGATCGCCCTCGTGGTCTCGATCCCGGTGTGGGGTTTCTCGCCGCTGTATGTGACGGTGGGCGTCGTGGGGATCGTCCTCACCGTCATCTTCGCCGTCCTGGTTCTGCTGCTCACCCGGGGCCTGGGCTGGGCCGAGGGAGTCATCGACCGGGCGGCTCGGCACATTCCGTTCCTGGACGCGGCAGCGGCACACGAGGTCTTGGAGCGCTTTGCCGCCCGCCTGCACGAGTTGGGGGCGGATCGGCGCTTGATCTTCCGGGCCAGTCTGTGGGCGGCCGCCAACTGGCTCCTCGACGCGGCCTCGCTGTACGTGTTCGTGGGGGCCTTTGGCCACTGGGTCAATCCCGACGGGCTGATCCTGGCCTTCTCGATCGCCCACGTTCTGTCGGCCGTGCCCCTGACGCCGGGTGGCCTCGGGGTCGTCGAAGCCACCCTGACCTCAACGCTGGTGGGCTTCAACACCCCCCGGGGCATCGCCATCCTGGGGGTGATCGGCTACCGACTCATCAACTTCTGGCTACCCATACCCGTCGGTGGCCTGGCCTACCTGTCCCTTCATGTGGACCCTGGTCACACCGAGCGATCCGAACGGTCGGCAGAGGCCGTCCCCGCCACCGAAGGCGTCCCTGGGCAAGAAGGGCCAACTCGGAGATGGAGGCGCCGCCCGGACTGACCCGCCACCGCCCGACGAGGCCGCAGCCGCCGCTCAGGAGGGGAGCATGCCGGCCACTGCGTCGCCGGCCCGAGCGGCGCGCCGTCGGGTCCGATAGCTCAACGAGGGCTCGCCCTCGGTGTCGAACGCGGCGATGATCAGGCCACCGAGGATGGCCAGGTTCTTGAAGAAGTGGATCTGCTGCTGACCCCGGGCCTTGGGATCGCTCTCCTCCCAGAACCGGTGGCCTGCCGCGGTGGTGGGTACCAGCGAGGCGATCAGGGCCAGCGCGGCAAAGCGTGGCGCCCGTCCAAGCGCCAGCAACAGACCGGCCCCGACCTGTAGCGCGGCGTTGGCCCTCACCACCGTGACGGTGTCCGCCGGCAGGGCCAACTTGCCGGCCAGCGGCTCCACCACCTTCTCGGCGCTCGGCGCCCGGCTCTGGGCATTTCGAAGGGAGTCGATACCGCCCGTGACGAAGATCGAGGCGAGAAGGGGGCGGGCCAGGCGGCGGGAAAGAGTCATCACATGCCTCGATTGTCGATGGGAGGAGTCGGCTGGTTCGTACCCCCGGCTTCAGCGAATCAACCAGGAGACCCCTGATGCGGCCGGGGGGTAAGCGTGGCGGTGCGGGCGAGAGGACTCGAACCTCCACCCCTCTCGGGACCAGGACCTAAACCTGGCGCGTCTGCCGGTTCCGCCACGCCCGCGTGGCCGATCACGCTACTGGCTGGGGCCACGAGACGCCGCTACGGTTCGGTGAGGGCCCGGTCAGGTTCCTCGTCGCTGATCTGGAAGAACTCGTTTCGGTGGAAGACGGGGCTGTAGTAGTAGTCGACCTGCTGGCGAGGCTCCCAGCGGAGGCCGAAGAGCGGACCGTCCTCCTTGTGCTCATAGCCGCTGCGGGTCGAGCTTTCGTAGTGGAACAGCTCGGCGTAGGGCGTGTAGACAACCTGAAGTCCGGCTTGACGGATGCGCAGGCAGATGTCGACGTCGTTGTAGGCCACTCGGAGCCGCTCGTCGTTGCCTCCCACCCGCCAGTACACCGACGGTCTCATCATCGTGCAGGCTCCGGTCACCGCGCTGGTGTTGCGGACGACATCGCCCAGTTGCCAGTAGCCGCCATGATCGATGTTGCCCGCCCATCCGCCCACCCCCACCAGGATCCCCTCGTGCTGCTTGCGGCCATCGCCGAAGTAGAGACGGCCGCCCACCGCCCCCACCTCGGGACGCATGGCATGCTCGAGCAGCGCCTCGATCCAGTCGGGGCTGATGATCTCCGTGTCGTTGTTGAGGAACAGCAGGGCGTCGCAAGCGGTGGTGGAGGCCGCCAGGTTGAGCATCCGCGCATAGTTGAAGCGATGGGGGTAGCGAATGAGGCGCGCCGGTAGCGAGGCCAGGTAGCCGAGCGTCTCCCCATCGCTGCTCTGATTGTCGATGACAACCAGCTCGTAGTTGCGGTAGGTGGTCCGCTCCAAGATGCTGGTGATGCAGCGACGAAGGAGGGGAAAACCATCCTTGGTGGGGATGACGATCGAAACCTTGGGCTGGCCGACCAGGTGGTAGCGCGTTCGGTAACGACTGGCGAAGGCGGTGTCGTCGATCCGCCCCTTGACCCGGCGGCGTTCCAGGGACTCCGCCAAGGCGCGCTTGGCCGAGTCCAGGGCGTAGAGCTTGGCGTCGGGGAGCTCGGCCGCCGATCCGGATATGATCCGCCATGTGTAGAGGGGCTCAGGGATGTGAGCGATGCGGTCGCTGACCTCGGTGGCCCGCAGGATCAGGTCATAGTCCTGACTGCCTTCGAAGCCAGCCCGCAATCCTCCCAGAGCTTCGACGAGCGAACGTCGAATCACACTGAGATGGGTCACATAGTTGTAGGAGCGAAGGAGGTCGGGTGACCAGTTGGGCTTCAGGTAGGGCTGCGTGAGCTTCCCGTCCTGATCGAGCTTGTCCTCATCTGAATAGAGCAGATCGAGGGAGGGATCGGCATTGAGCCAGCGGACGACCTGCGCCAAAGCGTGGGGCTTGAGCAGGTCGTCATGGTCCAAGAAGGCGACGAACTCGCCTTCAGCCAGAGCCAGCGCGGCGTTGGTGGCTTCGGCAATTCCCCGCTGGCCGGCCAGGCGGACGACCTCGATGGACGGATTGCCCATCTCGGCCTCGAGCACGGTTCGCGTCTCGGGAAGTTGCGAGTGGTCGTCGGCGATGCACAGCTGCCAGTTGTCATAGAGCTGGTCCCTGACCGACTCGATCGCCTCCCGGAGAACGCCGGCATCGGTGTTGAACACCGGCATCACCACGGAGATGCGCGGGCGGTATTCCAAGGTGTCAAGGTCCTCGCGCAGCCGCCGCAGTGTCGACCCGTTGGGCCCGAACCGTCTGGCCCATGTCCGGTAACGATCATCCTCGCCGCCCAGTTCGGGGCTGTCGCCGACCTCTTCGCTCATTGTGCCGGCCGGTCGGAGTCGGGTGAAGATCAACGGGGGACGGGGCTGTCGGGCAGCTTCCCGGGCCGGCCAGGAGCGAACCGGATGACGGAGGGGTGGGAGGCCGACGAAGGGTAGGGCGGCACGCAGGGCTTGGGCGCGCCGCCCTGACGACAGGGGACCGGCACTGAGCCGGTCGATTGCGCCTACGAAGCGGGAGCGGGCATCCTCGTCGCCGAGGAGATGATCGGCCCGGACGACGAGGTCGGGCACCGTGGCAGACAGGGCGAGAGGACCGAGCTCGCCCAGCTCCAGGCCTTGGGCCGCCACCGGGGTGGCCACGAACGGGGTCCGGGACTCGAGGGCGGCGAGGATCGCCGTGGGCCCGCCGCTGCCAAACTGGTGGCCCACGATCATCAAGGCCGCCCGGCCGATGCTCGCCGGTGCCTGCAGCAGTGAGACCAACGTTGTGCCGACGTCACCACAGGCCCTCTGCAGGCGCGGGGTCGGTGCCTCGGAAAGAACCGTGCATCGCAGTTCCGGGTGTCGCCGACGCAGCGGCGGAAGCACGGAGTGGAGCACGAAGAGGGCAGCCTCCTCGTTGGCCTTGACGACGTCGTGGCCTTCGGGAACGACGACGACGACTCCTTGGCGCTCACCGAGGTCGGCGCCGCGAGTCACGGGGGGCCGATCGAGGAGGGCGGGGGGGATGACCGACACGCCGGCGAAGGCGCAGACGCCGCGGACGAACGCGGCGTCGGCCTCCTGCTCACACCACGCCACATCGATCCATTCCCCCAGCCCGCTGAAGCGGGCCTCGACCTCGATGCGAACCCACTCCAGGCCGTCCCTCTCGTCCGCGGGGGTGTAGGGCCGCAGGGAGGTAACGTCGCGAAACGGCAGGTGAGGCAGGTACAGCACGCTCACCGCCTGGCTCTGGGTGCGCCTCAGCCACGATTCGAGATCCGAATGCAGACCCGACCAGCACAAGAACACATGGGAGAAGCGGGCGTGGTTGGCCGTGAACCACTCCTGCCAATCCATCGGTCCGCCCACCACCTCGATCCCGAGGTCCCGGAGGGTCTGGGCGGCCGGGTCGGCGCGGAATCCGTCGGCGGCCACGAAGGTGATCCGGGCCCCATCGACGCTGCTGGCCAAGCCCACGACCAGGGCCTGGACCGATCGGTCATCGGCGCGGAAGGGGTCTCCTGGAACGTAGGCCGAGACGATCAGGATGTCCGCTACCGCCGGGGTCGCCGTCGTTGCCGTCCCCGGGGTCGCCTCGTCGGTCACCGAGGGGCCCGCCCCACCCGCCTGGTCGGCCTCCACCCACCACGCCGGCTCGTAGACGACCCGCAAGCTTACCTGTATGGCGCGAGCAACGAGGGCGTCGACAACGCCTTGAGGATCGTCGGACGTCGGATCGAGGTCGGCACCGGCCACCAGGGTGCGCCGGGCGGCGATCCACGGCTGGGTGGTCCCGTCGACGTCGCCGCGGACCCGGTAGGGGGCGAGCAGCGGGTCGCGGCCCGCCCCCCGCGCCACCAGGACGCCCCCGGAACGCTCGGCGCCGGCTTCAACCAGCCGACCGGGCGAGGCGACGACGGCGGGGACGACCACGCCGATGGCCAGGTCGGCGTCGTCGAGCAGATCGACGACCGAGGGGGGCATCTCGCCAACCGGCCGAGGAGCCACCACGACCACCGAAGGTCCCCCGGGTCGCGATGCCAGGAGCGCCGCCGTCGCGCACGGGGTTCCTTCGGAGTCGCCTGGGCCCACCGTGACGAAGCGGCCGGAGGCAGGTTCGCTGCTCATGGAGAGTGGCGCACGCGCCCGTAGAGGCGCCGGGCAGGGGCCAGGGTCCGCATCGTTCGAGTGTTGTGCACACGCTCGATCTCGGCGCGAGCTGCGTCCAAAGCCGCTTCCGATTGGCGAAGGCGGTGTTCGAGGGCGCAGTGCTCCATGACTGAGATCCCGCTCTGCGCCTCACCGAGGTTGGCCATGCGGGCCTGCTCGCCGAACGCCACTCGGGCCTTTTGCAGGGCGTGGCGGAGCCCGCTGCTGACCGTTTCGAGGACCGCCTCGCGCTGCAGGGCCTCGGCCAGCAGGGTGGGGAGGACGGTGGCCAGACGAGGTGCGGCGACGATGGCCACGGCTTGGGCCAACTCGTCGAAGAACAGCTCGCAGTCATGCCGGGCGTTGCCGGAGCGGCGGGGATCGATGGAGTGGCCATCGGGCCGGGACGGGCCCGCAAGGAGGGCAGCGGGATCGTTGCCCACGATATCGGGAGGGCCGAGCCATGCCCGCAGGGTGGCCAATTCGTGACCGGGATGCTCGGCCAGTACGAGGGGGGTTCGACGGAGGGCAACCGCGAGCCACAGCATGCCCGCCACATCGGAGACCATCAGGTCAGAGCCGGCCACCGCGGCGACGAGATCGAGCGGACTCAGGGCATCGTCGGATCGGGTGGCGATGCCCACCCGGCCGGCCAGGTCGGCGGCGAAGTCACCGTGACTGTCGCGGTGTGGATCGGCCAGCACGGCGATCCCGAGCTTGCCCTCTTCGGCTACCTCCTCGAGGGCCCGGGCCACGCTGGTGGCGTGTGCCGTCGTTTCCCCGCCGACAAGAACCAGGACATACGGTCCACCGGCTGGCAACACCCCGGTGAATCGCAGATATTCGCAGCGGTGCTGGACCAGCGCGGGAGCGAAGAGGCGGTCGGCGAGGATGAGCGGGTCGGCAACGACGTTTTGACGGTTCTGCGAATCCTTGGGGGGCGTCCAGCCGACCACAGCCCCCGGTGGCCTGGGCACCCCCAGCGCAAGGGGCCACTGTCCCGGTGATGCGGCGGTGCCGCCCGGATGGGTCTCCGCGGCCACCACCCCGGCCAGGTGCGCCGGGCAGCCCCGGTCGCCCAGCCCGGCAAGCAGCTCAATCAGCGGTGCCTCACCGGTCGTCGCCCACGTGCCGGTGATGACCCCGACGTCGACGTGAGACGACGGGGCGTCAAGGGAACTGCCGGACCACGCCAGAGGCCAGATGGCGAAGCCCTCTTCGCTCGGGCGGGCGTCGGTTCGCCCCGCCTCGAAGTTCCTGATGGTCCACCCGTCCAGGCGACGTCCCAACTCCGCACCGACGACCATGGCTCGTAGCTCGTCGAGGTTCGATGCCGACGAGGGGGAGACCCCGCGGGGTGTAGTGATGGGAACGATGACGCCCACCGTCGGTTCGAGGGACGGCGCCACCGAGACGGTCAGCGCCCGGAGTTGGGCCCGGGCCTCTTCCAGCTCCTGGTTCCTGGCCACCAGCTCCTCGCCCAGATCGTCGCCGGCATGGCGGGCTGGGGTGGGCACCGAGCGGATCACGAACTGGTAGGTGGTCCCGTCGGGATCGTCCCTCAGCCGGTCGACGACCTCGCCGGGGAAGTCGCGGGGGTCGAGGGGGATCTCCGTTGCGAAGGGGTCGGCCACCGTGCGGCGATAGTCGACCGGGGTCAGGCCGGCCTGTTCGTGGAGATCGTTGACGCTCGATCGGGTGAAGAACCGGACATGGGTGTCGTCGAGAAGGCCCAGGTCCCGGTACTCGAAGCGGCCCTGCAGGAGGGCCAGGCGCACGGCGCCGTGGGCAATGTTGGGGATCGACACCACCACCGAACCGCCCTCGGCCAGCAGCGCTGGCGCCTGGCGTAGGACCCGAAGGGGGTTGGTGAGGTGCTCGAGGACATCGGCGAAGACGATGACGTCGAAGTTGCCCTGGCCCAGCTCGGCCACCAGGTCGATGCTCTCCAGATCGGCGACGAGCAGGCCGGCCAGATGGGGCCGGGCCGCCTCGGCGGCGACCGGATCCACCTCCACCCCCGTCACCGTGTTGTCCCGCTCGGCCAGGGCCTGGGCCAGATAGCCCGTGGAGCAACCGACGTCGAGCACCCGCTTCCCGGTGCCCACCAGGTCCAGGACCTGGACATGGGAGGTGTTGGCGTTGGTGGGATCGATGTTGGCGTCGTATTTCACGATGAGCCCCGGATCTCAGGCGCCGAGCCGCTCGCCGACGACGTCGGCGGGCGGCAGGGGATGGTTGGTGATTCGGGTGGGGACCAAGATGGTGCCGCCCACCATCGAGGGGCTCATGACCCCGAAGCTGTACTGCTGTTCGTGCCAGTCATAGACCGTGCCCTCGTCGTGGGTGACCAGGCCGATGGTCACCGGGTAGGTCCCGTCGAGGAGGGGGATGTTGTCGAACTCGAAGACGAACTCACCGTCGCCGGGTTCCACCACCAGGTCGGCGGGGAACCAGCGGTTGTTGGCCCCGAAGAGGACCCGGCCCTCGTTGTCGTACACGTTGACCCCGGGCAGCACGTCATCGATCCGCCGCTTGGCGTGGTAACCGATGCGCAACGTCAGCGACTCTCCGGACATGATGTAGGTGCGCTCGTCGGAGTGGGCGTGTTCGAAGCGGACCCTGGTGATCTGCAGGTCATCGTCGTTCTGGCCGTGGTGCTCGGGCTTGGTGGCGACGGTCTCGTCGTCCTTGACGGTCACCATGCCGTTGGCGTCGGGGGCCCGGTCGTCGTCGGCCAGGGTGATGAGCTCGCCCAACTGGTCGGCCTCCACATAGGCCCGGCGCCGCAGAAGGTGCTCGCGAAAGGAGCGCACGGCCTCCGCCGGGGTCCCGTTGCCGACCATGAGGCCATGATCGAGGACGGCGGCATGGGTGCAGACCTGGCGCACCATGTCGGGGGAGTGGCTGACCACCACGATGGTGCGGCCCTCGCGCTGGAACTGCTTGACACGGTCCAGGCACTTGCGCTGGAACAGCTCGTCGCCCACGGCCAGGACCTCGTCGACGATGAGGATGTCGGGCTCCATGTTGACGGCCACCGCGAAGCCGAGGCGCACATACATGCCCGAGGAGTAGTACTTGACCTGGTTGTCGATGAACGGGGCCAGCTCGGCGAAGTCGACGATCTCATCGAAGCGCTCGTCGACGAAGCTCTTCGCCATGCCCAGCAGGGAGGCGTTGAGATAGATGTTCTCCCGGCCCGAAAGCTCGGCCTGGAAGCCGGCGCCCAGCTCCAGGAGGGCGGCCACCCGGCCTCGGGTGACGATCTCGCCGGTCGTGGGCTGGATGATCCCGGCAATGCACTTGAGCAGCGTCGACTTGCCCGAGCCGTTGTGGCCCAGCAGACCGTAGGTGCTGCCCTCGTCGACGCTGAACTCGATGTCCCTCAGGGCCCAGAAGTCCTCGTAGGGGACCTTGCCGCCGTGCATGATCCGCTGCTTGAGGGAGGTGAACTGCTCGTGGTAGAGGCGAAAGCGCTTGGAGACGACCCGGACCTCGATCGCAGTGGACATGGCTGGCAAGGTTACCGGGTGCCATCGTTCGGACCCGGTACCGTCGCGCCGGGGGCCTGGGAGGCCAGGCCCCAGGTGTTGTCGCGGCCCGCCCAGGTGGCGAACACGTCGGCCGGCCGGCGCCGAAACGACCGGGCCCGGATGGCTCGCGCCGCCAGCGCCCGGGGGAGATGCCCGGCCACCGAGCGCCGCAGGCCGGGGGCCGAGGGGTGGCGCAGCGAGGTGACCAACTCCCGGCCGGCAAGGTCGAGCGGGGCGTTTCGGACCAGGCAGAGCAGCCGGTTCCGGGCCCCGAGCAGGTCGAGCATCGGCGTGGTCCGGGCTCCGCCGCTGGTAGCCGAACGTTGATGGCGCACCTTGGCCGCCGGTTCGTAGCGGATCGTCATCCCGGCCAGGCGGGCCCGCCAGGACCAGTCCAGATCCTCGTAGTAGGCAAAGAAGTCCGCGGCCAGGGGGCCCAGGGCCTCGACGGTGGACCTGCGGGTGACCATGGCCGCCCCGCTCAGCGCGAAGCGCTCCCCGGGGGCGTCGAAGCGGCCGTCGTCGGCCGTCTCGAAGCCGTAGTCGCCGCCAAAGCCACGCTCGCTCAGGTAGGAGCCGGCATTGTTGATCACGTCGCCGACCCGGCGGACGGCCACCACCCGGTCGTTCACCCGGACCTCGATGTCGCCGGCCTCGGCGCCGTCGGGCACGGGGACATGCAACGGGTCGAGCCCGTTGCTCCACCGCCACCGCCGCCCCTGCCCGTCGGTCTCCAATCGATGGAGCCCCCCCACGGCCCGGGCCAGCAGATCGGCTCCGTCGACGCTGAGGGCGGTGATGTGGGTGCCCAACGGCCGGGCGTCGCCGGGAGTCCAGTGGGGGCATTCTCCCAGGTCGATCTCGGCCCACGTCCCGGTGAAGACGATCTTCGGGCCCACCGCGGCCACGCCCGGATCGCCCAGTGCCTCGACGGCGACCTCCAGCCACCGGGGTTCGGCGACGGCGTCGTCGTTGAGCAGGCCGACCACGTCGGTGGCTACGGTGGCCAGGGCGGCATTGACCCCGCCCACGAAGCCGGTGTTGGTGGCCAGGCGGACCACGCGCACCCCCTGGGCCTCCCCGATTGCGCCGGCCTGGCCACCAGCGGAGCCATTGTCCACCAGAATGACCTCGTCGGCGTGGGGGAGCACCGACGCCAGGCACGGCGCGAGCCATGCCCCCGGCCGGTGGGAGACCACCACCACCGAGCTCGACGGGTGGCTCACCGACGGGGCGGGCCCGGAGGCAGGGCGCCCAGCAGGTCCATCCACCGCCGCCCGGTGACCTCGGGGCCGAGCGCTGCCGCCCGCCGACGCCCGGCGCCCACCAACTGGGCCCGCAGGGCCGTATCGCTCAGCACCCGGTGCACGGCGGCGGCCACGGCCAGCGCCGGGGGCTGGCGGCCCCGGGCGAAGGGCAGGACAACGGCGGCGTCCGCCACCGTCTCGGGGATGGCCGACGACGCCACGGTGACAACCGGAACCTCGGCGGTCATGGCCTCGACCAGCGGGACACAGAACCCCTCGTGCTCGGAGAGGCACACCAACACGTCGGCCCGGCGGTACTCCCCGGCCAGCCGCTCGGGGGAGACCGGACCGGTCAAGCTGAGCGCGCCACCCACGCCGAGGGCCGCCGCCGAGGACCGCACGGCGTCGACATACGGCCCCTCCTGCGGCCCGCCGACCAGGCGCAGCGTGGCGTGGGGGTCGTAGAGCCGGCGGTAGGCGGCCAGCGCCCGAACGATCTGGTGCTGGCACTTGTGGGCGGCCAGGCGTCCGACGAAGAGCCACGACGCCCCCGGCGAGCGGCGCTCATCCCCCTCCCTCGCCGTGCCCGACGCCCGCTGGGGGCGGAGGGATGTGGCGTCGAAGAGCACGGGGGCCACGGCGGTTCGCTCGAAGCCGGCGGCGATGAGGTCGGCCGCGTTGAACGACGACACGCCTACGCCGAGTCGGGCCCGGGCGGCCAGCTCGGGCAGTTGGCGCAGCCCCCATTCCACGCCGTAGCTGGCGTCGGGGTCCCAGCCCCGCAAGAAGCGCACCGGGGTGAGGTTGTGGTGGACCACCACCAGGGCCTGGGGCCGCGGCGCGAGCCAATCGGCGATCACCGAGCCAATGGCCAGGTGGTAGACGACGATGTCGCCCGGCGCGGCGGCGATGGCGGTGCCGTAGTCGACATGGGGCCGGGCGGCATCGGCGAAGCGCCCCCGGCGATGCTCGGCGAAGATCTCCGAGTCCCGGCCCTCGGCGCGCAGGAGGTGTTGCAGGCCGAGCATGTGGGAACCGACGGCGCCCTCCTCGGCGGTGGCCGCGAACTGGTGGATGGCCGGCGCCGTCACCGTCACCGGGCGTCCCGGCTGTCCCCGCTGTGGTCCAGAAGGTTGGCGATGGCGCGGCGGTAGGCGTCACGGCCCCGAGACAGCGAGAAGCTCTCCACCCGAAGACGGCCCCGCTCCACCAGATGGGCCCGCAACGACTGGTCGGCCACGGCCCGGTGGACGGCGGCGGCCAGGCGGGCGGTGCCTGGCGTCTCGGTGTGGCGCAACACGATTCCGGCGTCGCCGACGGTGTCGCTGACCGCGGACGACGCCACTGCCACCACCGGGACGGAGTGCCACATGGCCTCGAGCAGGGGAACCCCGAAGCCCTCGTGCTGCGACGCGGAGACGAACACATCCGCGTTGCGGTAGTACGACACCAGCTGCTCCTGGCTGACCGAACCGGTGATGCGCACGGCATCGCCCAGGCCCAACGAGTCAGCGAATCGAACCAGGACGCTCTCGTAGAGGTGGGCCGAGCTGCGCCCCACGAGCCACAGCCGGGCCCGGGGGTCGAAGATCCGCCGGTAGATGGCCAGGGTCTCGACCAAGCGGTGCTGGGCCTTGTTGGGGGCCAGGCGGCCCACGAAGAGGAGATCGGCGCCCCCTGCGGCCTTCTCGGCGGCCAGCTCCGCGCTGAGGCGGTGGTCATGGCGGGCCCCGAGCGCCTCGAAGTCGGCCAGGAACGGCGCGGTCAAGGTGTTGCGGTAGCCGGCGTCGATGAGCTCGCGCTCATTGTGGCCGGAAACGGCGATGGCCAGCTCGGCATGGGGGGCCAGGCGGGCCAGCTGCGCCCGACCCGATCGCAGTTCGGGGACGACGAGGGGCTCCCAAGGCTGGAAGAAGGCCTCCGGGGTGATGTTGTGGTAGTTGACGATGAGCGGTTCGGGACGTCGGGCCAAGAAGTCGGCCATGGTGTGCCCGGTCGAGAGCTGGTAGAGGAGCACGGTTCGCTCCCCGGCCACGGCTTCATAGGTCCGGTAGCCGAACACCTGGCGATCCTCGACGCCATGGGCATCTCCGACATAGGTGTGGCTCCGCAGCCCCATCTCCCGCAGCAGCAGCGTGACCTGATGGGTGTGGAAGCCAATGGCGCCCCGGCCGGCATAGGACGGGACGAACTGGTGGACGGCGACCAAAGGGGGCGGACCTCAGCGGGCGGCGGACACGGCGTAACCGTCGGTGCCACCGTCATGAACGCTCACCGCGCTGAATCCCCGCTCGGCCAGGATCAGCTCCCAGGTCGGGGGATGGAAGGGCCGGCCGGCGGCCAGGTCGGAGGCGACAACCCGGCCCGGAGCGGCCCAGGCCTCGGGCCGGTGGCTGACCACCACCAGGCGGCCCTTCGGGGCCAGGGCCGCCCGGGACAGCTCCACCAGCGCCAGAAGGCCCTGGGGGCCGGCCCGGTCGACGTAGCCCGACAGGACGAGTCCGTGCAGGGCGCCGGGGGGCAGGTCGCTCAGGTGGCGGGCCAACCCGTCGGCGCGCAGGTCTGCGACCTCGAGCGACGCAGCCTCGACCAGGCGCTCGTCGGGATCGACGCCGTAGATGTCGACACCCTGGGCCCGCAGCGCCGCGACCAGGGCACCGTCGCCGCATTCGCCCTGGCAGACCCGTCCCGTCGTCTGGCCCAGGGCGCGCCCGACGATGGGGGCCCAGTCGCCGGGGGGTAGGGCGGCCCGGGCGGACGTGCCCAGCTCGACGAGCGCGACCTCGATGGTGGCCGGAGCGTGGCGCTCCAGATCGTCGACCCGATCACCAAGCAGGCGCAGGGCCCGGGTGGTGGCATGGGCCAACCCGCTGGCCTGGGCGGCCACGTGGCGCAGCTGCCAGTCGATGGCCTTGGCCACCACGGTTTTGATCTGGGCCACCCCGGGGCGCGCCGAGCGGGTCGGGGCCCGGGTGTCGATGGCCGTCGACTGCTCGATCTTGGTGAGGAGGGTGTCGAAGTCGCCGGTCACCGCGTCCACCGGCGCGAAGCGGGCGAAGGTTACGTCGAGCTGGCGTTCGAAGTCGGCGGGCAGGTCGCCGCTGGCCCTCTTGGCCTCCACCTCCCGATCGATGTCGGCCAGCACCTCACGCAGGTCGAAGGCGGCTTCGGGCTCGGCGAGTTGGGCCGCATCGGCGAGTTGGGCCGCATCGGAGGGTTCGGTGGCTTCGGAGGGTTCGGTGGCTTCGCCCATCGGCGCGCTCAAAGCTCCTCGGCGAAGTTACCCTCGGCCCGGCCGAACACCCGGAAGGCGAAGACGAACAGCAGAAGGGAGAAGGCGATGACGGCCAGCAGTTGCCACAGGTACCACCACGGACCGGCATGGTCGGGCAGGATGTGGACGACGGCCCCGCCCGAAGACGGTGAGGTGACCCCGTAGATGGCCCGCTGGAAGGTGAGGACGATGGGGGTGATGGGGTTGCAGCGATACAGGATGAAGAGCCACTCGAAGTTGGGGTGGTGGGCGATCTGGTCCCGGATCAGCCGGTAGGGGTAGATGATGGGGACGGACCAGAACCACACGTTCATGGCCACGGTGAGCAGGTGGGACATGTCGCGGAACTTGACGTTGATGGCGGCGAAGAGCACCCCGCAGGCCCCGGTGAACAGCAGCAGGGCGATCATGGCGGGGATGAGCAGGGGCACGTACTCGAGCGCTGGGCCCCGCCGGAAGCCCACCAGGAAGGCCACCAGCACGATGCTCTGCAGGCCCATCTGCACCAGTGAGGAGCCAATGGTGGCCAGCGCCGGGATCTCCCGGGGGAACGCCACCTTCTTGATGATCCCGGCGTTGGCCACCACCGACCCGGTGGCCGCCGGGACCGCGGCGGAGAAGAAGTTCCACACGATGATCCCGGACATGAGGTAGATGGCGAAGCGGGGGATGCCGTTGCGCAGGATCAGCTGGAACACGACGAAGTAGACCAGCAGGGTCACCGCCGGGTTGAGCAGCGACCAGGCGAAGCCCAAAGCGCTGTCCTTGTACTGGACCCGAAGCTCCTTTCGGGTCATGCCCACCAGCAGCTCCCGGTACCGCCAGATGGCCACCAACCGCTGCCGGGTGGAGATCCGGGGAGCAACGATGGTGAGCTGCTTGCCCTCCTCGGAGGCGTAGTGGCGCCGCCCCGACTCGGCCTGGCCGCCGGGACGGTCGACCAGCGTCATCCGGCGCTGGTGTCGATCACCGTCGCCGCCGGTTCGGCCACCACCGCGGCCTTGCTGATCACCGAGTCGATGAAGCCGTAGTCCATGGCCTCGTCGGCGGTGAACCAGCGGTCCCGGTCCGAATCGTTTTCGATGCGCTCGACGGGCTGGCCGGTGTGGAACGAGATCCGCTCGGCCATCATACGCTTGAGGTAGATGATCTGCTCGGCCTGGATGGCGATGTCGGCGGCCTGGCCCTGGGCCTGGCCCGAGGGCTGGTGCATCAAGATGCGGGCATGGGGGAGGGCGAGGCGCTTGCCCGGCTCGCCGGCGCAGAGCAGGAACTGGCCCATCGACGCGGCCAGTCCCATGCACACGGTGGAGACGTCACAGGGGACGAACTGCATGGTGTCGTAGATGGCCAGGCCGGAGGTGACCGATCCGCCGGGCGAGTTGATGTAGAGGCTGATGTCCTTGACGGAGTCCTCGGCCGCCAGCAGCAGTAGCTGGGCGCAGATGAGGTTGGCACTGGTGTCGTCGACCTGGGTGCCCAGGAAGACGATCCGCTCCTTGAGGAGGCGACCGTAGATGTCGGCATTGCTGTCGAGCACCCCGGACTGGGCCAGCTGCGGGTGGGTCGGATCAGGCATGGTCCGAGGATACCCGAGCGTCGAGGCGAGATCGCTCCTGGCGCCGGCGGGCCCGGTGGCGCCGCCCGGCGGCGTCGAGCAGGGCCTCGTAGCGCTCCAAGACGGCGTCCCATGCGTAGTTGGCCTCCACGTAGCGACGCCCGTTCTCGCCCAGGCCCTCCAAGGCGTCGGGGCGGTCCTCGAGCACTTCGAGGGCCGCCTCCAGCTCGGCGAAGCTCGTGTAGCACAGCGCCCCACCCGAGCGGCGGGCCTGGCCGGCCAGCACTGCGCAACGCCCCTGGACCAGGGCCGGGCGGCCCTGGGCCCACGCCTCGGTCAGGGCCATGGAGAAGCTCTCGAAGTACGACGGGACCACCATGGCCCCGCAGCCGGCCACTGCGTCGGCCCTGGTGTGGTCGTCGACGAAGCCGGTGACCACCACGTCGGGGTGGGGAGCCAGATCGAGGACGGGGTCACCCATGAGCACCAGCTTGAGCCCTCGAGACCCTCGCCGGGCCCGGTAGGCCACGAACTGCTCGTAGAGCTCGTCGGCTCCTTTGGCCGGATCGATCCGCCCGGTGTAGAGCAGGTAGGGCGAGTCGCCCAGGCCGAAGCGGCGAGCGAAGCGTCCCGGGTGGCCCCGGCGGGCCAGGTCGGTCCCGATGCCGATCATGGCCCCCGGCAGGCTATGACCGACCCGGCGGACCATGAGGTCGCGCTCTTCGGGGCTCGACCATGCGAAGGCCTGGGGAAGGTGGAACAGCCGATCGAAGAGGGCCATCCACAGCGGAGCCTCATCATGGGCGGTGGTGTGCAACACGATGGGGGCGGCTCCCCCCACGCCGTGGAGGGCGTCCCACGTGGTGGCGTAGAGATAGGTGAAGGCAATGACCGCATCGACACCGGCGGCCCGGCCTTGGACCCAGCGGCCCAAGCCGACCACGTCGGGGCCCTGGGCGCGCAGCCATGCCTCCTGCACGCTTTGGGCGCAGGGCTGGTGACCCCACATGGCCCGGGCGTCGAGGGGGGCGAAGAAGCGGGGCAGGCGGGGCCGGCGGAGCGGGAGGCGGTGGACGGCCACCCCGTCGATGTGGCTGACCCCGGGGGGGAAGGCGTCGGCCCAGTCGGAATAGCTGAGGGCCCGGCTGGTCACCACCTCGACGTGGTGGCCGCGAGCGGCCATGCCCGAGGCCATCATCCGGCAGAACGCCTCGGCGCCGCCGGGCACCTCGATGCCGTAGCGCTGGACGGCGAAGAGCAATCGCATCGCTGCTCAGGACCCCTCGGCGCCGCCGGCGACGAGCGTGAAGCTGGTGGGGGGGAAGAGGGTGGCGTTGAGCTGGCGGACCAGATCTTCCAGCGCCCCGCCAGCGTCGGCTCCTGCGCTCAAGGCTCCCGGTGGCGTGGTGGACCAGTGGAGGTCGATGCGGCTGAACCCCGCCTGGCCGCAGAGAAACGACAGGTACCGGGGTCCGATCGGCTCCTGCCGGAGAGGATCGGATCCGGCCCCCTCAGCGGCGTGGATCAGGGCGGCGGGGTTTTCGGCGCCGAGGACCAGCACCCCCCCGGGCCCGAGCTTGGCGGTGGCCAGGGAGACCAGATCGATCAAGCTCTGGGGATCGAGGTGTTCGATCCGGCCGGCCATGACCACCGCCCCCAAGCTGGCATCGGGGAGGGCGCCGAGCGATTCGAGAGGTTCGCCGGCCCTGGCGGCCAGGCCCCGGGCGGCGGCGTCGGCCACCAGCGCGGCGCGGGTGTCAAAGCCCCGGACGGCGGCGCCGGGGCCGAGGATCTCGAGCAGCTCGCCGCGCCCACAGGCCAGGTCGACGATCCCCACCCGATCTCCGATGAGCTCGTGGAGGTGGCCGGCCCGTTCCCGTCGCTGCGTCTGGTCACCATCGAAGCGATCCTGCAGGGCGCGTTCATCGACCGAGCCGGGCCACGCCCGCTCGGCTTCGAGGAAGGCCACCCGGGTGCGCAGGGCGGCCAGATCGCCGGCCGGGTCTCTTGGATCCAGCTCGCGGCGTTCCAGGCCCTCGAGGGCGGCGTCGAGGCGGCCGGCCATGTCGTGGCGGAGGAAGTCGTCGAGAATTTCGAGCTGGGCGGCGTAGGCCTCGAGCACCGGACGCAGCTTGTCGGCGAAGTCCTGGATCTGGGCGAGCACGCCGGCCACCTGCCGTGACACGGCCTGGGCCACCAGGCGGTGGTAGTGCTCGCCCATCCGGTGCTTCGAGGCCACCTCGATGCGCTCGGCACTGAACGCGTCCACCGCCCGAAATTCCATCACCGCAGCGCGCAGCTCGTCGAGGTGATCCCCCGGCTCGGCATGGGAGACCACCCGCTCGAAGTGGCCGGCCAGGCGGTCCTCGATGTCGCGGGGGTATTCCCCGGCGATCCGGCGTTGCTCGACCCGGCGGCGAAGTTCTTCGACCAGCCCGGCCACCTCGGCCGGCCCTGCCGTCGCCGGGCCTGCCTCCGTGCCTGCCTCCGTGCCTGCCTCCGGGGCTGCCTCCGGGGCTGCCGGGACGCCGGCGGGGTCATTCGAGGTCGTCATGTAGCGCCGATGGTATGGCCATCGGCCACCGCTTGGAGAAAGGTCAGGTAGCGGCGGGTCAGCGCCGGCCACCGGTAGCGGCGCTGCACATAGGCCGCCCCGTAGGCCCCCAGGCGGCGCCCCAGGTCCGGATCGGCCACCAGGCGTTCGACCGCCGCCTCGAAGCGGGCGTAGCCCTCGAAGGCGATGCCACCCCCCGAGGCCCTGCAGTGCTCGGCGGTGGGCCCACACGAGGCGTTGACCAGGGCCGGAACGCCCACCGACCAGCCCTCCACCAGCACCAGGGAGAAGGCCTCGAAGGGGGATGGGGAGATCAGCGCAGTGGCTCCCCGCAGGGCGCCCCACTTGATGTCGTCGTCGACCACACCGGCCACGATCAGATCCGGGTGAGGGGGAGGGGGGTCCGCCACCGGGCCGGCCAGGACCAGGGCCAGCGGCCCGGGCCGGCGCCGCTTGTAAGCCGCCCACCACTCGGCCAGCACGGTGGTGCCCTTGCGCTCGTCGACGCGGCCCACACAGAGGAGATAGGGACGGGCTCCGAGGCCCAGGGCGCGGCGCGCCGCGCCGGGATCGCCGGCGGCCGCCTCGACGCCGAGGCCGATCACCGCCTGGGGCCGGGTGACGGCTCCGGGAAAGAGTCGTTCCACCAGCCGGCGCTCGGCATTGGTCTGAAACACCATCCCGCCGTTGGCGGTGAAGACCTCCTTGAAGACTGGAAGGCGGATGGGGGCCTCGTCATGGGCGGCGGGCTGCAGGACCACCCGGCGCCCCAGGCGGCGTATGCCGGCCACGGTGGGCCAGTACAGGTAGGGGTAGGCGACGATCACCTGGGCGGCGCTGGCCTCGGCGGCATCGACGATGGCGGGGCTGACCGGGCCCTGCCGCTCGATCCACTCCTCGGTGGCGGCCATCGAGGTGCTCCGGGGATCGGCCAGGACGGGCCCGGAGAGGGCATCGAAGTCGGGATGGCGGGGGGCGGCCGAGAAGCGGTGGACGCCCACACCGTTGATGGTCACCGAGCCCGGCGGATAGCTGTCCGCCCACGTCGCCGCCTCGATGCCACAGGAGGTGAAGACCTCGACGGTGCAGCCGTCAGCGCAGAGGTGCTCGGCCAGCATGCGGGCCCCGAACTCGGCGCCCCCGATGATCTCCACGCCGTAGCGGGGGACGAGGAAGCCGACGTGGAGGGGGCGGGGGACCGAGCTCGGGGTCATGGGGACTGGTCGAGGCCGGCGACGATCTCGCCAAGGTGGCGGCGCAGCGTGGCGCGCGCCGCGTCGGGGCCGATGGTGTCGAGACGGGCGCGGCCGCGCCGGGCCAGGGTCTGGCCCAGCCCCAGGTGGCCGTCGGGATCGCCGGGATGGTGTGCGGCCGGCGGATCGGCGATCAGCTCGGCCAGGGCCTCGGCGAAGACCGCCGGCGAATCGCCGGGGTCGACCGTGACTCCGGCGTCGCTCAGGGTCTCGGGGATCGCCGCGCAGGCCCGGGCCACGATCGGAGTCCCGAAGGCCATGGCCTCGAGGAGCGGCGCGCAGAATCCCTCGTGTTCCGAAGCCGTGGCCACCACGTCGGCCCGGCGATAGAAGGCAGCGAGCTCGGCATCGGTGACTCGCCCGGTCAGCCAGGAGCGATCCAAGTTGAGCTCGTTGGCGTAGCGCTGGAGGGCTTGGCGGTACCGGGGCAGGGGCCCGGGGCCGACCACCATGAGATGAGCTTCGGGAACGAGATAGGTGACCAGGATGAAATAGGCGGCCAGGAGCCAGTCCACCCGCTTGTGGGGGAGGAGCTGCCCTACAAAGAGGATCACCGGGCCGGTGACCACCGTGTGGAGGTGGTGGACCGTGGCGGGGTCCTCCTCGATCCCGGCCAGGGCCAGGGGGTCGAACACCAGCGGGCAGACCCGGACATCGGCGAAGCCCATGTCGGTGAGCTCGGCGGCGCTGAACGCCGAGGGGGCCATGGTCAACACGGCTCGCTCGGCCAGCGCGGGCAACTCGGCCCGACCGAGTCGAAGCAGATCGGCGAAGCCCTGGTCGTGGGCCTCGAAGGGCTGGGCGGGGGAGATGTTGTGGTACATCACGACCAGGCGCTCGGGGCGATCGGCCAGCCACCGGCTGACATCGGGCTCGCCGATGGAGGCATGAAGGAGGAGAATGTCCTCGCTCGATGGCCGGGGACCGCCCTCGGGGGCGTCGAGGGGGCTGATCGAGCCGGCCATGGCGGGGTCGATGTAGCGGGCGCGCAGCGACGTGGCGGCCACGGGGGCGACCATGCGGTCGATCTCGAGCGCCGAGCGGGTGATGGCGTCGCCCGGTGCGGCGCCCACCAGAACCTGCGTGACCTGCATCAGCGATGGTTCCCGGTCACGCCCGGGCGGCCGGTGACAGCAGCATCGATGCGACGGTAGTGGAACTCGGGAGAACCCCAGCGTGGCTATGCTCTCGACGCCGAGCCGTCGCGGCTGGGAGACACAGGAGGACCGCCGTGCGGTGCCCAGGTCGGATGATGACGAGCGCAGGATGGCGGCGCCGATGGACAAGGCCGGGCCTGCCGATCGTGGCGGGCGTCGGCCTGGTGGTGGGCCTGGTCGCCGGGCCGGTGGCCGCGGCCCGGCCGGCGGTGGCCGGCTCCGCCGCCGCCGGCACCCGGGACGTGGTCGTGGGCCTCAAGGCGGACACATCGCCCGACGCATCGCGCCACGCCGCGTCGGTGGGCGGCCACCAGCCCGTGGCCCTGCCCGCCAACCGCTACCTGCTCCACCTCCCTGCCGACCAGGTGGACGCTACCCTCGCTGCCCTGCGGGCCCAGGGCCCGGTGGCCTATGCCGAGGTGGCCCGGACCGTCCACGCCACGGCCGCCCCCAACGACCAGTGCTACCTCCTCGGGTGCGGACCCATCCTGCCCACGGTGACCAATCAGGATGCGAGCGGTTCGGGCGCGGCCACCTCGGCGGCCCAGGGCGACCTGATCGCGGTCGGCGCCCCGGCGGCCTGGGACGTCACCATGGGAAGTCCGGCGGTAAAGGTGGCGGTGCTCGACGGGCCGGTGCTGGCCGGCCATCCGGACCTGGCCGGCAAGGTGACCGTCGGCCCCAACATCTGCTTGAGCGGCGGCCGAGCGAGCTGTGCGGTGCCCGCCGGCGCCGGCGGGCCCAACGTGGTTGAACTGGGCCACGGCACCCATGTGACCGGAACCGTGGGCGCCAGCACCAACAACGTGACCGGGGTGGCCAGCCTGGGTTGGAACACCTCGGTGGTGACCTACCAGGTCCTCGACAGCAGCGGTTCTGGTACCAGCGTCGACCTGGCCTCGGGGATCTACGCGGCCACCAACAACGGGGCCCGGGTCATCAACATGTCCCTGGCTGGGCCGCCCTGCGCGGGTCCCGACGCCGACCCGCCCAACTGCGGCCCCGACCAAGACACCAAAGCGGCCGTCCAGTACGCCCAGGCCAGAAATGTGGTGCTGGTGGTGGCCGCCGGCAACGACGGGAGCAACCAGCCCACGTTTCCGGCGTCGTACCCCGGCATCCTGGCCGTGGCTGCCACTGACAACAACGGCACCGTCCTGCAATTCTCCCAAAACGGTGAGGCCGCCAACATCGCCGCTCCTGGATTCAGGGTCCTTTCCACCTGGCAGGACGGCAACTACGCGACGTTGTCAGGCACGTCGATGGCCACCCCCCATGTGGCCGCCGCGGCCGCCTTGATGGCGGCCGCCAACCCCTCGCTGAGCGGCCAGCAGATCGTGCAGATCCTCGAGCGGACGGCCCGGGCCGTCTCCGGGCCGGCCATCGCCGGAGGCATGCTCAATGCCGCCGCCGCCTTGCAGGCCGCGGTCGCCTCCAGCGTGCCCCCCGGCGGGGGCTACGAGTTGGCCGGAGCCAACGGCACCAGCTATGGCTTTGGCTCGGCCCCCGACCTTGCTCCCCTCGGTCCGCTCTTCCGGCCCATCGTGGGCGCGGCGGCAACCCCGGATCGCCAAGGGGGATGGCTGGTGGCCTCCGACGGCGGCGTCTTCACCGTGGGCCGGGCCAACTTCTACGGGTCGCAGGGGGGCGGGGCGCTCAACAAGCCGGTGGTGGGCATGGCCGCCACGCCCTCGGGTCGGGGCTACTGGCTGGTGGCCTCCGACGGCGGCGTCTTCTCCTACGGCGACGCCCAGTTCCTCGGCTCCATGGGGGGCAGGCCGCTCAACAAGCCGGTGGTGGGCATGGCCGCGGCCCCGTCGGGTCAGGGCTACTGGCTGGTGGCCTCCGACGGCGGGATCTTCAGCTTCGGCGTCCCGTTCCACGGCTCCCAGGGAGGCAAGCCGCTCAACAAGGCGGTGGTGGGCATGGCTGCGGCGCCGGCCGGCTACTGGCTGGTGGCCTCCGACGGCGGGATCTTCAGCTTCGACGCCACCTTCTACGGCTCCTTGGGGGGCAGGCCGATCAACAGGCCGGTGGTGGGCATAGCCGCCACCGCCGGCGGTTACTGGCTGGCCGCTTCTGACGGCGGCGTGTTCAACTACGGGCCGGGAGCCGGGTTCTTCGGTTCGACGGGTGGCGCGGCGATTTCCAGCCCGATCGTGGCCATCACCCCGCCCTGAGGCCGGTTCAGCTGAGAGGCTTGCGGGCCACGTACGCCAAGAGGTAGCAGTCCTCGATCTCGGCGTGCATTCCCGCGTGCCTGGCCGTCTCCACGTCGGAGAAGCCGCCCTGGGCGGCCCGATGTCCGATGTAGTTGAGGCCCTTGGCGTCGACGATCTCGAAGCCGGCGTCGGACAGCTTGGCGGCAAACTCGGCGTGCGAGTACTCGATCTTGTGATCGGGGTTGATAAAGGCCTGCATCTGCATCCGGCACACCGGCCCGTTGGGAGTGTCGACGCCCAGCCAGCCCCCCGCCTTGAGCACCCGATGCACCTCCTTCAAGGTGAGATCACCGTCGGGGGGCGTGACGTGCTCGATGCTCTGGCCGCTGTAGACGAGGTCGAAGGTGGCATCGGCGAACTGCGAGAGGTCGGCCATGGAGCCGTAGCTGTAGGTCACCGGCCCGAGGGCGGTCTCCACCCGGTCCGCTCTCTCGCTGTGGCGGTAGATCTCGTGGCGGTCCTCGTGGGGGAGGTCCAAGATGACGAGCTCGTCGAAGGGGTAGCAGTACCCCATGTGGACGAAGGCCCCCTCCCGGTTGGACTGGTGGGTGCCGCCGATGTCGAGGATCCGGGCGGCCCGGGGCAGGGAGCGGACGAAGTCGCAACGACTCTGGTGCAAGGAGGTCTGGAGGTCCACGAAGGGAACCTGAAAGCGAAACTCCTCCGACCCCCGAAGGACATCGAGCATCTCCATCCTGGTCACCTCACGAGCCCGGAGCCGACGTATGTAGTGCTGCTTGCCGGCGGGGTCGGCATTGCGGCGGAGCATGACGTGGTACGCCAGATCGACGTAGAGGGGAATGGGGAGGTGGTCGATCCCCAAGCCGGTCTTGGCCTGGGGGGACAAGCGGCGCCGGATCCTTCTGGCCTGGCGGACTGCGCCAGAGACTCGCTGCTCGATGTTCACGCGCCGGACTCTCTCAGGTGCCGCTCAAGGCGGCAACGTCGGCGTCGACCATGCAACGGATGAGATCTTCGAAGCTCACCTCGGCCTTCCAGCCCAGCTCCGAGGTGACCTTGGTCGGGTCGCCGACCAAGAGGTCGACCTCGGCGGGCCGCATGAACTGCGGATCGATGACCACGTGGTCCTGCCAGTCCAGGCCGACCTGATCGAAGGCCACCTGGCACAGCTCGCGTACCGAGTGGGTCTCGCCGGTGGCCACCACGTAGTCGTCGGGCCTATCGGCCTGGAGCATCAGCCACATGGCCCGGACGTAGTCGCCGGCGAAGCCCCAGTCGCGCTGGGCATCGAGATTGCCGAGCGCCATCTGGCGTTGCAGGCCGAGCTTGATGGCGGCCGCGGAGAAGGTCACCTTCCGGGTCACGAACTCCAGGCCCCGCCGCGGGCTCTCGTGGTTGAACAGGATGCCAGAGCTGGCATGGAGGTCGTAGCTCTCTCGGTAGTTCAGGGTTATCCAGTGCCCGTAGACCTTGGCCACGCCATAGGGGCTTCGGGGGTGAAACGGCGTGGTCTCGCTCTGGGGTACCTCGACCACCTTGCCGAACATCTCACTGGAGCTGGCCTGGTAGAAGCGAATGTCGGGATCGGTGAGAAGGATGGCATCGAGCAGCCGGGTCACCCCCAATGCGGTGACCTCGCCGGTCAGCACCGGCTGGACGAAGGAGGTCTGCACGAAGGACTGGGCGGCCAGGTTGTAGACCTCGCTCGGGCGGTACTGGCGCAGGACCCGGATCATCGACGCCTCGTCGAGGAGATCGGCCGGTACCAGGGTGATCCGGTCCACCAGGTGGGTGATGCGCTCGAAGGTCACCGTGCTGCTGCGCCGGTGCACACCGATCACGTCGTAGCCCTTCTCGACGAGCAGGTCGGCCAGATACGAGCCGTCCTGGCCGGTGACGCCGGTGATCAACGCGGTGGGAGCCATGCGACCAGTGTGACAAATCCGCAGGACGCGCCCGACATCGGCTCAGCGCGCCCCGCCTGGGCGGCGCCGGCTCACCCGGTAGGCATGGTCGGCCATGGCCAGCATCTCGCGGTCCCCATCGCTGTCGCCGTAGGCCCACAACTCGCAAGGACCATGGCCGAGGACACGACGCAGGCGACGTTCCTTTTCGTGACCCCTGACGTTGGCCCCCTCCAACGACCCGCTCAGCACGGCACCGGGACCCGAGCCGGTGACGGCCAGTCGGGAGGCGATCACCTGGTGGAACCCGGCCCGGCGGGCGAACTCGTCGAGGTACACCGTGAGCGACGCCGAGACCACGATGAGTCGGTGGTCCCGGCTTCGATGCCAGCGGATCTCTTCGAGCATCTGGGGCCTGATCCTGCCCGCCAGGGAGGCACCGAAGCGCGTGCCCACGGTGGTGGCTCGCTCAAGAGAGATCCCGGCCAGGGTCCGGTGCAAAAGGGCGGCTTTGGCCTCGTCGCGCCCACCTCGAACGTAGGCGCGGAGCATCGGTGACGCCGCCCGGAGCAGCGCGTCGGCCATCGCCGGGCGTCCGAGCAGGGCGATCAGGAACGGGCGCAGGCTGTCGCCGGCCACCAGCGTGCCGTCGAAGTCGAACGCGGCGACGCCGGGCGACGACGGGAGCTCGGGGCCGGTCAAAGGGGCAGGCGGCGCCACAGCGGTCGGGGGAGGTGGCGGAATGCCGAGAAGACAAAGCGCAAGATGCCCGGCACCCAGACCTGGTCGCGGCCGGAGGCCAGGGCCGCCACGGTGGCGTCGGCCACCGCATCGGGGGTGGTGGCCAGCGGGGCCGGCTTCATGCCCTCGGTCATCCGTCCGATCACAAAACCGGGGCGCACGATGAGAACCCTGGCCCCGCTGCCCACCAGGGAGTCTCCCAGGCCCTGGGCGAAGCCGTCGAGGGCGGCCTTGGTGGACCCGTAGATGAAGTTGGCCTTTCGGACCCGCTCGCCGGCCACCGACGACAGGACCACCAACGTGCCGTGGCCCTGGGCCCGGAGCAGGCGGGCAAGGGGCAGAGCCACCGACACCGCACCCACGTAGTTGGCCTCGAGCAACCTCACGGCACCGTCGCCCCCGGCGGCGTCGGCATCTTGATCCCCGAGCAACCCGAAGGCGATCACCACCACGTCGATGTCGCCGATCAGGTCGGCCACTGAGGTGACGAAGGCGTCATGGCCGGCGGTGTCGGTGGCATCGAAGGCCAGCGTCTCCACCCTCGTCGCGCCCGCTCGGCCCACGGTGGCCGCGGCCTCGGCCAGCTTGGCCGGGTCGCGCCCGGCCAGCACCACTGTGGCCCGGCGGGGTCCGGCCAGGCGGGTGGCGATGGCCACCCCGATCTCGGAGTAGCCCCCGAGCACCAGGACCGAACCCACCGCTCCGAAGGGATCTTTCACGATCCCGCCCCGGGGAGGGGGAGGGGGAGGGGATCGAGCAACGGCAAGCGGCGCGCCAGGTCGGAGCGGAGGCGTCGATCGGGGTCGAGGCGGTTCCTGACGCTGCGCCACTTGGGGAGTTGGGGATACATGGCCTCGAGAAGCTCGGGGCGCAGCCGGGAGTCCTTGGCCAGATAGACGCGTCCACCGGCCTCCACCACCATGTGGTCGAGACGGTCGAGCAGGCCGGCCAGGTCGTTGCTGGTGGCCGGGACGTCGAGGGCCAGGGTCCATCCCGGCTGCGGGAACGACAATGGCGCCGGGTTGGCCGGGCCGAACCGCTTGAGCACGGCAAAAAATGAGGCGCAGCGGGCCGCCGAGAGGGCCTCGAGCGAGTGGCGGATGGTGGCCTCGGCCCCGTCGGGAACCACCATCTGGTATTGCAGGAAGCCACGGCGCCCGTAGATGCGGTTCCACCCCTCGACCATGTCGAGGGGGTGGAAGAAGAAGCCGGCCGGCACCAGCTCGCCTTCGGCGCGGACCGGGGACTTCCGATACCACACCTCGTTGAACGCGGCAATGGTGTAGCGGTTGAGCAGCCCGCTCGGCACCCATCGGGGCGCCACCAGCCGGTCGAAGGGACGGAAGGACAGCGGATCGGCGGCCGCCTTGGACCCATGCTCCAGGTCCCCGACCCGGGCGTGATCGCCCAGCTCGAGGATGGCCCGGCCCAGGTGGCGCCCGGTGGCCACGCAGTCCAGCCAGGCCACGGCGTAGCGATGGTCGCGGTCCGACTCCACCATCCGGGCCATGAGGGTGTCGATGTCGCTGGCGCGCTCGGAGTCCACCTTCATCATCGACGTCTCCACCGCCACCAGATCGATGGTGGCCTCGGTGACCACGCCGGTCAGGCCCATGCCCCCGGCCGTGGCCCAGAAGACATCGGGGTCCTTGCCGGGGCCCACCTCGATCGGCCCGTACGCCGGCGTGTCGAGGATCAGGGACCGGACATGGTCGGTGAAGCTGCCATCGACGTGGTGATTCTTCCCGTGGATGTCCGAACCGATGGCCCCCCCGACAGTCACCTGCCGGGTGCCGGGGCTCACCGCCGGCCACCAGCCGAGAGGGAGCAGGGTGCGCATCAACCAGTCCAGGCTGGCCCCGGCTTCCACCCGGGCCGTGCCCTCGACCACGTCGAGGTCGAGGAGCCGGTGCATGGCGGTGGTGAGCACCACGTCGCCCCCGGCGTTTTGGGCGGCGTCGCCGTAGCTGCGCCCCAGGCCCCGGGCGATGACGCCCCGCCGGCCGGCGCCGGCCAGCGCGGCGGTGACCTCCTCGGTGGAGGCCACCGCGGCCACGGCGGCCGCCGTAGGGGCCGTTCGGCCCCATCCGCTCAACAGGCGGGGCGAAGCGGCATCGCCCTCAGCTGGCATAGACGCCGAGGGCGAAGAGCACGGCCCACACCACGCCCAGCACCTGCAGGGACCGGTCGGAGAACACCAGGTCTTCGGGTCGGGCTCCGTGACCTCCCTCCACCAAGAAGGTGTAGCGAAGCAGGGCCACGAACATCGGAACGATCGACAGCTGATACCAGATGGGGTCGGCGTGATGGCTGAGGGCGGTCTGCAGGCTGAACGCCCACTGGGCATAGCCCACGATGGCCCCGGTGGCGGCGATGGCCAGCACGGTGCGCAGAAACGCCGGGCTGTAGTTTTCCAACGTGGCCCGGTGGGCAGCCTTGTCGTGGCCCAGCTCCGCCTGCTCGGCCACCCGTTTGCCGGTGACCATCAAAAGGCTGCCAAAGGTGGCCACGATCAAGAACCACTCCGACACCGGCACCTGGGCGGCCACCCCGCCGGTTATGGCCCGCAGGACGAAACCGGCGGCCACTGCGGCCAGGTCATAGACGGGCTGGTGCTTGAGATAGAAGCTGTAGGCCAGCTGGACGGCCACGTAGGTGGCCATGACCACCGAGAGCTGCCAGGACAGCACGGCCGACGCGCCGATCCCGGCGGCCAGCAGGAGGGCGCCGACGGCTAGCCCCAGGGGCACCGGGAACACCCCGGCGGCCATGGGCCGAAGGCGCTTCACCGGGTGGCGGCGGTCGGCCGCCACGTCGAGGGCGTCGTTGAGGAAATAGGTACCCGACGACACCACGCAGAACATGACCACGGCGTAGCCGCTGCGAAGCAAGGGGTCGCCATGGGTCAGGACCCCCGCCGCGCCCGGAGCGGCCAGAACGAGGACATTCTTCGACCACTGCTTGGGCCGGGCTGTCTTGATCAGCCCCCGCAGCAGGGACCGATCGCCCGGTTCGGGGGGGCTGTCCCCGGACTCGCCGACGGCCGGCGAGGGCAAGACTTTGCTCACAGTGCCCGGGATGCTACCGGCGGCCCACGGCGCGTGGGTGGGCACTGCCGATGCCCGCCCACGCTCACCGGCGCAGGCCGGCGTAGGGTTGGCGGGCGGGGGGGATGGCGTCGCGCTGGGGATTGGCGCGGTCGCGCGCCGAGAGCACCGGGTCGCCGACCCCCCAATCGGCACCGATCTGGGGATCGTCCCACGCCACCCCGAGCTCGTCGTCGGGGTTGTAGTAGCTGTCGACCAGGTAGGTCAGGGTCAGATCGCTGAGCGAGGCGAACCCATGAGCTACGCCGGGAGGGATGAAGACCCCCCGGCAGTTGTCCCCACTCAGGGCGAGGATCTCCGTCGCCCCGTCGCTGGCCGAGCCGGTGCGCAGGTCGTGGAGCACGACGCGGGCCTCGCCCCTCGGTACCAACCAGTAGTCGGCCTGGTGGAGGTGGTAGTGCAGCCCGACCACGGCCCCCGCGGCCTTGTCGGAGCGGTTCGACTGCACCATCTCCCGGCCGAGGGGGAACCAACTCCGCCGGTAGGTCTCATAGAACAGCCCGCGCTGGTCGCCGTGGCCCTGCGGGTCGACGGTCCACACACCCTCGATGGTCGACGATTCGCAAACGCTGGCCACACGGCCAAACCTAGTGGCCCCGCTCGCGCCCTCGATCCACGAGCGCCACCAGCCGAATCCGGTTGTAGCGCTGGGCGGCGATGCACGGCGCATTGGCGATGAGGGCATAGGCAGCCATGGAGGCGAGCAGGATGCCGCTGTTCCACACCACCGTCAGCGGGGCGGCGGCAGCGATCAGCCAGTGCACGCGCTCGGCGCGTCGGGTTTCGGCGGCCAGCGCGGCCCACGAAGCCCGCTCCAGGGGCCGGTGGAGGGACTTGCGCCTTCCCCCTGCGAACCCGCCGGCGTCGGGCAGGAACGGCTTCCAGCGCCGGATGCCGAGCGCCCGGTAGAACCCGCCGCCCGCCTCGAAGGCCCGCAGGCGGGTGAGCGGCCCGTCCCGGCCCACCCGCTGCACAGACCACCGCGAGCCCAGAAGGCCGATCAGAATGCTCCACCCGGTCCACAGCACCGAGTCGAGCCCTATGGCCAGGGGCGCCGAGAGATGCACGATCATGTGCTCAGCCGGTCCCCACAACGCGGGGATCAGCGGCGCGGGGATCAGCAGCGATACTCCGAGCATCGCACGCCTTGCGGCCCTGAAGCGCGGATGGCGTGGGTTGCCGGCTCACCCTGGAGGATCTGGTCGGTCATCCCCATCTTCCCCGGCTTCCCCGGCTTCCCCGGCTTCCCCGGCTTCCCCGGCTTCCCAGGCGAGCAGGGGAGCAGGCGACCGTAGACGCCGAGCGATGGGGCCGACCCAGAGGGCAGACGGAGGACGTTTACTCGGTAGGGTGATCCTCTGAAAGTACGAATGTCGGAGGATGTTGGATGGCTCGTGCCGTGGTCAGAAGCAGGGGACAGATCACGCTGCCCCGCGAGGTCCGCGAGGCTCTGCACGTCGAGGAGGGCGATGACGTGGCGTTCGTCGTGGAGGCCGGCCAGGTGACGATGCGCGGACTGAAGTCCATCCCTGCCGAGCAGGCATGGTTCTGGACCGATGCGTGGCAGGCCGGAGAACGTGAGGCCAGTGAGCAGGTCGCTGCTGGCGAGGGAGCCACGTTCGATGACGGCGACAGCTTTCTCGACTCGCTCCGGTAGGTGCCGACCTATCAACGGCTTCCTCGATTCGACCACGACTGGCAGTCGGTCAGTCGTGGCGAACAGCGGCGGTTTCGTGTTGCGGTCACCCGGTTCGTCGGGGATCTGGAAGCGGGCCGGCCGTTCCGCCCCGGTCTCCGGGTAAAAGCAGTGCAAGGTGCCGCCGACGTCATGGAGATGACGTTCGCCCCAGACGGTCGGGCCACCTGGCAGTTCGGCGCCGAGGTCAAAGCCGGCCAGGTACGCGTCGTGTGGCGGCGGATCGGCACGCATGACATCTTTGGCTCCCCGTAGGTACCGCGTCGTCGAAGGCGCTGCCGGCGATCCTGGTGGCGTCGGGGGCGGCAACCACGATGTGAAGATGAACAGCATTGGTTGATTGGTTGCTTGGTTGCTTGGTTGCTTGGTTGCTTGGTTGCTTGGTTGGTGCGCCCCCTGGGATTCGAACCCAGAACCTGCGGATTAAGAGTCCGCCCGGGCCGGGAGTCGGCTGATCGCTTTCATGACCGCCGGGGGCCTTGACCAGCATTTTCGCTGTCGTCAAGTGTCCGTTGAGTTCGACCCGATGACGGTGGCACCCGGACAAATTCCGCACTCAGTCGGCACCTCCTGACAAAGGAAACCGGCCGACCCCCAGAGCGAGGCCGGCCGGCAGAGGTGCCACGTGACAAACCGATCTTACCCCGAGGGTGCGAGGGCCGGAGACGGCCGTCCGTCGTCCTCGCCGCTGGCCTTGGTGCCGGTGAATCCACCTCATCTGGCCGACTGGGTTACGTCGCCCGTCCAAGGGGGTGGTGGGGCGGCTGGAGGCCGAAGCCGAAGCGAAGCGAGAGGCGTAGGCCGGGAGGCGGCCTTGGGCGGCGAAGCCGCGCCCCTTGATACGTATGCGAACAGTTCCCCCGTCCCTGCTCAGAAGGGGTGTGATGCTCGTCGTCGCCGTTGGGGGCTGCGGTCGGGCCTGGCGAAGATCACTCGGCTGGACCGGGTGCAGTCGTGCGGTCGGGTACCGGTCGGGGAGTCGGGCGGCGTGTCTCTGGTCGTGTCGGACGGTGCTGCTGGGGAGCGTGTGGGCGGTTGGCGTGGTCTGGCGTCGTGCGGCTCGGTGTGGGCCTGCCCGCGCTGTGCTGCGGTCGTCGGTGCGCACCGGGCCGCTGAGTTGCGTGAGGGCTTGCGTTCGTGGACTGACGTTGACGGCCCGGACGGCGCGGTGCTGCTGGTGACTCTGACCGTCCGCCACAGTAAGGGCGACACATTGGAGGCCCTGTGGGACGGCGTGGTCAAGGCATGGGGCAGGCTGACCGCTTCGAGGGCCTGGAAGCGGTGGTGCACTCGGGTCGGCGTCGTCGGGTACGTCCGTGTCACGGAGGTGACCTACGGTGAGAGCGGCTGGCACTGCCACCTGCACGTCGTGGCGTTCTGCTGGTCCGGTCGGGGGTTCTGGTACTCGGAGGGGATGGCTGAGGCCACGGCTGGTGACCTCTTCGAGGCGTGGGCTCGGCGGACGGCGGCGCTGGGCCTGGAGGCCCTGCCCGAGGCCCAAGACCTGCGGGCGGTGAGCGTCGCGGACCCCGACGACCTGGGCGCTTACTTCGACAAGTCATCCACCTGGGACAAGTCATCCACTTGGGATGCTGCGGACGAGGCGGCTCGGGGGTCAGTGAAGTCCGGTCGCCGTGGTGGTCGGACACCGATGGAGCTACTCCGTGATGCCGTCGAGACTGGTGAGGCTGGCGACGTGCAGCTCTGGTGGCAGTGGGAGGCCGCGTCGAAGGGAAGGCGGCAGTTCACCTGGTCGAGGAACCTGCGCCGCCTTCTTGATCTGAGCGGCGAGGTCGATGACTTCATGGTCGCTGCCGAGGTCGTGGACGGCGGCGAGGAGGGCGCCACTGATGAGGAGGTCGTGGCCAGCCTGGACCGTGGCGATGCCGAGGTGCTCCATGTGCCCGGCGACGTGTGGCGCCTGGTCCGTGACGCCCGCACCCCGGCCGGTGTGGCGGTCCCGGTTCATCTCCTGGAGGTGGCCGAGCAAGCGAGCGGCGATGTGTCGGCGGCCGTGTTAGCCGCCCTGTCGGCGGCGCTGGCTCGGTCAGATGGGGCGGGTCGGTAGGTTAAGATCAAACTTGCTCGGCGCTCCGCCAGGCCCCCACTCCTGAGCGACCAACGTCGCAAGTTCGGTGATGAGTGTGCGACAGCCATCCGTGACCGCCGAACGAGATGCCGCCGTCCAAGTCTGGCGGGGTCAATCGACAAGCGAAGTTGGCGTGTCCTTAGACCAGGGGGATCGCTTCGGCTAGGTTAAGCCGCCGCTTCGGCCCAGTGACCGAGGTCTGCTGCGCGTCGTCGTGCGGCCCTCTACACCTAGCATCGGAGCATCAGGGAGGTGGGCGCCGTGCCAGACGCCACGATCAAGAACCACGCAGCATTCATCTGGTCCGTAGCGGACCTCCTCCGAGGGGACTACAAGCAGTCCGAGTACGGACGAGTCATCCTCCCCTTCACGGTCCTGCGCCGTCTCGACTGCGTGCTTGAGCCGACCAAGAGCAAGGTGTTGGAGCGGGCAGCGAAGCTCAAGGGACGGGTTGAGAACGTCGAGCCTGTCCTCTGCTCCATAACGAGTCACGACTTCTTCAACGTGAGCCCTCTCAGTCTGCGCCGGGTCCTCGACGATCCCGGCCAGGTGGCAGGCAACCTTCGGGCTTACGTCGCCGGTTTCTCCCCGGCCGCAAGGGACATCCTGGAGAAGTTCGGTTTCAACGCCGAGATCGCCCGCCTCCACAAAGCCAACCTGCTCTACCTGGTGCTCTCGAAGTTCGTGGAACTGGACCTCCATCCCGAGATGGTCTCGAACTTGGAGATGGGCTACCTCTACGAGGAACTGATCCGACGCTTCTCGGAGTTGTCCAATGAGACAGCAGGAGAGCACTTCACTCCCCGCGAGGTGATCCGGCTCATGGTGAATCTGCTCTTCGTGGAGGACGACCA
>JAABUQ010001814.1_pt1 | contig 44175 bp, 15 predicted proteins | sample 5560001 | NCBI WGS metagenome assembly JAABUQ01 (sample SAMN10711888, study PRJNA513371) | rock metagenome | isolation source: Antarctica rocks | place: Antarctica: Victoria Land, Finger Mt nord | collected 2015-12-18 | reverse complement strand
CCCCACCATTAACCCCATTCGCAACAGCAGCGCCTTGGCTCGGATTGTAGTGCACCCGCTTCCCATCCTCGTTCTTCTCAAACACCTTCACTGGCGCGGCCTTATCGCTCCGCTCAACCACCTTGCTGATCTTCACCGCGTTCATGTCCGCCAGCAGGGTCCGCTCCCGCTGCATCTTCCGCTTGCTGAAGTCGAGGTTGTCCATTGCGCCCGTCAGGCCGTCGGTGCTGTCGCCCGGCGCGGGCCCGTATTTTTGTGTGATCCAGGGGTGTTCGAGACAGGCGTCAATGGTGATGCGTTTGTCGACGTCGACGGTTAGCATTTGATCGATCAGATCCAGTGCTGGATCGCCGACCGAGTCCCAGTAGGGGGAGGGATAGTCGAACCGGCCCATTTTGATTTGCTGGGAGAGGTTGTAGGGATTTTCCTTAGTGTAGAGCTCATCGCTGAAAGGGGGGAAGCCGCAGAGGCAGATGTACAGGACGACGCCTAGGGACCAGACGTCCACGGCGCGAGTGTACTTCCGGTGGCGGCTGTTTTCCAGGATCTCGGGGGCCACGTAGGAAGGGGTACCACATCTGGGGGGCTTGTTAGCAGTGTCACGGAAGAGGCAAGGGGAAGCGTACAAGGTTGTGGTGAAGGATTCTTCGCCGATGATTTTAGCGAGGCCGAAGTCCGCGAGTTTCACGGAGAGGTTTTTGTCTGCTAGGAGAATATTTTCCGGCTTGATGTCGCGGTGGACTATGTTCCGTTCGTGCTATTGAAATCAGAAAGAGATTCGTGTCCTTGCGCTGGGGACTTACCAGATATTTGATACCCTGGAACAGCTGTATGAAGACCTTGCGAGATTCCTCCTCGGTCAGCTTCTGCTTCATCACAATATAGTTGAACAATTCTCCCTCCGGAGCGAGCTCAAGGACCAGATAAACGCCATCATCTTCATTGAAGGTATCCCTCAAGCACAGCATGTTCGGGTGGCTGACGGACTTCAAGACTCCAATCTCTTGCTGCAGCCCATCGGTCTGTGACTTCCCACTCTCTCCTGGCCGCTTTTCGAATTTTTTCACTGCATACTGAACTCCGCTGTTCCTCTCCACGCAAAGATACACCGTAGCAAAGTGCCCCTTGCCAAGCTGCTGTAGGATTCGGTACTGCTGACGGAAAGCATTGCTGTCTCGGTTTTGAGGGTAGTAGAATATGAAGCGCGCCTGATCCAAGACAGAAATCTCATCGGCATTTTCTAATTCACGGCGTTTATTTCTCCCAATAATGGCTTCGTTGACGAACGTTCCATTACTGGAGAGATCCTCAATCACAGCGACAGCCTTTCCATTTTTGTTCTCATTGAAGACAATGCAATGGCGATTCGATATCGTTGGGAGATCCAGCTTGCGATCTATATCATCGTCAGTCCATACTCCTTCCGACTCGGCTCTCCCCAGTCCATACCGCATTCCGGGTGTCTCCCGACCAAGTATCCACCAGAAGGAAACCCGAATTGCCTTTTATCGCGCTCATAATCCACCTCTTCTTGGGCGAGACTCTTGACACCAGTCTTGCCCTTGGCCCGCTTCTCAGTACCTTTTCCAAAATCCCCGTTGGGATACGGCGCGGGGCACGCTGATCTGGACCTTAAAACCAGAGTTTCCCCAAAGACGTCATCTACCGGCACCAGATATCCCCAAACCCCCTCAGCTTCTTCGTCTTTCACCTCGTACGAAAGAGTCTTGGGCGGGACGACAGATTGTGAAAAGGCTTGTGTTTCTTCTGGAGGGGATGAAAGACCACCTTGGGTTTGGGTATGATGTATGGGAGACGAGATTGGAGGCGTTCGATGGCGGATCTGACTTGGACGACCTTCTGGCGGTGAAGCCGTAAGCTCCTTGTAGTCCTCCGTCGCAGTAGATTCCTGATGAGTCAAGGGTGACGGAAGATAGGACTTGTCGAAGTTGTTTTTTAGCGGAGTCGTCTGCGACTGGGAGTTGATGCGTTGGGATCGGCGCGGTTTCTTCATGTCATCTTGCCCCTCGCCGGTCGAGACCTGTCCGATAGTCAATGGCACGGTCAAATGAAACGCTTCCAAGTCCAGGTCATGTACGAACCCTACCACGCTTCAGGGAGCTTCGCTCTGTTGCTTTCAACACCATCTTCTAATATTCTCAACAGCAATGGAATACTCAGATGTAGCCAAGGAGGTGTGGAAGAGCGTCGTTGACGCTAGACCAGAGACTTGCGGCCTCGACGCCCGAGAAGGAGAGAAAAGATGAATAACGGGTGTAAGTACTCTTGGCAAGCTATACTCCGCTGTGATTGGAGAAGTCGGCTCCAACAACCTACAGCAGATGTATTTTTCTCGAAGAGAAGATAAAGTCAAGACTGGGGTACAGGCTGAGGTGCGAAGTTGGAAGAGGAGGTAGGGAAAAAGGTCGATATAGGTCGTTTATGATTGGTGCAGCGCTCGCTGAGAAGCCGGACCTCTGTTCCGCACCTTCGGCCGAAACCCTAGAGGTATGAGGCGCAGGGAAGTGAATGTCATTCATAACAATAGGTAGTCAAGCCGGCCATCATCGCCTACGTACTGCGACACTTGGTAGACTTCATCTTGTTCTATCTATCTATTCCCACCCTCGCCCTGTTCCTGTCACCGTTCTTGATCTTGTTCCTGTTCCTTGCACCATGACCGCCAGCGCCTATCAATGCCATGACTCTCGGATTGTAGTAATACCATTGGCTTGCACCACAACCTCTAGCGTACGCCCTGTTCAACAGGCACAACTTCGTCCTCCGCCTCGACCCTCACCAAGATCTCTTCCAAGAACCCCTCCAAGAAAGCGTACACACCTCCGCCCATTCCTACTTGCTCCCCCGCTGTCACTTCTCGATCCCACTTCTCAATCTCCGCCAGCACGCCCGCCAGCTTCATCACATGCTTCTTCATCTTTTCGTGCGCATGCTTTCGCGTCCGATCAATCTGCTCCATGGCATGTTGCTCCGAAGGCCTGGCCGTGCGTTTTTGCTTTGCGCTCTCCTTCAGCGCGTCATTGAGACTGTAGATGCGGCGATCGAGTGAGTGTTCTAGCGCTGGGATAAGGACACTCGTGAGTGCGGTGATTTCACCAGGACTCGGTCGCGGAAAAGAGCTGGACCGGCCTCTCGAAGTGCTGGAGTCGCGCGATGAGCCAAAATCGCCGCTGGATCGATTGAGATGTGGAGTGTTGGGTAGAGTCTGCTGCGAAGCCAGGAAGTCTTCGAACGATGTCGTGGGTAGTGCTTGTTGCTGCTTCATGGGATATTGCGGTTGCTCAGACTGCGACGCTGCGGCTTGGTTTGGCAGACCACGAAGTACATTGTTTTGGTTTTTGGGTGACGGATTATAAGGAGGGATATCTGCTAGTTGATAGGAATTAGGCTTCTTAGGCGGTGCTCGTTGCTCTTTCTTGACGGGAATATCCATGTTCTGTTTGTGGGGTGACCTGGCGTCCCGGTTTGCTTCAGGCCCAAGGTTAAGGACGTTCATGTCTTTAGCCAGTGACTCTTGAAGCTCGCGGTCGTAGTCTTTTGATTCAGGACTCTCGTCTTGGGACAGGGGTGGAGCTAAATTAGGGCGAAACGGTGTCTGCCATTGTTGCAAATCATTTGACTGAGGTTTTGCAGGAGATGAAGGTAGAGGTACTTTGCTCGGCGACATTGGTGTCCCTGTAGGAGCAAGAGGTTTTCTTTGCGGTGACCAAGCACGATTTTGACCATCTCGAGAATGAATTTTGACTGTATCCTCATAAGCGTCAGATGCAGTGTTTGCTCTACTTGCGTTGCGTTCACGTTCTGGACTTCCATGGCCATTATCTGTCTCTGGGGCAATATGTGACCTAGCATTTGCGCCGGAGTCATTCATGGCTCTTAGACCAAGCGTCCTGCCGCCAGCAGGCCGAACAGTTCCAAAATCCCATAAATCTTCATCCTCTTCGCTCCTTGCATGATTTTCTTGATTTGCATCATCGCTATCGTCTTCGGAATTCTGGTCACCATGTACAGCCTGCCACCGCTCATATCTCTCTATCAACTCTGTGAGATACGTCGTCTTCTTTGCCCGACGCACGAAAGGATGTTTGAGCAATTCCTTTGCGGTCGGTCGCTCTTGAGGTAAGCGTTTGAGACATAGATCGACAAATTCTTTGAATGATTTGCTGAAATTACCTTGAAGCGTTGGCGGTGGATTCTTTGGTATCAGGAAAAGCACCTTCATTGGATGAATATCAGAATAAGGCGGCTCTCCGTTGGCAAGCTCTAGAGCTGTAATCCCGAGAGACCAGATGTCTGCCTTGTGATCATAGCCTGATTGTTTGATTACTTCTGGCGCCATCCAGAACGGTGTGCCTACAAATGTGTTCTTTTTTGTCATTGTTGCAGAAAGCTGCCCAGAGACACCAAAATCTGCTAGCTTCACCTGACCGTTGGCACTCAAAAGAACATTTGCAGCTATCAAAAGGATCAGTCTCTTACAGAGATTTAGTACTGTTGTCATTCGCACAACATACCTTTGATGTCACGGTGTAGCTTCTTATCTGCATGTAGGTACTCCAACCCCATCAAGAGCTCTCGCACAATTATCATGATGTATTCCTCAGCGATCTGGCCAGGCTTTAGCAAGTCTGCGCAACTACCTCCAGAGCAGAATTCCATGATGATCCAGAGGTCCGAACCCTTCAAGAAAGACCCGTGATACTGTGTGACAAAAGGCGAGTGCAGTTCCGATAGGATAGAAATTTCTTGGATGATATCCTCGACTTCATCTTCTGCGTTCTCCACATCGATTATCTTTATGGCGACGGCCTGTCCTGTGCGCCGGTCGACCCTGAGAAAGAAAGTAAACAGATGGCCATGATATCTGCCAGGGGACTATACCCTTTGTATACTTTGCCAAAGCTTCCACCACCTGATCCAGTGTTAGCGGTGGTGTTCCGTCGTTAGATGTTTGGGCATACCGATGCAATTCTGCCTCGAGTATAGCGTTTCTGGATCCACGGTCCCACCGATATCGTGGCCCGCACTCGCCATAGCTCCAGCAATCTTCTCGTGCTCCTCAATCCTCAAAGATCTTCTTCTGTGGAATACTCTTGCTTGTTTCCGGATATTTTATACGGCGCCCGCGAGTCTAATCGTGTGACAGCTTTCCGTTTCAGAAGCCCGATGGATGTGATCCCTCTGCCTCTCCTTTCTAGCCACTTTTCGATACACACCAGGTGTTCTCGTACTCGTTTTGAAACAAGATTCGTTGTCGTCACTTCGTCAATCGTCAATTGCCGTTGTGGCCGTGGTGGTTTACTGGTGCATCGGCCGGATTTTGGGAGGGTATGTCCGGGACTGTGAAATGACTGTTGCTCTGCGAGGTAGATCTGAGCCAAGGGGGCCTTCAAAGAGTATCTCCGGACTACCTTAGATCATCGATCGTGGACTCGTGCTCCGAATTTCCCTTGAATAATGAATGAACGGGCGATTGTTTCGCGGGCTGCTCAATGTGATGGCGGCTCTTTTGACGTTGACTCTTCAATCCCGTAGCACGAAGAGTTTCTCAGCAAGTGGGAGTCAAGTTATACCAAAAGCTGGCGGATCAATGTCACATATTGTGAGCAGGTGCAGTGGTGTTTCAGGTCTGACGCGATTGCAGTGGGGCAAGAGATGGAAGGTGTTGCCTTTGAAGGATGAAAGGAGTGTCAGACAATTGGAGCAGGTCCAATGAACAGATGTGAAAGGAAGAAAGCCAGTCCACTGGCGTTATGGCAGAAGAATGAGTGTCAAAGGATTGTCATTGATATTCGAGGTGCAAATGACTCGCTGAGAGCTCTCCGAGGAGGGGGCGCCAAGCTGCGTCTATGTCTATTTCTAGACACCCGTACTATCCTACCGAGGGTACAGAAGATTTGTAAAATACAAGGTAATTACTTCTACTTGTACTACTATTGCGATGGAATGACAAAATCGTGTGGCCTTGAAACCGATGCCTGAGACCCTACTTTATCCGGACTACTCATCTGTGCTGAATGCTATAGGCATCCCCTCGAGAAGCCTGCAAACGACTGAACATCCTTCCTCTAACTCCAAATCCACCTCGGCTCAATATGGGATCCCATTGGTGAGCAGCTGAAACTGATCGTATCCTTTCGTCGAATAGCTACTATAGCTCTTCTTGATCAGATCTCTCATAAAGTCCGCTGCCTCCCGTTCGCTCTTCTCCAGTACAAATCTCTGCCTCAAATGCGCAATAGTCTCAGGTTTGAAGCATGGCAGTCCACTGCCCAGCATGAGTACAACCATATGGCAGAGCTTCTCCGTATGCTGCCGTGAAGCCAAGAAGGCTTTAATGCAAAGCTCCTCGAACCATTTGTAGGACTGCGAGGACGTACTACCGCCCATCACGGCCACCATCTCTGAGGTGAGCTTGAAAGGAGCTCGTTCAAAGCGCACTCCACCAGGAGCAATGTCGAAGCAGAATCCGAAATCAATGTGGAGTATGTGGCCAGCGTCGTCGATCATTATGTTACCATTGTGCCGATCCTTGAACTGGAGCAGATACGAGATGACCGAGTAACCTGCCATGCTTTTGACAAAATTGTTCCGTGCTTCCTGGAAACTGATAGAATTCTCGGTGCCATATTTGGACACAAAGTAATCATACAAGCCGTTGACGGCTTCACGGCCAAGCATGTCTCTAGAGATCGAATTCGGAAGCACGTCTATCACACCGCAGCCTGGAGCTGTGGCTGTGACCCTGTATGGGTAAACATAGACGTCGAGCCCTACGTTGTTGAAGATGCCCCGGAAGGCCGCGATCATCTGTAACGCGAGCACGTCTTGTCTGCAGTCGTCTCCAACCTTGAAAATAGCCGACTGCCAAACTTCGTATGTGCTCTCGTGAGTGACAGGACCATTCTGACCAGTCTCTGCTCTCTGATTTGCCTTTTCGAGCATGTCCTCAGTCCCCTCCATTTTACCGTGATTCTTCTGTATTCGGAATGTTGCCAGGTAGGGTGCCTTTGCGTGGCTCTGTAACGGCTTACCCGATTTTCGGTCGATTCCAATAACAGTGCCATCAGGGTTACTTGGAAGGTATACCCCGACTTCAACGGTGATCTTGCGCAGCTCCTCCTCGATCTTTTGCTTCTTTTCTGGCTTGCTCTTCTTGATAAAGGGCCGAAGCTTTCCAGAAATGTCGGTGATTTCATTGAAGAATGAGAATTCACGCTCATAGAAGCCTTTATCAGTGCCAGAGAAGCTTGTGAGCATACGCTCCTTCACAACATCGAGTGTTGGCTTCAAGGAATCCTCGATACTCGAATCCTCGTCCTTGTACGCGTTGGCGGTCATGTTCCAGATGATTTGATGAGCGAAAAGTTGAGAAAACTTTGCCGTTTCTAGGATATATCTTTGGACGTAGCCGAGGACATCGTAGCGTAGCGTCTGGACAATCTGTGGTACGTAGAAGAAGGTGACATCGACAGAATGGCTTTCTAGAGCTCGCATTGCATACTGTATGATGAATGGGTGATTGCTGTATTCTGGTAAAAAGTACGTCACTGCAGTGATGGGATTTACTGGAGCCCAATATAAGAGATATCTGAGCTGAAAGGATACATCTCTCGGCAAAGAGGGTCCTATCAGAATTTGAAGAGCATCCGGCTCCTCGATCGCACGTTCGGGGTATTTGAGAAGCAAAGACCGAACATCATTGTTGAGCTGTGCAGATGCAAAACGACCGGTGAGTTGGACTGCTAGGCCAGGGTTCTCGGCCCAAGCAGTCTTCAGCAATGCAGATAGCGTAACGTCTGGAGGTGGTTTGGTGTTGTGTCCATACGCGAAAAGATGTCGCTTTTCGTGGTCAAGTGGAAACAGCCAGACGACGAGGCGCATCTGCTCGTTTTCCAGCAGTATCTGAAGCAGCTCTTGCTTCGTGCCAAGAGACTGATGTGTCCCGGCACCCTGGGCAAACATCGATGATACTGCTCGTAATGCGTTCTGAACGTCAGCCATGAGCCGGCTATCGGCCTTGATTTGCAGTCGATTGCCTCCGAAAGACCATCTGAAAAGAAGTTAAGATTTTGCCCCCCGCCATATTCAGTGGTGACACTTACCGTGGCGGATGAGCAAACCACGATAGAGCAGCGCTCAGTATTGCATCTTTCAGCCTCCACCTTGCTTCTTGGTTGAGATCAGTGCAATATCGGAGTACATTCAGACCAAAGAGTACAACTTGAAAGTGAAATTCTCGAGCCAAAGGATGTCCTGCAGAATGCTTAAGACCGTCAAAAGTGACTATGATCAATCTATGGAATATCCGTTGAGAGTGTATGTTGCCCAGTCTACTCGCATTGAAGTGACTAGCCAAGAATTGTAGAATCCGAAGATGCGGCGTGATGAGATTCTGGGCTGCCTGCTGCTTTTTCACCAGCAAAGTCTTTTCTGACGGGGCAAATTCCTCTTTGATATAGAATGGATCTATATGCCTGGCAACAAAGTCAGTTACGCTTGGCAATAGTTGCATGAGAAGCGCTTACCGCAGCTTGCTACTGAAGACGCCTAAACAATTGCGGACTGTCTTCTCCCAATTCTCCGCGATCACAGCAAGCACTCTGGGCTCCATTCGCGGATTCTCATTGATGACACCCAGCCATAAAGATATTCCGAGCTTGATCGATTGTTTTGTGAATATCACAAATGGAATACCCACGAGCTGTTGCAAAATAGCACACTGGTCAGTCGGAGATCTGCAAAGTAGGGCAGCTGCTCGTCGTAAGATGTCACGCAGCTCTCCAATGGATATGAATTTCTTTTCCAGCACACGATGCTCGAGATGTGCCAAGATCGCTTGGTCGTCGCCAACGATGTGCTCAATGCCATTAGTGAGGGGAGCATCCTTGCCGTTCATGTGTAAGAAGCTTACCCATTCCTGGTTGTGGTCTGGCCAAGCATCTGCAAATTTGTACTCCTGCCGCGTAGTGTATTGAGCGATAAAGTCTGAAGCGGTGTTGATATTACACTCTCCATGGCGGTCAATCGCAGCCAACTTCTGGTCTGTGGAAGGAATCAGCGAGCCCATCTCAACAGCAAAGCTTCTCCCCAAAGAGACATGGCCATAAGCTCCATCATCATCATACTCCGAAAGATATGTCTGGAGAAGTCCTTTGATATCCATAGGAGCAATGTTGATTACCGAAGTCACCCAGCTCCTCGCTCGTCTGTACAGACCATTCAAGGTACTCCTCCTGAGATCATAGTCATCCGAAAGCTCAACCGATACATTGCCCCGAGTCGATGTGTAATTCGCCTTCAACTCATACTCATCCAACTCGGCTTCCAGACAGCTTGTCCACATGATTGTTAGCAGCTCTAGGAGAGCAAATAACGACGACCTTTGGCAAAGCGAGGAGGGAATCTGGTTAACGATTTTGTCAGCTGACGCTGCAGCAACTTGTTGAACCCTTGAGATGCGGTGGCAGCATCCGATAAACATGGACGCTAATTGCTTCGCTACCATGGGTGCTGGGCCAGTCTTGTGAGGTCCGCTGAAGATCCTCCTCAAATATAAGGCCATAACCTCATCAGCTATGGCACTCATGCAGTTCTCCATAGCGGTTCCATTGAGACTTGGGTCGAGAAAGTAGGTGAGGATGTGGGTGCAATCGCCTGCGCCAGCTCGCAATGTCTCTACCAGATATGCGGCTGTCAAGAAGACGACTTTTGGATAGCTCAGACCTCGAATATCTGACTCGCACTTTGGTAAGAGTTGTATAAGGCGCTTTTTCTGCTCCGTGGTATGAGGTGGGTTCATTCCTCGACGAAGAACAGTGTTCAATTCGATGTCGCTCTCGAATTGATCGGCGTGGTCATTGGCTATGAGGGCCCTTGAATGCATTGCAAGGATCCGCAGCTCGTTGACCAGTTGTTGGCCATATGTAGATGAGGGTGTTATTCCATGGACGATAAGATTGAACCAGGCCTCCCGATGAAGGCCAGCGACGTACTCATCCTCGCTAATTTCTTCCTTGTCCGTTGGTACGGAGGCAAGGATAGCTAAGGGTGGAATTAATTCAACAATCTCTCGAGCAGCGAGGTCAATATCAGCCTCATGTGTATTATCACTCTCATGGACGTCTCCTTTGCCAACAATCGTTTCCAAGAGATGTACCAAATAGATAGAGTACAGTGGTAAATCATGTTTGAGCGCCCTTGCAAGATAAGTCCTTGCATTCCTTATCTGTGATTTGGTGAGCTTAAGTCATCCGTGCAAAGGTATGTTGTCTTACTGCCGCCAAAAGTATACTATCATTGCGCACGACTCCTTCATGGCCAAGCCTAGCATACAGCTTCAGCAAGGCTTTAAACTCCACTCCAGCTCCAGCTGTTGCTAGCATAGCTGTTTCTCTTATGATAGGGATATCTACAGCCAGGCTGACTTTCCCAAGTTTTTGTAATAGCATCGATTGGGCAAGTGCAGTGATCTTGTCTTCTTGGCAGCTGTTTGCAATGCCGACTATGGCGCGCACAATATTTCCATAGGCTGCAGAAGTCTCCTCCTCTCCGCTCAAATCTAGGGAGATGGTACTGCCTGTGGCTTCCCGGCTTGCATTTTGGCTGAATGGCCCAGCAGCCTTCATAGACTTCGCCGTGCCTATCTTCACATCCAGAATGCCTGAAGCTCTGTCATTACTAGAGCTGGAACTTAGGACATTCCCAAGCGAGTAGAGTCCAGTAATAACGGCATCCTGTGATAGAGTTCGAAGAATGTACGTCAAGCTGCGAGCAGCCACAATGACGGTTTCACCTTTTATACCGCCTTGCACAATAAAACTAGGTAGAGACCGACTCAATGTCGAAGCAATGGCGGGAGAGTATTTCGCAACAACAGCCATTGACTTAAGAACGACAGATGCCAGGGTATCATCGGCCATTTGAATTGGATCTGCCATCGCGTCTTCAAGCCATGACATAAGGATATCAACGTCCGCAATTTCCTCGTCGACGACCATGCAATTGAGGAAGCTATGGAAAGTAAGCGCTTTGACAGCGAATGCTAATCTTTGTTGCCATGCTGAGCCCAGTTGAAGATAGTCAGATCCGTCTTCTAGAAGGCGCATCGACTCCACGCAAATGTCTGTTTCAAGTTCCAGCAATGCAGTGTCGGTCTCATCGGGCTCTTGCAATGTGGAATCCTCCTCGGACGTCAGAACGTCGAAAACATCTGATTTTTGTAGTTGCTCGGCTGTACAGATCTGCAATGAGCTACAAGAGACCACGACTTTCATAAAGCCGCGTTGTAACAACATTGCTCCCAAAGGTCTCCCCGAAGTAGCGTATCGCTTAGTGTATAATTTCCATTCTGCGCCATCCCGGGATGATGGAATGGAAGTTCGTATTGACGAGAAGACACCCTCAACAGATACTAGGAGATTTTCGTCGAATATCTCGCGAACTTGGCGCACAAGGTCCAGTCTTTCTGGGACGGTGAAGAAATTGGCATACTCCGACACGACTTCGAGGAATCCTAATAGCGAGATCGAAACGGTAGCCGTCTCAAGGTTCTCCTTTGCATCCGATTCACTTGCCGACTCCGTGGGGCCAGGACGGGCTGCCGCATTGATCGTGCGCAAGCAATTCTGCAGGTATTGTGATGTACACTGAACAACGGCACCGTGCAGGACTGGGTGCTTGATTCCAATTGCAAGAACGGCATAGGTCAACTGATATGTCAATGCTTCCCATGGTGAAGGCTCGATTGCGCGGAGGTAGGGTGACGGAGCGAACAATTGCGCGTATGCTTCGAGGAGGTATGGCGATATTTGTTCCAGCAATTTAGAGGCAGTCTCTTCGCTCTCAAGCAACGGCGCCGATTTGCACAGAGCAAATAGCACATCGAGCTCTCCAATGCTCTGTTTCGGATGTCAGGGCCATTCCTCATGAAATTCATGATCCCAAGCACTCACTATCGGCGTCTCGGAGAGAGTTGAGGCTTTCACAGAGCCATTCCTTTTCTGGTGCCTGCGCGAAGGGTAGGTATCGTACAGTCTTGACAGGTCTGGCTTGCCAGACTTTAAGGGCTTTGTGGAGAGCAAGGCAATCTTTTCAAGGGCATTGGCACGCAGGCTTCGGGTAAGACTGGTCCTGTCAGCTGCAGTGAGTTTCTGAAACACTCTGTGACTCACTTGGCCATTGTAGACTCCCCTCCCCAGGCAAGGCACCGCCGTGCTTGTGAGAAGTACAAAATAAAGTGAAATGCCCGCTTTGATAGAGTTGTATTATTGGATCAGATTTTTGGCTTACTTAATCGGTTTGAAAATTCCGTCAGGGAGTCTTATCTAAAAATCTATTATTACTTCGTTTTAAATTTTCCGGGCTGCAGATCGCGAAAATTATTACAAAATTAAACTAATAACATAAAGATTAAACTGATAATATATTTATTATAAATATACTTACGAAAAAACAAATAATTTCCTTTTTTTATATTCGAATACCAATAATAATATATTATAAAGTAAAATTATTAAAATTTAAACTTAAAGTTAAATTATCAACTTTTATATTAATTATATATACTTATTATAAGAAACTATTAAAAAATAAGGATTTGAAAACTTCGATTTTTAATAATATTACAAAGTTAAATTTCTAAGGTTATACGTAGGTCTTGGTATAATGTATACGGATGACACCAATAGTTTTGGTTTGCGCTAGTACGAATTGATCCTAGGCTTATCCTGGCCCCCGGAGTAGTTACCTGGACGAAAACACCCGGAAGGTCTAAAATTTTCGGCTTAAAATACTCTACAAGTAGGAGTCTCTAAGGACTAGTCCCTGGAACAGGCCCTGTAAGATCAATTTAACAGCTAATTAAGTTCTTTGACCAGGGCCTTGCTCCAGGCCACTTATTTAGCCCTAGCCCTGAATTTCACTAGTCTCATACTAGCGCGACCAAAAATATTGGTATCATCTTCCGTACATTCCATATATATTATGGTATATAACCGGAAACTACGTCAATACTAAACTTGTTACCCGAAAACCTTAAGGAGCAAAACAACCCCGTATTTATTCTGTTTAAAGATTTTTATTTTATTGTTTTGAAGTTCCTTTATTCTTTTAATAGTAATCGTTAATTCTTCTATCCTCTTAGAAGATAGGGTTGATAGCAATTATCTACTTATTACGTTCCGCGTATGCTCTACTATCGTAGCAACTGCGTCTGGTTATTAAACTCTATATTGCCATCTACTATATACCCTAACAGTTTCGTTATTTTTACGATTTTCCTTTCAGATTTTGCGACAAGAATACACATCTTAAGGGGTTTTGGTGGAGGCTTGGAACGGTACTCCTACTGTACTGATACCGTTCTGTAAAATCAACGTATAAAAAAGTTATATAGTTTGGAACTGGTATTATATAATATATATATATATATAAATTAGAATTTTTTAAATAATAGATTATTTATTATAGAATAATATTCAAAAAACGATTCTTTTATATATTATTATAGAAAAATTAAAATTTAAAAAAAGATTAACTTTTTTTTAAAGTTTAAATTTTTTAATTCTTTTCATTTTTTAAATATTTTTTATATATTTATCAGAATTCCTTTTTGAAATTTTTTTTGAATTTTCCTTTTTTGAATTTTTTTTTGTTTATTCGTTATTTTTTAATATTTACTTTTTTAATTTATTTATTTATTATTATCGACCTTTCTATTTTCTAATCAATTTGCGGCTTATAAACTAAAATTATATAATAAATTATTTTTGTTAAGGAACTGCGCAGAAATGGACAATTTATAGACTTTATTAATATAAATAGAATTGATAATCAAAGGAATCCTAGTAGATTCCTATTTACCTATACTATTAGCTAAGCTAAACTAAATAGGAGAAAACCCTAATAGTTACCCTCAATAGGTAATACTTTATATATCCTCGAGGAGTAATTTATATAATATATATTAATATTAAATTAACAAATATTTGAATCTTTATTATTTTAATTCTCGTAACTCCTTATAAGATAGAGTTATCGAGTCTGGAATATTAATAGCAATTAAGGAAATTACCCTGCTTATTGATATATTACTCGTTAATATTATATCGTTTGTAATTATATTAGTTATATTTAAGCTATTAGTTTGGCCGAAAATAATAAATCTTTATTTTATTTTTATAGGGTTTAGGAAACTACCTTATAAAAAAGGTAGATTAGGCTAATTATTATAAAAGGTACGTTTTTAAGAAGTTCCCGAAAGAGGTAAATCTTCCTTAAATAATATATAATTTAAGGGTATAACTCGTTTATATATAGATATAAATTAAATATTTAAAAATAAATAAGCTTTAACGGATTGTATAATTAAAGGTCTTAATTATTAATATAATAATTAAAGAGAATAAATATTAAATATTAAATATTTATTTATAAGTAATTGAAATTGATTAAATCTTATATATTCTAATTTATATAAAGATTCGGGTATTAATATTATCTATTTGCTCCTTTTATATATTTATACCTTTTTAATCTCTTATATTAAAAAGGTTCTAATTTATATAAATATTATCTTTTAAAGCAAATTAAATATAGAAGATTAAATAATAATTATTTCGGGCAAAGCTTGCTTAATTAATAAATAATTTTATTATTTTTTTAATCTTATAATAAGATTTGCTGAGAATTAAATAAGCTTTTCTTTTAAAATTCTTTTTATATTAAAGGTTAAGGATAGAGTATTTATTATTTCTTAAAATATATTTATTAATATAAGTTGATAGTATATTTCTATATAAGAAATATATAATCTAAATATAGTTTCTTTGATATTACGGATTTACTCCTTCTAATACTTGCGAGAAAGTTATAATAAGAAGCTTTTATATAACTTTATTATTTATAATAATTTATATAATAACTTTAATACTTATTTAATAATATTTTTAAATATTATTTTTTTTTATTTAAAAATATTATTATTTCGGTTTTATTACTTTGATCAAACTAGAGCTCTTTTATTATATTATTATAAATATCTTTTAATTTAATTAAGAAAGAGCCTAATAATAACCTCTTTTTATTATAATAAGTATTAAATATATTTATATAGTTTTTAAAATATATAATTAATAATATCGGGGCTATTGCTAGCCCTAGGTCCCTTATTCTAAGGCGGCGTCTTTATATATTAAAGTCGATATTAAATATTATAGCAAGAGATTTTCAATATTGAATTAAGGAATCCTTTAATTTATTTATTATATTTACGATTTTATTATTTATTTTTGTTATTTTATATATTATCCTTTTTAATATATTAAGTTTTGCTTTTCCTTCTTTAAGAACTTCTATAGCTAATCTGTTATTATAAAATTTAATAAATAAATTAATTTATATTTAATATTCGTTAACTTCGGACTAATAAGCTTTGTTTTAATCGAATATATTAACTATAATTTAACGAATAACTATTAATTCCCTTATTAAGGAGTAATTATCAAATTCCAATTATTTTATCTTGTTTTAAAATATAATATTTTTCTTATTATTTATCTTTTAATTCTTTATTAATTATTCCTTTACCTCTAAGGATAATTTTATATTATATTTATTCTTGCCTTTTCAAAATAATAATAGATTTAATAAGCTTTAGTTTCCTTTTAAGGTAATTTGCTCCTCTTTAATCTTTTCCTTTTTATTTAAAAAGGTAATTTAATCCTTAATTATTATTACTTTTATATTTATCTTCTTTGATAATTTAAGTATAAATAATATAAGGTAAATAAATTGCTTAATTACTTTCAGTTTGCTATATATAAATAGGGCAATTTTATCTTTTTCTACTTTGTTATAATTATAAGATTCTTGCTTATATTTAATATTAAAAATATAATTTTTTATTATAATTTTCTCTTTTTTTTAGATCCTCTCGAAACCGGGACCGGAATATTCTAAACCTTAAAGAATAACGTATTTTAAATATCTTAAGATATTACTAAGCAAGTAAATTATTTAAGTAATTTTCTTATTTCTTAAATTCTTATATAAGTATTTTATAATTAACTTAAGCTATATTAAACTATTTAATAATAAATATATTTAAGAAAAAAGTATATTTAATTTTAGCAAATATATTTAATTTAATTACTTTAAATATTAAATTTATATTTAAATAATATCCGATAAAAGGTATAATATTAATAATATTATTTATATTAAATTTTTTATTTTAAAGATAATTTATAAATTTTAGTTCTTTCTTTTCCTTTTGATTCCCGTTTACCGGCTTTTACCTCTTTATCTTTGCTAAAGTTATAATAGAATTTGAGCAAATAATTAACAAAAGAATATTAATTAAAAATTAAAATATTATAAGAATAAGATAATTTTAGAAAATTAATATAAAAAGGTAAAAGTTAATATTTTAAAAATATATAATATAATTCGAAAATAAGGTATCGTAGTTCCGAGTTTGATAAAAGCAAAAATAATAAAGCAAATTTTAAAAATATTTAATATAAATTTAATTAATTTGACTTTGAAAGATAATTTTAATAAAGGGAAAATCTAATATATAAATATTAAAATAATATTATAATATAAAATAATAATTAAAAATTAATAAAATTTTATATAAAATCTTTGTTAAATTCCTACCAAAATATATTAAAATCTAAAAATATTAATATTACTTCTAAATATTTAAGAATAGACGTTAAATTTAATATTATATTCTTTTATTATCTTTTTTGCTCTTTATAAGTTTTCGGCTTTATATTAAATATTATAAATAAGGCCCTATCCCTTTTATTTTACAAGATACTTAATATTCTTATTTGAATTTTTTCTTAATCGATTTATTATTTTATAATTAAGCAACTATTTAATTTTATAAGAGTCTTGATCCTTCTTTTGCTCCGTATTATCTAATACTAATTTAAAATTATTTAAAAATAATCGTTAATAGGGATTATTATTCTTTAGCACTAGTTCAAGTATTGCTATTAATATTATTAAATATATTATTATTATTAAAGGCAATTCAAATTTATAAGTTAATATTTTTATTTTCTTAATAATCTTAAATAGGCTAGTATATTAGTTTGAAAGCTTATAATTTTCAAAACTAAACAAATAATATTTATAATATAATTTAAGGAAAGCGAAATCCCCCTTACTTATTTGAAATAGTTTATATTTTAAATTATAAACTTGTTTAAATTTTATTTATATAAACGCGATAATATTAATAACCTCTTATTAATATTAATTTTGAACTTCTATAAAGTTTGTTTATAATTTTCCTTAAATATTAATTATTCTTTCGTAAAGCTTAATTTTATAAATAATCTCGTTTAAGGATTGATTAATCGAGGTATTTATAAAATTATTTAAAATAAATTTTAAAGAGGGCAAAAAGTTATCTTATTCCTTTTCGATATAATTTATTATAAAAAAATATAAAGTAATTTTAAATATCTGATTAATATATTCCGATTGCTTATCCGTCTAGGGATAATAGGTTATATTGATTAATAAGTTAATATTAAATTTTACAAAAATTACTTTCTAAAGCTTTAAGAGGAATTTCGGATTTCGGTTAAAGATAATAGCTCTTAATATACCCTAATTAGTTAAAATATATAGTATTATTATTACCTATTCTTAAGTTCTTTAAGTATCTTTTCTAGGAATAGCTATTACTTATTTAGAGAATTTGCAAATAATAGTTATATAACAATTAAAGTCTGATTAGGTTTTGAATAATATTATAATAAAATTAATAATAATAATATAAAAAATAATAAGGGGAATAATAATTGATTTAAGGTTATTATATAATTAATAATATTTAAATTAATTAATTTAATATTTTAAATAATAAATAATATATTGCTTTAATTTCCTTATTAAATATCGGAAATAATAATTTTCTATTAGCCTTTAATATATACAATAAAATTCCGTATAATTATATTAATTATAAGTTATACAAAATAATTTTTGCTCCTTAAAATTTAATATATAGAAATATTAATAAAATAAACCAAACTATTTCTAAATAAGAATTGCCTAATTTAGATAATATTTGCCCTATTTTTAATAAATAAAGGCTCTTTATTTTGCCCCTTTTATCCTATAATATTCTGAGTTTGCTTATTTTTAAGTAATATAATGGCTTTTTTATATTTTTACTCCCTTTAGAGCGCTTTTAATATCTTTAATTAATTATTATCTTTAATATAAGCAGCTTCTAATTTATTCTTAAAGTCCGGTAATATTTTAATTATAATAAGATTATATATTAAAATATTATTAAATACTCTTTTAATTTTATTATTCTGTATATATTTTCCTTTCCGAGCTAATTTTAATAATATATTTAAGATTATATTCTTTTTCTCTTCTTTTTATTAAATATTAAAATTGAATTGTAATATATATTATAAAATATAAACTAATTTTAAATTTAAATAATTAATAAAGAATATATTTAATTTTATTTAATATAAAATATTAATAATAAAAGAATAATTAATATAAATAATAATCTTCTTCTTAAGGTTCTAGATAATTATATAATATAATTTTTTTAATATTTAAATTAATTTAATTATCTTTAACTTAATAAATTAATAATTTTTTTCGGTTTTATTTAAGAATTTTAAAAGAAATATGATAAATTCGATTTTGGTATAATTATATTTATAATTTAAAAATTTATCTTTTATATAATAAATTATAATTTTAATTCTTTATTATTTTGAAGAGTCTAAATCAAAATATAATTACCTATTTAAATTATAATAAATTAAATAAGTTTCCGAAATTAGAGCTTTCTAGAGAAATTTAAATAACTTTAATTCTACTTTAATTAATTTAAAAATTGTTATTTTTAAATATCTTTTTCTTATATAATTATTTTTAATTAGTAATTTTTTAAGTAATTTAATTTTTTTCTTCTGAAGCGATTTGGCGATTTAAACAAATTATTTTTTGCTCTTAAGTTAGTTAGCTTTCCCTATATAGATCTCCAAGGTTTCGAAGATATTAGGAAATTCGATTTGTTTAATAATTTCTATTTTCTCCTTAATAATAATAAGTTTAAAAATATTTATCTTTTAACTTAAGAAAGTTATCAAAGGATAATTTAAATAGAACTTCTTTAATTCTAAAGTAATTTTAAGGTTAAAAAAAAGATTAAATATTATATTTAAATATTGCAAATATTTTTTAAATAAATAAGAGAAAATTATAATATCATTTATATAATATCAAGTAAAGCTGCAATAAGAACGAAGAAATTCGTCTATTTATCTCTAAATATAAAATATTAACTTTTTATAATTTATTAAGGTTATATTATAATTCTCCGTCCTGTAATAAGAAATTATTATAAATTTATATCTATTCTCCTTCTTAATAAGAAAAAGGTAAAATTATTTATTATAGTTAATAATTATTAGAAAAGGATAGCCTTATAAAGCAGAAATAATATCTTCTTATAATAATAATAAATAATTATCTATTATTATTATCTTATTTAAACCTCGAATATTTATTATTATATAGCCTTTTTATTATAATATTTTTTCCTTACTTATATAAACTATTTTCTATATAATAAAGATTAGAAAAATAAACGGTATAAGTTCTTTAAATTATAATATTTTGCTTTATTTATATATCTTATTAAACTTCTTATTTATAAATATTCTAATATCTGTTTTAAGGGGATAAATTTTGTTATTTAATTTTGCTTTAAAGGATTATTAATTATTAATAAATAAGATAATAAACTATTTTAGCTCCGGGATATTAATTATATTATTTATATCTTCTTAAATTCTTAAATATTATTTCGTTATTATTTTTATAATATTTATTTGCTCTTTTTTTCTATAAATAATTATATTATTTAGGAGTTTAGTTTCTAGAGTTAGATTTATTATAAGCTTTATAAAATAAGATTTTGATTTTTAAAATTAAGCTAGTAATTATATATTTCTTAAGCAAACTTAATCTTTATTATTAAGGAATAATTCTTAATATTAATTAGGTAACTTTCTTCTATATTATATTTTATTATTATTTTTAATCTTAAGTTTTTAAGCAAGGTAATAAGTAAATCTTTATTGTTTTTAATAATTACAAAACTTATCTCCGAGTTTATAAAGTAGGTATAAACCTTATTAAATTCTGGATTAAATATATAATCTCTTTCTAGGAGCTTAGATTTCCCTTTTATTCTTATTAAAATTTAAGTTATAAATTTTAGAGGCAAAATCTATTTCCGATTTACTCTTATAATATATTATATTCGAATATTATCTTTTATTATTACTTATATTAATACCTTGATATCTTATAAACCGAAAATAATCTTTTAATTTAAAATATTAATTATATATTACTTTAGGCCTAGAATATTTATTCTAATAAATATATTAGCTTTGAAATTATTAATAATATATAAAGTTCTTATAAATTTAAAGAAAACCTCCTTACTATTTGCTTTATAACCTTTTACGAAGAAAGGCAAAATAGTAAATTTATTTATAATATATTAATTTGCCCCGATTCCTTTTAAGATATTTAATATTAAAATTAGAAACGTTTTTCTTTAGGAATACTTTATCGCCTAAGCTTATTAAATACTTTATATCCGTATATATTAATATATTAAGTTAGTTTAATTCGAAATTACTCCAGATTATAAAATAATATTAAATATAAAATAATATTTTATTTTCTATAATTGAAAAGGTAATCGAAATAATTATTTAAAATATTAATTGCTTATTTTCCTTCTCAATATACCCTTTAGAATAATTCTTGCTTAATTTAAGTAATATTAGTTTTTTATATTAAATCTTTAAATACAAATATAATTTATTATTTAATATAAAAGCCTTTTTATATTAATAATATTTGATTTTATTATTTAGGATTTTGCTCGAAAATATATAATAAGAAATAGCCGAGAAATTAATATTAATTTCTTTTTATTTAATAGAGTCTTTTTTGTTTTTAGGTACTTTTTAAAAGTTCTTATTATTTTCGTATTATATTATATTAAGATCTTATAGAATAATTGAATAGTTTTAAATATTAAAATAAATTATTTTATCTTAATAGACTCCTTTTTATAAGTAATCGTTAAATTATATTTCCCTATAGTAAGCTTATTAGAGCAAGGACTAATTTCTTATTAAGAAATTTCTACTTAAATTAGTTCTTTAATATTTATTATACTCCCGAAATCCGTTATTACCTTAATTATATTTATTATTATCCTGATATTTATTATTATTTTAATATTTATTATTAATTTAATACTTCTTATTAATTTAATACTTCTTATTAAAATATCTCTATTTGCTATAAGTTTAAGTCTTATTATATCGGTTCCTATAATTATTGCTCGGGCGCTAATTTGGCTATATATTTATAATAATTATTAATAAGAATTATTTTAATATTTCTATTTCTTTTTTTAATTCTAGGCTTAATATATTATTTTATTATTAGGATTGACCGATTAGTACTAGGTTTAAATATCTTTAAGGTTAAAACTGCTAATTCGGGTAAATATAAATATTTTATTATTATAAATAATATAGGAAAGGCGTTATATAACCCGAATTAATAAGTTTAGGCTTATAAAAAAAAAGCTTAAAAGCTTTAAGATTGGTAAAAGAAAATTTTTAATTAAAAAGCCTAAACGGTTATTAGCAAGCTTAAAATCTATTTAATTGTTTTAAAGTCTAATCTTTAAGTTTATCTTTTTATTATTTTTGATCTTAGTCTTATTCTTTTCTTGCTTCTTTAATATAAGAGTTTTGATTATTAATTATTCGATATTATATTTTTTTCCTTATATTTAATTTTTCTATAAAATTTCTTAAAATAGTTTATATTAAAAACGGGATTATTATTTTTTATAATTTAATATTCAAATAATTTTACGTTTAAATATATTAAGTATATTTGTTAATAATCTTTGCTTAATTTGCAAATTTAGATATATTTTATATAAAAAAAAGCCGGATCTTTATAATTCCCTATATTAATTATTGAATATACTTTATTATTAAGCTTTATTAAAACTGATAATATAGAAATCTTAAACTATTCCTATAGTTATATAAGAATTCGTTCTAGCCCGTTGTTGGAATGAAAACAGAACAAGAACAATTGACTGGATTTATAATAATAATAATTGAATTTATAATTGATACAGGATCCGTTAAGATCCTAAATCTATATAATATTAATATTAAATTAACTAAATTGAGATTAAGATTTTATTTACCTTAAATTTCCCTAATAGTCCCCCTGTCGAGAAAGGTCTATATATCCTCGAAGATCCGTATAACGTAATATCGTTAAGGTAAAGGTTGGGTTTATATATTAGAATATTGCGGATATCAGAAATATTATTAATATAGATTCTAAATTTATAATATAATTAAGATTATATTATCAATATAAATATTGAATTTAGGTAGAAAAAAAAGCAAAGATATATTAAAATAATAATAAATTATAATAAAAGGAAATATAGCTAAGATTATATTATTAATATAAATATTAAATCTAGGATAAAAAGAAAATAGAGATATATTATAATAATATCGAATAAATATTAAATTTATATTTAGCGAAGTTAATTATAAATCAGTCCTTAATATATTATAATTGAAGAGAATTTTAATTAAATTTAAAAAATATAAATTTGGAAAATATAATTTAATAAGCTTAATTAAATTCAAGCTCTTTATTATTACTATAAGTTTTAATACCCTTATAAATAAGCGGAATTAGCTAATAAAAGATCTTTTAAATTTAATAATATTTATTAAGCAAAGCCTATTAAGAGTTATATAAAAATATTTACTAAAATATTTGAAATTGAATATCTTATAATATAATTTATAACCCTAAATTATATTTAAATATAAAATAATATTTATTATAATTAATATATAAAATTAATTAAGATTTATAAAGTCCTTCCAAATTCTGCTAAACTCCTGATATATACGAGATAAGCTAAAGTATAAAGATAAATTAAAAACCTTATTAAATAGCCCCTTTATATATAATATATTAAAATCTATATAGATTTTAAAAATAACTATTTTAGAAGTTAAATTATAAATCTTAATAATAAGGATTCGAGAAACTTCGTAAGTTTATATATAAGTTCTGATAAGGAATTTGGGGAAGTTGAAATCCGCGGTTCTAATAATATAAATAGGCCTCCTATTAAGGATTTATATATCCTTTTTAATAACTTATTTTATTACTTTATTTCGAAGAGGGATATAGGTTTTCGTTTATCTAATTTCTATAATTAGGAGGTATTAAATATAAAATACCTTAAATTTTAAAAAAATCTTATATCCTAGGATCTAAACGAGAATAAATGTTTGGATTTAAATAAAGATCGGGGAATCTATATAGCATAATTTTAAATTGTTATTATAAATTAGAAAAAGAAGAAATAAACTTTATAGGATTTTGAAATCCGGTAAATAATTACTTATATTTCTTCTTTAATATATTATATAAGAAAACCAAATTAATATTATCCTCTAAGTTAATTATTATAAAACTTTTCTTTTTAAGATTCTAATTAAATTAAGTTAATAAAATATTTTATTTCTTTTTAATAATAATATTTATTAATTTAAATACTTTCCAGATCTTCTTCTTGCTTTTAAGCTTATTATTTAAGTCTTTTATCTCCTTAAAAGTCCCTTTTAAAGTTATAGTTAATATATCTATTAAAGTTTTTATTTAAATATAAATCTTAAATATTTTAGAATTTAAATAAAAAAGAAATTAAATAACTTGCTTATATTTTTATAAATATAATATAAGATTTTCTTTCGAAATTAATATAATAATATCGGATTTTAAAGACTTAGATTTCCAAGGCTTAATCAATTTTCTTAATAATAAGCGTAATTTAAGAAATAAGCCTTTTTATAATTATAAGTTTTATAAGTTTAAAAATATTGAAAGTTCTTAATTCAATATTATATATATAATCTTATAAGGATTATATAGGAACTTTTATAATTAGAGTATTAATTTCTTCCTAAGCCTAGGTAACAAGGTATGTTAAGCTTTATTTTTATAATATCTTTATTAATATTATAATATTTTGTTTTAACGGTTCCTAAACTTATATTTATTATATATTATATTATATTAGATCCTAAACTTACTATTTTAAATTATAAAATTATATTTATTAAATTTTCCTTTTAGGATCTTTAAGATTTTAATTTATAATTAGATCTTTTTCCAATTCCAAATTATTATTATTTATAATAATCTAGTCCTTAGAAGCCTTTAAATACTCTTAAATATTTATTTATAGCTTTTTATAACCCTTCTTGTAATAAGAATAAAGTTTATAATATATAAGTTTAATTGCTTTATTATATATTTATTAAAAATAAGTTAAAGTAAAAGATTTAAAAATTATTAGGCCCAAAATACTTATAATATTTAAAGAATCCTTAAAGGTAGTATTAAAGATATAATTATTATTATTTATTTAAACAAAGTCCTTAATCGTAATATAATAATTAATATTTTTTATTCTTTTAATTATTATTCGAATATTATTTAATAATCCCTCTGTTCTTATTATTTAACTAATTCTAAATATTATTTCGTAATACTATTTTAGACTATTATTATCCTTTATATTTACTTTTGTTATTTATTTATAATACCTAAAATCCTTTTTAAGACCCCTTTTATTAAAAACGAATAGAAATATATTCTATTAATTAAAGCTTAAGATCTTATTATTTTTTATAATATATATAATTTAAGTATTATTCAAAAAATAGCTTATAAAAGGAATCTATTAAATAATTTATTCTGGATCTATAAATAAATAAAGTAATATTATTAGAATATTTATAAACTTAAGAAATTTTTTTTTTAAAATAATTATTATTTTCGGCCTAAATCTTTATAGATATTCCGAGCCTTATTGCCTTTAATATAATATTAATTTAAATTTTAAATTAAATATATTAAATAAGGTAAGGTTCAAATAAATAGAGTATATAAGAGTAATCTTAAAGTAAATAATATATATAGAAAATATAAATTATAAATTATAAAAGGTTAGTAAAATAAGGTTTGAAAAATATTATTATTAATAAATATAATTTAATATTTATTAACTTTAGAAAGTTAATAAATAGGCCCTCGGAATTCGAAAGTTATATTTTATTTTATATTTAGTTTAATATTACTACCTTAATTATCGATAGGCTTTATTATTAAATCTTTACTTACTTTTCTATAAAAGTTCGTACTCTTATTAGCTTCTTATTTTATACTTTTTAAAATAACTCTAGATTAGCTCTTTCGTATAATATAAATTTCCTTCTTTATATTATAAATTATATATAAGACCCTAACCTTTCTACTTTATTAAATATTAAAGTTAAGAAGCTCGGCTTTATTATCTTTTCCTAATATATCGATTAAGTAAGGCCTTAATTTTATAATTATTTTGCTATTAATATTATTTTTTTAATTTTAATATTAATTTTTTTTTAGTTAATTAAAGTTTTATATAGGGATCCGGCTCCTTTAATACTAGCTTTAATATAAAAATAAATATTATTAAATAAATATTTTACTTGCTAGGTAATTTTAATTAATAGGTATTATTTCCGATTTTCTTTAAGATCCGGAAAGGACCTACTTTCTAATTCGAGAGCTTAGAACTTTTAAGATTTAGGAGATAATACCCCGAATAAAACTTAATAAAAGCAAAACCCCCTTTTTTCAATTATATAAATTAATATTTTATATTATAAATAGACTTTATATTTATATTTATAAAAGTAAAGGCGTTAATTGCTTCTTGCTTATATTATATTTTCTAGGCTATTAAATCCGTATTAACTCGTATACCGCTTATAATTATAAAAAGGCTATTATTCAACTTAATTCTATAGACAATCTCGTTCGGAGATTTATTAATAAAGGAATTAATTAAATTATTTAAAATAGATTTTAATATTTTTAGGAATTTATTCTAGGGCTTTTCGGAGTAATTTATAAGATTAAAATATAAAATAATCTCGATTATTTGATTTATCTTCTCTGATTACTTATTAGCTTAAAAATAATAAGCTATTGTTATTAAATAGCTAATTCCTAATTCTTTAAAAATAGCCTTTTAAAGCTAAGATATAAACTTTAAATTTCTATCTAAAATAATTGCTTAAGGAGTTTCTTAATCCGTTATAATATTTAAAAGGGTTTTTGCTTAATCTTCTATAGTCTAAGTATCCCTTTTAAGAATAATAATAACTTTCTTTAAGAATTTATCTATAATTATAAAAATATAATTAAAATTATTTAAATCTGATAAGGCCAAAACAAAGTTAATTATAATTATATAAAATATATAAAGCGGGGTTACGATTAGTTTTAGCTTCTTATATAAATAATATCGCTTAATTTAATTAAGCTAGTAATTTAGGTAATACTAGATATAATATTTAAGATACCTCGAAAAATTATATATATAATAATTAAATATTACCTTCTTATATACCTTATAAAAGCCTATATAATTATATTTATTATACGTTAAACGAAAAATATTTTATATTTAGGATTCGGGGATATAAAGTCTTTCCTATTAATTTATTATATTTACGAAATAAATTAAATTTTTTTTTATAATAAATTTCCCTATTTCTTTAGTTTTAATAAAATTCTCTATTAAATTACTTAAATCCTTATAAGGATTATAAATTCGAAGTTCTAAATTTAAAATATTAAGATCCTAGTTCTTTAAAGTATTTATATCCTAATTCAATAAGGCTAGGATCCTTGCTTATTTTTTATTATATTTATAATTTTCTTTAAGAAGGTATTTGAATTTAAAGCTAATCTAAATTAAAAATAAATAATAAATTAATATATTATTAAGAACTCTCTCTGCCTCTTTATTTTAAAGCGGCTTATATTTTTATATAAATTTTAATAAAGTATTCGGTATTATATTCTTTTTCTCTTCTTTTTAATAAACTTTTAAATTGAATTGCAAAATATATTAAAAAGCCCGAATTAATCTTAAATTTAACTTATTAATAAAAATTAAAGATAATATTATTTAATTAATTATATTAATTATAAATAAATAATTTATATAAATAATAATTTTGGATATTTAGAATAGTATATAATAGATTTTCTTTAAGGTTTAGACTAATCTTATTATTTTTAATTTTATTAATTAATATTTTATTTTAATTATATTAAAAGGTTTAGAAAGAAATATAATTAGTTTAATATTAATATAAAAATATTAATAATCTTTAAAATCTTCCTTAATATAATAGATTATTATATTTACTTCCTATTATTTAAATAAATCTAAATCGATATATAGCTATCGATTTAGGTTATAATATACAAAATAGGTTTCTGAAGTTAATATATTTTGGAGTAAATTAAATAATTCCAGCTCTACCTTTATTAAATTATAAATAGCCCTCTTTGCGAAAGCTTTTCGTATATATTTACCTTTAATTAAGGACTTCTTTATAAGCTTTATTTTCCTCTTCTAAAGTAATTTTATAATTTATATAAATTATCTAATATTATTTCTTAACTAATTTACTTTCCTTATATATAGTTTTAAAAATTTTATAAAATTAAGGAATTTGAATTGCTTAATAGCTTCTATTTTCTCTTTTATAATAACGAAACCGAATATATCTATTTTTTTAACCTAAAAGGGTTACGAATAAGTATTTTAAATAGGATTTCTTAAATTCTAAAGTAATTTTGAAATTAGAGAAAAGATTAAAAATAATCTCGAGGTATTTAAAATAATCCTTGAATAATTTAGAGAAAATTATAATATTATTAATATAATAGTAAGCGAATTAATAATATACCTTAAGGAATTTATTTATTTTCCTTTATATATAAGGGACTAATCCCTTATATTTTATTAAAATTATATTATAATTTTCTACCCCTTAATATAAGATTATAATAAATTTATAATAATCTTCCTTTCTAATAAGAAAAAGGTAAAACTAGTTATTATAATCTATTATTATAAAATAGGAATATCCTTGAAAAGCTAAAATAATATTCCTTTAAAGAAGTAATAAATAATTATTTATAATTATTATTTTATTAAGGCTATAAATATCGATAACGATTTTGCCTTTTTTTAAGGAATCTTTTTTAGCTCGATATAAACTGTTTTCTATATAATAAATATTAGGAAAGCAAATAAGGTTACTTTCCTAAATTAAAATATCTTTCCTTAATTGTATATTTTACTAAATTTCTTATTTATTAAAATTCTTATATTTATCTTTAAAGAATAGATTTTGTTTTTCAATTTAGCTTCCGAGGATTGCTAATCCGTAATAAATAAAATTATTAATTACTTAGGTTTTGGTAAATTAATTATATCCCCTATATTTTCCTAAATCCTTAGAAATTTGTTAATAACCGCTTTTATTAAAATTATTTATTCTTGATTATTATAAATTATTATCCTATTCTTATACTTTATCTTGAGAATAAGATTAATAGTTAATTTAATAAGGAAGGATTTATTCTTTCGAAAGCAAAAATAAATATCGAAAGAATATTAAATAGATTAGGATTTCGTTATAAGCAAATAATTTTCGATATTAACAAAATAGCTCTCTTTAATACTATATTCGAATATAATTCCGATTCGTTAATTTTTTCTGATAATTATAATACTATTTTTCTTATTCTATATTATAATAAAACTAATTTTTATATTTATAAAATATATATAAGCTCCTTTAATTTGCGGTTTAAATATAAAGTTTTATTCTAATAATCCCTTTTTGCTCTTCAAAATAATACTAATTTATATAATAGTAAATAAGGGTATTATTTATTTCCTATTTGCCCGAACTGTACGCTATATTTTAATATTATTTTTAATTATTATTTAAATAAGGATTTTGATATTTCTATAAAGATTAAAAATAATCTTAATATTAAGAATATTAATTATATATTATTTAAATCTTAAAATATTTATATTAATAAGAATATTAGCTTTCAGATTATTAACGATATAAAAAGTCTTTGTAAATTTGATAATTATATTTCTCTTTTATAAGGTTTTTCCTTTAACGAAAAAGGGTATTAAAACGAAGTTTAAAGTAATATATCGATTATTATTTATATTTCTAAATATAATCTAATTTTTATAAGTTTGGATTTTGAGATTTAAATAATATTATTTTAAAAAAGATTAATTTTTAAGATTTATATTATAATTTATATTTATATAAGTAGGTTCTCCTAACCTTTTGAGACTAAAAGCGTATTATATAATTAAATAATATTATATACAAAAAAATATTCTATTTTATAATATAAACGGAATTATAAAGATAATTAAATAAGGCAAATCTTATTTAAATTTACTTCTTAATTCCTTTGGTAATTTTGGAATTATTAAATTTAATTTTGAATCCGGATCCTAAATCTTTTTATTCTATATTTATTTTCTATAGCGTATCTTTAAATAGGTATATAAATAATTATTAAATATAAAATTCTTATTATATCTTCGATATATAATTTCTTTGTTTAGGATTTTACTAAATAAAATATAATAAGATATAATAAAGAAATTAATATTAATTTCTTTTCCCTTTATAATTTGATCCTTATTCTCCGGAATATCTTAGAAATTCTTATTATTTTTTTATAAGAATTATTAGATTCCTAAAGAGTATTCCTAAATAGGTAATTTTAGGTACTAAAATATATTACTTTATTATAATAAGTTTCTTATAAATAATTGTTAAATTATACTTCGTTATAATAAGTTTATTAAGGTACTTAATTCTTTAAGTAAAAATTCCTATTCGGCCTGGATCTTTAATATTTATTATATCTTTAAAACTTATTATTACTTTAATTGTATTTAGTATTCGATTAATATTTATTATTATTCGGATATCTCTTATTAACAAATCTCTAATTATTATATACTTAGTTCCTATGATAGTTATATAAGCGTTAATTTGGTTATATATTTATAATAATAATTAATAAAGGCTATTTCGGGGCTTCTATTTCTTTTCTTTGCCTTTATAAGGTATTATTTAATTAAGATAATCTAGGTAGAACCGGATTTATAAGAAGAGGGTTTAAGTAAAATTAAGCTTAAAACTATTAATTTAAATTTATATAAATATTTAAGCTTAATAGCAAGGGGGAAAAAGGATAAGGAGTTATTATATAGCCTGAATTAATAAGTCTAAACTTATAGAAATAAGTTTTGAAGGTTCGAAGTCCTATAAATAAGAATCGCTTAAAAAGCTTTTATTATTAATAAAATTGGTATTTATTTTACTTTAGAAAAGAATTCTTATTTTATTCCTTCTAATAATTCCAATCTTATTATTATTTATAATCCTAATCTCGATTATAACCTTTTCGAACTTCCTTTATATTATTTTCCTAATTTAATATTATTTGGTTTTATATCTTTTTTTGTATATTTAATTTTTTAATAAAGTTTTTTAATATAATTTAAATTATAAATAGAATTATTATTTTTTATAATTTTATATTTAGATAGTTCCAAGCTTATATATATTAAATATATTTGTCGCTTATACTTGCTTAATTCGTATATTTTGCGATATTCTAAATATAGGAAGCCGAATCCTATCGAATATTTATATTTATTATTATAAAAGTTTTATTATTTAGCTTAATTAATATTAAAAATATTAAGATTTTAAAATATTCTTATAGCTATATTAAAATACGATTTAATTTATTTTCTAATTACGTTAAAGTATCTTTCTTATTTTAAGATAAAGTATTTAATTATTATATTAATACGGATCCTTTAAAATATATTAAGAAGTTATTCTTTATTAAAGTTTTTCCTTTTATTTATCCGAAGTTTTGTATCCTTTGATAAAAAATATAAACTTTATAATAAATAATTTTTTTATTTCTAAATATAATATTTTCTATTCTGTAAGACTCTTTAAAATCCGGATAAAAGAAACTTAACTTAAAAGCGTTGAATTTTTTAGATCCTCCTCCTATTAAGGTTCCGTTTTCCCTGATAAAGCTTATAAAATTTAATAATTTAGTAAATCCCGAAGGCCCTTAAGGAAGATATTATAAAAGTTAACTTATAATATAATTAAAAGCTTCTTTTATAACTTTTATAATCTAATCTGAAATATTAGGTTATAAATTTAATTTAAGAAATCCTAATCTTTATTGCCAAATTTGATTATTACTTATTTTTTAAGGTTCGTCTCTAAGAGTTCGTTATATTCGTAATAATTCTATTTAATTAAATAATTTTAATCTTATTTATTCTGTTATATAAATTAATATTAGATCTGAATCTTAAGAGGATAATAATAAAAATAGAGATATTATTAATAATACTCTAGATTTCCTTTTCGGAAAAGGAAATTATATAAATTTTAAATTTAAGATTTTCTTTAATAAAATTATTAGATTGATAAAATTAAATTATAAAGTTATTATTCCGGATCTTGCTTCTTCTTCTTCTAATCTTATACTGATTAATTTTAATATTAAAATTATTAATAAACTTTTTTATATTTCTATTTAATTAATATATTAATCTAAAAACAGAAAGTCTAAGATCTTTTTTCTGAATTCGGTTATTATTATCTTAATTAAATTTAAGGTTCTTCCTCCGTTATTTTATAATAAAGGATATATTATTAATACTTTAAATATTGGTTTAAGATCTAATATATTAATTATTACCGAAAAATTTTAAGAATAGCCTCTTCGAATATATAATTTAATCCCTTTAAGGATTTCCTTCGGAGGTTCGTAGTTTTTAATAATAAAATCGATTATAAGCTTAAGATAAGTTATAAAATAAGTATAATAAATCTCTGGTTTCTTATCCTTAAAAACCTGAAATTCGAAAGCGAATATTAACGTAAATAGTTTAAATAGTAGCTTTTCGAACTTAGGAGTCAGTTGCTAAGTTATTATAAAAATTCTATATATTTAATAAGGAAAAAAGATCCCGGATCCTAAATAGCTTCCTAATAAGTTAATTATATTGGAAGTATTAATATTATATAGGCTGAGGATCTACTTAGGTATTAATATAAACTAATATCTGCTTAGGGCTAGACTAGTTTAATAATTATTAGACCTTCTATTGCTATTATTTATTAGAATAAAAACAGAACAAGAATAATTAACTGGATTTATAATAGTAATAATTGAATTTATAATCGATATAGGATCCGTTAAGATCCTAAATCTATACAATATTAATATTAAGCTAACTGGATTGGGATTAGGATCTTATCTACCCCAAATCCCCCCAACACCCGTTTTCTAGCTAAATTAAAGTATCTTTTTTATCTTAAAAAAGGGTATTTAGCTATTAAAATAAAGCTGATTCTCGAAAGTATATTAAGAAATTATTCTTTATTAAAGCTTTTTCTTTTATTTACCTAAAGTTTTAGATTCTTTTACAAAAGATATAAATTTCTTAATAAATTATTTTTTTGCTTTTAAAAACAATATTTCCTAATTTATATAATTCCTTTAAGTCAGGGTAGAAAAAACTAAGTTTTGAAGTATTAAATTTATTATTTCTTTTATAAGCAACTACTAGCTTAGGTTCTCTTAGAAAACCTAACGGACCTTGCTATTTTATAAGTCCTTAGAACCTTTAAGGTAAATATTAAAGAAGCTAATTTATAATTTAAGTTATTATTTCTTCGATAGCTTTTAATATTTACTCTGAGATATCAGGTTATAAGTTTAATCTTTAAAAATAATTTTAACCAGAAAACTATTTTTTTTCTTTTAATTAATTATTCTTAAATAAAGATTCTTTAGTATTAGTAAATATTCCTTAAAGTAGATTATTTAACTATTTTGCTACCTTAAATAGGAGATTAAATCCGGGTTTCCTCTTATTTATTTTAAAGAAAGTAGTCTAAAGATTAATAGAGTTTACTTATTCTTTATTAATATACTTTAAAGGGCTCTTTAAAAGATTTAAAGAATTTAGTAAAAAGGATTAATTAAGAAAAATCCGATTTCCTAAAAATAAGAAAAACAAGGTTAATAACTTTTCTACCCTTAATTCTTTTTAAATAGGACTTTTATTTAAAGTTTTATTTAAGAAAGTAAAAGAATAAATTAAGGTTCCTAACGGTTGCTTATTAATCCGAATTAGGAGATTTATTAATATTTATTAAAAAATAAGCTAAATAAAAGAAAGATTAAAAGCTAATTATATTACTTTCTCTAATTAATCTTGGCTTTTATAAATTATAAGTTAAGCCTGAAAGTATTTAGAAAGCAGGAAATTTTCTATTTCTTTACAAAAATCTCTAATTACTATAATAATTAGGCTTTAATTAATATTATCTTTAATCTAGGAAATAAAGTAAATAATTGGTAATTACTCTTCGTCCTTAAATAAGGCAATTTGCTTTGATATTAATTAAGAATAACCTTTTTTAATATAAGATCTATTACCCTTTAAAGTTTCTTAAAACAATTCGTATAATAAAATAATTACCTTAATAATAAAGCGGAGATAAAATATTAAATATAAGAGATAAATTTCAGATTCCTCCTTTTTTAATATTTAAAATTAAAAAATAAATATCAGAGATTATTCGGATAGCTGCAAGAGTTAAAGTATAATTATAAAATATTAGGAAAAATAATATAATAAGATTTTAATAATTATTTTTCCTAAGGCTTTCTCGAAATAATTAGGGAAAATATAATAATAAATAATAAAACTTCCTGATCGAGTTGAGTACCAAGCTCTATACTTTAAGCTTATTAAAGTAATTAAATTTAGCTAAGTAAATAGCTAGCAATTATATTAATAGTATTAATTATACCGATTCTTATTTATCGAGTTTTTATATTTAAGTTGTTAATAAGAAATAATTAATAATTTAAATAATTAATTAATCCTATTAGATCCGTTAATTATATTAAATATTAGTTTTATACGGGCCAAGTTTGATTATTTAGGTATTAGTTTAAATTAATATTTATTTAGGGTATAACTAGTTTAGTAGTAATTTAACCGCTTATTACTATTATTTATTAAGGAATTACGCAGAAATAGACAATTTATAATCTTTATTAATATAAATAGAATTGATAATCAAGGGAATTTTGGTAGATTCCCATTTATCTATATTATCAGCTAAGCTAAGCTAAATAAGGGAAAACCCCAACAATTTTAAATTATATAAAGATTATTATTTATTATAAAATATTTAATTATATATAAAAAAGATAATAATATAACTTTTATTTTTTTTAAATTATATTTATATAATTTTTCCTTAAGAATAATAAAAATATTATAATTTATTTAGAAATTTTAATATTTTATTAATATTTTATTTAAATAAACGATATAATTCAATAAACATATATAAAAATATACGGTATTAATTAATTAGTAAAGGAAAAACTTGATTTATAATTTATAAACAGTTTTAATTTAAAGAATGATGTTAACATTATATTAAACTTTTATAGCTTTCTGCTAAGATATATATAAAGATCGTGTTGGAAAGAAAAACAGAACAAGAACAATTGACTGGATTTATGATAGTAATGATTGAAATTGATAATGGATGCAGGATCCGTTAAGATCCTATAATCTATGCAATGCTAATATTAGGCTAACTAGATTGGGATTAGGATCCCATCTACCCCAAATCCTCCCAACAGATCGCTACTGTTCGGCCACTGGGCCAAAACAATAGCTGCGAAGGTATTAGGCTCTTGCCCTACCCCCTTATTAGGTACTATACCCTTACAATATATAAGTTCCGCCTATTATTAATTGGTCAAAGTCTATCAAAATAATATTTTAATAGAAAATTATAAAAGTTTAATATAATATTAATATTATTCTTCAAATTAGAATTATTTATAAATTATAACTTAAGTTTTTCCTTTATTATTTAATTAATATTGTTTAATTAATATTACATATTTTTATATATATTGAATTAATTATATTATTTATTTAAATAAAATAATAATAATAAATTAATATTTTTAAATAAATTACGATATTTTTAAAATAATATATTTTAAAAGAAAAATTATATTTTATTTCTTTTATATATAATTAAATAATTTATTATATAATTTTAATTTATAAATTGCAAATTAATTAAATAATTTATTATATAATTTTAATTTATAAATTGCAAATTAATTAAAAAATAAAAAATAAAAAGATTGATAATAATAATAAATAAATATTGAAGAATAACGAATAAACAAAAAAACGTTTAAAAGAAGAAAATTTTAAAAATATATATGGAAGAGGAGTTTTGATAACTAAACAAAAAAAAGTTTAAAAAAAGAAAAAGGTTAAATAATTTAAACTTTAAAAAAAGGTTAAATTTTTTTTAAAATTTCAATTTCTTTGTAATAATATTAAAAAAAACCGTTTTTTGAATATTGTTGTATAATAAATAATACGTTATTTAAAAGATTCTGATTTATATATATATACGTTTATCGTATAACACCAGCTCCAGACTATATAGCTTTTTTATACGTCGATTACATAGAACAGTATCAGTACGGTGTCAGTACCGTTCCAAGCCCCCACCAAAACCTCCAAGGTAGTAGGTAATAGAGGCCCTCGGGTGGTGTTTCGGCGGAACAAGCTTCGGTCCCACGATACTCCGATACGGTGGGTCAACAGTCCTCTGCGAAGATCTTCTTCCCCTTTAGGTAACTTTCTACCCTTCTGAGAACAGAAGGACTCTACAGAGTATAAGTACGCAAGGAATTGACCTAATATAATTGATTGTAGATTCTCTTTTGGTGTGCAGAAAGCTGATCCATGATTCTACTTGCACTAAAAATCTGTCTCAAACAGCTACGAGTACTTCCAAATTGACTGAAGCTACCGGCATGACTTTGTGCATTCTATTGACATCCGAACACCTCGCACAAGCCTGCAAGAGCCTTGCAGGTGATCATCAAAGCACCAAGTAGGTCTGATCGTAGTACCTGTTCTTGGTGTTTGCAGACGAGCGTCTGTTTCCCCTCTTTCTATTGTCTCTTGCCACCAGGCATACTGCGAGCACTTTATCCATGATGAGCACTTATCTTAGCAGTCTCCACGTTTTTTGACATTTGGTGAGATGGAGAAGGGGTTCAGACGTACTAGAAAAGAAGCATAGCACCACTGTCGGCAGCGTCAAGCCGCTAATAACGAATGCTACCCACGATTCAGAATCAGACGCCGCGTACATTGTAGCTAAAAGACACAAGCCCGTTCCAACCAGACACCTGACGGCAATGGATCCATACTCGGCAGGAGATTTCTTCCTCATACCTAGCCAAAGAAGGATAGCCAGAATTATCAACGCGGCGCCTGCCGATATGAAGAAATAGAGGTAGGATGTGCTGATTATATTCTCCAATTTGTCAACGCCCTCTTGATTGTATGAATCGACATGGTATCCATGTCTCTGAAACAGGTACAATTCGACCGAAACAGCCAGATCTGTCGCTGTTTCTACTGTTAGATTACCACCTGATATGATTTCAGTCAGAGTCGTATTAATGATAGCTGGGACCGGGATGGCAGTTGCAAAGGAGTTCCTCGCGTCGTCTATGGTTTGATTGATGCCGTCTACTAGCTGGTCGGTGTGATTGATGGTCATCGCGATCTGATCCATCAAATCGCTAACATACTCCACTTGCTAGTTTGCGACCTGTATAAAGCTAATTGATTGACCCCCTCCAAAGTGAGGAGATATGCAACGTGAAGCGGGAAATGCAGAATGGCCCAGAAGTGCTGGCGGATTGTACCAAAGCGGTCAGAGTCGACTTGGTCGAACTAGAGGAGGAAAAGAAAGTACTATGGCAGAAATCAGTGTCAAGTGGCACCTCATGTATGTATAACAAAATACCGTGATGAGCACAGCTGAGATGGCCATGCCCGAGACCATTGCTACCGAGGACAGCGAATTTCGATTTTGGAAGGCGTTCTCGAGAATCCGATGATACCGTCTCCAAGAATGATTAAAGCTAGGCCGACTCTCAGCGACAAGCAAGTGTATTTAAAGCTAAAGTCTCTCCAATAATTTGAGACCGCCATAGTTGAAAATATTTCAAAGATGGAGACAATATACAATCCTATTTGGCCATCATATCCGTTTTGGTAATTAAAGGAGAAAAGGATCCCGAGGAATGTCAGTGCAGATGTCACCAGCGCTGCCATTTTGAGCATCAGTGGGGAAGTCGCATTTGTGCAACTTCGAGCGAACCATAAGACCGTCGCATATTGAACTACAAGTATCCATCTGCTCGCCATGAGGATCAGCGTTAGTTACTACATCGCGAAAAGTTTGTAGGCGTCTTGATAGCTAGGACCAACAACAGCAAAGCCTATAATGACACCAAAGTGGAGAGCTTTGCATATTCTATCGAAGATGGAGTCCATGTTGAAGCGCGTATCGAACAAGGTGACTTGGAGCCAGGTAAATCAAAGCAGGGTAAAAAAGCCGACATAGGAGGACAATGCTATCATCTTCGGTCAGCTTCAAAGCATGACGTAGCAAATGTAGAAGGCACTTGGGGCATTCCGTCGTGAGAAATGGGCACATTGACAGAAGTATTAAGATTAGTGATAGGAGGAACCTAGAAGAGACACACTGTGACCGTCGTCAATTTCATGGTCAAGACTGAACACCGTGAGATTGGCTACGAAAAACAAATCGAAGAACAGCTCAATCGTGCTTGCTTCGGAACGTTGTTTGAACAGTGGACGACGAGCACTGGAAATAACCGTATAACCTGCGTGAGTTCCCGAGCTCTTTTCGCCGTCCTGTTTTGCAGTCAAAGCATTCAGATCGTGGGAAAATGGTAAGGACGAGATTGTGACTCCAGATTTCTTGCCATCGTCCAACGGGCTCGCTATTAGATTTAACGGGATTCGGCGGGCATGACCCAAATGCTCAGCTCGTTGTGGGTATGCTCTTTGATGCATGTCGGGAGCAAGGGGTAGAGAAGACCAACCGGAAAGCAGACGACGAGTTGATCAGAGGTGTAGACATCTTCCTCACGGTAATATATGTATTTGAACACAGCTGCGGCTGTCATCGGGTCGTGGGGTCGACAAGTCTTAGGTTTTGTTCCGGCGTTTGAGTTTTCGACTCCTTGCCCCGTTGCCGTGGGGTTCCGTGCTCTGGGGTACAAAGATCTTATGATTCCAAACTCGGAAGCGTATGAGATACCAAATCTGAAGCCAGTGGGCTGTCTTTTGAAGGGAAGTTTCGCAAGAGGAGAATGCAACAGCATAGGGGCAGTTGTTTCGTGTGTCCGAAACACATGCTTCTCTCCAAATCTCTCGTGTACTTCTCGTAGTCGGCAGTGAGTGGCACAGAGTGCTTACACCATAGGGTACACTCTAATTTAAGCAAAGAAGAGCAAAGATCACTTCCTACTTTTCATTAACAATAGCCTCGTTCACCTTTTGCTGTAGTTCTTGAGTAAGATATCCACAATAGAAATGTTATGAAGCTCTATCCCTGTCTAACGAGCTGCGAGCTTTTTGATCTCATCCTTCACCATCTTCAATCACTGTTCACCATCTTCAGTTCACTGTTCACCATCTTCAAATCACTGTCCACCTCCTTGATCCAACTACTTAATCTATCTTCAACGTCTTTAATTTTACATCCGAGGATATAGGCATTTCCCCAAACCCCGAGCGCTGTCAAAGCTGCCGGGTACACGAAAGTTATAAAGACTAAGCAACTATCAGCAGTAGATATTATTACTAAGGTAAGAACTTACAGCCAGGAACGATTGGAGGAGCCATCATAAGTTTTGATCGAGGATGGTGCTACATCTGTCAATATATGGTCGAGCCTATTGCAAGAGGATCTAACTTACATTTGTGAGATGGATCGTACGAGCGCCAAATGGTGGTGGGATGGTGGTGGTAGGTGGTTGTCTGTAGGAAAGGAACGATCGAGGGGATGACTGCACGAGGGTAGCAGATACCATAGCTTACAGGCCTACCATCCGATTTTATAAGGGTTCGTCAAGTCAATTAGGCGTTCGTACGGAGCCATTGTCCTTTAAAAAAAGTTCGTAAGAGTTAGGTAGGGTGTATAGACCCCTAAAACAGTTTATTTTACATTATTTTCAAGTACCTCAGCCTTATACAACAGCCTATTTGGCTTGTTCTTTTAGGATGTCGAGGGTCTTAAGGTATCTAGATGATCAAGGACACTGTTTGAATTGTGAGCATTCGCACCTTTTTTGTGTGCCGTAGGGATAGGTTCAGCCCTACCGAGGGTACGAAGCAAATGCTGAATGACGACAAGCCCCATCACTTCTTCCTTACCCGAAACCTCTAAATGCTTGACCGACCACAACACCACCTGATCAGCAACACTTCGGTGCCTAATACCGGCAGCCTTCACATCTCGTGGATACATCTGCTCTCTTGCAACATAGTACATCAAGCAGAACAATCATGGAAATCTCGGTGCTTGCACAGTTACCCTGAGCACCATTCTCACAGCTCGCTTGGGCTCGGGCTCATCTCAGCCTCCCACCGCTTCATTATCTGACTTAAGACCCCACACCCTCTAAGACATCCCAAACTCTATCATCAACATGGATGAAGAAATCCTGGCTCAGTTTTCTATGATCACAAGTTCAACCCCCGCCGTAGCTGCCCAATATGTTGGGATAGCAGATGGCAACCTTGAAGGGGCCATCGAGCTCTATTATGCCAACGGAGGCGCTGATCTGCAAGCTGCTACGCCAACGTCCCAGCCACCACCAGTCCCCCCTCCCTCTAGTCGGCCGTCCGGTCATGGCCCTGGCTATGAAGATCCAAACGGTATCGTGCATCTGGACTCTGATGATGAAGATCAAGAAAATTCCGATGTTCAAGTCACAGGCCAGAGGCGAAGACACGTACCAGCAATTGGGGATTCGATATCTGGATCACACACTCCAGCCATCTCAACACCTCCAATAGGCCCAGCTGCTACAGCTATAGAAGATGATGAGGCCATGGCGAGGCGGCTACAAGAGGAGTTCTATGGTGGAGCAGGTGCAAGGAACGGCCGTACCGAGGCGGTAGACGACCATGGATATCGAGCACCAATAGCTCGAACCACGGAGACCCTAGTTGGCCCGGGCGGGTTTGACCCGAACGATCCAGATGAAATGAGAGCAGCGGTGATGGAACAAATGATGGCGAGGCGGCAGCCAAGACCGCCACGAGGTAGGCTACTCAAGCAACATTATTCGCATTGTTACGTTGCTAATACTGTCAGATCGCCCGGGCATCTTCAACCAAGCTAGTGGCTCCATCTGGGACAACGCAGATCCTACCAATCACCGTGATGAACTAGCTCGAGCTACGGCAGGGGCATCAGAAGCCTCCGACAAGCACAGCACACTTGCAGAGATGTATCGACCGCCTTTTGAACTCATGTCACGTCTATCGTGGGACGAAGCTCGAGAGGAGGGTAAGGAAAGTGAAAAGTGGATACTCGTTGACATCCAAGACCTCTCAATATTCGATTGTCAAGTCTTGAATAGAGATATCTGGAAGAATCCAAGCATCATGGAAACGGTCAAAGAAAACTTCATCTTCTTACAATACTCCAAAGACGACGCACGAGTCAATCAATACCTCCAATACTACTTTCCGGATAAAGACCACGAGAGCGCCTACCCTCATATTGCCATCGTCGATCCACGAACCGGGGAACAGCAGTCAAGAGGTTGGTTCGGCCCACCATCGCCTAAGGCGGCGGACTTCCTCATGCAACTGCACGAATTTTTAGATAGCCACAGCTTAAAAGCTAATGCGAAGAATCCTGTCGCGAAACGAAAGCCGGAGCCGAAGAAAGAGACACAAGTGGAGAGGATGACGGAAGAGCAGCAGATGGAAATGGCTATGCAGGCTAGTCTGGCAGGGACGAGACGAGAAGAAGTGGAGGATTCGGATGACTTGAACATTCAACCCAAAGGGAAAGGCAAAGCGGTTGAAGCTGGCGAAGGAATGGAATTTTCCGAGCCGGCACATACCAATGGTGATTCCCAAATGACTCCTTCAGCATTCGCATCTATACCCTCCACATCGCCACACACCGAACCGGCCAACGGACCAGACACAACACGCATCCAATTCCGACATCCCAACGGCAGGGTAGTGCGGCGCTTCGCGCTACATGACCCAGTGAGGCGACTCTACGAGTGGCTCAAAGCCAGCCCGTTGGAGGGAAAGGAAGGACTGGAGTTTGAACTGATTTGCATGCAGAAGAATCTGGTGGAGGTGTTAGAGGAGAGTATTGAGCAGGCGGGATTGAAGAACGCTACCATCATGGTTGAGATCATTGAAGGGGAGTCATAATTGGACCAGCGACGATTGGGATGGGTTATGGCAGCGTGCATATGCTTGACGGCCCATGTAAGCAGGATGAGAGAGACGCATTAGACAGCATAGATACTCCTTATCAATGCTTGGACATACTCGTGCACTGCTTTTGTAGACATTTTCATCCATCATCCTTCATCCTTCATCCCTCATATCCATGGCCTGACCACCGGCAAATCGATCAGCCGAGCTCACATTAGCGCCCCATCTTTTTCATCTTCCTTCTACACTCAACACTCATTCCACGAGAGACACACTCTCTCTATTTTCTCTCCATTTTCCCAGTAAAGCGCGGTGCCAGGCATTGTGATTCGTCCTCGCAATGGGCTTTTTCACCCTGCTCACTGAGCCATTGCGCAATCTGCTCAATACCGAATCCACTGCCGTCTTCTTTGGTGCTGCCTTCCTCTCGTTTCTTGTTGTCGCGATTGTGGGCAACGTCCTCCACCAATTGTTGGTCAAGAGCCCAGCTGAGCCTCCGATCGTTTTCCACTGGATGCCCTTCATTGGAAGCACCATCACCTATGGCATTGATCCTTATAAATTCTTCTTCTCCTGCAGAGAAAAGGTACCGAATCTTGGCGCCTCAGACCACATCGAACGCATACTAATTCGACATACAGTACGGAGACGTCTTTACATTCATTCTACTTGGAAAGAAGACCACCGTCTGTTTAGGCGTCAAAGGAAATGACTTCATCCTGAACGGTAAACACAAAGATCTTAATGCCGAGGAAATCTACAGCCCACTCACCACCCCCGTATTTGGGAAAGATGTGGTGTACGACTGCCCCAATGCAAAGCTCATGGAGCAAAAGAAGGTCAAAATTCCCCTGCTCCCCCTAAGCATGCCTCAAACCTAACTTCTCGACTACAGTTTGTCAAATTCGGCCTCACATCCGATGCCCTAAAATCCCATGTCCCCCTCATATCCCAAGAAGTCCAAAACTACATTGCCACCTCCCCCAGCTTCTTCGGCCTCCGCGGCACCTTCAACGTCCCCAAAACCATGGCCGAAATAACCATCTACACCGCCTCCCGCTCCCTGCAAGGAAAGGAAGTCCGCTCCAAATTCGACTCTTCCTTCGCCGACCTCTACCATGACCTCGACATGGGCTTCTCCCCCATCAACTTCATGCTCCCCTGGGCGCCCCTCCCCCACAACCGCGCTCGCGATCGAGCCCAGCAGAAAATGGCCCAAACGTATCTCGACATCATCAACGCCCGCCGCCAGGCAGGCCCCCAGGGCGAAAAGCACGAAAACGACATGATCTGGAACCTCATGTCCTGCGTCTACAAAAACGGCACTCCAGTCCCCGACGTCGAAATAGCGCACATAATGATCGCCCTCCTAATGGCGGGCCAACACTCCTCCTCCGCCACCTCAGCCTGGATCCTCCTCCACCTCGCCACCCGCCCGGACATCCTCGCCGAGCTCTACGAAGAACAAACCCGCGTCCTGAACGGGGCGCCCCTCACATACGACAACCTGCAACTCCTCCCCATGAACACACAAGTCGTAAAGGAAACCCTCCGCCTGCACGCCCCCATCCACACCATCATGCGCAAAGTCACGACCCCGATGCCCGTCGAGGGAACCCCCTACACGATCCCCACCTCCCACACCCTCCTCTCCGCCCCCGGCGTCACATCCAAAGTCCCCGAACACTTCCCCGCCCCCGACCTCTGGGAGCCCAAACGCTGGGAAGCGGACTCCCCCCTCCGCACCTCCACCTCCCCGTCCATCCCCACCAACACCAACGCGTCCAAGAAAGCAGAAGAAGAAGAAGAAAAAATCGATTACGGATACGGTCTCGTCTCCAAGGGGGCCAGTAGTCCGTACCTCCCCTTCGGCGCGGGCAGGCACCGGTGCATCGGCGAAGCTTTCGCGTATGTGCAGTTGGGGGTCATCACGGCGGAATTCGCACGGGCGTTTAAATTGAGCATGGAGGGGGGGGAGGCGAGGTTGCCGGGTACGGATTATTCGAGCTTGTTCAGTCGGCCGTTGCAGCCGGCGGTGGTTAAGTGGGAGAAGCGGGAGGGGTGGGGGAAGTGAGTGGTTGGGGGGGGGGTTGATTGTATATAGACGAGGGGTTGCTTGAAGAAGAGGGAGAGAGTGGGAGGTGGTAGAACATTGGTGATGGCGATGTTGTCGTCGTTGCTATTGCTGAAGAGATTGGGGAGTTATTCCACGTGGTTGATTCTTGCACAAGGCGCGAGCAAAGGAGTAGGGTGAAAATGGGAAAGAGTTATGAGACTGCATGGCGAATCGATACCTAGTACAGCACGGAGTATCTAATACCACTAGACTAGGAATCCGTTCATGCCTCTGCACGAAAAAAGGGATTCCATCTTTTTGCACTGTATACACCTGGTGCAGCCTGGCCCGCCAACGATTGCCCGCAACGACTTCCCCTACAGCAAATCAGGACTCCCAAAAACAGGTATCGATGCAGGGTATCATCCCTCTCCCGCAATTTTCACTTCCCTTTACCACTCCGTACACAGTCCCCTCACGCGTACAGCAACCTCTCTTCCGCCCCCATCAAAGTCGCACGAACGCCCCATCTAAGAACAAGCCACCCACAGCCCAGCAGCAATTCAATCGGCGC